>WNFV01000239.1_pt1 | contig 90806 bp, 85 predicted proteins | sample 5400101 | NCBI WGS metagenome assembly WNFV01 (sample SAMN13153361, study PRJNA577476) | soil metagenome | isolation source: 115 cm soil or saprolite under grassland replicate 1 | place: USA:California | collected 2016-06-15
GCCACCCGCCACCCGCCACCCGCCACCCGCCACCCGCCGGGAGGACCGTTGACCCGCGTCGCCCCGCCGCAGGTGCCCGCACTGCACCGGCAGCTCGGGCTGACCGACGAGGAGCACGGCCGCGTCCTCGCGGTGCTCGGGCGCGAGCCGACCCGGGCCGAGCTGGCCATGTACTCGGTGATGTGGTCGGAGCACTGCTCCTACAAGTCGTCCAAGGTGCACCTGCGCGGCCTGCCCACCGAGGGACCGCAGGTGCTGCAGGGCCCGGGCGAGAACGCCGGCGTGGTCGACGTGGGCGACGGCCTGGCCGCGGTGTTCAAGATCGAGTCCCACAACCACCCTTCGTTCGTGGAGCCCTTCCAGGGCGCGGCCACCGGCGTGGGCGGCATCATCCGCGACATCCTCGCGATGGGCGCCCGCCCTCTGGCCAGCCTCAACTCGCTCCGCTTCGGGGACCTCGCCGACCCGCTGCAGCGCCGCCTGCTCGAAGGGGTGGTGGCCGGCATCGGCCACTACGGCAACTGCGTCGGGGTGGCCACGCTCGGCGGCGAGGTCGCCTTCGACCCCTGCTACGCGGGCAACCCGCTGGTCAACGCGCTCACGCTCGGCGTCATGCCGGCCAGCAGGCTGGTGCTTGGCAGGGCCGAGCGGCCCGGCGACCTCGCCGTGCTGATGGGGGCCAAGACGGGCCGGGACGGGATCGGCGGCGCCAGCGTGCTGGCCTCCTCCAGCTTCGAGCAAGGTGACGAGGCCCCGCGCGCTTCAGGCAGCATGGCAAAACGCCCGAACGTGCAGGTCGGCGACCCCTTCCAGGAGAAGCTGCTGATCGAGGCCTGCCTGGAGCTGGTCGACCGGGCCCTGCTGGCCGGCCTGCAGGACCTCGGCGCGGCCGGGATCTCCTGCGCCACCGCGGAGGTGGCCGCCCGGGCCGGCATGGGCATGGACGTCGACCTGGACGCGGTGCCCCTGCGCGAGCCGTCCATGGAGTCCTGGGAGGTGCTGGCCTCGGAGTCCCAGGAGCGCATGCTCGCCATGGTCGACCCGGCCAACCTGGACGCGGTGCTCGAGGTCTGCGACCGCTGGGGGATCCTCGCCAGCGTGATCGGCCGGATGGTCGGCGCCGCCCCGGGAGCTTCGGACGGCGGTCGGCTCCGCATCCGCTTCCGGGGCGAGCTGGTGGCCGACGTACCCGCACGCAGCCTGGCCGACGAGGGCCCGGTGTATCACCGGCCGCTCACCCAGCCGGAGGTGGCCGGAGCTGACGCCGAGGTGCCGCTGGACGCCGACCCGGCCGCGGCCGTGCTCGCCCTGGCCGGCGACCCGACATGCGCGTCCAAGCGCTGGGTGTACGAGCAGTATGACCGGTTCGTGGGCCACGGCACCGTGGCCGGGCCCGGGTCCGACGCTGCCGTGATCCGGCTCCCTGGTACCGGCCGGGCCCTGGCCCTGGCCACCGACGGCAACGGGCGCTACGCCCGGCTCGACCCGGCAGCCGGGGCGGCCCTTGCCGTGGCCGAGGCGGCCCGCAACGTGGCCTGCACCGGCGCGCGGCCCATCGCCGTGACCAACTGCCTGAACTTCGCGAGCCCGGAGCGGCCCGAGGTCATGGGCGCCTTCGCAGCGGCGGTGGCCGGCATGGCGGCGGCCTGCCGGGCGCTCGGCACCCCGATCACCGGCGGCAACGTGAGCTTCTACAACGAGTCGGACGGCCGCACCATCCACCCGACCCCGGTCGTCGGCGTGCTCGGGGTCCTCGACGAGGTGACCGCGGTGGTGCCCTCCGGGTTCCCGCGGCCCGGGCTCGAGGTCCACCTGCTCGGCGAGACCAGGGCGGAGCTGGGCGGCTCGGTCTGGCAGCGGCTGGCCACGGGCCGGCTCGAGGGGCGCCCGCCGGCCCTGGACCTCGAGGCCGAGTCGAGGCTGCACCGGCTGCTCACCAGCCTGGCCGCCGACCGTCTGCTGGCCAGCGCCCATGACCTGAGCGACGGCGGCCTCGCGGTCGCGCTGGTCGAGGCGGTCCTCGCAGACGGTGTGGGCGCCACCGTGGAGCTGCCTGCCGGCCTGCCGCCGCTCGCCGCCCTGGCCGGCGAGTCCGCCTCCCGGGCCCTGGTCGCCGTCGACCCGGCGGCCGCGGCCACGGTGACCGCCGCCGCGGCCGGTGCCGGTGTCCCCATCCGCCGCCTGGGCCGGACCGGTGGCGACGCCCTGGTCGTGCCCGGGGTGCTCGACCTGCCGCTCCAGCTCCTGCGCCAAGCCTACGAGGGCGCGATCCCGAGCGCCCTGGGCGAGGCCGCACAGCGGTCGTGACGGGCACGGCGCGCAGGCCCGAAGGACCCGTACGCCGTACCGCGTACCCCACGAGCGGTGCACGCGTGAGCTCGCGCTCGGCGCGCTCACGCGCGCGTCAGTGGTGGTGTGGTCGGATCAGCCTAGGCCGAGCCTGCGGCTGCAGGCAGGCCAGGCGCCCCAGCCCTGCCGGGCGAGCACGCGCTTGGCCACGCGGATCTGCTCCTCCCGGCTGGCCCGGTGGGCCGAGCCGCTCCCCCCGGCGGCACGCCAGGTGGAGGCGGAGAACTGCAGGCCGCCGGAGTAGCCGTTGCCGGTGTTGATGCTCCAGTTGCCGCCGGACTCGCACTGGGCGAGCCGGTCCCAGACCGAGCTCCCGGTCGCCGACGGCCGGGCGCGGGCCCGGTCGGAACGAACTCGGGCGCGCTTGCTGCGGTAGCTCCGCGAGGTCGCCTTCGAGCCCAGCACGGCAGGCCGCAGGCCTTCCGGCAACGGACGCTGCCTGACCTTCTCGCCCATGGCGGGAACGGCCAGCGGTTGGCCCGGGTAGATGAGGTCGGGGTGGACGATGCTCGCGTTGACGTCCCAGATCGGGCGCCAGGCGTCGAGGCCGGCCGCCCGGGCGATGCCGGCGAGGGTCTCGCCGCGCTGGACCACGTGGACGGTGCCGGCCGCTGCCGGCTGCACGGCCGCCGACGTTGCAAGCGCCGCACCGAGCGCGAGGACCACGCCCAGGCGGGCCGTCCGGCGTACGTACCGCCGGCCCGTCGAAGGATGGCGTACCAAAGGAACCTCCTGATTACAAGGGTGTGTGCGAAGGTCTCGCGGCGGGCCCGGGGGTGGGCCCACGCGCGGATGCGCCACCACGCGGCGCACGGGACGCACCGCTCCGCAGCGCGTCGACGCCCCGGTCAGGGGGCCGCGACCGGAGCAGTGCCGTGGGGTATGCGACTGCATCCGGCCATACGAGCCGAAGAGGATACCCACGTCCGCCGGAATGGTCAAGCACGCCGGTCAGGACTCGGGGAGCTCGGGAGGGTTTGGGGAGACTATCGGGGCACTTTTCTTAGCGGACGCTCAGGGTGGGTTGCCACCGAGTTGTCACCATGGGGATGCGGGCGCAGCGGGAGGTGGGCGGATGGTCCGGAGGACCGCCGGATGGCGGGTGGCGCTCGCCGCCATGGTGGTCGCGGGCGCGGTCGGCACGGCGCCGGCCGCCGCCGAGGTGGCCCCACGCACCGCGAACACTCGGCTCGTCGGCCACCTCGACCCCGGCCCGGGCCCGTACGCGGACGTCTGGGCCCACGCCGGCACCGCCTACCTCGGCAGCTACCGGAACAAGGCGTGCGCGACGGCGCCCAACGGCGTCTCAGCCATTGACGTGCGCGACCCGGCCCGGCCCCGGTTCCTCGGGCAGTTCGGAACGTTCCCAGGCAGCGACGCTCAGGACGTGTGGGTGGGACGGGTGCGGACGCCGTCGTTCACCGGCGACCTGGCCGCCGCCGGGATCCAGCGCTGTAGGCGGGCGTACGAGCGTGCCTTCGCCGGGCTGGCCCTGTTCGACGTGACCGACCCGGCCCACCCCAAGCCCCTCGGCCGGCTCGCCACCGGGACCCGCTTCGGCGTGCACGAGCTCGGCGTGGCCGTGCGGCCCGACGGCCGCGTGCTGGTGCTCGCGGCTGTGCCCGGTTCGTTCCCGGCGTCCAGGGGGGCAAGGGGTGACCTGCGCATCATCGACGTCACCGACCCGCGGCGGCCCAGAGAGGTCGCCGACTGGGACGTTCGCCGGGACGGCCCGGCCGAGCTCCGGTCGCAGCTGGCCACCAGGCCGGACGTCTTCTGCCACAGCGCGTGGCCGTTCGACCGCGGAAACAAGCTGTTCGCCTCGTTCTGGGCGGCCGGCGAGCTGTTCATCGACATCGCCGACCCGGCCCGGCCGAAGCTGCTCGGACGCACGACCTACCAGCCCGGCGACTCGCCCCAGGCCGCCCACTCCGGCTGGTTCAACCGGGACGAGACCCTCTTCGTCCAGAACGACGAGGCCCTCACCGTGGACAAGAGAAGGCGTGACGCCGCCTGGCCCGGCCAGCGGATCTGGGACACCCGCTCGCTCTCGGCGCCGAAGCTGCTCGGCACCTTCGCCACCGAGGCGGCAGCGCCTGGAAGGGACGGCCGCATCGGGCTCGACGGCTTCTACTCGGTCCACAACGCCGTGATCCAGGGGGGCCTCGAGTACGCCTCCTGGTACTCCGACGGCGTCCGGGTCGTCGACATCTCCGACCCGGCCCGCCCGCGCGAGGTGGGCTTCTTCGTCCCGCCGCCCGGGCCCGCCCCGGACGTGCCCGCGGAGTCGCCGGACGGCCGCCGTACCTACCCGATGGTCTGGGGCGTGCACACCGCGCAGGACCTCGTGTTCGCCAGCGACATGTCCTCCGGCCTGTGGATCTTCCGGTTCACCGGGCCCGAGGCCGGCGCGGGCCGCGGCAACGGGGCCCGGGCAGGGGGCGGAGCCTCCCCGCCGCTCGGCGATGCCGTGCTCTACTCGTATGACCGGCCTGGTCCCTCCGGCGTGGCCCTCGGCGCCGGGGCGCTGGCTGGCCTGCTGGCCGTCGGCGGCGCGGTCGCGGCCGTGCGGCGGTCGCGCCGACGGGCCCAGGCCCGGGACGCACCCCCGAGCGGGTGACCGGCGCGAGCCCCGATGACGGCCGGCCTGCGGGCCCAGGCCCGGGACGCACCCCCGAGCGGGTGACCGGCGCGAGCCCCGATGACGGCCGGCCGGCGGGCCCAGGCCCGGGCGGTCAGGCCTTGGCCGAGTCCAGGACGGCGGTGGCCCTGGCCAGCGCGTGCTCGACCAGCTCGATGAGGGTCGCCTTGGCCGAGTCGCGGGCCCGGGCGTCGCAGAGCACGATCGGGACGTCGTGCCCGATCGCCAGCGCCTCCCGGACGTCGTCCACGGCGTGCAGGGCCTCGCCGTGGAAGCAGTTCACGGCCACGATGAACGGCAGCGCCCGCTGCTCGAAGTAGTCGACGGCGGCGAAGCAGGCGTCGAGCCGGCGCGTGTCGACCAGCACGACCGCGCCGATCGCGCCTCGGACAAGGTCGTCCCACATGAACCAGAACCGGTCCTGCCCGGGCGTGCCGAACAGGTAGAGGATCAGGTCGGTGTCCAGGGTGATCCGGCCGAAGTCCATGGCCACCGTGGTGGTCGTCTTGCCGGGGATCTGGTTGGTGTCGTCCACGCCGACGCTGGCGGAGGTCATGACCGCCTCGGTGGTGAGGGGGATGATCTCGGAGACGGCCCCCACGAAGGTGGTCTTGCCGACCCCGAAGCCGCCGGCGATGACGATCTTGACCGGGGTGGGAGCCGGGGTGAAGCTCCCGCCCGGCGTGCGGCTAGATGGTCCGGAGTCCATACAACACCCTCTCGAGAAGTGCCAGGTCAGGGCGATCATTCGGGCTGGCAGGACGGTGCACGATCACGAGGCCCTCGTCGGCCATGTCCCCGACGAGGACGCGGGCAACGCCGAGGGGCAGGTCGAGCCGGGCCGAGACCTCGGCGACGCTGAGGACGTCACGGCACAACAGGGCGATCGAGCGTCGTTCCAGGCTGAGCGCGGCCACGGACTGCTCACCGAGCGACGTGGTCGACACCAGGGTCTCGAGCTCCAGCTCGAGGTCCAGGTGGGATGGCCGGGTGCGCCCGCCGGTCATCGCATAGGGCCGTACGAAGCGGCCTGGACCATGTCCGTTCTCGGTACTCATGGCCGATCCTTCCGCTCATCGCGGGAGCGAAGCCTGCAGCTCGGCCCGCAGGGCCGGAGTGAGCACGTCTCCCGTGCGAGCTACGAGCAGCGCCATCTCATAGCCGATCAGGCCGATGTCGCAGTTGAGCGAGGCCAGCACGGCGAGGCAGGACCCGTCGCTGACCGACATCACGAACAAGAAGCCCTTCTCCATCTCCACGACGGTCTGGTTGACCGCCCCGCCCCCGAAGCAGCGGGCGGCGCCCTGGGTCAGGCTCGACAGTCCCGAGGCCACCGCGGCGAGCTGGTCGGCCCGGGCGCGGTCGAGCTTCTCGGATACCGCCATGAGCAGCCCGTCGGCCGACACGACGATGGTGTGCGCGACGCCCGGTACCTTCCTGACGAAGTTGGTCACGAGCCAGTTGAGGTTCTGGGCTTCCTTGCTGAGCTGCGTCATGGGTCACTCCTCGACGGCGTGCGGAGCGGCATCGCCGCCAATCGGCTCTTCTGCGTCCCTTTCCCTGCTCGACACAACGCTCGACGCGGCGCTGCGCCCGCGCTCGAGGCCGGTGCGGTAGCTCGACAGCATGCTCCGCACCTCGCCAGGGCTGCGGGAGCCTCCTGGGGTCTGCGGCCGCTCCCAGGCCGGGGTGGGCTCGTTCATCTCGGGGTTCATGTTGGTCTTGGGGATCCGGCGCGGCAACCCGGCCTTGGTCATGTGCACCTGAGTCTCGCGCACCGGTTCGGGTGGTGGTGCCTGTGCCGGTTCCGCTGCCGCCGCAGCTTCTGGTCCCGGTCCTGGTCCCGGTGTCGGCGGGGGCGCAGCGGACGTAGGTGGCGGGGGCGTGTGCGGGGGCCGCTCTGGCGGTGGCTCGATGGTGACCGCGTCGCCGTTGCGGCCACCCCTGCCCAGGCTGACCGGCGACTGCTCCCCGTCGCCGTTGAGCTGGGCGGCGTGGCGCCGCAGGGGCAGGTGCGCCCCTGCCGACCCGGTCTCGAACCAGTCCGACCTGGCAGCCTCGAAGATCGGCAGGGAGTCGGAGCGGCCGGGCCCAGCCGGCGGCGCGCCGATCGCGGAGGTGGTGACCGACGGCACGGGCGGGGACGGCAGCTCGGTGCGGCCCTGCTGGGTGACCTGGGCCGGCACCAGCGGGCCGCCTTCGGGCACGGTCCGGACCACGATCGCCTCCGGGAACAGCGCCAGCGCGGTGACCCCGCCGTACCAGGAGTGGCGGAGCTGGACCTTGATGCCGTACCTGAATGACAGGCGGCTGACCACGAAGATGCCGAGCATCCGGGAGAGCGCGAAGTCGATCAGCGGCGGGTTGGCCAGGCGCTCGTTGGCCTCGACCAGCTCGGCGTCGGTCATGCCGAGCCCCCGGTCCTCCACCTCGATCACGTACCCGCTGCTCACGTTCTGGCCGGCGATCTGCACCTTCGTCCCCGGCGGCGAGAACGCGGTGGCGTTCTCGATGAGCTCGGCGAGCAGGTGGACCACGTCACCGACGGCTTGGCCGGCCACGCCGAGGGGCTCGATCGGCAGTAGCTCGACGCGGGTGTAGTCCTCCACCTCGGCGATCGCGGCCCGGACGATGTCAACGAGCGCGACCGGCTCGCTCCAGCGCCTGGCCGGCTCGGAGCCGGAGAGCACGATCAGGTTCTCGGCGTTGCGGCGCATGCGGGTGGCGAGGTGGTCGAGCCGGAAGAGGTTCTCCAGCGCGTCGGGGTCGGTCTCGCCCCGCTCGAGGTCGTCGATCAGCTCGAGCTGGCGGTCGACCAGGCTCTGGTTGCGCCGGGCCAGGTTGAGGAACATGTCCCCGACACTGGTGCGCAAGGCCGCCTGCTCGCCGGCGACGTGGACGGCCGTCCGGTGCACCTCGTTGAACGCCTCGGCCACCTGGCCGATCTCATCCCGCGAGGTGACCGCGATCGGGGCCGTCTCGGCGTCAAGGTCGACGCGCTCGGACCGCTGCAGCCGCTCGACCACGCCGGGCAGCTTGCGCCGGGCCACGTCGTCGGCCGCGTCTTTGAGCAGCCGCAGCGGCCCGACCATCGAGCGGGCGGTGAACAGCGACAGGCCGACCGCAAGCCACAGGACGATCGTGAGGGCGATGCTGTACAGCAGCGCCCGCCGGTCGGCCGACGCCTTGAGCTGTGCGGAGAGGTTGCTCACCTCGGTGCCGAGGCCCTGCTCGACCCGGCGCAGCAGCTCCACCCTGCCGCTCATGGCCCCGTACCAGAGCTGCTGCTGGAGGTTGATCCTGGGGGCGCCTTCGCTGCGGAGCACGACCCGCTGGAACGCCAGGGAACGGGTGACGTCCGGGCCGGTCACGGTGGTGATGAAGATCCGCCGCTGCCCGGGGGTGGCGGCGCCTTGGAACTGCCCGGACCACAGGTTCTCACCGGCCACGATGGCGGCGTACTGGGCGAACTGGCCCGGCTCGAAGCGGCCGGTGCCGAGGACCTGGCTGACGAACCCGCGCTCCTGGTCGTTGAACTCCTTGAGCCGGGAGAGGGCGATGAAGGTCGTGAGGGTGCGCAGCAGGTCCCGGTCGTTGCCGGCGTTGTCGAAGGCGATCTGGCTGTTGACGTTGAGCAGGTCGCCGATCGTGTCGGTGTACTGGTCGAGGGCATGCTCGACCGAGTCGATCGGGCCGTGCTCGGCATCGGGGCGCGGCCCCGCCCCGATGCCGCCCAGATCGGCCGGGTCGGCCACGCCGGACTCGGTGAGCGTCCCGGTGTCGATGGCGGCGCGCTGCTCCTTGAGCTTGTCGAGCACCCCGACCCCGTGCTCCAGCCCCTCCTTCAGGCCGCCGCCGACGGTGGTGGCATCCAGCCCGGCCACGGCGCCCTTGTAGACCTCCACCGCCTTGTCGGTGGCGACGCGCTGCTGCCCCAGCGGCTCCGAGCCGTTGGTCCTGCGGCTGCCGGTGTAGCTCCAGGACAGGCTGCGCTCCTTCTGCAGCTCATGGACCAGCGAGGTCAGCTTGCCGACGAACGGGGACAGCTGGTTGACGCGGTTCGCCTTGACGCTCTCGGCCAGGTTGGTCCCGATGCCGACCGACGCGAGGATCGTGAGGGCAAGCAGCGGACCGACGAGGATCGCGATGAGCTTGGACCGGATCGACACATTCTGGAACATCGGCTGCCCTTCGTTCGGTTCGGAGTGCCTGCCTGCCTCGTCCCTTCAGCTCAGTGCGCAGTCGACCGGAGGACGGCGGCCGGCCGGGGCGTGGCACCGGCCCCGCGCGAGGGCGGCCGCCGGCACGGCATCCGGCCCCGCGCGAGGGCGGCCGCCGGCACGGCATCCGGCCTCCCACCGGCGGCGCGGGGCGCGCCACCCGGCCGGGGGCCGGAATGGACCTGCGGCCACCGCAGACGGTCTTCGGATCCGTGTCGACGCGAAGGCATGGTTCCTGCCCGTTCACTTCCGAGGAAGTGCAGTGATCTGGGGAAATGGGGGAGTGGCGGCGAATTTAACCCTTGGGCACAACCCGCCGCAACAGCCGCCTTCTGCAGCGATAACCCTATCGCCCATGACCCAGCCCTTACCAGCCGGGGAAGGCCGACCGGCGTGCTCGCGACCTCGCCGTGGCGGACATCCACGGCGATGCCTTACTCGCACCTCCCGAACATTGCCAGCAGCCGGGTCTGGGGCCCGGCGCCCTCCGGAAGGTGGGGCCTGGGCCCGATCGCGCCGGTGGACCGGTAGCCGTCCTCCAACGAGGCGAACCAGGAGGCGCACGCCTCGACCAGCGCGGGGTCGAGCCGCTCGTCGGCGCCGATGCCCCGGGCCAGGTCCCAGGAGTGGACGAACAGGTCGGCGAAGAGCTGCATCACGTACTCGCGCGCCGGCGTGTCCCCGGACGACAGGTGCACAGACCGCTCCAGCGCGCCCGGGGCGGCGACGGCCGCGAGCGCCTGGCTGGCGGAGTCCTCCCAGGCGGCCCTGGGGTCGCCGCCGAGGAGGTCGCCCTCGTAGCGGTCGCCGACCTCGGCGATCGTGCGGCCCTCGAGCAGCGGCGGCGTCCAGCGGTTCTCGTAGACCAGGTGGTTGACGAGCGTGCGCACGTCCCAGCGCTCGCAGGGCGTTGGCAGGTGCCACTGGTCGTCGGTGACCGCGTCGACCCGGTCACCGAAGGCGTTGGCGGCGCGCCGGTGCAGCTCCTGCTCGTCGACCGTCATTGCTGCGCTCCTCTCTCGGCCCCCCAAGGGCGCCTGTGGCATGGACAGAGGTGCATGCTACGCGCCGCCGGCGTGCGCCCTTCGACACGCGTGGAGGGGCCAGACAATTGCCGGGGCGCTGCGCCTGCGCGACGGCCGCCGCCTGGGCCCCTTGCCGGCCGAGAACGTGGTCGCGCGCATCTCCACCGCTGCCGCAAGCCGCAGCCATGCCCTCTGGGACGAGCAGCAGAGCTAAGCACCTGCTCAGAAGTCCTGTCCGTAACTTGACGGGGAGGCCCTGGTCGCTGACCCGGGTTATGGGCAGAACTTCTGGTGACCTGCTTTGGTACCCAGCCGTAGTACCCAGCCGTCGGGTGGTGCGGCCGGCACCGGCCAGGCCCGCCCCGAGCGAGCGGGCGGCGGCCAGCCGCAGCGGCGACGCCCGCCCGCCTCCCCGGCCGGGCCCGGTCCGGGTGCTACCATCGGGGCGCTTCCCCGCATCACGTCCCGGTCCCGGGAGGATCATGCGAGACGCTGACCATCCACGAGAGGCGTGCGGGGTATTCGGGGTCTGGGCCCCTGACGAAGCCGTCGCCAACCTGGTGTTCTACGGGTTGTACGCGCTCCAGCACCGCGGGCAGGAGTCGGCAGGCATGGCCGTCGCCGACGGCCGCAACATGCTCGTCTACAAGGAGATGGGCCTGGTCAGCCAGGTGTTCGACGAGCCGGCGCTGGCCACCCTGCAAGGCCACCTGGCCATCGGTCACACCCGCTACTCCACCACCGGCGGGTCCTGCTGGGAGAACGCCCAGCCGACCTTCAAGACCAACGCCGCCGGTGGTGGCATCGCGCTCGCCCACAACGGCAACCTGACCAACACGGCCGAGCTCGCCGCCGAGCTGGGCGGGCGCGGGACCGGTGCGCCGCCGGCCACCACCGACACCGACGTGATCGCCGAGCTGGGCGGGCCCGGGACCGGTGCGCCGCCGGCCACCACCGACACCGACGTGATCGCCGAGCTGGGCAGGCCCGGGACCGGTGCGCCGCCGGCCACCACCGACACCGACGTGATCGCCGAGCTGCTGGCCCGCGAGGCCGACCTGCCGCTCGAGGAAGCGATCGTGCGCACCATGCGCCGCCTTCGCGGCGCCTACTCGATGGTGGTCATGGACGAGCGGACGGTCTGGGGCGTGCGCGACCCGCACGGCGTGCGCCCGCTGTGCATCGGGCGCCTCACGGGCGGCTGGGTGATCGCCTCGGAGACCGCCGCCCTGGACATCGTGGGCGCCTCCTACGTCCGCGAGGTCGAGCCGGGTGAGATCGTCGCCGTGGACGAGCTGGGGCTGCGCTCGCGCCGGTTCGCCCAGGCAACGCCGCACCTGTGCGTGTTCGAGCACGTCTACCTGGCCAGGGCCGACTCCGTCCTCGGGGACAGGAGTGTCCACCAGGTCCGTCGCGCCCTGGGGGCCGCCCTGGCGCGGGAGGCGCCGGTCGTGGCCGACCTGGTCATCCCGGTGCCGGACACCGCGGTCAGCGCGGCCGGGGGCTATGCCGAGGCGAGCGGCATCCCCTACGGCGAGGGGCTGATGAAGAACCGCTATGTCGGGCGGACCTTCATCCAGCCCAGCCAGTCCATCCGCCAGCTCGGCATCCGCCTGAAGCTGAACCCGCTGCGCGAGGCGGTCCGGGGCAGGCGGCTGGTGGTGGTGGACGACTCGATCGTGCGCGGCAACACCACCAAGGCGATCGTCGGGATGCTCCGGGAGGCGGGCGCCCGGGAGGTGCACGTCCGCATCACCTCGCCGCCCGTGCGGTGGCCCTGCTTCTACGGCATCGACATGCCCACCCGCAGCGAGCTGATCGCAGGCGACCTGCGGACCGAGGAGATCGCCGCCTACATCGGGGCGGACTCGCTCGGCTACCTCTCTCTGGCGGCGATGACCAGGGCGGCCAGCCCGGGTGCCACGGGGCTCTGCACCGCCTGCTTCACCGGCCGTTACCCCATCCCCCTGGACACGCACGCCCAGGGCAAGTCGGTGCTCGAGGGCGTCCGGATGAACGGGCCCAGCCCCCACGCGGCCGGCCGAGACGGAGACGCCCCGGCCGTGCCCGAGCCGGTGGCGACCGGGCCCGAGCCGGTGGCCGCCGGACGCCCCGGGCCCGAGCCGGTGGCGGCCGTGCCCGAGCCGGTGGCGGCCGTGCCCGTGCCGGTGGCCGCCGGACGCCCCGTGCCTGAGCCGGTGGCCGCCGGACGCCCCGGGGCCGAGGCGGGCGGCGCGCCGAGCCCGTGACCCGCGCCGAGGGCCACGGCCGGGCCGGGCCGGCACCCCGGGCCCGCCGCGAGGAAGGCGGCCTGACCTACGCCGACGCTGGCGTGGACGTGGACGCCGGCGACCGGGCGGTCGCCATGATGCGCACGGCGGTCGAGGCCACCCACGGGCCCCGGGTCCTCGGTGGCCTCGGCGGGTTCGCCGGCCTCTGGTCCTTCGACCCGGGACGGTGGCGCGACCCGGTGCTGGCCAGCTCGGCCGACGGGGTGGGCACCAAGCTGCTGGTCGCCCAGGCCCTCGGCCAGCACGACACGGTCGGGCTCGACCTCGTCGCCATGGTGGTCGACGACCTCGTGGTGGCCGGGGCCGAGCCGCTGTTCCTGCTCGACTACCTGGCCGTCGGGCGGCTGGCCCCCGAGCGGGCGGCCACCGTCGTGGCCGGGGTGGCCGAGGGCTGTCGCCTGGCCGGCTGCGCCCTGCTCGGCGGGGAGACGGCCGAGCACCCCGACGCGATGGAGCCCGACGCCTACGACCTCGCCGGTTTCGCAGTGGGCGTGGTCGAGCGGGACGGGCTGCTCGGGCCGGATCGCGTGCGGGCCGGGGACGTCCTGCTCGCGATGGCCTCGACCGGCCTGCACGCCAACGGCTTCTCGCTGGTCCGCCACGCCCTGGCCCGCGCCGGGATCGGCTACGAGCGGGTGCTCCCCGAGCTCGGCGCCCCGATCGGCGAGGTGCTGCTCACGCCGACCCGCATCTACGCCAGGGACGTGCTCGACCTGCTGGCCTCCGGCGTCGAGGTGCACGCGCTCTGCCACGTCACCGGCGGGGGCCTGCCAGGCAACCTGCCCCGCAGCCTGCCCCCAGGGCTGGTCGCCATGGTCGACTGGTCCTCATGGGAGCCGCCCCCGATCTTCCGGATCGTCAAAGACCTGGGCCGGGTGGCCGATACAGAGATGGCGCGGTCCACGAATCTGGGCGTCGGGATGGTCGGCGTTCTCCCAGCCACCCGGGCCGCGCGTGCCATCGAGCTGCTCGCCGCCCGGGGGGTCGAGGCCTGGGTGATGGGCGAGGTGGCGCCGGCGTAGCCGAGTCCGAGGGGGGTTGGTGGGCGTTCGAGGAGGGGTCGGCCCGTCCCGGGCTGGGCGCTGGGGGCTCGTGGCCGCGGCGCTCGCCGTCGCGGCCTGGGTCGCCGGCCGGGAGCGGGAGCTGGCCAGCGTCCGCCGCGCCGTCGGGGCCGAGCGGGCGGCAGCCGCGGAGCTGGCCGGCAGCCTGGAGGCCCTGCAGGTGGCCGAGCGGCGCCGGGCCGACCTCGCGGCGGTCGTCGTCCACGACCTGAAGACCCCGCTGACCAGCCTGCTCGGCTACCTGCGGCTGCTCGAGACCCGCGGGGAGCGTGTCACCGCCGAGCAGCGCGCCGAGTACCTGTGCCAGATGGACCGGCAGGGCCGGCGCATCCTCGGGATGGTGGAGGACCTGCTCGAGTCGTCGCGGCTGGAGCGCGGCACCCAGGCCCTGGAGCGGCGGCCTGTGGACCTGATGGCGCTGGCCGGAGCGGTCGCCGCCGACCTGACCGGCCAGGCGGCCCGCAGGCGCATCGAGGTCGGGGGCACCCAGCAGGACGTCGGGGGCACCTCGGCCTGTACCTGGTGAAGACCCTGGTCCAGGCCCACGGGGGCCGGGTCTGGTGCGAGTCGGAGCCGGGCGCCGGAGCCACCTTCTGCTTCGCCCTCCCACGCCGCGCGAGCCGGTCCAGGGCCGAGCGGCCGGCGGGCGCCGCTACCAGCAGCCGTCCCAGCGGTGCTGGCCCTTGAACCGCTCGACCCGGAGGAACGCCTCGCGGACGCGCGGGCGGGAGAGGCGCCCGGCCGCCACCGCCTGCTCCAGGCGGGTGATCACGGCGCTGACCGGCCGGTGGTCGGTGCCGACCAGCACCTGATCGGCGCCTGCGGCGACGGCCAGCTCGGCCGCCGCTGGCAAGCTCCGGGAGCGCACGATCGCACCCATCTCGAGCGCGTCGGTGACCACCAGCCCACGGAACCCGAGCTCCTGGCGGAGCAGCCTGCCGGTCACGACCGGCGACAGGCTCGCGGGGCGACGCCCGTCGAGGTTCGTGACGAGCAGGTGGCCGAGCATCACCCCTGGCAGGCCCGCGCGGATCGCCTCCTGGAACGGCGGCAGCGCGCGGGCGCGCAGATCTGCGAGTGACGACCCGACCACCGGGAGCCGGAGGTGGGAGTCGGTGGTGGACTCGCCGTGGCCGGGGAAGTGCTTGCCGACCGCGGCGACGCCGCCGGCCCGCAGGCCGCGCAGGAACGCCACGCCGGCACGGCCGGCGGTGGCCGGGTCGGCGCCGAACGAGCGGTCCCCGATGACGCTGCCTGAGGCGCCGGTGACGTCGAGGACCGGGGCGAAGTCGGCGGTGACGCCGAGCCCGGCCATGGCCCTGCCCATGCGCTCGGCGTGCTGCCGGATCCGGTCGGGCGGCATGCGCCCGAGCGCCCGGGCCGAGGGCGTCGCGGGGACGATGCCGGCCAGGCGCGCGACGCGGGTCCCTGGCTCCTGGTCGACGGCGATCTCCAACGGGATGGAGGCCCGCGCCTGCAGGCCCTTGACCAGTGCGCGCACCTGGGGACCGGACACGACGTTGCGCTTGAACAGGATGAGGCCGCCGACGCCCTGGCTGACCAGCTTGAGGTTCTCGGCGTTGGGCCGGGTGCCCGGGAAGCCGACGATCACGAGCTGCGCGAGCTGGGTCCTGAGGGGCGGGAGGGCGCACGCGGGCGCCTGCCCGGTCGTGCCGGTCGCGGAGGGGGCCGGCGCCGTGGCCGGTGCGGCCGTGGCGCCCGTGCCCTGCCCACCGGCGGCGGCGGATCCGCCGGTCAGGGGCGGAGGGGACGGTGACGTCGCCGCCAGCCGCTGGACGGCGAGCGCGGAGAGGAGCGCGAGCACGATGGGAGCGATGAGCCACCGCGGGAAGCGCGGCGGGCGGGCGCCGGTTCGGAGCATCCAGCCTGGCCTCGGAGGCGAACGGTCGGGACGACTCTACCCGGTCCGTGGACAGTAGACTGCCGGCCGGCGCAACGTAGCCCCCTGCCCTGGAGGTTCCCGTGACCTTCTCCATCGTCGCCTTCGACCCCGGGTCCGCGTCCTGGGGGGTCGCGGTCGCCTCCAAGTTCCTGGCGGTCGGCGCCGCCGTTCCCTGGGGCCGGGCTGGGGTGGGCGCGGTCGCGACCCAGGCGATGGCCAACCTGTCCTACGGGCCCGACGGGCTCGACCTGCTCGCTGAAGGGATGCCCGCGGCCGCGGTGGTCGAGCGGCTGACAACGGCCGACGGCGGTCGCGACCACCGCCAGCTCGGAGTGGTCGACGCCGAGGGCGGGGCGGCCACCTTCACCGGGGCCCAATGCCTGGACTGGGCCGGCGGGATGGCCGGGGACGGGTTCGCGGTCCAGGGCAACATCCTGGTCGGCCCGCAGGTGGTGGAGGCGGTCGCGGCGGTCTGGGGACGGTCGCCGGCCGGGTCGCCCCTGGCTGGGCGGCTGGTGGAGGCGCTGGCCGCGGGCGACGCCACCGGCGGCGACCGGCGCGGCAGGCAAGGCGCGGCCCTGCGTGTCTGGAAGGCGGGGGCCGCCTACGGCGGGGTGCTCGACATGGCGGTGGACCTGCGCGTCGACGACCACCATGCCCCGGTGGGCGAGCTGGCCCGCCTGCTCGACCTCCACGAGCTGTACTTCGGCAGGCCGGACCCTGCCGCCCTGCTGCCCCTCGACGGCGAGCTGGCCGGGCAGGTGGCCGCCAGCCTGGAGCGCCTCGGCTACCCGACCGGACACGGCGAGCGGTTGGCCGAGGCGCTGGCGGCGTGGGCCGGCACCGAGAACTTCGAGGAGCGCCTGGTGCCAGGCAAGCTCGACCCGGTGCTCTGGGAGCAGCTGCGGCGACAGCGCCGTTGACGACCCGGCCCGCTGGTCCCGGGGTCCCACCTCACTCCGGCCGGCCCGCTGGTCCCGGGGTCCTACTTCACTCCGGCCGGCCCGCTGGTCCCGGGGTCCTACTTCACTCCGGGCAGGACCCGGACCAGACGGAGCCGGGCCACGTCGCGCATGCGGTCCTCGGCCATGCGGTCGGCCGCCTCGCTGGTGGGGATGCCGTCCTCCTTGGCGCGGTGGAAGATCGTCCGCAGCGCCGGGAAGATCCCCTCGACCTGGGCCCTGGCCCGCTCGGCGGAGTAGCCGCGCAGCTCGTCGGCGACGTGGATGAGCCCGCCCGAGTTGATCACGTAGTCGGGCGCGTAGAGGATGCCCAGCTCCCGCAGGGCGAAGCCGTGCTCGCGGCGGGCGAGCACGTTGTTGGCCGAGCCGGCGATCGCGGCGCACTTCAGCTCGGGCAGGGTGTCGTCGTTGACGACCGCGCCCAGCGCGCACGGGGCGAAGACGTCGCACGCGACCGCGTGCACCTTGGCCGGCTCCACCGTGTCGGCCCCGAACTCCTTGACCGCGGTCGCCACCTGGTCCACGTCGACGTCGGCCACCGTGAGCCGGGCACCCGCCTCATGGAGCAGCTCGCACAGGTGGTGGCCGACCTTGCCCACGCCCTGGACGACGACGTGGAGGCCGGCCAGGTCGTGCCGCTTCCAGACCTCCTCGGCGACCGCCCGCATGCCGGTGAGGACGCCGAGGGCGGTCATGATCGAGGGGTCGCCGGCACCGCCGTGCGCGACCGACTGGCCGGTGACGAAGCGGGTCTCGCGCGCGACCACGTCCATGTCGGTGGTGAAGGTGCCGACGTCCTCGGCGGTGATGTAGCGGCCCCCGAGGCTCTCGACGAAGCGGCCGTAGGCCCGCAGCAGGGTCTCCGACTTGATCCGCTTGGGGTCGCCGATGATGACCGCCTTGCCGCCGCCGAGGTCCAGGCCGGCCGCGGCGGCCTTGTAGCTCATGCTGCGGGCGAGCCGGAGCACGTCCGTCAGGGCGTCCTCCTCGGTGGGATACGGGTAGAAGCGGGTCCCGCCGAGCGCGGGGCCGAGGGCGGTCGAGTGGATGGCGATGATGGCCTTGAGGCCGGACGCCTGGTCGTGGTTGTAGACGACCTGCTCGAACTCGCCACCCATGAGCTCGAAAGCTCCCACTGGATGGACCTCCTGTACGGGCACCCAGCGGGTTCGCCGCCGGGGAGCGAGCTGCCCGACGGGGTCGCCCGTCGGTGGGCAACGTACGAGACCAGCTTAGTACCTCACCTATACTTCTGTCCGACATGAAGGCACACGCCTACGCGGTCTACCTGCGTGTCTACCAGCCGTTGGCCGCCTTCCCACCCGGGGAGCGGGCGGAGTGGGCGGCCTACGTCGAGTCGGGGCAGACGCTCCCGGCGCGCCTGCTCATCGGCAGGGAGGAGCGGCGCGGGCTGGCCAGGGCGCTCGGGCTCGCGGTCGGGCCTGAGCGGGAGCACGCGCTCGTCCAGCGGGTGGGCGCGATGGTGTACGTCTGCCCGCTCCGCACCGAGCTGCGCACGCTGCAGTCGCTGGTCGCCTTCCACGGTTCCCTGCCCGGCGAGGTGGCGGACGCGTTCGTCGCCCCGCACGAGGTCCAGCGGGCGGTCAGCACCCTCGACCGCCTGCGGCGGGAGCGGCCGGCGTCCCACAGCCACATCCAGCTCGCGGTCTGGTACGTGCCGCTGCCCTGGTTCACCCCGTTCGACGGGTCGGAGCGCCGCCTCGCGCACCCGGACGGGGACGTGCCCGCGCGCCTCACCTACCAGACGTCGATGGCCAGGGCCCGGGCACGGGTCTCCCGGGCCCTGCGGGTGCTCCAGGAGCTGATAGAGGACGGCGAGATGGTCGGCGCCGTCGAGGAGCTGCGCGACTGGCTCCACGGGTTCGACCAGGACAGCCTGGTCCAGCTCGACTATGGCGGGCTAACGAGAGCGGTTCCGTATGCCGATCTCATAAAAGACCAGTCGGCCTCTGACGTGTGGGAGGCCCTCGAAGCCTTGGAAGCGGGGGACCTTGAGCGGTCAAGCGCCATCTACGGGTCGCTCACCGAGCGCTGGTCGGCGCTCCGGGGACGGGAATCCAGCAATTGATCGTCTCGTCCTTTTTGCTAAAGACCTGGCGGTGACGTGCCGATAGTCCTAGTAGGCAGGACGGGAAATAGCCCTAAGTTGCTATGGTCTGTCCCATTCGACGCCTCTAGGATATTCAGGATCTCCGCGAGAATCCGGTCTCGACGGGGAGGGCTCCAAGGTGAGGTGGCAACCATGTCCGCCAGTCGTACCGTGCAGGCCGCGCCGGCGCCGGAGGCGCTACTCACTCCGGCCGAGGTCGCCGCGTTGTTCCGCGTCGACCCCAAGACTGTGACCCGTTGGGCCAAGGCAGGCAAGCTGTCGAGCATTCGGACCCTTGGCGGGCACCGGCGCTACCGCGAGACCGAGGTGCGGCAGCTGCTCCGCGGCGTCGAAGCCGGCAACTAGCCCTTCGGCCCGCGTGACCGGCCGCAGAGGGGGGGCCGGACGCTCAGACGGCGCCTCCGTAGAGGCGCCGTCTGCGTGTGCGTGTCCTGTCCCTCCGGCCTCCGGCCGTGGGTCGGCGCGGCCCCGCCGTCAAGCGGCCAGCGCTGCCCGGCGCCGCGTGCGCCGGGCAAGGGCGTACCAGCCGGTCGTGGCGGCGGCCTGACCTCAGGGTGGACGGCTCCAAGCGCTGGCGCTTGAATCAGTCATACTGTCGCCATGTGGGTGATCGTCGTCTGCGTCGTGCTGGTGCTCGCGGGGCTGCTCGCGGTGGCCCGCTGGGGTGGCCTGGCGGTCGAGCCGCCGCCCACGCCTCGGCCAGCCGCGGCTGGCCCGACCGACCTGCCGCCGGTGAGCCTCGTCGTCCGCCGCTATCTGTGGTACCTGGCGGTGGCGGTGGCATCGGGCGCCGGCGCCGGCATCCTGGCCGCCGGGGCGGGTGGGCGCCTGGTGATGCGGCTGCTGGCGCTGACCGCCGGGGCCGGCGCCCAGGGCCGGATCACCGAGGCCGAGGAGATCGTGGGCCGCATCACCGTCGACGGCACGCTCGGGTTTGTCGTCTTCACGGGCCTGTTCTTCGGTCCGGTCTCCGCGGCCGCCTACCTGCTCGTGCGCCGCTGGCTGCCGGCCGGGCGGGCTGGTGGCCTGGCCTACGGCGCGTTGCTCCTCGTCGCTGCCGGCACGCGCCTTGAGCCCCTGCGCCGCGGCAACCCCGACTTCGACCTGGTGGGCCCGAGGTGGCTGGCGGTGGTCGCCTTCACGGCGCTGGTCGTGTTCCACGGCGTGCTGGTCGCCGCCCTGGCCGGGCGGCTCAGCCGGGCGGTGCCTCTGCTGGCTGCCCGGCCCGGTGCCATCGCCGTCCATGCCCCGCTGCTGCTGCTGCTCCTCCCGGGGGGGTCGGTGGCCTTGGTGCTGGTCCCCGTCGGCGCGGTGGTCGTGCTGGTGTCGCGGATCCCCTCGGTGGTCGCCGCCTGGCACGCCCGCCGCCTCGTGACGGTTGGGCGCGTCGTGCTGGCCGGGGCTGCCCTGGTGGCGTTCCCCGGCTTCGCGTCGGCCGTGGTCGACATTCTGGGCCGCACATGATTGACGGGTCTTGGGTTGGCCTGCAGGCGGGGAGCTGGTAGGCGGGGAGCTGGTAGGCGGGGAGCTGGTAGGCGGGGAGCTGGTAGGCGGGGAGCTGCTGGCGATCCAGGCGCGACGGGTCTCCTGGGCTGGCCAGCCGGTTGGCTAGGCCAGGTCCTCTGGGAGCAGGTCCATCAGGAGACCGTCGTGCCAGCTGCCGTCCGCGCCCCGCTCGTAGCGGCGCATGATCCCGACTGGCCGGAACCCCACCCGCTGGTAGCAGCGGATCGCCCGCTGATTGTGGGCCGCCGGGTCGATCGTGATGCGGTGATGCCCACGCTGCTCGAACAGGTACCGGGCCACGGTCCGGACCGGGCCACGGTCCGGACCGCGTCAGCGCCCAACCCTCGGCCGTGCCAGGCCGGGTGCAGGCTGACGTCGATGCCGGCGTGCCGGTACTCGGGGTCGTCCTCCTCGGAGTACTGGACGAGCCCGATCACCTCGCCGTCGGCCTCGACCGCGTAGGTTACCGTGCCGTCGGCACGGTCGATCACCTCGCGCTGGACCTGGTCGAGGTCGTAGTCGCCCCACCACTGTGCGACACCTGGGTGGGTGAGGATCTCGGTCAGCCGCGCGGCGTCGTGGGACGTCACCGGCCGAAGGCGGACGACATCGCCGCGCAGTGGCACCGCCGTGGGTGGGGTCATGGACGCTTCGATAGCCACCTTATAGCCACCTGACCGGGTTACGCGCTCAGCTTGCCCCAAGCCAGCGGCGTCGTGTTCACCGCGAGATCGGTGAAGGGCTCACCTGGCTTTGGCCGAGGCCGTTCTTGCGACAAGCCTCCTGCTCGTGAGCAGTAGCAATCTCATCTCGAATGCGATCGGGCTTCTCCTCATCGTCGTTGCACGAGAGCGCGGTGCCCCCCCGGAGCTCACCGGCGTGATACTGGCGCTCGTCGCCGTCGGAAGCCTTGCCGGCCATAGCCGTGACAGCCATGACGAGAACGCCCACAGCCAACCCCACAGACAGGGCGGCGAAGAACCGTAGTGCTGGCATGCCCTTCTCCTCTACTTGTCCTCAAGACGGAGCACGGCAATCCCATGCTCTGTGTGCCAATCCCTCTTGCCTTGCTTCGCCAGCGCGTCCGCGAAGCCTCGGCAGATGTTCATGAACGTGATGTGGCGGTACGCCAGCGTTGTTGCATCGTCCCCGAAGAAGTTCGTCCCCTGAAGCCGCCCTTCCAGCTCTTGAATGCCCTTGTCCAACTCGTCTCGCAGCCGAGTGAAGTCGTACGACTCTCCCGTCATCGCCCTCTCCCTGCTTGGCGGGAGCGACGACGGCCAGGGCTAGCACCACCTGACCGCCGCGCTCCCTGCCGACAGCCACGCCCTACGCCGTGACTGCCGACCCTGGCCGCTCCTAGCGGTAGGTGTGTAGGCCGTCGTCAAGCCAGTGCTTGCCCTGACCGATGAAGTGGAGAGGATCGAGCGGAGGTCTCACGCTCGCGCCTGTAGAGTGCATGTGTCCGCCTTCCTACGGAGGTGGGCCACGGCGGGCGGAGGACTAGCACTCCTCGCGCCCGCCACTTCTCCTAGACGCGTTTTACTCCTTTGACGCGTCAGGCGCTAGTCAGTCAGCGAACAGCCCGACCACATCGAAGAGCTGATCATCCGAGACGCCTAGGTACTTCTGCGTTGTGGTCAGCTTCACATGCCCGAGTAGACGCTGAACCGTCACGAGGGGCACATGCTTCTCGAAGTACAGCCACCATGCGTAACTGTGGCGCCAGCGGTGAGGGCGCAGGTCGGGAACCCTCCGCTTCGCCTGTTCTTTCCTCCCGTGACACCTGCGTTTCCGCAGGTCACAGGGCTTCCCCGTGGTGGGCAGGGACGGGATCGAACCGCCGAACCTTCCGGTTTTCAGCCGGACGCTCTACCAACTGAGCTACCTGCCCGTGCGGGCCGGGGGCTCCGGCCGGAGCCCCCGGCCCGTGATGCGGTCCCGACGGGATTTGAACCCGCGACCTCCGCCTTGACAGGGCGGCGAGCACAGCCAAGCTGCTCCACGGGACCTTGTGCTGGTTCCCTCCTGTGCCCCCAGCGGAGTTCGAATCCGCGTCGCCACCTTGAAAGGGTGGTGTCCTAGGCCACTAGACGATGGGGGCCCGGTTCAAACCGGGTGGGCCGCGTCGGACTCGAACCGACGACACCCCGGTTAAAAGCCGGGTGCTCTGCCAACTGAGCTAGCGGCCCACGGTGAGAGCGCGCCGATGGTGCCATCGCCGTCGCCCTGCTGTCAAAGGGTTCTTCCCTGCGAGCGTACCAGCGGGCGCTACCCGGGCGGCTCGTCCTTGCTGGCCGCGGCACCGCGTTCCGCCCTGGCCTGCTCGGCGGCGACCAGCTTGTAGCCGACCCCGCGGATGGTGGCGATCATCGACTCGTGCTCGGGACCGAGCTTGGCCCGCAGTCGGCGGACGTGGACGTCCACGGTCCGGGTGCCACCGAAGAAGTCGTACCCCCACACCTCCTGCAGGAGCTGGCTGCGGGTGGACACCCGGCCGGGACGGGCCGCGAGGAAACGCAGTAGCTCGAACTCCTTGTAGGTGAGGTCGAGCGGCCGGCCACGCAGGCGCACCTGGTAGGAGACCGGGTCCACGACCAGCTCGCCGACCCGGATGGCGTCGTCGGGCGTGGCCGCCTCCGGCCGCTTGACCAGCAGGCGCACGCGCGCCTCCACCTCGGCCGGGCTGGCCTTGGGGAGCACGAAGTCGGAGGCGCCCCAGTCAGGCTGGAGGCCTGCGAGCCCGGCCTCGGGCATGACCACGAGGATCGCGCCGTTGCCGTCGGCCGCCCGCAGCGTGCGGCAGAGCGCCTGCGCCTTGGACAGGTCGCGGGTGGCGTCGATCAGCACGAGGTCCTTGCCGGTGAGGCCCGAGAGGCTGGCCAGCTCGAGCGGCAGCGTCGACAGCCCTTGGGCCAGGTACTCCAGTGCTGGGAGGAGTTCCTTCGCCCCCCCGGCACGGTTGGTCAGGCAGGCGAGCTCGGCCACCTGTCTCCCTCCGCGTGGTAGTTGCGCGGCCGGTGCGCCGGCAGGCAGCCTAGCATCGGTGCGTGCAGGCCGCCCGAAATTCTGGGACCGCGGGCGACGGCGACTTCGCCATGATCGAGTCGGGCTGGAGGAAGCATGGTTCGGGTGCGGCTGTTCGCGGCGCTGCGCGAGGCGGCCGGGGTGGCCGAGGTCCAGGTGCCGCCCGGGACGCTCGGTGGGGTGCTCGCCGAGCTGCGCGACCGCTTCGGCGAACGCTTCGCGGCCGTCCTCGGCTACTCGAGCGTGCTGGTCGACGGCGAGCGCCGACGCGACCCGGACGCACCGGTCCCCGACGGCGCCGAGGTGGCCCTGCTGCCGCCGTACTCCGGCGGCTAGGTTAGGGCCGAGGCGGCCCGATCCCGCCGCTCTCCGGGGGTGGTGGGCAGTCGATGCCGGCCTGGTGGCTCGAGGTTGCCCGATCTTGGCCTGAGCTGGGCAGGATCGCGCTTGCAGGGTTGGGCTGGACCGTTGGTGGGAACGGGGTCGGGCATATGCGCAAGCTCCTCGTCGTGCTGCTCGTGCTCGTGCTGGCCGGGGTCGGAGCCGATTTCGCGGCCGCCCGCGTCTTCGAGGGCCGGGTGGCGGCCGTCATCGCCGAGCGGGTCGACCTCGACCGGCCGATCGTGCAGGTGCGGGACTTCCCCTTCCTGCCCCACCTGGCCCTGGGCCGGTTCGACACGATCGACGTGGCCGCGAGCGACGCGCGGGCCAGGGGCATCATGGCGTCCCGGGTCGAGCTGCACCTGCACGACGTGTCCGCCGCACGAGACGTGTTGCTCGGCCAGCCGGGCCCGGTGACCGTCGGCCGGGCCGACGGCCAGGTCACCCTTACCGAGGCGGAGGTGAACCGGCTGCTCGCCGGGCGGCTGCGGGGCGGGACGGCCGAGCTGTCGAGCGACGGGGTGCAGCTCAGGGTCGCAACGGAGGTGCTCGGCCAGCCGGTGGAAGGCACCGTGGCCGGCGCCCTGGAGGCGCGCAGCGGTGGCATCGCGTTCGTCCCGAGCCGCATCTCGAGCGGGATGGCGATCGACCCGGTGGTCGAGCGGGCGCTGCTCTCGCTGTTCGCCGTGGAGGTGCCGCTGCCCCGCCTGCCCGCCGACATCCAGGTCGAGCGGGTCGTGACCGTGCCTGACGCGCTGATCTTGTCCGGCCGGGCCGGGGCGGTCCAGGTCGCCACCTGATACCCTCGCGGCACGGGTGCCGTGCCGAGCACAATCCCCGACCCGACGGGAGCCGTTCGCCCGATGACCCTGGAGCTCTGGTACACGGCGCTGCTGGTCCTGATGCTGACCGCAGCCGGCGTGTTCGCCGTCTACGTGGTCTACCGCCTGCTCAAGGACTGACCCGGCACCGGCTCCGGGGACGAAAGGACCCAGGGGGTTGGCACCGCCGGTTGGACGGCACCGCCTCGGTTGGACCAGGCCGAGACCCCCTGGGGGTCGGTGAGCTGGTTGGATTCCGCGGGGAGGTTCCCTTTCCCGCGATTGGGAGAGCGAACCGCCCTAGGGGGCAGTCACCTCGCGGGTCCGTACCGGTTTATGCAGTGGGACCACCTCCTTTCTCGCGTACGGCCAGTTAGCCACACCCCGCGTGCGTGCGCAACGGAGATCGCTACGATGTGGGCATGGACCAGCCGCAGCCCCTGGAAGGCGCCCTGGCCGGCGCGCGCGCCGGGGTGGTCGCGGTCGACCGCTCCGACCTTGCGGTCCTCCCCGTCGCCGGCGCGGACGTGCTGCGCTACCTGCACACGGTCTCGACCCAGCACACCGCGGAGCGGTCGCCAGGCGACGCCGCCGAGGCCCTGCTGCTGTCGCCCAAGGGCAAGATCGAGTTCGCCTTCCGGCTCGCCGTGCTGGACGGCGGCGTGCTGCTCGACACCCAGACGGAGGCGGCCGGGCCGCTTGCCGAGCGGCTCGCCCGCTTCGTGTTCCGCTACGACGTCGTCGTGGGCACGCCGGGCCCTGGCGCGGTCAGCCTGCTCGGGCCGGAGGCGGACGCCGCCCTGGCCGCAGCCGGGCTGCCCGTGCCGCCGGCCGCGGACGGCCCGGCCAGGGCCGCCCTGGCCGGCCCAGACGTGGTGGTCCACCGCACCCCGCTCGGGGCCGACGTGGTCGGCGGGGCCGCCCCGGCCGTGCTGCGCGCGCTCACCGAGGCCGGGGTGACCAGCGCCCCCCTCGACGCGTGGGAGGCGCTCCGGGTCGAGCACGGCCTGCCTCGCTGGGGCCGGGAGCTGACCGACGACGTCATCGCCGAGGAGGCCGGGTTGCTCGGCTCCCACGTCCACCTCGACAAGGGCTGCTATCCCGGCCAGGAGACGGTCGCCAGGGTCCACAACCTGGGCCAGGTCCAGCGCCGGCTGGCCGGCCTGGCGCTCGAGGGCGACGAGCTGCCGGCGCCCGGGACCGGCCTGGTCACCGAGGACGGCAGGCGTGCCGGGCAGGTGCGCAGCGCCGTGCGCCACCCCGACCTCGGACCGGTGGCCCTGGCCTATGTCCGCCGGGTCGTCCCGGCCGGGTCGCGCGTGCTCGCCGGCCCGCTCGCGGGCCGGGTCGTGGAGCTGCCCTTCACGCTCGCCCGCCGCGCCTGACCACCAGGGCGCGTGTGGGATCCGCTTGGCCGGGCACAGGCGCCCTTGGGAGGCCGTGGGGGGAGCGAGCTCCCCCCACATGGATCGGGGACGGCGGTCAGGTCTCCCCGCCGCGACCGATGAAGGGGCGACGACCGGCGCCAGAGCGAGCTCCCCCCACATGGACAAGGGACCGTGGTTGGCTCCCGCCGCCATGAGCGAACAGAGGGCGACGACCGCCGCCGGGTCGCAGACTTCCGGCAACGTCCATCAGACACGGCCGCGCCCGACTACAATGCAATGCCTTGCGCTGGGAGCTGGTTCCCAGGCCGGAGACGGATCCGGGCCGGACGCTCACGGCCCGGTCCCAAGGGGGGCCATGAGCGTGGAAGTCATCCCCGGCGGCCAGCGCCGCATCGACCGCGTGCTCGCACCCGGCTACGCCGCGGAGGCCGCCGCCCTCGACCTCGCCGCGCTGCGCGCGCGCCGGGACGAAGCCGAGGCCGAGGAGGCCGACATCTCCTATCTGCGCCGGCTCCTGCAAGGCCGCCTCGACATCCTCCGGGCCGAGCTGGTGCGCCGCTCGCAGGGAGGCGACCGGGACGTGGCCAGCCTGCTCGCCGGCCTGCCGGCCATCCTGAGCGACGAGGACCCCGGCACCTTCAACGCCGTGCCCCGCGTGCTGGTCCCGTCCCGGGCCGACCAGCACCGCCGCCGGGTCGAGCGCCTGGTCTCCGACGAGACCGTCGCCCGCCTGCCGGAGCTGGACGGCGACGAGCTGGCCAAGGCCGCCGACGTCCTGACGAGGGAGGAGGCGGCCGTCTCGGCCAGTAGGCGGGCGGTCCAGCAGGTGGTGGACGTCCTGCGGGCCGAGCTGGCCCGGCGCTACCGCGACGGGACCGCCCAGGTGTCGCAGCTCCTCGAGTGACGTCCGGCCCGGGGCGGCCGACCCAGCCGCCGGGTCGGGCCGCCGCCGCGAGCTGCACACCTCCCTGCACGCGGCCGCCCCACGGCCCCTGGCGGTCGCGCCCACGGCGGCCCCACGGCCCCTGGCGGTCGCGCCCACGGCCGCCCCACGGCCCCTGGCGGTCGCGCCCGCGGCGGACTAGCCTCGGAGGCTCCGCCTGGCCGTCGTCCAAGGGAGCCGCGCATGCAGGTCCTCGTCGAGGTCGAGCGATCCGGGTTCGTCGAGAGCCGCCACTTCGGCGCGGCCGCCGTGGCCGACGCCGACGGCAACCTGCTCGCCGCCGTCGGTGACCCCGCGCTGGTCGTCTACGCGAGGTCGTGCTCCAAGCCGTTCCAGGCCCTGGCCGTGCGCAGCCTCGGCGTCGAGGCCGAGCTCGGCCTGGACGAGGTCGCGCTCGCCGGCGCCTGCGGCTCCCACAACGGCGAACCCGCCCACGTCGACTCGGTCCGCCGGGTGCTGGCCGCCGCCGGCCTGGACGAGGCCGCCCTGCGCTGCCCCCCGGCCCTGCCCACCGACCGCAAGGCGCGGGCGGCCGTGGCGGGCCCGGCCGCCGTGTACCACAACTGCTCGGGCAAGCACGCGTACATGCTCGCCGGGGCCGTGGCGCGTGGCTGGGAGCCGGGCCGCTACACCTCGCCCGACCACCCGCTCCAGGCGGTCGTGACCGACACGCTGGTCGAGCTGGCCGGCGCCGCCGTGGAGCACATCGGGGTCGACGGCTGCGGCGTGCCGGTCCACGCCCTGCCGCTGCGCGCCCTGGCCACCGCCTATGCGCGGCTCGGCACCAGGGCGGCCACCGGCGAGGAGGGCCCGGCCGCGGTGGTCGAGGCCGTCCGCCGGCACCCGTTCATGATCTGCGGGACCGGGCAGCTCGACACCGTGATGCTGGAGGCGACCGGCGGACGCGTCTTCAGCAAGGTGGGCGCCGAGGCGGTCTACGGCGCGGTCCGGCTCGACACCGGGCAGGGGCTCGCCCTCAAGGTGCTGGACGGGACGCCACGGGCCAGGGGCGCCGCCCTGGTGGCGCTCGTGCAGGCCCTCGGCTGGCTCGACCAGGACGAGCTCGACGCCGTCCTGCCCGCCGCGACCAGCGAGATCCACGGGGGCGGCGAGCCGGTCGGCGCCGTCCGCCCCGCCAAGGTCGAGCCAGAGATCCCGGATGCCTAGGCCCGACCCGGCCGGTGCGGTGCGCGACGTCGGCCGCTACATCCGCGAGCAGCGGCGCCAGGCCGAGCTGTCCCTGCGGAACCTGGCCAAGCAGGCCGGAGTGTCCAACCCCTACCTGTCCCAGATCGAGCGTGGGCTGCGCCAGCCCTCGGCCAAGATCCTCAAGGACATCGCCAAGGCGTTGCGGATCAGCGCCGAGACGCTCTACGTCAAGGCGGGCATCCTCGACGAGGAGACCGAGGACGCCGACCTGGTGGTCGCCATCCTCCGCGACCCCCACCTGACCGAGCGCCAGAAGCAGGTGCTGGTCGACATCTACACCTCGTTCCGGGCCGGCGGGCAGGCGCGGGCTGGAGAGCCGGCCGCCGGCGGGTGAGCCCTGGCGGCGTGGCCGGGGCTCGGCCAGGCCGATAGCATGATGATCCCGGCGGGTGGCCAGCCCGCTCGCGGGCGCTTCGTCATGGGTCCGCGGGGCGGAGGACCGAGCCACAGGGGGTGCGGGTGCCGGAGACCAACGGCCTGGCGTCATTGCCGGGCAGCTCGGGAGTTCGCCGGGTCGCGGTGCTCTCCGTGCACTCCTCGCCGCTCGCCTCGCCAGGGGTGGGGGACTCGGGCGGCATGAACGTCTACATCCGTGCCCTGGCCCGGGAGCTGGCCGCCCGGGGGGTCGAGTCCGACCTGTACACCCGGGCCGCCTCTCCCGACGACCCGCCCGTGGTCGAGATCGAGCCGGGCGTCCGCCTGCTCCACCTCGAGGCCGGGCCGCTCGAGGCGGTCCCCAAGCAGGTGCTGCCCCGCTTCCTGTGCGCCTTCCTCTGCTCGCTGCTCCGGGTCGGGGAGGCATACGGCCCCTATGACGTGCTCCACAGCCACTACTGGCTGTCTGGCTGGGTGGCCCGTCTGGCCCGGGAGCGCTGGGGGGCGCCGGTGGTCCATTCGTTCCACACCTTGGGCCGGGTCAAGAACGCCACCCTGGCCAACGGGGACCAGCCCGAGCCACCGACCCGGCTGGCCGGCGAGGAGCGGGTGGTCGCCACCGCAGACTTCCTGGTCGCCCCGACCCCGACCGAGGCCAGGGAGCTGGTGGACCTCTACGGCGCGTCCCCGGCGTCGGTGCGCATCGTGCCCCCGGGAGTCGACCACGCCCGCTTCCGGCCCGGCGACCGGGCCGCGGCCCGGGCCGCGCTCGGCGTCCGCGCCGGGCACGTGCTCGCGTTCGTCGGGCGCCTGCAGCCGCTCAAGGGCGCCGACGTGGCCGTGCGCGCCCTGGCCGCCCTGGCCGCGAGCCACGGTCAGGCCGACGTCGAGCTGCTGGTCGTGGGCGGCGCGTCGGGCAGCGAGGAGGCTAGAGAGCCTGAGCGCCTGGCCCATCTGGCCCGCCAGGAGGGCGTCGCGGCGCGGGTGCGCTTCCTCCCCCCGCAGCCCCACGAGCGCCTGGCCGACGTGTACCGGGCCGCCGACGTGGTGCTCGTGCCCTCCCACTCCGAGTCGTTCGGGCTGGTCGCCCTCGAAGCCCAGGCGTGCGGCACCCCGGTCATCGCCGCTCAGGTGGGCGGCCTGGTGCACGCCATCGGGGACGGGACCACCGGCCTGCTCGTGCCCGGCCACGACCCTGGCGCGTACGCGTCGGCGGTCGCCTGGCTGCTCGGGAACCCGCGCCGCCTCGCCGCGATGGGTGCGGCCGCGGCCCGGTTCGCCGGCGCCCACGGCTGGGACCGCACGGCCAGCCGCATGCTCGACATCTACGGCGAGCTGCTCCCGTCCGCGGCCGAGCCAGTGCTCGAGCAGACGAGCTGAGCTGCCCGGCCCGGTGCTGGGGAGGTGGGCGCCGACGCGGCCGGGGACAACGCCTCCGGACGGCGTCACCAGAGAGGACGGCTGACCGGATGCCCGGGACGCCGGCGTGCTGAGCGTGCGGCGCGCGCAGGCCGGGCGCGCCGGTCAGCCGGTAGGGCGGCCTCGGGCCCGCCTCCCGCCCCGGCCCCGCCGAGGACCGCCGCGCCCCGCCGACGTGCTCGGTTCCCAGCGGAAGTTGCGAAGGGCGACGACGCTCGCGGCCGCGAGCCAGACCGCGATCACCGCCAAGTGGCCCCAGAAGAACCCGGAGCCTTGCGTGAACGGGTTGAAGTCGGCCTGGATGGCCAGGGCGAAGTGCTTGACCGGGAAGATCGACCCGGCCACCTGCAGCCAGGTCGGCACCTTGTCGAGGGGGTAGAAGATGTCGGAGACGAACACGACCGGCAGGATGGTGAAGTTGGCCACCGCCGGCGCCGCCTCGCCGCTCCGGCAGAGCGCCGCCACCGCGAGCCCGCAGGCGCAGAAGCAGGCCGCCCCGAGCAGCAGGGTCACCACTGCGGCCGGGAGCAGGTGCCAGACCACCTCGACCCGGAAGAGCGCCACGCCGACCGCGACCATCAGCAGCGACGACAGCACCGCGACCCAGACCGCCGACCCGATCCGGGCCGCGACGTAGACCCATGGCGGCAGCGGCGTGCCGCGTACCCGCTTGAGGATGCCCTGGTCCCGGTTGATAGGCACCGAGGTGGCCAGGTTGGTGTAGCAGGCCGACACCACCGCGAAGGCCAGGATGCCCGGGGTGAAGAACTGCGCGAAGCGGATGCCGTCCCGGCTCTCGATCGTCTGGTTGCCCTGCAGCGCGTTGAACAGCAGCAGGAACACCAGCGGGAACAGCAGCGTGAAAAAGGCCGAGATGGGGCTGCGCCAGAACAGCAGGTTCTGGTGACGGATCTGGCGGTAGAGCAACGGGCCGGCCGCGGGTCGGCGCCGGCGACGTGCGGCGGCGGCCGCGGCGCGTCCGGCCGGCAGGGTCGCCCGGTCAGCCACGGAGCGTCTCCTCCTCGGCCTGCCTGTCGGGCCCGATGAGCCGCAGGTACACGTCCTCGAGCGAGGGCCGGGTGACCGCCAGGGCCTCCAGCTCCTCGCCCCTGGCCATCGCCCAGCCGGTCAGCGCGTTGAGGGTCCGGGTCGGCGTCGTGGTCCGGAGCGAGACCCGGTCGTCCTGCACGTCGAGCGCCTCAGGGAGCCCTGAGGGCAGCTCGGCGGGTGCCATGGAAGGCGGCAACCGGAAGCTGATCACCGCCTCTGCCACGTCACGGCCGCCGAGCGAGGCGGGACTGCCCGAGGCCACGATCCGGCCGCCGGCCAGGACGGCGACCCGGTCGGCCAGGCTCTGGGCCTCGTCCATGTAGTGGGTGGTGAGCAGGATGGTCCTGCCGAGCCGGCGCAGGTTGTCGACCAGCTCCCAGGAGCGGCGCCGGGCCGATGGGTCGAACCCAGTGGTCGGCTCGTCGAGGAAGATCAGGTCGGGGTCGCCGACGATGCCAAGGGCGAGGTCGAGGCGGCGCTGCTGGCCGCCAGAGAGCGTCTTGGTGCGCGTCCCGCGCTTCTCCTCGAGGCCGACCAGTTCGATCACCTCGTCGGTGGGCCGCGGGCGCGGGTAGTAGCCTCCGAAGAGCGAGATCACCTCCTCGACGGTGAGGTCCCGGTGGATGCCGGAGGACTGCAGCACGATGCCGATCCGCTCGCGGAAGTCCACGCCGGAGCGCTCCGGGTCGAAGCCGAGGACCTCCACCTCTCCGGCCGAGCGCGGGCGGTACCCCTCCAGGATCTCCACCGTGGTGGTCTTGCCGGCGCCGTTGGGGCCGAGCAGCGCGAAGCACTCGCCCTCGGCCACCTCGAAGTCGATGCCCCTGACCGCCTCGACGTCGCCGTAGCGCTTGCTGAGGCCGGCGACCCGGATGGCTGCCACGTGCTCACGTCCCTTCGCCGCGTGAGGCGGCGCTCTTCATCATCTGAGGTGTCGCGCCCGCCTGGGCGCCTGTCGGTCCTTCTGAGGTGTCGCGCCCGCCTGGGCGCCTGTCGGTCCTTCTGAGGTGTCGCGCCCGCCTGGGCGCCTGTCGGTCCTTCTGAGGTGTCGCGCCCGCCTGGGCGCCTGCCCATCCCGACTGCTCGCCAGTGTGCCGCACCCCGGCGTCGGCCGGGCGGCCACTGGGAGCCGCCGGTAGTCTGACCGTTCACCGGGAAGCACGCATCCCGGCCGGCGTGGGTTGTGGACGGCGAGGTGAGCGCGATGGCGACGGAGCCGGAAGCGGCGGGGGACCGGGACGGAGCAGGTCGCCCGGAGCCGGAGGCGGTGCGGTCGGCCGCGGTCGACGCGGTCACGGCCTTCCTGGCCGACACCGGGGTCCCGGCCGAGCGGCTCGGCGACGGGCGCTGGTTCGTCCGCCTGGCCGGCGAGCGCAAGCTCGGCGTCGGCGTCCACGTGGTCGTTGGCGACCGCACCCTGCGGGTGGAGTCGTTCTTCATGCGGGCCCCCGAGGAGCAGCACGCCCGGCTCTACCACGACCTGCTGGTGCGCCAGGCGACCAGCTACGTGCTCCGGTTCACCCTCGACGAGGCCGGCGACCTGTTCCTGACCGGACAGGTGCCGCTGCGCGCGGTCAGCGTCGACGAGGTCGACCGCGTGCTCGGCACCGTGCTGGAGGTGGCCGACGCCACCTACCTCCCGTCGGTCGCGACCGGCTTCGCGTCGAGCATCGCGGCCGAGCAGGCCTGGCGGGCGCGGCTGGCCGCCGGGGGCGGCGAGTGAGCCGCATCGCTGGGCACCGGGGGCGACGGGTGAGCCGCATCGCTGGCCGCCGGGGGCGACGGGTGAGCCGCATCGCTGGCCGCCGGGGGTGACGGGTGAGCCGCATCGCTGGGCGGCCAGCGCGCCCAGCGGTGGGGCCGTTGCTCGCCGCCCCCGGTCGGCGCCCGTAGACTCGGGAAGTGACAGGCGCCCAGGCGGGCGCAACACCTGGGGAAGATTTGCGGATCGTCGGGAAGATCGCGGATCGTCCGCTGAGCCGAGGCAGCAGGGAGGCGCTCGTGCCGTTCACCGCTGAGTCCGTCACCATCGAGATGGCCCGCCCCGAAGGCAGGAAGGCGATGCTGCTCGTCCTGGACGGGCTGGGCGGCTACCGGACCCTCGAACGAGGCTCCGAGCTGACCGAGGCGCGCACCCCCAACCTCGACCGGCTCGCCGGCGAAGGCTCGCTCGGCCTGCACGACCCGGTTACCCGCGGGATCACGCCCGGATCGGGCGCCGGGCACCTGGGGCTCTTCGGCTACGACCCGCTGGAGTACGAGATCGGCCGGGGCGCGCTGTCGGCAGCGGGGATCGGCTTCGACCTCCACCCGGGCGACGTGGCCGCCCGGGTCAACTTCTGCACCCTCGCAGGGGACGGCACGATCGCCGACCGCCGCGCCGGCCGGCTGCCCACCGAGGAGGCGGCCGGCATCTGCGACCTGCTGACCCGCGAGGCGCGCCTGGACGGGGCCGAGTTCTTCCTGCGGCCCGAGCGGGAGCACCGCGGCCTGTTCGTGCTGCGCGGAGAAGGGCTCGGGCACGAGCTGACCGACACCGACCCGCAGCGGGAGGGCGTCGCCCCGCTCGACGCCCAGGCCCGCTCGCCCGAGGCCAAGCGCACCGCCGAGCTGGTGGCGAGCTTCCTCGAGCAGGCGCGCTCGCTCCTGGCCGACCGGGAGCGGGGCAACTTCCTGCTCCTGCGCGGCTTCGACACCCAGAAGGAGCTGCCACAGTTCCCCGACCGCTACCGGGTGCGGGCCCTGGCCATCGCCGCGTACCCCATGTACCTCGGCATCTCGCGCCTGCTCGGGTTCGACGCCCACAAGGTCGACGGGGCCGCCCCCGAGGAGGTCGACGCGCTGGCCGAGCTCCTCCCCGGTAGCGACTTCGTCTTCATGCACGTCAAGAAGACCGACTCGGCCGGGGAGGACGGCGACTTCGAGCGCAAGGTGGCGGCCATCGAGGAGGTGGACGAGCTCGTGCCGCGCATCCTCGACGCGGGCGTCGAGGTGCTGGCGGTCACCGGCGACCACTCCACCCCGGCCCAGATGGCGGCCCACTCCTGGCACCCGGTACCCGTGCTGCTGTGGGGCGGGACGGCCGCCGCCGACGGCCTCCCCGGGTTCGACGAGGTCCAGTGCCGCCAGGGCTCGCTCGGCCGGTTCGAAGCGCGGCAGTTACTGCCACAGCTCCTGGCGGCTGCTGGGCGGCTGGCGAAGTACGGCGCGTAGTCCTGGTCCCATGTGGGGGGAGCGAGCTCCCCCCACGGCCCCCCACGGAGCGCACGGCGTCAAGCCGGCGTGGCCGGTGGCCGATACACCCTCGACCCGTTTCCTGTCAGCCAGCCGGAGGCCAGGAGCATGCAGGCACGCGCCATCGTCGACGAAGCCGAGCTCCGGCACCTTGCCTCGCTGGTCGCCCGGCTCTCCCCGGCCCAGGAGCGGGTCGTGGTGGCGGTGGCCGACGGCTTCCGCTCCGGGTGGCTGGAGCCGAGCAGGTGGGAGCGGTACTGGAAGCAGTCCGACCTCACCGACGAGAGCGTGCTTGGAGATGCGATGACCTGGTTGGCACGGCGCAAGCACGCCTTGCTCCGCTAGTCTTGACGAACCGGAAGAATGCGGGTAACCGGAAGGTGAACGATAGGGAAACGAAGGCTGACGGGGGGGACGGCCGGCTCGGGTCGACGGGAGGTCGCCACCATGAAGGAGCGAGAGGCCAAGCTGGTCGCCCCGCCAGGATTCAAGCTGCCGGAGCTTGGCGGCGCCGACGACGGGTTCCTGGCCGAGGTGCAGCCGCCGCGCCGCTATGGGACCACCTACTGGGACACCGCCGACCTGCGGCTCGCGCGCTGGGGGGCCAGCCTCCGCTTCAGGGAGGGCGAAGGGTGGACGGTGAAGCTGCCGTCTGACCGCAACGGGCCCGTGCTCGTCCGGGACGAGCACACCTTCGACGGCGAGCAGCGCAAGGTCCCCGAGGCAGCCGCCGACCTGGTCCGCGTCTACGTGCGCGGCGCGCCGCTGGTGCCGGTGGGCCGGCTGCGGGCGGTACGCCACCCGGTCGTGCTGCGCAACGCCGCCGGGGAGGCGCTCGCCGAGGTGGTGGACGACGAGGTCCAGGTCGTCGTGGGGCGCCGGGTGGCCGACCGGTTCCGTGAGGTGGAGGTGGAGCTCGGCGAGGCGGCCAGGCCCGACACGATGGACCGGGTGCTCGCCCGGCTGCGCGAGGCCGGCGCCAACGAGGCCGAGCCGGTCCCCAAGTACCTGCGGGCGCTCGGCGGCCGCGAGATCGGCCCGCCCGAGCTGGTGCCCGGCGACCTCGCCAAGGACGCCTCGGTCGAGGACCTGCTGCGCAAGGACCTGACCGACGCCACCCTGCGCCTGTTCCGTCATGAGGCGGCTGCGCGCCTCGGCGAGGACCCCGAGGGCGTGCACCAGGCCCGGGTCGCCTGCCGCCGGCTCCGCTCCACCCTGCGGACCTTTGCGACCGTGCTGGAGCCGGTGTGGACCGACCGGCTCCGGGCCGAGCTGCAGTGGCTGGCCGACCGGCTCGGCGAGGTCCGGGACGCCGACGTCCTGCTCGCCCGCCTCGAGAGCCGGCTCGGCGGGCTGCCCGAGGCTGACGCCGCCGCCGGGCGCCGCCTGCTCGCCGGCCTGGCCACCGAGCGCACCGCGGCCCGGGCGCGCCTGCTCGAAGCCATGCGCGAGGGCCGCTACACGGCCCTGCTCGACGACCTGGTGGCGGCCGCCCAGGCGCCGGCGGTGACCGCCGAGGCAGCCCGCCCGGCCGTCGATGTGATGACGCCGCTCGTGGCCGACCAGTGGTCGAAGCTGCGCAAGGCGGTGAAGAAGGCGGGCGAGGAGCCGCCCGACGAGGTCCTGCACCGGATCCGGGTGAGGGCCAAGCGTTGCCGCTACGCTGCCGAGGCGGTCGAGCCGGTGGTGGGCAGGAAGGCCCGGGACTTCGCCAGGGCAGTCGCCGCCCTGCAGGAGGTCCTCGGCGAGCAGCACGACGCCGTGGTCGCCGAGGCCTGGCTGCGCCAGGCGGGTGGCGCCTCCCGGCGCGACCAGGCCCTGGTGGCCGGCCAGCTCATCGGGCTCGAGCGAATCGCCGCCGCCACCGCCCGCCAGCAGTGGCGCCCGGTCTGGAGGGCCCTCTCGAACAAGCGCCTCACGAGCTGGCTCTGAACCAGATCGGGTTGGTGAGGGCGAGCAGCTCGCCGTCGGGGCGGCGGATCTCGGCGCGCAGGTAGGAGAGGGAGCCGAGCGGGGTGTGCCAGGCCAGCTCGACGGCCCGGCCCATGCCGACCGGTGCCTCGTGGACGGGCCCGTCCTGGCTGTGGAGGCTGGCGACGCTGCCGGCCGCCCCGCGCAGCCGCAGCCGCACCGAGACCTGGTCGTCCGGCCGGCCGCCCAGGCGGCCGCCGATGCCGGCCGCCTGGCCGGACGCGGCCGCCGGGCCGGACGCGGTCGCGGCCAGCGTCACGCTGGCCCTCGCCGAGCTGGCGAGGTAGCAGCGGCCGGCGCGCAGGCCGGCGACCACGTCGGCCGCTGCCAGCCGGTCGGCCCAGACCACGGTCTGGGGGGACCCGACCGGGTCGGGCGGGCGGTGGGCGTCGCTGCCGCCCACGGCGGCCACCGCCCGCCCCGCCCGCAGCAGGCTGTCCCAGGCGGCGACGGCCTCGTCGTTGGCCAGCTCGTCCAGGGTGGCGTTCCAGACCTCCACGGCGTCGACCTCGTCGTACCCGAACTGCCAGGTCCCCCCCGGGACGGGGGCGAACGGGTGGTTCGCGGTCACCAGCGCGCCCAGGGCGCGCACCTCGCGGACGATCCCGGGCAGCGCCCCGTCCTCCGGCCGGTAGCGCCAGTCCACCCACCAGCCGGGCGGCAGGCCCACGGCACCCCAGTGCCCGGCCCTGGTGGTGACCTCCTCGCCGGCCAGCACGAGCAGGTCGGGCCGCTGGAACGGCGCGCAGGCGGAGTGCGCGGACGAGGTGTTGTGGTCGGTCGAGGCCACGAAGTCGAGACCGGCACCGCGTGCCAGGGCGATCACGTCCTCGGGCGTGTACGCGCCGTCGGAGTGGACGGTGTGCACGTGCAGGTCCCCCCGGTACCAGCCGGGCGCGTCGCGGAGCACCGGTCCCACGACGGGGCTCCGGGCCTCCTCGGCCGGGGCCCCGACCGCGGCGCCCGGGGAGGGTGGCCCGGCGCTCGGCTCGATCTCGAGTCGCCAGTCCAGGCCCGCGGGCGGGAGCAGGTAGGGGCCGAGCACGACGGTCCAGGTGCCCGCCTGGACCGGCCCGGCCAGGTAGCCGGGGGTGGCGCCGGTGGCGGCGACGGTGACCTCGGAGCGGGTGCCGCCCGACCAACCCCGGAAGCCGTCACGGTTGCCAGGGCCGTGGCCGCTCGGGCCGAACAGGCCCAGGTCGAGCACGCCGGCCAACCGGTCGTAGGCACACCGGACGGTCAGCCGCGAGACCCCGGGCGGCACCTCGACGGGCACGTAGACCCAGTCCGGCCCCCCTGGTGCTGCGTGCCCGCTGACCACGCGCGGCCCGCCAGCCCGGGCCCGGTGGCTCGCCGCCGCCGAGCCCGGGCCGCTCACGGGCTGGCCGGCGTCGCCTGCCTGGACGGCCCGAACGCGGCTGGCGGCCCGGTGACCGGCAGGGTGACCGTGAAGGTCGAGCCCTGCCCCAGCTCGGACTCGACCTGGACGGTGCCGCCGTGCGACTCGGCGACGTGGCGCACGATCGCCAGGCCGAGGCCGGTGCCGCCGCTCTGCCGGTCGCGGGCCTTGTCCACCCGGTAGAAGCGCTCGAAGATGCGGGGCAGCTCGCTGGCCGGGATGCCCCGGCCGGTATCGGCCACCTGGAACGTCACCTTGCTCTCGCAGGTGTCCAGGCGGATCCGGACGGTGCCCTGCGAGGCGGTGTAGCGCAGCGCGTTGTCGATCAGGTTGGACAGCAGCAGGCCGAGCTGGGCGCGGTCCCCGCGCATCGACGTGGCCGGCGCGATCTCCTGCCGGAGCTTGATGCGGCGCTCCTCGGCCCGGTCGGCGTAGGAGCCGAGCACCTCCTTGGTCAGCGTGGCCAGGTCCACGGGCTCGACCGCGAGCATGCCCCGCTCGACCTTGGAGAGGTCGAGCAGGTCGCGGACGAGATGGTCGAGGCGCTCGGCCTCCCAGGCGATGCGGATGGCGAAGCGGCGGGCGGTGGCCGGGTCGTCGGCCAGGGCGCTCAGCAGCGTCTCCGAGAGCGCGCGGACCGCCGCCACCGGCGTCTTCAGCTCGTGGCTGGCGTTGACCACGAAGTCGCGGCGCAGCACCTCGACGCGCCGCTGCTGGGTGATGTCGGTCAGGGTGACCACGATCCGGCCGGTCGGGCCCCGGTCGGCCAGGGGGAAGGCGCGCGCCGACAGGGTGCGGGGCTCGGGGAACACCACGGTGACGGTCCCGGCCACCGGCGCCTGCTTGCCGACCGCCTCCTCGGCCAGCTCGGCCACCCTGGGCACGCCGAGGACCCGCCGGGCCGGCAGGCCGGCGCGGAAGTCGTCGGCCAGAGCGAACCAGGAACGGGCCACCGGGTTGGCCACCAGCAGCCGCCCGGCGCCGTCCAGGAGCAGCACGCCGTCCTCGAGCGCATCCAGGATCTGGCCGGCCCGGTCCCGCTCCTCGGTCAGCTCGTCCAGCCGGTCCCGCAGCCTGCTCGCGAGCATGGCGAGCTCCATGGCGAGCCCGTCAGGGCCGGGCGGGCCGTCGGTCTCCGCCCGCTCGGGCGCGATCGTCTTGGCCAGGCGGCCGGCGGCCCGGGCCAGCCTGGCCAGGGGACCGCCCAGGGCCCGGGCAAGCAGGACGGCGAGCACGGCGGCCAGGGTCGCAAGGCCGAGCGCACCGGCGGCCAGGGCCGCGGTGACGCGGCCGGAAAGGACGGCGGCGAGCACGACACCGGCCAGCGCCAGCGCCAGGTGGCCGGCCAGGATCTGGCCGGCGAGCTTGCGGGGCACCATCGTCGGTGGCCGGGCCGGCTCGGCCGTCACTCCTCGATGCCGGCCCGGACCGCCTTGGACGGCACCAGCTCGCGCACCTCGCCGGTCACGATGAACACGACCTGCTCGCCGATGTCGACCGAGTGGTCGCCGATGCGCTCGAGGTAGCGGGCGACCAGGATCATGCGGCTGGCCCACTCCAACGTGCTGTCGTCATCGGCTGCGTGCTCGATCTGGTTGAACACCTGCGCGTTCAGCCGGTCAAGAGGCTGGTCGAGGATGGGGAGCCGCTCGGCCAGCTCGACGTCGCGGCGCGCGAAGGCGGTCATGGCGGCGGCCACCATCTTCTGGGCGTGGCCGCCCATCTCGTTCAAGGTGGCGGTGATCTCGGGGACCGGCGGGTAGTCCCTGGTCATGCGGACGAACTTCGCCATGTTGACGCAGAGGTCGCCCATCCGCTCGACGTGGGAGTTGATGTGGAGGATCCCGGCGACCAGCCGCAGGTCCTTGGCGACCGGCGCCTGCAGCGCGATGGTCCGCAGGATCTCCTCCTCGACCTCCCGGTAGGCGGCGTCGATCGGGTCGTCCCTGACGATGACCTCGTCGGCCAGGGTGGTGTCGAAGGAGCTGAGCGCTTCCAGGGTGCGGTCGAGCTGGGTCTGGACGAGCTGGCCCATCTGCATGAGCTTCGCTTCAAGGCCCTCGAGCCGATGTTCAAAGGTGGTACGCACACCAAGCCCCCTAGCTCGCCCCAGGAACGTCGTTTGTCCAGGTCATCGTACGCCGGGACCGAAGCGGGTAGAGTCTTGGAGGTGGCCGGCAGGCAAACGGCAGGGGAACGTTTGCGTCGAGCGGCGCGAAGCTCGTGCATGCGGTTGCCGCCAGCTTTCGAGGCGTGGAAGCTGTGCCCCAGCGGCCGGGTCCCGTACGAAAAAGGGTCGTGGTGCCAAAGGTCCTGGTGGTCGAGGACGAGGAGTCACTGCTCGAGGCGGTGCGCTACGCGCTGTCCCGCGAGGGGTTCGACGTGACGGTGGCCCGCGACGGCCACGAGGCCATCCGCACCTTCGAGTCCGACCGCCCGGACGTGCTCGTGCTCGACCTCATGCTGCCCACGCTCAACGGCTGGGACGTCTGCCGCCGGGTGCGGAGCGCCAGCGACATCCCCATTCTCATGCTGACCGCCCGCGACGCCGAGGTCGACCGGGTGGTCGGGCTCGAGATGGGCGCCGACGACTACGTGACCAAGCCGTTCTCCGTGCGCGAGCTGGTCGCCCGGGTGCGGGCGCTGCTGAGAAGGGCCGGCCGCACCGCCGAGCCCTCCTCCGACCAGGCCGTCATCGAGGCGGCCGGGATCCGGCTCGACCCCGAGCGGCACGAGGTCCACGTCCGCAGCGAGCTGGTGGCGCTGCCCCTCAAGGAGTTCGAGCTGCTCGAGGCGCTGCTCGAGAACCGCGGCCGGGTCCTCACCAGGCAGAGCCTGATCGACCGGGTCTGGGGCTACGACTACGTGGGCGACACCAAGACCCTCGACGTGCACATCAAGCGCCTGCGTGCCCGCATCGAGGAGGACCGGCACGATCCCAGGCTGATCGTGACCGTGCGCGGGGTCGGCTACCGCTTCGACGGCTGAACGCCGCGAACCACCCAAAGCGCTTCATCTTGGGCGCATGGTGCACCCGAGTCTTCACTTGCGGTTCATCAGCCGGCCACCTGCCGGCGCGCTCCGCTTCAGCGACGGCCCGTACCGTCTGGGCGTTGATCGCCATTCCTCGATAGGAGGCAAGCGCGCATGACCCGTAGGAACCGGCAGCGAGGCTGGCTGCTCGGCCTCGCCCTCGTGATCGCCCTGGTCGCCGCCGCCTGTGGCGGCGGCGACACCCCAAGCACCGGCGGCGGCACGAGCCAGCAGCTCAGCGGGTCCGTCGCCATCGATGGCTCCTCCACCGTCGCCCCCGTCTCCGAGGCCGTCGCCGAGGAGTTCAAGAAGCAGCAGTCGGGCGTCAACGTCACCGTGGGGACCTCCGGGACCGGTGGCGGCTTCAAGAAGTTCTGCAGCGGCGAGACCGACATCTCCGACGCGTCCCGCGCGATCAAGGACGAGGAGAAGACGGCCTGCCAGTCCAAGCAGATCGAGTACACCGAGTTCCGCATCGGGCTGGACGGCCTGGCCGTGGTGACCTCGGCGCAGAACACCTTCCTCGACACGCTGACCTTCGAGCAGCTCGCCAAGATCTACGAGAAGGGCGGGGCCACCACCTGGAACCAGGTCGACCCCAAGTTCCCCAACGAGAAGATCGCCATCTTCGGCCCGGGCACCGACTCCGGTACCTACGACTTCTTCGTCGAGCAGGTCCTCGGCGTCCCGGACGAGCCCGGGAGCAAGAAGCCCCGCAGCGACTACACCGCCTCCGAGGACGACAACACCCTGGTCCAGGGCGTCGAGGGCCAGAAGAACTCGATCGGCTACTTCGGCTACGCCTACTTCGCCGGGAACAAGGACCGGCTGAAGGACATCAAGGTCAGCAAGGAAGCCGGTCCTGGGATCGAGCCGAACGACCAGACCGTCGCGAGCGGCGACTACCCGCTCAGCCGGCCCCTCTTCATCTACGCGAAGAACACGTCGCTGGCGAAGCCCGAGGTGAGAGGGTTCGTGAAGTTCTACCTCGAGCAGACCCCGGCCCTCATCAAGGACGTGGGCTACGTGCAGGCCCCGGCCCAGGACTACCAGGACGGTCTGGCGAAGCTCAACGGCTTCTGACCGAACGCACTCCGTGCTGCTCCGAGCCGGTACGACCGCGCTACCCGCCGACGCCGTACGACCGCGCTACCCGCCGACGCCGTACGTCGGCGGGTAGCCTTCCATCCAGGGACCGCCAATGGCCACAGCTCAACCCGATCTCAGCATCCAGCGCCGGCAGCCTCGCACCGGCGAGAATCTGATCGTCCGCGGCCTGCTCCTCTGCGCAGTCCTCTCAGTCCTGGTGACCGTCGGTATCGTTGCCGTCCTTGCGCTCGACACGTTCGAGTTCTTCCGCGAGTACAGCCCGGTCAAGTTCCTCACCGGGACCACGTGGGCGCCGGTGGGCGGCCGGACCGAGGGCGGTGACTTCGGGGTCCTGCCGCTGCTCAACGGCACGCTCATGATCGGGTTCGGCGCGCTGTTCGTCGGTCTGCCCCTCGGGCTCCTCACCGCGATCTATCTGTCCGAGTACGCGAGCCCTCGCGTGCGCGGGGCCCTGAAGCCGACCCTCGAGGTCCTCGCCGGCATCCCCACGGTCGTCGTGGGGTTCTTCGCCCTCAACTTCGTCACCCCGACGCTGCTGCGGACGATCTTCGGCGACGACCAGGTGTTCGTGTTCAACGCCGCAGCGGGCGCGATCGCGGTCGGGTTGATGATCCTGCCGATCATCGCCTCGATCAGCGAGGATTCCATGCGGGCGGTGCCCGGCTCGCTCCGCGAGGCGGCCCACGGCCTCGGCTCGTCCAAGCGGCAGGTCTCCCTGCGGGTGGTGGTACCGGCCGCCCTGTCCGGCATCGCCGCATCCGTCATCCTCGCCTTCTCGCGCGCGGTGGGCGAGACCATGGCGGTCACGATCGCGGCCGGCAACACCCCCAAGATGACGCTCGACTTCTTCACCTCCATCCAGACCCTCACCGCCGCCATCGCCCAGACCGTCAGCGGTGAGGTGCCAGCCGGCACGGTCCGGTACAACTCGCTGTTCGCGGTGGGCTCGACCCTGTTCGTGATCACGCTCGTCATGAACCTGCTCTCCGCTCGGATCGTCAGACGCTTCCGGCAGGTGTACCAGTGAGCGCCGCCACCACCGAGGCGTTCGCACCGGGCGCCCTGCAGCGGGGAGCAACCCGCACGCCGTTCAAGGTCGCCCTCGACGCGGTCTTCGCCGCGCTGCTGTTCGTCGGCACGCTCGTCGGCGTGGTCGCGCTCGGGGTCCTCCTCTTCACCATCTACGACCAGGGCTGGGACCGGCTCGTGGCCGATCCGGTGGCCTTCTTCACGAGCTACGTCTCCCGCCTGCCGGGCCGTGCCGGCATCAAGGCCGCCCTCTGGGGATCGGTGTACCTGATGCTGTTGACCGCGGCGTTCTGCTTTCCGATCGGGGTCGGCGCCGCCGTCTACCTGGAGGAGTTCGCCGCAAAGAACCGCGTCACCGACTTCATCGAGGCCAACATCGCCAACCTGGCCGGCGTCCCCTCGGTCGTCTATGGCCTGCTCGGGCTCGGCGTGTTCGCGCGGCTCTTCCGGATGGGCCCGAGCCTGCTGGCCGGCTCGCTGACGCTGGCGGTCATGAGCCTGCCGGTGATCATCGTGGCCTCTCGTGAAGCGGTGCGGGCCGTGCCCCAGTCGGTCCGGCTGGGCGCCTACGCCCTGGGCGCGACCAGGTGGCAGGCGGTCTGGACCCAGGTCCTGCCCGCAGCCATCCCGGGCACCCTCACCGGCGCGATCCTGGCGCTCTCGCGCGCCATCGGGGAGACCGCTCCCCTGCTCGTGATCGGCCTGCCCGTGGTCATCTTCAGCCTGCCCAACAGCCTCGGCGACCCGGTCTCGGCGCTGCCGTTGCTCATCTTCAACTGGACGAGCCGGCCGCAGCCAGCCTTCGCCGAGGCCGCTGCCGCCGCCAGCATCGTCCTGCTGGCGTTACTGCTGGCGATGAACGCGGTGGCGATCTTCCTCCGCAACCGCTTCTCGATCCGGTGGTGACCCTCATGGCCGAAGGACAGATCGACGTGACCCAGGACAAGGAGCAGGAGCCGGAGACGCCGGTACGCGAAGGCGCCGCGACCATCTCGACCGAGGTACGGGCGCGCGGGGACGACAGGGAGGTGCCGCCCTCGGAGACCGTGTTCGGGCTCAGGGACGTCCACGTCTACTACGGCAGCTTCCTCGCCCTGCGCGGGGTGACCCTCGACATCGGCCGCAACGAGATCACCGCCTTCATCGGCCCGTCCGGCTGCGGCAAGAGCACGCTGATCCGCTGCCTCAACCGCATGAACGACCTGATCCCGGGGGCGCGGGTCGAGGGCGCGATCGACTACCACGGCCAGGACCTGTACGGCGACGGCGTCGACCCGGTCGAGGTGCGCCGCCGCATCGGCATGGTGTTCCAGAAGCCCAACCCGTTCCCGAAGTCGATCTACGACAACGTCGCCTACGGGCCCAGGGTCATGGGCCTGAAGCCCAGGAGCATGAACGACCTGGTCGAGGAGTCGCTGCGCGGCGCAGCCCTCTGGGACGAGGTCAAGGACAAGCTCAAGCAGAGCGCCCTCGCGCTCTCGGGCGGCCAGCAGCAGCGGCTCTGCATCGCCAGGGCGATCGCGGTCTCCCCGGACGTCATCCTGATGGACGAGCCCTGCTCGGCGCTCGACCCGATGTCCACGGCCCGCATCGAGGACCTGATGGAGAAGCTCAAGCAGGACTACACGATCGTCATCGTCACCCACAACATGCAGCAGGCGGCGCGCGTGTCCGACCGCACCGCGTTCTTCACCGCGGAGGCGGCCCCTGGCACCGGCGACCGGACCGGCCTGCTGGTGGAGTACGACCGCACCGACGAGATCTTCACCCATCCCTCGGACAGGCGCACCGAAGACTACGTGACCGGGCGCTTCGGGTAACCGGGCCCCCGATCCCGCCGGGGTCGCTGACGACCATGACTGCCGACGCCACGCTGATGCCACGGGCGATCGCCGCCTTCCAGCGGCGCCATCCCGAGGTCGAGCTCGACCTGTTCGAGGGCGACCCCGACGCCGGGCGCGGTCCTGGAGATGCTCCAGGTGCCGGTGCTCGTGCTGGGCCCGCGCGGCCAGCTCGTGAGCGCCAACGCCGCCGCCCGGCACCTCCTCGGAGACGAGCTGGAGCGCGCTGCCGAGGGGGTGCTGCACTCCCTGGCCCGTGCGGCGTGGCAGGGCAACCGTCCCGTTGAGCAGGAGATCGCCGCGGCCGGCCGGCACCGGCGCTCGCTGCGTGCTCCGGCGACCCGAAGACGCTGGACGTCCACGTGAAGCGGCTGCGGGCCAAGATCGAGGTCGACCGGGCCCGGCCGACCAGAATCGTCACCGTGCGCCAGATCGGCTACCGGTTCGAGCTGGCCGGCTGAGCCGGACCGGCTGGACGCCCGGGCCTCCCGCCAGGCCGGCCTCCCCGAGCCGGGTCGCCGGCCAGCTGATGTCCAGGCTCCGTTCGCCCGACCGACACCGGGGTAGGGCACCTGGTACCGTTCGGTCGCGCCGCCACGTCGGAGGAGGCCCCCATGAAGCTGCGGATCTTACCTCGCGAGGAGTCCTACTTCGACCTGTTCGAGGCGGCCGCCGACAACGCCGCACTCTCGGCCAAGCTGCTGCTCGACCTGGTCGACGACTTCGTCGACCCCGAGATGAAGGCCAAGCGCCTCGTCGAGCTCGAGCACGAGGGCGACCGCATCACCCACGCGATCCTCTCCCGGCTCAACTCGACCTTCGTCACCCCGTTCGACCGCGAGGACATCTACGCCCTGGCCTCGCAGCTGGACGACGTGACCGACGCGATCGAGGAAGCCGCCGACATGCTCGTGCTCCACAAGGTGGTCGAGCCGATCCAGTCGGTGTGCGACCAGGCCCGGATCATCGAGGAGGCGGCCAGCGCCACCGCGGCGGGCCTCCGCCACCTGCGCAGGCTCGACCAGGAGCCGCTGCGCGCGTACTGGGTGCGCATCAACGAGCTGGAGAACGACGGCGACCGCCTGTACCGGCGGGCCAGGGCCGAGCTGTACCAGTTCACCGGGGAGCACCCGGCCCGCTACCTGCTCACCTGGAAGGACATCATCGAGCAGCTCGAGGAGGCGCTCGACGGGCTCGAGCACGTCGCCCACACCGTGGAGAGCATCGTGCTGAAGCATGCCTGACCTCCAGCTCCTGATCGTCGTGGCAATCGTCGGGCTGGCGCTGCTGTTCGACTTCACCAATGGCTTCCACGACGCGGCGAACTCCATCGCCACCGTCGTCTCCACCCGCGTGCTCACGCCCCGGACCGCGGTGGTCTGGGCGGCGGTGTTCAACTTCGTGGCCTTCCTGGTCTTCCAGACCAAGGTCGCCAACACCGTGGGCAAGACGGTCGACCCCGCGATCGTCAGCGAGGCGGTGGTGTTCGCCGGGCTCCTCGGCGCCATCGCCTGGAACCTCACCACCTGGTGGTTCGGGCTGCCCACCTCCTCGTCGCACGCGCTGATCGGCGGGTTCGCCGGCGCCGGCGTCATGAAGGGCGGCTGGGCGGTGCTCAACTCCGCCAGCATGCAGAAGACGCTGCTGTTCATCGTCCTGTCGCCGCTGTTCGGCATGCTGCTCGCGTTCCTGCTGATGCTGGCCGCGCTGTGGCTGTTCCACCGGTCCTCCCCGAGGCGGGTGGACGGCCTGTTCCGCCGCCTCCAGCTCGTGTCGGCGGCGGCGTTCAGCCTCGGGCACGGCGGCAACGACGCGCAGAAGACGATGGGCATCATCTCCGCCCTGCTGGTCGGGTCCGGCTACTTCGAGCTCAAGAAGAACGGGGACCTACCGGTCCCCCTGTGGATCGTGCTCGCCGCCCACGCCGCGATCGCGCTCGGTACCCTCACGGGCGGCTGGCGGATCGTGAAGACCCTGGGCACCAAGATCACCGCGCTCAGGCCGGTCGGTGGCTTCTCGGCCGAGACCGCTGCAGCCACCTCGATCTACCTGGCCACCTTCCTGGGCGTCCCGGTCTCGACCACGCACACGATCACGGGCGCGGTCGTTGGTGCCGGCTCGACGCGGAGGCTCTCGGCGGTGCGCTGGGGAGTGGCCCGCCGCATCGTCTGGGCCTGGATCCTGACCATCCCGGCCGCCGGGCTGGTCGCGGCCCTCGCCTACCAGGTGGTCACCTTCCGCAACCACGGCCTGGCCACCTTCCTGGTGGCCGTGGTGGCGCTCGGCGCGGTCGCCCTGGCCGCCAGGCGGGCGGCCCGGCGCCGCGCTCCCGTGCAGGCGGGGGTGTAGGCGCGGGCCGGCCCGGCCGCCGGCCGCGGGTAGGATCGGGTTCCCACCCCTCGTTCGCGGGAAGGACGGAGCCGATGCGCCTGGCCGTGCTCGACGTCGGGTCGAACACCGTGCACCTGGCCGTTGTCGACGGCCAGCCCGACGGCACCTTCGCCCCGGTCGCGCGGGAGCGCGAGACGCTGCGCCTGGCCGAGGCCGCCTTCCCTTCCATGCTCCTGCCCGACGAGGCGGTCGAGCGGCTCACCGCCACGGTGACGCGCATGCGGGGCCGCGCGGACGAGCTGCATGCCGACGCCATGGTCGGGTTCGCGACCTCGGCCATCCGGGAGGCCCGCAACGGCATCGAGGCGCTCGGCCGGGTCCGGGAGGCGACCGGCGTGAGCGTGACCGTGCTGCCAGGGGTCGAGGAGGCGCGGCTCACCTACCTGGCCGCACGGCGCTGGACGGCGTTCTCCGCCCGCCGCCTGCTGGTGCTCGACATCGGCGGCGGGAGCCTGGAGATCGCCGCCGGGGAAGGCGAGCGGCCGGAGATCGCCGAGAGCCTGCCGCTCGGGGCGACCCGGCTGTCACGCCGGTTCGTCCACTCCGACCCGGTCCGGCCCGACGAGCTGGTGGCGCTGCGCGTGCACGCCCTGGCGCTGCTCGGCCCGCTCGCCGACCGGGCCCGCGCCCAGGAGCACGAGGTCGTCTGCGCCACCTCCAAGACCTTCCGCAACCTGGGCGAGATCGCCAAGGCGCTGCCCGAGGCGCCGACCCCGTCCCACGCGTTCGGCTTCGCCGGCGTGGACGGGCAGACCGCGCCCGTGCTCACCCGGGAGGCGCTCGACGTGGTCGCCGGCTACCTGGCCGGCACCACTGCCCGCCAGCGCAGCCGCCTGTCCGGGCTGGACGCCCTGCGGGCCGGCAACGCGGTGGCCGGCTCCCAGGTCGCAGCGCTCGTCATGCAGGCGTTCGGCCTGCGCCAGCTCGTGCTCGCGCCCTGGGCCCTGCGCGAGGGGGTCATCCTCGAGTACCTGGCCCGCCACGATTCCGGGCTGCGGCCCGAGCCGACCGACGACCCCAGGCGGCGCCGGGCGGTGCTCGACTTCGCCCGCCGCAACGCCTGGGACGAGCCGCACTGCCGGCAGGTGACGGCCCTGGCCCTGTCCCTGTTCGACCAGACCGTCGCCCTGCACGGGCTGGACCAGCGCGAGCGCGAGCTGCTCGAGACCGCTGGCCTGCTCCACGACGTCGGCTTCGCGGTCGCCCAGTCGGCCCACCACAAGCACTCGCTGTACCTGATCCGCAACGCCGACCTGGACGGGTTCTCGCTCCGGGAGCGCGACCTGGTCGCCAACATCGCCCGCTACCACCGCAAGGCGCTGCCGTCCGACCGGCACGCCGAGTACATGGCGCTCGACGACGACGACCGGGCGCTGGTGCGCAAGCTGGCCGCCCTGCTGCGGGTGGCCGACGGGCTGGACGCCGACCACTTCCAGGTGGTCGAGGAGGCCACCGTGGTCGACCAGGGCAACCTGGTCCGCCTGGAGCTGCGCGCCCGCGACATGCCCGACCTCGACGTGTGGGCCGCCGAGCGCAACGGCGACCTGTTCGAGCTCGAGTTCGGCCGCCGCATCGAGCCGGTGGCCGTCGAGGTCGTGTAGGCGGCCCGGCCTAAGCAGGTCACCAGAGGTTCTGCCCGTAACCCGGGTCAGCGACCAGGGCCTTCCCGTCAAGCTACGGACAGGACTTCTGAGCAGGTGCTTAACGGTAGACCTTCACGGGGGTGCCGATCTTGAGGCTCGCGTACATGCGGTCCATGTTGGCGATGGTGACGCGCACGCAGCCGTGGCTGGCCGGGTAGGACGGCACCGAGTACGAGCCGTGGATCGCGTAGCCGCCGTAGAAGTAGGCCGGGCGGTACAGCTGCCCCAGGGTGCTGGTGCGCCAGGCGTTGATCTTGCGCAGCACGCGGAAGTTGCCGACCGGGGTCCGGGCGATGCGGGTGCTGCCGTCGACGGTGTAAGGCTGGCCGTTCCCGGTGGAGACGTCCAGGATGCGGAAGACCGCGCCGTTGTAGCCGATGACCAGCACCTGCGTGGTGAGGTTGATCTCCACGTACAGGCCGCTGCGGCGCTGCAGCAGCCTGGGGGCGACCGGGCGGGCCAGCTTGGCCCTGGTGATCGGGCCGACCTGGCCGTCGCGGCCGATGCCGTGGACCTTCTGGAACGCGACCACGGCATGGAACGTCGAGTTGCCGAACACGCCGTTCAGCTGGCCAGGGACGTAGTGGTGCGAGATGAGCTTCTGCTGCAGGGCGAGCACGTCCGGGCCCTTCATGCCGATGCGCAGGGTCCGGGGAGCGGTTGCGGCGGTGACCGCGCTTCCTGGGGCGGCGTGCGCCGCGCCCGCGTCGAGGACCGCGCCGGCGGTCATGCCGGCGGCCACGAGCAGGCTGGCACCGGCGGTGAGGAGGCGCCGGCGGATGCGGGTGGTGGCACGGGCGGTGAGGAGGCGCCGGCGGATGCGGGTGGTGGCCCCGGCGGTGAGGAGGCGCCGGCGGATGCGGGTGGTGGCCCCGGCGGGGCGGAGGACGGGACGGCGCATGGCTCGGGCTCCATTCGGGTGATGCGGATGGACCAGGAGGACGTCTGGCAGGTCTCCATCTGCGCGAAGCTGGCGTTGTCCGATTATTACGACTACGCGAGATCGCGAAGCACTGCCACCAAGGTTGCAACATCGCAACAGCGCGGGTCGTTCCCGTTGCTCCGCTGATGTCCGGATCGCGCAATTCTTGGGGAGGAGTGGAGCCGTCCCGGCGTGGGATACTGGCCATGGGCCTCGACGGAGAGGCCTGCTCGAAAGCGAGGTGGAGGCGTGCTCAAGGCAACGCTGCTGAAGGCCGCCGGGTCACCGGCCCTCAAGCGGCAGATGACCGCCAACCCCGTCGCCCGCCGCGTGGCCGGGCGGTTCATCGCCGGCACCACCATCGACGACGCCGACCGGGTGATCCGCGAGCTGAACGCCAAGGGCGCGCCCGTCGCCCTCGACTACCTGGGCGAGAACACCGAGTCGGAGGCGCAGGCGCGCGATTCGACCGCCGCCTACCTGGCCGCGCTCGACCGCATCCAGGAGCAGGGGCTCGACGCCAACATCTCGGTCAAGCTGACCGCCATGGGGCTGGACATCCGGCCCGAGCTGGCGCTCGAGGAGGCATCCAGGGTCGCCGCCAGGGGCAAGGAGGTCGGCGCCATGGTTGGCGTCGACATGGAGGCGCACGCCTACGTCGAGCGCACCCTGGACACCGTCGTCCAGCTCGCCAAGTCCTACGACCAGGTCGGCGTGTGCCTGCAGGCCTACCTGTACCGCACCCGCGACGACCTCGCGCGGCTGAACGAACTGGGCGTGCCTGTCCGGCTGGTCAAGGGCGCCTACCAGGAGTCACCCGAGGTCGCCTACCCGGAGAAGGCGAGGGTGGACGCCGCCTACGCCCGCCTGCTCGACACCCTCATCCAGGACAACCCCTACCCGATGGTGGGTACCCACGACCCAGCCCTCGTCCGCCTGACCAAGACCCTGGTCGCCAGGTACGAGCGGGACCGGGGCACCTTCGAGTTCCAGATGCTCTACGGGGTCCGCCGGGACCTCCAGGAGCAGGTGCTCGCCGAGGGCTACCGCCTGCGGGTCTACGTCCCCTACGGGGACCAGTGGTACCCCTACTTCATGCGCCGGCTGGCCGAGCGGCCCGCCAACCTCTACTTCTTCCTCTCGAACCTGCTCAAGCGCTGAGCACCTGCTCAGAAGCCCTGTCCGTAGCTTGACGGGAAGGCCCTGGTCGCTGACCCGGGTTACGGGCAGAGTTCCTGGTGACCTGCTCAGCCGCGGCGCCGGCTGTGGAGGTCGGGGGGCGCAAGTCGGAGGGCGCCTCTATGCTCTCGTTCCAGGAGGCGGGGCGCTGGTGAGGGCGCCTGCCCCACCGCTGGTCGGCTCGGGCAGGGAAGAGGGTGGCGGATGCAGCACAGGTCTCGGGGCGCGCTCCTGGCGCTGGGAGCCGTCCTGCTGGCAGCCGTGCCGGCCCTCGGTGCGTGCAGCTCCGGCCCTGACGACCGCTTCGCCGCCGACGCCGTGCGCACGGCCGACGTGGTCGAGCGCATCAACGCGCCAGGGTCGCTCCAGGCCGCGGCCCAGGCCGACCTGACCGCGCCCGCCCCCGGCCAGGTCGACCGCCTGCTGGTGGCAGACGGCGCCCGAGTGCACCAGGGCCAGGTGGTCGCCCAGCTCTCCTCCAGCCAGGTCGACGCGCAGATCCGCCAGGCCCGCTCCGCGCTTGCCGCCGCCTCCTCGCTCGGCTCGGTCGTGCCCACCCTGTCCACCGGTTCGGCCATATCCCTCGTCAACGACGTGCAGTCGCAGGTCGCGAGCTCGACCGAGGCCGTGCTCACCGCCCTGCGAGGCATCCTGCCCGTGCTCCCCGAGCCCCAGCGGGGCCGGCTCGCCGACCAGCTCGACCAGGCCCAGGAGCGGATCGCAAGGGCCCAGCAGCGCGCCGACCGGGCCGCCCGCCAGGCCGCGGCAGCAGCCAACCAGCAGGTGGAGGCCGTGCGCCGCTCCGTCGACGCGGCCACCGCGGCGCAGCGGGCCCAGGCCGCCATCGCGCTGGAGGTGGCCGTAAGCCAGAAGGACCGCCTCACCCTCCGCGCTCCCCTGGCTGGCACGGTGCAGCTGGGCCGGTCCAGCACCGGCGGGGGGAGCGGCCTGCCCGCCCTGCCGTCGCTGCCCGCAGGCGCCGACCAGGCCCTGCAGGACCTCACCGGCGGGGCTGCCACCGATCAGACCGGGCCCGTGTTGCGGACCGGCGCCGAGGTCGCCGCCGGCCAGACCGTCGCCACCGTCTACGACGTGGCCAGCCTGACCGTGGCCGCCGCGGTCGACGAGACCGACGTGGCGCTGGTCAGGGTCGGCCAGCCCGCCGTGGTCGAGTTCGACGCCTTCCCGGGCACCCGCTTCGCCGCCCGCGTTCGCCGGGTCGCGGTCGCCCCCTCGCCGTCGGGCCGGTCGGCGGCAGGCGGGGTGACCTACCAGGTCGACCTCGCGCTCGGCGAGGTCGTCGAAGCGGCCGAGGACGAGCGCCGGCCGGCCCCGCGGGTGGGCATGACGGCCACCGCCCAGATCGAGGTCCGCCGGGTCCGTGGCGCGCCCTCGGTGCCCGGGTCGGCCCTGGTCGGGCGGGACCGCGGCCAGGCGGTGTTCGTGATCGAGGGCGGCAAGGTGCGGCTGCGCCAGGTCCGGATCGCGGCCGACGGAGAGGACCGGGTCGCCATCGCCGCCGGGCTGCGGGACGGCGAGCGGGTCGTCTCCCGCGGCGCCGAGCGCCTGCGGGACGGCCAGGACTGGCCGGGGAGCTGATGGGCGCCAGCGCGGTGGTCGCCGCCAGCGGCGTGACCAAGGTCTACCGACTCGACGGGGTCGAGGTGCGCGCCCTCGACGGGGTCGACCTGGTCGTGGAGCGGGGCGACTCCCTAGCCATCATGGGTCCCAGCGGGTCGGGCAAGTCCACCCTGCTCGGCCTGCTCGGAGGGCTGGACCGGCCCACCACAGGGAGCCTCGCCTTCCAGGGCCGGGACGTCGCGACCCTGTCCGACGACGAGCTGGCCCAGGTCCGCAACCAGGTGGTCGGCTTCGTGTTCCAGAGCTTCCAGCTCCTGCCAAGGACCCCGGCGGTCGGCAACGTGGGGCTGCCGCTGGTGTACCGGGGGCTGGGCCGGGCCGAGCGCCGCCGGCTGGCGGTCCAGGCACTCGAGTCGGTCGGGCTCGGGCACCGCCTCGGCCACCGGCCGTCGCAGCTGTCAGGCGGCGAGCAGCAGCGCGTCGCGATCGCGCGGGCGCTGGTCACCGAGCCGGCGATGCTGCTGGCGGACGAGCCCACCGGTAACCTCGACTCGCGCTCGGGCGAGGAGGTCCTCGAGCTGCTCGCCCGCCTGCACGACGAGCGGGGGGTGGCGGTCGTGGTGGTGACCCACGACCCCGGGGTCGCCGAGCGCTTCGGCCGCGTCGTGGTGGTGCGCGACGGCCGTCTGGCGCCGGAGGAGGAGGTGGCCCGCTCGGCCGCCACCGGCCGCTACGGTCCCCTCGGCACCCTCGGCCGGTCCCAGCCGCAGCCGCCCGCCCCGGACGGGGGCCCGGGGCGCGAGCAGGCGGGCCCGCAGGTGGCAGCCCCGGATGAGAAGACCCGGGCCCAGCGGGAGGCGTCGGGGTGAGGCTGGGCGAGGCGGTGCGGGTCGCGTGGGAGGCGCTGCGCGCCAACAAGCTGCGCTCGAGCCTCACCATGCTCGGGGTGGTGATCGGGGTCATGAGCGTCGTGCTGCTGGTCGCGATCGGCAGCGGCGCCCGCACCGAGGTCACCTCCGGGATCGAGTCGCTCGGCTCCAACATCCTGTTCGTCGCACCGGGCAACCTCTCGTTCGGGTCGACGCCGTCGGTCTCCCGCCTCCAGCTCGACGACGCCCGCCGGATCGGCGACGCCATCGGCGACCCGCGACGGGTGGCGGTCACGGTCGCCTCGGGCGAGATCGCCCGGGTCGGTGCACGCCGCTACAGCGTCAACGTCAACGGCACCAACGAGAACATCCCGTTCGTGTTCGACCGCACCGTCTCCCGGGGGACGTTCCTGTCGGCGTCGGACGTGGAGGTCAGGCGCCGGGTGGCCGTGCTCGGGACCGGTCCGGCCGAGGCGCTGTTCCCCAACCGCGACCCGCTCGGCAAGACCGTCGCCATCGGCGGCGTCCGCTTCCGCGTCATCGGCGTGCTCAGCCGGGTCGGCAGCACCCTGGGGGTCGACCGCAACCAGGAGGTGTTCATCCCGGTCACCGCCGCCCAGCGCCTGTTCGGCGTGGACCGCATCGACGCCGTCGCCGTGAGGGCGGCCAGCACCGGCGACATCAAGGCGGAGCAGCGCACCATCAGGCAGGTCGTCAGCACCGCCCACCCCGAGCAGGACTTCCAGGTCCTCACCCAGGAGGAGATCCTCGGCGTGATCGGGCGCATCCTCTCGGTCCTCACCCTGGTGCTCGCCTCGATCGCCGGCATCTCCCTGGTGGTCGGCGGGGTCGGGGTGATGAACATCATGCTGGTGAGCGTGTCCGAGCGGACGCGCGAGATCGGCCTGCGCAAGGCGGTGGGAGCCCGGACCCGCGACGTGCTCAGGCAGTTCCTGCTCGAGGCGGTCGCCCTCACCGTCAGCGGGGGGATCGCCGGGATCCTGCTCGGCATCGCCGGGGCGGTCCTGGTGGCTCGGCTCTCGCCGGTGCCGGCGGACATCACCTGGTGGTCGGTTGCCCTCGCCTTCGGCGTGAGCGTGGCGGTCGGGATCTTCTTCGGGGTGTACCCGGCCCGCAAGGCTGCGCGGATGCAGCCGATCGTCGCCCTCCGGTACGAATGAACATGCCTGCGTACAGTCGGTTCTTATGGGTTTCTAATCGCACGCACAGGCGCGTCCTACCTGCGGGGGTTAGAACGTACCCGCTAGCGCGTTCTCCCGATCTGGCCGGCATCCGAACGTGGTCGACCCCACCCCTGACCACGCCGGGATGCGAGCCAGCTCTCGAGCGAGCGCAGGACCGTGGTGGCGGCGGAGTGACCGTCGCTCTCGCCGTCGCCGCGGTCGGCCCAGACGACCGACCATCCGGGGCCGCCATGTCGAGCTCGCTGCTCATCGTCGACGATGACGACCACATCCGTTCGATGCTGCAACGCGGGCTCGGCTACGAGGGGTTCCGGGTCACGGTGGCCGGCGACGGCGCGCGCGCGCTGGACGTGCTCCGGGCCCGGCCGGTCGACTGCATCGTGCTCGACGTCCGCATGCCGGTGCTCGACGGGCTCGAGGTCTGCCGGCGCCTGCGCAACGCCGGCGACGACACCCCGATCCTCATCCTGACCGCCTACGACACGGTCGGCGACCGGGTCACCGGGCTGGAGGCCGGCGCCGACGACTACCTCATCAAGCCGTTCGCCTTCGAGGAGCTGCTGGCCCGCGTCCGCGCCCTGCTCCGCCGCCGCCACACCGAGAGCGAGAGCCAGCTGCTCCGCTTCGCCGACCTCACCTTGGACCGCCATTCCTACGAGGTCACCCGCGCCGGCCGCCGCATCGACCTCACCCCGCGCGAGTTCGAGCTGCTCGAGACCTTCATGCGCCGCCCCAGACAGGTGCTCGCCCGCGACGAGCTGCTGGCGCGGGTGTGGGGCTACGACTTCGACACCGACACCAACGTCGTCGATGTCTACGTCCTCTACCTGCGGCGTAAGCTGGAGGCGGCCGGCGAGAGCCGGCTGGTCCACACCGTTCGCGGCGCCGGGTACGCGCTGCGGGAGGACTAGGGGCGCGCTTGACCCTGCGCATGCGGATCACCCTGGCCGCGGTCGGGGTCGTGCTGGCCGTGCTGGCCGTGCTCGTCCCGAGCGTCACCACGATCCTGTCCCGCAACATGCGCCAGGCGCTCGACCAGCGCCTGGCCGAGCAGGTCGGCTACGCGACCGGGCCAGCGGCGGGCAAGCTCCTCGAGAACTGGCCCGGCCTGCCGTTCGAGGTGCGCATCCCGGGCACCCTGTTCCAGGTGCTGGACACCGACGGACGGCCCGTCCCGGGCTCGACGCAGCCCGAGGCGATCGTCCCCCCGGACGTGGTGGTCCCAGTGGCCCGTGGCGAGGCCGGCGCCAGGTACGCCAGCGTGCGGGTGGAAGGGGTGCCGCTGCGGACGATCACCGCACCGGTCAACGTCATCGGGTTCGGCCGCATCGGCGCCGTCACCCTCGGCCTGGTCGACAACACCCAGGCCACGGTGGCCAGGGTCCAGCGCCTGCTGATCGTCTCCGGCCTTGTCGCCCTCGCGCTGGCCGCGCTGCTGGCCTGGGTGGCTGGCCGGGCCGCCATGCAGCCGGTCACCGTGATCAGCGCCGCGGCCCGGGCGGTGGCCGACAGCGGCGACCCCTCCAAACGGGTTGCCGACGGCGCCCGCGACGAGGTCGGCGACCTGGCCCGGACCCTCAACCGCATGCTCGCCCGCCTGGAGGTCGCCCAGGTGGAGCTGGCCGGCGCGCTGGAGGCGCAGCGGCGCTTCATGGCCGACGCCTCGCACGAGCTCCGCACGCCACTGACCAGCCTGCGTGGCAACGTGGACATCATCGCTCGCAATCCGGGCATGCCGGTCGATGAGCAGGCGGCCGCCGTCGCCGAGCTGCGCGCCGACGCCGAACGCATGAGCCGCCTGGTCGACGGGCTCCTCCACCTGGCCCGCGGCGACACCGAGGCCGTCGACCAGAAGCCCGGCCTCGTCGACCTCGGGGCCGCCCTCACCGAGGAGACCGTCCGCGCCCGCCGGGTCGCCCCCGGGCACGAGATCCGCCTGACCGCGCCGGGCGCCCCGGTGCTGGTCGCCGTCCCGGACGGCCTGGTCGACCGCGCGCTCGGCAACCTGCTGGACAACGCGGTCGTCCACGGCGGTCCCCACGTGCAGGTCTCTCTCCAGGTCCAGCGGGCCGAGGCGGTCGTGCGGGTTCGTGACGACGGGCCTGGCATCACCCCGGAGGACCTCCCACACGTCTTCGAGCGGTTCTACCGCAGCGCCGCCGCCAGGAGCCATTCGGGGACCGGCCTGGGGCTGGCCATCGCCGCATCGGCCGCGCGCGGCCTCGGCGGCGACCTCACCGTCATGTCGAAGCCGGGGGAGACCACCTTTGAGCTCCGGCTCCCGCTGGCCGGACGCCGGCCCGGCCGAGCTCCGGCTCCCGCTGGCCGGACGCCGGCCCGTCGCGCTGGCCCGCGAGCCCGGCTCTAACCGAATCCCAATGACCTTCTTCTCATCCGCTTAGGACAGGCTAACTGGGCTCTCATGCAGCGGCCAGAGACTGCCCTCGGTAGCCCGTCGCGCGCCTGGCCAGCTCACCCGGGTGTGAGCCAACGGCCACGGTCGAGGTGGACGCCGGGCGCCGGCTCCGGGTGGGCCATCCGGCCCAAGGCGGACACCGCTGCCCGGTGATGGGAGGGGTGCGCAGGGCCCGGCATGCGCCAGGGTGGGAGGTGGGATGCGGATGAAGCGGTTACGGGCCTTGCGGGCTGCGGCCGCCCTGCTCGCGGTGGGACTCGTCGCGAGCGCCTGCGGCGGTGGCGGCGGCGGCGGCGGTACGCCGTCCGGCGGGGGCGACCAGAGCCAGGGGGTGAAGGGCGGCACGCTGCGGATCGTCAACACCAACGACGTCGACTTCCTCGACACCGCCCTCGGCTACTACACGGTCACCCTGGCCCTGCAGCGGGGCTACGCCCGCACGCTCTACTCGTGGGACGCGACCAAGACCGGCGACGACCTGACCATCCCGGTCCCGGACCTGGCCGACGGTCCCGCCCAGGTCTCGAACGACAACACCACGTTCACGTTCAAGATCCGCAAGGGCGTCAAGTGGGCCCCGCCGGCCACCGGCGAGGTCACCGCCGAGGACTTCGTCTACGCGGTCGAGCGGTTGTTCGACAAGACCAACCCCTCGGGCGGGCAGTCGTACGCGAGGCTCATCAAGGGGGCCGCGGACTTCGGCTCCGGCAAGGCCAAGACGATCTCGGGCCTCGTGGCCAGCGGCGACACCCTGACCATCACGCTCGAGAAGCCGGCCGCCGACTTCCTGTCGATCCTGTCGATGCCGTTCTTCTCGCCGGTGCCCAAGTCCTACGCGTCGAAGTTCAAGGTGGGCCCTGACTACGGCAAGAACATCGTCGGGTCCGGCCCGTACACGCTGAAGAGCTACGTGGCGACCAAGTCGATCGAGTTCGTCCGCAACACCAACTGGGACCCGGCAACCGACCCGCTGCGCAAGGCCTGGGTGGACCGGGTCACCATGCGCATCGGCCTGGAGCCGGACGCGATCCAGCAGACGATCGAGAGCGGCGACGCCGACATCTCGCTGGACGCGCAGCCGCCGAACGCCGCGCTGCAGCGGCTGTCGACCGACCCCCAGCTGAAGCAGCAGTTCTCGGTCCAGACCACCGGCTGCACCCGCTACTTCACGATGGAGACCAATCCCAAGGCCGACACGCCGCAGGCCAAGATCTCCGACGTGAAGGTGCGCCAGGCGGTCAACTACGCGCTCGACAAGGTCGCGCTGCAGCGGGCCCGCGGTGGCCCGCTGGCCGGCGACCCGGCCTCGACCGTGCTGACCCCGACCCTGCTCGGCTACGAGAAGTTCGACCTGTACCCCTCGGCCGACTTCAAGGGCGACGTGGCCAAGGCCAGGCAGCTGCTGACCGAGGCCGGCTTCCCGAACGGCCTCACCCTGAACTACGTCGGGCCGAACTCGGGCAAGGGCGCAGCGGTCAACACCGCCCTCCAGGCCGGCCTCCAGCGGGCCGGGATCAACCTGAAGGTCAAGACCCTGGCCGGGTCGGCGGTGTACACCGACTCCCTGGGCCTGCCCGCCAAGCGGGCCGAGCACCAGATCGGTCAGGCCGGCTGGTGCCCGGACTACCCGGGTGACGGGGCGCGGTCGTTCATCGTCCCGCTGCTCGACGGCCGCTCGATCCAGCCGGCGAACAGCAGCAACTACGGCGAGTACGACAACGCCGCGGTGAACACGAAGATCGACCAGGCGCTGGCCGAGCCCGACAAGGCCAAGCGTGGCGCGCTCTGGGCCGAGATCGACAGGCAGATCATGGAGGATGCGCCCTGGGCGCCGTACCTGTACGACAAGACCCAGTTCTTCTGGTCCGAGCGGACCAAGAACTGGAAGTTCACCCCTTGGGCGCAGAACCCCGAGATCCCTGCGCTCTGGCTGAGCCCGAACACCCCGTAGCACCGCACCTCCGATCGACCGGCGGGCCGCCCTCGTGGCGGCCCGCCGCGCTTTCCGTGCGTTCGAAGGACGAAATTGCCCGACTGCCCGTATCCATTCGGGCTCACCGGGCGCCTAGGTACTCGAGAGGAGGAGCAGCAGGCTCATGCCTGAGCCCGGACCGGGGGCTCGATGCTGCGCTCGAGGACTGGCGGCGTGCTCGCAGGCGGGCGCCTCCGGCCGGGGTCGGCGCCGCCGGCCGAGTGCCGCTCGTCGTCGAGTGAGGCCGACCGCCGATGATCATGGACCGAGCGGATTCGCGTAGGCTGAGCAGGTCACCAGAAGTCCTGCCCATACCCCGGGTCAGCGACCAGGGCCTTCCCGTCAAGTTACGGACAGGACTTCTGAGCAGGTGCTTAGCGAGGCGCTCGTGGGTCGGTGGGTTCGCCGTGGTTCCCCCCAGTGACACTGCCCGGCGCACCGGAGAGCTTGGGTATCACGGGCCGGGTGCCGAAGACGCACCCAGGAAAGTCCCGGCACTCCGCGCCGAAGGAGGGTTTCTGACGTGGGCGACGTAGTGCTCATCGCCGACGACGAGGCGGATATTGTCCGCTTCGTCGAGATCAACCTGCGCTTGGAGGGCTTCGAGGTCGTGACCGCCCACGACGGGGAGGACGCGCTCAACAAGGCCCTGGAGATGCTCCCGGACCTCATCCTGCTCGACGCCATGATGCCCAGGAAGGACGGCTACGAGGTGTGCGCCAGGCTGCGGGCGGACGCGCGCAGCGCCCGCATCCCAGTGATCATGCTCACCGCCAAGTCGCTCGAGGCCGACCGGGTGCTCGCCCAGACCGTCGGCGCGGACGACTGCGTCATCAAGCCCTTCGACCCCGCCGATCTGGTCGCCAGGATCAAGTCCCGCCTACGCCAGGCGCGGGCCGGCGCGCCAGCGAGCTGGTGACCGTCCCGGCCAGGGCGTGACCAGCGGTCAGCCGAGCGAGCCGCCCTCTTCCGAGGGCGGCTGCTGGGAGAGGAAGCGCTCCAGCTCGGCGGCGATCTCGTCGCCGGAAGGGATCCGGTCGTCGCCGCCCTGCTCGACCAGGGCGCGGATCTGCTCGATGAACTCCCCGATCTGGGGCCGCTCACGGATGGCCTGCTCGACCTGCTCCAGGTGCTCCTTGCTGGCCGCCTCCAGCTCGCTGGTGTCGATCTCGATCCCGGTCAGGCGGGCCAGGCTCTGCAGCAGGGCGACCGCAGCCGGCGGGTGCGTCCCGCCGGCGAGGTACGGCGGGACCCTCGCCCACAGGCCGGTGGCCGGGATGCTCGCCCGGTGCAGGCGTTCCTCGAGCACGCTCTGGATCCCCGCGGCCAGCTCGATGATCGCTGGGATGGTCTCGAGCCGGCCGGCCAGCTCGGGGTCGGCCGAGGTCCCGAGCACGGCGACCGGGTCGGTGTGCAGGCTCGGGGCGGGGAAGGCGCCCAGCCCGAAGACCTCGCCGACCCCGAGCTCGCGGCAGACCTCGACCACCTGGTCGGCAAAGGCGTTCCAGCGGAAGTCGGGCTCGGGCCCGGTCAGCAGCAGGGCGTCCCGGTCCCCGCTGGCGGTGCCTTGGGACAGCTCGATCGGAGACCAGGTGATCTGCTCGATCGTGCCGCCGGCGGCGAGGCGGACGATCGGGCGCCTGGCCCGGTAGTCGATCAGCTCGTCAGGGTCGAACTCGGCGAGCGGCCGGGCGTTCCAGCGGGCGCGGAGGAAGGCCGTGCCGGCCTGGCCGGCCATGCCGGCGTCGGTCCACCCGCTGAGGTGGACGACCAGGAACGGCTCGCGCAGGGACGGGCGTTCGTTCAGCTTGACAAGCGACACCATGGAGGCAGGGTAGCCGGTTCGGGCCTCTGACGTGGACCGGTTCGGCCGGCTTCTCCCCTGCGTCGCTGTTTCGGGGGCTGGAGGCTCCTGCGCCGGCCGTCCCTGCCCGGAACGACCGGGGACCGGTAGCCTTGGTTGGTGACCAGCGCCACCAGCTCCTCCCGAGCGTCGCCGTTCCGGCCCTTCCGGCACCGGGCCTGGGCGACCATCTGGGCCGGCTCGTTCGTCTCCAACACCGGCACCTGGGTGGAGACGGTGGCAATCGGGGTGTACGTGACCCAGACCACTGGCCAGGCGACCTGGACGGGGGTGGTCGCCGCGCTCACCTATGTGCCCACCGTGGTGCTCGGCCCGATCGGCGGGGCCCTGGCTGACCGCTTCGACCGGCGCCGCTACCTGGCCGCCGTGGTGCTGTTCCAGGTCTGCCTGGCCGGGACATTGACCGCGCTGGCGGTCACCGGGCGGCTCTCGGTGCCAGCGGTGGCCACGATCGTGCTGCTCGCCGGGTGCGCCTTTGCCGCGTACATGCCGGCCGCAGCGGCCATGACGCCCGACCTCGTCCCCCAGGAGGACCTGCTCGGGGCCACGAGCCTCAGCACGGCCCAGTTCAACCTGGGCCGGGTCGTCGGCCCTGCCCTGGCCGGCCTGGTCATCACCGCTGGCGGCCTGGGCTGGGCGTTCGGTCTGAACACGGTCAGCTTCGGGGCGGTGCTCGTCGCGCTCGCCCTGATCCGCGTCCCGCCCATCCGGCAGGCGGAGGCGGGCCGGCCGCGCCTGTGGGTGACGGTCGTCGACGGGGCCCGGGCCGCCCGTGGCGACGTCGGCATCCGGACCGCTCTGCTCCTGCTGCTCGCCACCACCTTCCTGGTCTCGCCGTTCATCGGGCTGGTCCCGGCGGTCGCGATCAAGGTGTTCGACGCCAGCGCCTCTGGCACCTCCACCCTGGTCACCGCGCAGGGGATCGGTGCGGTGCTCTCCGCCCTGGCCGCCGGCCCGCTCGCGGCGAGGCTGGGCCGGCGCCGGCTGCTGGTCTGCGCCCTCCTCGCGGTCGGCCCGGCCGCCGTCCTGTACGGGCTCGCCCCGACCTTCCCGCTCGCCGTCGTGGCCATCGGCCTGCTCGGCTTCGTCTACCTCGGGGTGCTGTCGGGGACGGGCACCGTCTGCCAGGTGCGCGCCCCGCGCGAGCTGCGGGCCCGAATCGCGAGCCTGTTCATGCTGGCCGTCGGGGGCGGCCACTCCCTCGGCCTGGTCATCCAGGGCTGGCTCGGGGACCGCCTCGGGCTGCCGCTGGTCACCGCCGCCGGCGGCCTGGCCCTGCTCGCACTCGTGGTGGCCACCTGGGCGCTGCGCCCGCAGTGGCTGCGGTCCATGGACGATCCCGCACCCGCGGCCGGCGACCCGGCTGCCGTGGCCGGCGGCTCCGCACCCGCGGTCGCGGCACCGGTGGATGGCCAGGTCGCACTCGGGTCAGCGGAAGTCCATGCGCTCCAGCCGGCGGATGGCCAGGTGGCACTCGGGTCAGCGGAAGTCCATGCGCTCCAGCCGGTGGACGGCCAGCGTGAGCGCCAGGAGGGTGACCACGACGGCCAGCAGCGTCGCGCTGAGCGGGCCGAGCCTGGCCGGGAAGTCGAGGCCTGAGGGAGCCAGGATCGACACGAGCAAGCCCTCGGCGTAGCCCCGGACCGACATCGACGACGCCGACGGAGCCACGCTGACCAGCGCCCCCTCCCACAGCAGGGCGTACGCGAGCCCCACGAGCAGGGCTCGTGCGACCAGCAGGGAGAGCAGCACCCCGAGGGCACAGTAGGTGAGCGTCGCGACCGTGGTGGCCGCCAGCGTCCCGGAGAGCAGCGTGGTCGAGCCGAGGCCGCGGGCGGCCAGCAGGTGCGCGGCTGCCACCGCGGGCAGCAGGACCAGCAGGGTGGCGAGCACGGCAGCCAGGTACTTGGCGACCAGGATGCCCGGCCGGGGGATCGGCTTGAGCAGGAGGTTGACCATGGTGCCGTCGCGCACCTCGGCGCCCAGGCTGGTGGTGGAGAAGGTGAGGGTGACCACCGGCAGGAGCACGGGTAGCACCAGGGTGCGGAACAGGTCCAGGGTGAAGCCGTCCGGGTCCCGGCCCGAGCCAGCCGCGATCAGCGCCGGCAGGACCAGCGGGACCGCGGTCAGCAGACCGATCACCAGCAGGCGCCGCCCGGCCAGGAGCTGCCCGAGGGTGAACCGGAACACAACCGGAGCCCCCTTCATCGGCGCTCCTCCCATGCGCGGGGCCTGTCGGGTGCGCCCGCCCGGGAGGCCTGGCGCTCCTCCCGTGCGCGGGGCCTGTCGGGTGCGCCCGCCCGGGTCATCGGCGGCCTACCAGGTAGCGGAAGACCTGCTCGAGCGACTCGTCGGTGGTGCGGATCTCGCGCAAGGTGATCCCCTGGGCTCTGGCCAGCCGGGGCAGTTCGGTGGCGAACGCCTCGACCGAGCGGGTGCGGGCCTGGATGGCGTCGCCGTCCACCTCGACGGCCACCGTGGTCGGCATGGCGATGAGGCCGGGCGCCAGCGCCCGGGCGTTCCCGGCCCGTACGACCACGGTCCGGGGCTGGTCCTCCATGAGGTCGCGGATGGCGTGGAAGTCGCCCGAGGCGGCCAGCCTGCCCCCGACCAGCACGAGAATCTGGGAGGCGAGCCGCTCCACCTCGCCGAGGATGTGGCTGGACACCAGCACGGTCACCCCGGCCTCCGCGATCAGCCGGATCAGCTCGATGAAGCGTGCCCGCTGGCCAGGGTCCATGCCGGTCATCGGCTCGTCCAGGATGAGCAGGGAGGGCTGGTGGACGATGGCGCCGGCCACCTTGGTCCGCTGCCGCTCGCCCTTGGACAGGCCCTTGAGCCGGCGGTCGGCCAGCGCCTCCATGCCCACCTCGGCGATGGCCCGGTCGGCGGCGGCACCGGGCTTGGGAAGCCCGTGCAGCTCGGCGTGCAGGCGCACGTAGGAGCGCACGGTCAGGCGCGGGTAGAGGCGGTCGCCGTCGGGCACCACCCCGATGGCCCGGTACAGCATCGGGTCGCCCGAGATCGGCCGGCCGAACAGGAGCACCTCGCCCTGGGAGGGGTGCAGCAGGCCGGTGACCGCCTTCAGGGTGGTGGTCTTGCCGGCCCCGTTGGGGCCGAGCAGCCCGGTCACGCCCGGGCCGAGCTCGAACGACAGGTCGGCCACGGCGACCACGTCCCCGTACCACTTGGAGACGTGGCGGAGCTCGACCACCGGTCCGGCCCAGACCTGGCTCATGGCTGCAACCGGGAGACGCGCCAGGCCAGCAGGGCGAGCGAGAGGGCGGTCAGCACGGCCAGGGCGGCCAGGTAGGCAGGGCCGGTGAAGCCGGCCTCGGCGGCCATGGAGCCCGGCGGCGCGGCCGCGCCGAACACCCAGTCCACGAAGCGGCCGGGCATCCCCTGGAGGGCGAGGAAGGTGAGCCAGCGGCGCCCTGGGAAGCTCGGCGCGGTGAAGAACACGATGTTGGCGACAGCCGTGGAGGCCAGGAACGTGCCGATCAGGCCGGCTGTTGCCAGGCTGCGCCGCTCGGTGAGGCTGGCCACGGCCAGCGAGACGGTCGAGTAGAACATGGTCAGGACGCCGCCGGCGAACAGGATGCGGCCGAGGTCCCCGGCGTGCTCGCGGAGGTAGGTGGTCGCCCTGGGAGCCGTCAGGGTGTTGCCGACGAACAGGATCACCAGCGGCACCACGGCGACCAGCCCGATCACGAGCAGCAGGGCGGCGAGCTTGGCGGCCAGGTAGTCGGCCCGGGTGACCGGGCGGGTGAACACCAGCGCGAGCACGTGCTGGCGGCGGTCGGGGCAGAGCAGCTCGGGGCCGGCGGTGGCCGCGAACAGCAGCAGCACGAGCGCGACGATGCTGAGGTAGCGGCCGTAGCCGAGGAACTGGCCGACCGACTCGCCGAGCAGCAGGCGGATGCCGATGAACGCGAACACCGGGCCGAATGCGCCGACCAGCAGGGCGAACGGCACCACCTTCGTCTTCCAGTTGCGCTTGAGCCCGAGGCAGCGGCGGACGCCCGCGGTGACGATGGCCCGCATCCGGCGCGAGCGTCCCTCCCGGGGACCGTCGTAGTGACGGTAGCCGCGGTCGTAGATCGCACCCGCCGGCATCTCGGTCATCGGCGCACCTCGTGCCCGCTCGCCCTCTGGGTTGCGCCCGCCCTGGTCATCGGCGCACCTCGTGCCCGCTCGCCCTCTGGGTTGCGCCCGCCCTGGTCATCGGCGCACCCCTCGGCCTGAGTGCTCCGGGACCTCGGCACCCCAGGGCCGCACGGCCGGGCCTGGCGTCTCGTCCTGACCCGCCTCCGTGCCGGCCGCAGGTGCAGAGGCGGCCGCCTGCAGGCGCAGGAAGGTCTCTTCCAGGCTGGGCGCGCGGGGGGTGAGGCGGCGCAGAGGCCAGGCGTTGTCGACGGCGACGTCGCGGATCAGGTCGGCGGTGTCGCGGGCCTCAGGCGGCCTGGCCTCGCGCGCTTCAGGCGGCCTGGCCCGGTCGGGGCTGCGCACGTACAGCTCGTCGCCGGCGGGCCGGACCTCGAGGCCGGCGGCGGCCAGGGCCGCCTGGACCGCGGGCCCGCCGTCGCCGAGCTGCACGCCGAACCCGGGCGCGGTGGTCCCGGCCACCTCGGCGATCGACCCCTGGAGAAGGACCCGGCCGGCGTGGACCATGACCACCCGGTCGCACACCCGCTCGACGTCGCCCAGCAGATGGGTGGAGACGAGCACGTCCACACCGAGCTCTGCCCGGGCCCGCAGGATGAGGTCGAGCATGTCCTCGCGCCCCTGGGGGTCCATGCCGTCGGTCGGCTCGTCGAGCAGCAGCAGCTTGGGGTCGTGGACGAGGGCGGCGGCCAGCTTCACCCGCTGCTGCATGCCCGTTGAGAAACCGCCGATCGCGCGGTAGCGCTCCTCTTCGAGGCCGACCTGGTAGCAGATCTCGCTGGCCCGCTCCCGGGCCTGGCGCGGCGGGAGGCCGCCGAGCTGGGCCATGAAGGCCACGAAGTCGGCAGCGGTCACGTCACCCGGCAGGCAGGGGCCCTCGGGGAGGTAGCCGGCACCGCCCCTGACGGCGAGCGGGTCGGTGGCCACGTCGTGGCCGAGCACGCTGGCCTGCCCGCTGTCCGGTGCGATGAGCCCGAGGAGCAGCTTGATCAGCGTCGACTTGCCGGCGCCGTTGGAGCCCACCAGCCCGGTGCAGCCCTCCTCGACCACCACGTCCACGTCCCGGAGGGCCTGGACCGCGCCGAAGCGCTTGCTGAGGCCTTGGACTTGGGCGACGGGCACGGCTGGACGGGACCTTTCGGCGGAAGCTGCCGGACGTTCGACACCCTCGCAGCCTCGCACGAGGTGGTCAAGGGCTGCGGGCAGGCGTGCCCGAACCGGTATCCGAGGCGAGGCTCTCGGAACGGGGACCAAGAATTGCCGGCGTCTGGTAATTGCTGTCCGGTTGAGGGACAACAGAAATAGCTAATCGAACGACGAGTCAGTTGGGAAAAGATTGCCCCGATTCGGCCAATACACTCAATTAAATTGGTTACTCCAAACAATGCTTTAGTAGGATCCGTCGCCATCGAGCCGCGAGGTCTCCGTGCGCGACCACGGCGGCAAGCACCTAGGGGGGGACATGCCAGGATTCGACGTGGTCTGGGCCTGGGTTGGCCGAGCAGTGCTCGACCAGAGCGGCGTCAGTGTCGGCACGGTCAGGGAGGTCCGCTACGACGCCCGGACCGAGGAGCCGGGCTGGGCGCTCGTCAACCTCGCCGACATCGGCTACGACCTGCGCCTGGTCCCAGTCGGGGACGCCGAGGAGGACGGCGGTGCCGTCCGGGTGCCGTTCGACCGCGTCACCGTCCGAGGCGCGCCGCGCGTCGGGCCGGACGCCTGCCTGGAGTCCCACGAGGAGGCCGACCTCTACCGCCACTACGGGCTCGCACCCGCCGGCCCGTCGGTCGAGGAGCCGGACAGCCAGTGGGACGCCGACGGCGTGGTGAGCCTGCTCGAGCGCCGCCGCCTGGTCGTGGCCGAGCCGCCGGTCCACTGGTGGCTCCGCCGGTCGGCCCGGTGCTTCCGCGGCCCCGGCCGCCGGTCGACGGGCCCGCTGCAGCCCTGAAGGCCTCCCCGGCTCGGCCCGGGCGCGGGCGCGACCCCACGCCGGGTCGCCGGTGGCCCGGGCGGCGCAGGGATCGCCGCCGAATGACCTGGCCAGGTCGCCGGCAGGAACTTCTACCGGATCTACCAGCTCGCGCGGAACCAGCCATACGTCGTCTGGGTCACCTACCACGGCCGGACCATCAAGCGCTACAACGTGCGCGTCGGGGGCACCTGCAGGAACACAGCGGTGAACTTCGCGTTCTAGGAGGCCGTGCGCGGGTAGGCTGGCGCCCGGAACACCCTCCCCCGAGCCGTACGAGCGAGCGACATGCAGAGCCGAGCCCGACCCGACCAGGAGACGCCATGCCTGGTCCGGTGACCGTCGTCTGGGACGAGGGGCTGGCCGCCTACGACTTCGGGCCTGAGCACCCGCTCCGGCCCGAGCGCGTCCAGCTCACCATGGCGCTGGCGCGGACCTCCGGGCTGCTCGACCGGGCCAGCCTGGTCGGCCCGGACCGGGTCGCAGGCACCGACCTGGCCCGGGTCCATGACCTCGACTACCTGGCCGCGGTCAAGGCCTGCGGCAGCGACGGCCGCGCGGCCCTTCGCCACGGGCTCGGGCCGGGCGACACGCCCTCCTTCATCGGCATGCACGAGGCGTCGGCGCTCGTCTGCGGGGCGACCATGGCAGCGGCCCGGGCCGTGCTTGGCGACAGTGCCGGGCACGCGTTCTCGCCCGCCGGCGGCCTGCACCACGCCATGCGGGACCGGGCGTCGGGGTTCTGCGTCTACAACGACCCGGCGGTGGCCATCGCGTGGATGCTCGAGCAGGGCGCCAGCCGGGTCGCCTACGTCGACGTGGACGTCCACCATGGCGACGGCGTCGAGGCCGTCTTCGCCGGCGACCCCAGGGTCCTCACCATCTCGGTGCACGAGTCCGGGCGGTACCTGTTCCCCGGCACCGGCTTCGCGCACGAGGTCGGGGACGGCCCCGCGCGCGGGTCGGTCGCCAACCTCCCGCTCCCGCCGTACACCACCGACGACCTCTACCTTGCCGCCTTCGACGCCGTGGTCCCGGCGCTGGTGCGCGCGTTCGAGCCCGAGGTGCTCGTCACCCAGCTGGGCTGCGACACGCACTACACCGACCCGCTCGCCCACCTCGCGCTCACCGTGCGGGCCTACCGGCAGCTCGCCGTCCGCCTCCACGACCTCGCCCACACGGTCGCGGGCGGGCGCTGGCTCGCCACCGGCGGCGGGGGCTACCAGTGGGCTGCCGTGGTGCCGCGGGCATGGTGCGGCTACCTGGCCGAGATGGTCGGCACCGACCTGCCCGAGCGGCTCCCCGAGGCCTACCTGGCCGAGGCGTCGGAGCAGTTTGGCGCCGACCTGCCACCCGAGACCGCCGACGACGTGGTCGCGCTGGCCAGCGAGCACCGGGCCCGGGTGGAGCGGCAGGTCGCCGACGCCATCGAGTCCACCCGCCGCAACGTGTTCCCCCTGAACGGCCTGACCGTGTGACGCCGCCCGGGCGCGGGCCGCGGAGGCGCCTCCGCTACCATAAGGGCTGCCCCAGGAAAGCTGACGATGGAGCTGGCATGCCCAGAGCGACCCGTGACGACCTCCGCGAGCACCTGGTGGCCAGCCACATCGCCGGGTCGGTGCAGACCCCGGTGTGGGATACCCTCCGCAAGGCCGGCCTGGTCGCGGCCGGCGACCCCGCCCACTGCTTCGGCCTGTCCGGCATGAGCCGGTACACCCGGGCCGAGGTGCTGGCCGAGGTCGCCGCCCAGTTCGGCTGGGCCCACACCGAGGGCGAGCCCGACGACGGCCGCACCTTCATCGAGCCCGACCTGGTCGTGGCCGAGCTTGACCGGGCGGCCGAGCGGCTGACCAGGGCGGCCAGGGATGGCGAGCACGTGCTGTTGGCCACCGGGCACCCCACCGGGCTGCTCGGCATGTACCAGCAGGTGGCGGGCGCGCTGATCGAGGCGGGTGCGAAGGTGGACCGGCCCGGCGACGGCATCGCCTTCCTGCTCGGCGGCCACCGCCGCCGGGTGAGGTACATCCAGAACGTGGCCATGCTCGCCTCGGGAGCGGACCTGTACCACACCCACCTGGCCCATCCGATGGAGCTGGTGCTCGACCAGGCCGTCACCGTCGACCTGGTCGTGGGCGACCACGGGTTCGCCGGGGCGGCCGCCGAGCGCGGGATCGACGTGGTGTCGGTTGCCGACATCAACGACCCGGCACTGCCCATGGCCAAGGCGGAGGGGCGGGCCGCGGTGGTGATCGGCATGGAGGACAACGCCCTGGCCCACCACTACGATCCGGTGGCCGACCACCTGATCGCGGGACTCCGATGACCGACAAGCACTCGCGCCTGGTCGAGCAGGTGCTCGACGACCCGGGCACGGTGATCCTGCTCGGGTCGATGGACTCGGGCAAGACCACCTTCGCCCGGGCCCTGCTGGCCGGCGCCGTCGAGCGCGGCATCCCAGCCGCCTACCTCGACACCGACGTGGGCCGCACCACGGTCGGGCCCCCGACCACGATCGGGCTGAAGCACGTGCTCGAGGCCAAGCACCTGACCGACGACGAGCTGGCCCGGGCCGACGGGCTCTACTTCGTGGGCTGGGTGTCGGCCCAGTTCCATCTGCTCCCGCTGATCGCCGGCACGGCCAAGCTGATGAACGTGGCCAGGGCGGCCGGGGCCGAGCTGGTCGTGGTCGACACCTCGAGCCTGATCAGCGGTGTCTACGGCCAGATCCTCAAATACCACAAGCTCGAGGTGACCCGGCCCGACTACGTGATCGGCTTCGAGCGGGGCGAGGAGCTGGAGCCCCTGCTCGGCATCGCCCGCCGCTTCACCGCGGCGCGGGTGGAGGCTCACCCGGTCCATCCCGAGGTCCACCCGACGTCCGCCTACGACCGGGCCGAGACCCGCCGGGCCCGCTTCGCCGCCTACTTCGCCGGCTCGCTGCACCGCTGGCGGGTCAAGCCGGCCGTGTTCATGCCGAGCCTGCCGCCAGAGGCCGACCTGGGCAGCCTGACCGGCCTCCTGGTCGGCATGGAGGACGGCAAGGGGTCCTGCGTCGGCATCGGCTACCTCGAGCTGGCCGAGGACGGCGGCCTACGGATGATCTCCGCGGTCTCCGAGGGCGTCCGCGCCCTCCGCCTCGGCTCGACCAGGATCACCCCCGACTGGTCCTCCACCACCCGGGTCGACCTCCGCCACCTCTTCGGCACCGAGTAAGAGGTCCCGCCCGACTACTTGATCATGAATGGCGACCCCGACCTGGGACCTCTGGCCCTGGAGCGTCAACGTTGCTACGCGGAGGGTCCTAAGGCCGCAGGATCCTGGCCGGATCGAAGCGCTCGGGGTAGCGTTGCGGCCGACGAGGAGCCGGAGGACGGCGCGGAGATGGTGGGCTACGACTGGATCACGTTCCTGTCCGACTACGGGCTGGACGACAACTTCGTTGGGGTGTGCCGGGGGGTGATGGCCGGCATTGCGCCCTCGGCCCGGGTGATCGACATCAGCCACGCAGTGTCGCCCCAGGACGTCCGCCAAGGGGCCACCGTGCTGGCACAGTCGGTGCCCTTCATGCCCCCCGCCGTGCACCTGGCCGTGGTGGACCCGACGGTGGGCACCAAGCGCGGCTCGGTGGCGATCGAGGCGGGCGACTCGGTGCTGGTGGGCCCGGACAACGGGCTGCTGGTCTGGGCCGCAGAGGCCCTCGGGGGCGTGAAGCGGGTGCACGCCCTGACCAACACGGCCTACCGCCTCCCCAAGGTGTCCAAGACCTTCCACGGCCGCGACGTGTTCGCCCCGGCAGCCGCCCACCTCTCGGCCGGGCTCGACCCACGGGAGCTCGGCGCCGAGGTCGGCGCGGAGACGCTGCGGCAGCTCGCGCCCTCGCGGTCGCGGGTGGACGACGACCATATCCACGGCGAGGTGGTGATCGTGGACCACTTCGGCAACATCGCCCTCAACGTCAAGCGGGAGGAGCTCGAGAGCGTCGGCGTGGTGATCGGCGACCGGGTCGAGGTCCGCATCTCCGGGCAGACCTACCGGATGCCGTTCGAGGAGACCTTCGGCTCGGTGCCGGCCGGCCGCCTCGTCCTCCACGAGGACTCGTTCCGCCTGCTCACCGTGGCCGTCAACCAGGGCAGGGCCACCGAGCGCCTGAAGGCGCGCACCGGCGACCCCGTGGTGGTCGGCCGGGTCGCAGGGTGATGGCCGAGCGTCGCGTCCTCGTCACCGGGGCGGCCCGGTCGACCGGCCGCCGGCTGGTGGCGGCCCTGGCCGCCGACCCGGCGGTGGCCAGCGTGGTCGCGGTCGACGACGCCCCGCCGCCCGAGCCGTTCGGCGCCAAGGTGGAGTTCCTCCGGGTCGACCTGCGCAGCCCGGCCCTGGTCAGGGTGCTGCAGGCGACCGGGGTCGACACCTGCGTCCACCTCGGGGTGACCGCCGAGCCGCTGGCCGCCGGGGGGCGGGCGACCATGAAGGAGCGCAACGTGCTCGGCACCATGCAGCTCCTGGCCGCTGCCTACCATGCCCCCGACCTGCGGCGGCTGGTGCTGAAGTCGTCCACGGCGGTGTACGGGGCGGCCCCGGGCGACCCGGCCGTCTGGCGGGAGTCCATGGGCCCGGGCACCCCGCGTCACGGCTTCGGCAAGGACTCGATCGAGGTGGAGGACTACGTCCGCTCGTTCGACCGGCGCCGGCCCGACGTGGCCGTCACCGTGCTGCGGCTCGCCAACCAGGTCGGGCCCACCGTGGACAACCCGCTCACCCGCTACTTCGCCCTGCCGGTCTGCCCGGTCGTGTTCGGCTTCGACCCCCGGATGCAGTTCCTCCACGAGGAGGACGCCCAGGCCGCCCTGGCCCGCGCGGTCCTCGGCCCGGCCGCCCACGGCACCTTCAACATCGCCGGGGACGGCGTGGTCCTGCTCAGCCAGGCCATCCGGATCGCAGGCAAACCCTTCCTGCCCATCCCCGAGCCGCTGGTCGGAAGCGTGGCCGAGCTGCTCAGGCGCACGGTCGACTTCTCGCCCGAGCAGGCCCGCTTCCTGCAGTACGGGCGGGTGGCCGACACCACAGCGGCCCGCGAGGAGCTGGGCTTCAAGCCAGCCTGGTCCTCGCTTGCCGCGTTCGAGGACTTCGCCACCAGACGCCTTCGGCGCCTGGTGACCGAGGAGCAGGTGGCCCGGCTCGAGCAGGACGCGCTGGCGGCCCTCCGCAAGGCGGCTGCCTGGCTCTCCAGCGGGACGCGGACGTGACCGCACCCGCAGAGGATGACGGCGCCCGCGCCCAGGCGCCCGGCGTGGACGCGGCAGCCGGGGCCGGTGGCGGGCCGGAGGCCGGCGGCGCCGCCCCGGCGCTGGCCCCGTTCCTCGACTGGGCCGAGGAAGCGCTCGAGTTCCTCCGCCGCCGGTTGACCGGCGACTACCCGATCGACGAGTTCGGCTACGACCCTGAGCTGGTCCAGCACGTGCTCGCCCCGCTGCTCCGCCCGCTCTACCGGCGCTGGTGGCGCGTGGAGGTGCGCGGGATCGAGCACGTGCCCGACATGGGCGCCGCCCTGGTGGTGGCCAACCACGCCGGCACGCTCCCCTTCGACGCCCTGATGGTGGGCCTGGCCCTGCTCGACGAGCACCCGGCCCACCGGACGCTACGGATGCTCGCGGCCGACCTCGCCTTCACGCTGCCGGTGGTGGCCCCGCTGGCCCGCAAGTCCGGCAACACGCTGGCCTGCAACGAGGACGCCGAGCGCCTGCTCGCGGCCGGGGAGCTGGTCGGCGTCTGGCCGGAGGGCTACAAGGGGCTGGGCAAGCCGTTCCGGGACCGGTACCGCCTGCAGCGCTTCGGGCGCGGCGGCTTCATCGAGGTGGCGCTGCGCACCGGAGCCCCGATCGTGCCGGTGGCGGTGGTCGGCAGCGAGGAGATCTATCCGATGCTGGCCAACCTGCGCCGGGTGGCCCGCCTCCTCGGCGTGCCGTACGTGCCCGTCACCCCGACCTTCCCCCTGCTCGGCCCCTTGGGGCTGGTGCCGCTCCCCTCCAAGTGGGTGATCGAGTTCTGCCCGCCGATCGAGACGAGCGGTCTCGAGCCCGACACGCTGCTGGACCCGATGGCGGTGTTCGACCTGACCGACCAGGTACGCGACACCATCCAGCAGACCATCTACAAGAACCTGGTCACCCGCAGCGGCGTGTTCCTGTAGGGACGCGATCAGCGCAGCGTGGTCGTGGCCGGCTCAGGGAGGGGGCGGCGGTGGGGCCGTGGGGGTCGTGGTTGGCCCGGTCGTTGTGGTAGGCGGGGCGGTCGTGGTCGGCACGGTCGTGGTTGTAGGCGGGGTGGTCGTCGGCGCCGCGCGGGTCGTGGTCGGGCCGGCGGTGGTGCCCGTGGCGCCCGTGGTCGGCGAGATCACCCCGCCGCCGCTGGTCGTCCGCGTCGGCTGCTGGCTCGGCGAGGTGACCGAGGTGGTGCTACCCGCCCCGGTGGTGGTCGGCCCGACCGCGGTGGTGGGGGACGGGGAGGTGCCGGCGACCACGGCCGACCCGCCGGCTCCGGTGGTGGCCGTGCCCTGGCACCCGGCGGTGCCGCACTTCGAGGGCGCTCCGGTCAGGTTGTTGTAGAGCGCGAAGCCGGTCCCGGCGGCCAGGACCACCCCGACGAGCGTCATGAGCACGACCCGGTTGGCCAGCAGCGCGACCAGCCCGCCCCTGGCGTGGGACGTGTCCCGCCGGAAGCGGGAGGCGCGCCCCATGGGCAGCTCGGCCGGGGCCTCGGACTCCTTGACGGTCGCGTCGGCGACCAGCTCCTCGCGCACCCGGTACACGAAGCTCGGGTCGGGCGGGGTGACCACGGTCGCGGCCGCCGTGCGCACGGAGGATGCGACGGCGATGGCGTTGGCCATGCCCCAGTCGTCGTCGGTGAGGTCGGCGCTCCACCGGTTCAGGCAGCGCTCGAACTCGTCGGCCCGCCGCCGGTCGCTCTGGGCCGGGTCCAGGAAGTACGGCTCTGGCGTTGCCCCGATCTCGGAGGACTCGGTGCCCCTTGCCACCCGGAGCGCGGGCGACTCCTGGCTGCGCTCCCACAGCGTGGCGCAGGCCAGGAGCTGGAGCGCCTTGGTCACCCTGGGCCGGTAGCCGGTCAGGTGGGCAGTGTGGGTCAGGGAGTGGCCGAGCAGGAGGCGCAGGATGACGACCTCCCGCTCCGGGTCGTCGAGTCGGGCGACGTCGCCGATCACGCTGTCGTCGTCGCCTGGGGGCCGGGCGGCGCGCCCGTGGGCGACCGCGTCACGCGCCATCGCGATCAGCCACGCGCCCAGCTCGCCCTCGCCCCGGGCCACCACCGGCAGCCAGGCCATCACGTCCCGGAAGACCCGCTCGGTGAGCTCCTCGGCGACCTCCGGGTCGCGCGTCCAGGCGAGCAGGTAGCTGTAGACCTCGTCGACGTAGCGGTCGTACAGCTCGGCGATGGCCTCCGGGTCGCGGGCCATGGCCTGCTCGACGAGCTTGCGCTGGACCGCGATCGCCTCCGTCAGGTTGCCGTTGCGGCAGCCGCAGGTGATCGCCCCGACCTCGATCTCGCCGGTCGACGGCGCCGCCGCCCGGTTCGGCGTCATCGTTGCAGCACCAAGAGCTGGAGGCCGGCGGCGGCGACGATCACCACCAGCAGTACCGCGACCAAGACGGCGGTGCCTGTGCGCATGCTGCTCGCTCCCTGGCCGTTCCATGGTCCGGCCCGCCCGCCCGTTGAGTGCGGGCGGCGTAGACCGGACAGCGGGCGATCCTACCCCTTCTGGGCCGCTGGTTCGAGCCAGGGCATGCGGCAACGAGCCGTCCCGCCTCGGCGAGCCGAAGTACCGGGCTCAGGGCTCGCCGGCCAACAACTTGGTCGTCCCAGCGCCAGCATGGCGAGGTGAAGGCACTCGACCTGGCCAGGTTGTTCGGCGGCGAGCCCTCAGCGGTCCCCGGCCTCGGCCCGCTCGGCGCCGGCGGAGAGATGCTTGCGGGCCGTCTCCACGTTGTCGCGGAGCATGGCGATCAGGCCGGCCCGGTCCTCGGTCCACGGCCGGACGTCGAGCTCGAGGGTGACCGCGCCGCCGAAGCCGCCCTGGCCGAGCCGCTCCAGGAACTCGCGCACGGGCAGGACGCCCTGGTCGAGCGGGGCGTGGGTGTCGCGCCCGCGCCCGGCGTTGTTGGAGGCGTGCACGTGCACGACCCGGTGGCCGAGCTCGGCCTGGGCGTCCAGGAGGTCGATGCCGGCCACGGCAAGGTGGCTCGTGTCCAGGGTCACCCAGGGGTAGCGCTCGAGCTCGGCCAGCTCGATGCCGCTCTGGAACGGCAGGGGCCGGCCGTTCACCCAGACCGGGAACATGTTCTCCACCGTGATCGTGATGCCGGTCGTCTCGCGCACCTCGACGATGCGCTCGACCAGCCAGTCGGTGTACCGCAGCTGCCAGCGGTAGGGCGGGTGGATCACGATCGTGGACACCTCGGCCGCCTCGGCGAAGGCGACGCAGCGCTCGATCTTGTTCCTGGGGTCGGTGCCGAAGACCAGCCAGGTGAAGAGCAGGAAGGGTCCGTGGACCGCGCGGATCGGCAGGTCGTACCGGGCCGCGACTGCGGCCATGCGGTGCGGGTCCTGGCTGAGGCGGTCCTGGGTGATCATCAGCTCGGCGCCGTCGAACCCGGCCTCGGCGATCGTCTCGAAGGTCTCCTCGAGCGAGTGCATGTAGAACGGTCCGGTGGCGGCGAGCACGGGCGGGTGGTGGGGCACGAGGGCTCCTGGGTCGAGGAAGAGTCGGTCCGGGACCCTGGCCAGGGCCCAGGACGGGCGGGGACGGCGGGCGTCCGACGACGATGGTAACAACTGCCCGGGGGGACTGGTCGACCTCGCGGTGCAGCGCGGGTGAACAGCAGGCTTCAGGACAGGACTAGACTTTCCGCGTGCACTGGCTGCTCCCGACCATCGCCACGGCCGCGTCGGCCGCGTTCGCGGTCGCCGTGCTGGAGCAGTACCGGCGCCGGCGCCGGCCCTACCAGCTCGCGTGGGGGGTCTCCCTGTCGATGTTCGCGGTCGCCTCGCTGGCGCTCGCGGTCGGGACGGCCACCGGCTGGACCCCGACGGGGTTCAAGGTCTACTACCTGTTCGGCGCGATCCTGAACGTGCCCTGGCTCGCCCTTGGCACGGTGCTCCTGCTGGCCAGCCGTCCGCTGGTGCGCCGTGCCTACCTCGCCGGCCTGGTCGCGTTCAGCCTGGCAAGTGTCGCGCTGGTGGCCTTGGCGCAGGTCGGCCCGGCCGACCTGGCCGGCCAGCTGGTGCCCGAGGGCAGGCGGTTCCTGCCCGCCGGCGTGCGCGCCCTGGCCGTGCTCGGCAACGTGGCCGGCACCGCCCTGGTGGTGGGTGGTGCCGTCGCCAGCGGGTACGGGCTGCGCCACGAGCGCCGGCTCCGGGCAAGGTTCGAGGGCAACCTGCTGATCGCGCTCGGCGTGCTGCTCGCCGCGGGCGGCGGGGTGTTCGCCTTCCTGGACCGCAGCAGCAAGCTGGCGGCAGGGCTCGCCCTCGGGGCCACGGTCATGTACGCGGGGTTCCGCCGCGCCTCCGCGCCGGTCCGCCCACCCGAGCCGGCGGGCGCGGGGTGACCGCGGTCACCCTGTACACCCGGGTCGGCTGCCATCTGTGCGAGGCGGCCGAGGAGGTGCTCCGCGCCGAGCGGGCCGCCACCCCGTTCGCGCTCGACCTGGTGGACGTCGACCGCGACGACAAGCTGGTCCGCCGCTACGGGGTACGGGTGCCCGTGGTCACGATCGACGGGGAAGAGGTCTTCGAGTACGAGGTTCCGGTCGACCTGCTCCGCGTCCGCCTGCGCCCCAGGCGTGCCGTTTGAGAAGCCTGTCACAAGGGCCTAGACTCGAAGGGCCCACACATGGGACGCCTGCCCCGCCAGCGTCTTGGACAGCAGGGAGACCTGAGCATCGTGCGAGACCGCAGCATCCCGGAAGCCACCGTCGCCCGACTCCCCATCTACCTGCGCTGCCTGGTCGACATGGCCGAGCGGGGGACGCACACGGTCTCCTCCGAGCAGCTCGCGGAGGCCGCAGGGGTCAACTCCGCCAAGGTACGCAAGGACCTCTCCTACCTCGGGTCGTACGGGACCAGGGGCGTCGGCTACGACGTCGAGTACCTCATCTACCAGGTCCGGCGCGAGCTCGGCCTGGAGCAGGACTGGGCGGTGGCCATCGTCGGGGTCGGCAACCTGGGCCACGCGCTGGCCAACTACCACGGCTTCAGGGAGCGCGGGTTCCGCATCGTCGCCCTCCTCGACGCCGACCCGGGCAAGGTCGGGGAGCGGATCGGCGACCTCAGCGTCGAGCACATCGACGACCTCGACCGTATCGTCAAGGAGGAGCAGGTCGCCATCGGGGTGGTCTCCACCCCGGCCCCCTCCGCCCAGGAGGTGTGCGACCGGCTGGTCGCCGCCGGCGTGGCCTCGATCCTCAACTTCGCCCCGGCCCACGTGCAGGTCCCGGCGGGCGTGTCGCTGCGCAAGGTCGACCTCTCGACCGAGCTGCAGATCCTGTCCTTCCACGAGCAGCGCCGGGCAGCCGTCGACCTGGTCCGCAGGACCGCCGCGAGGCCGTTGGCGGAGCCGGAGGCCGACCAGCCAGGCAGCGGCGACTGACCCGCGGGTCATGGCGGCCAGCTACCCGATCCTCCTCGACCTCGCCGGTCGCCCGACGGTGGTGGCCGGTGGCGGTCCCGTGGCCGAGCGGAAGGTGCACGGGCTGCTGGCCGCCGGTGCGACCGTGCGGCTCGTCAGCCCCGAGGTGACGCCGGGCCTGGCCCACCTGGCCCGGCGCGGCGAGATCGTGGTCGAGACGCGGCCATGGCGGCCAGGTGACCTCGACGGCGCCATGCTGGCCGTGGCCGCCACCGGCGACCCGGCCGTGAACGCACGGGTGGCCGAGGAGGGCCGGTCACGGGGTGTCCTGGTGAACCGGGCCGACGACCCGGACCGCGGCGGCTTCACCGTGCCCGCGGTGCTCCGCCGCGGCGACCTCACGGTCGCGGTCGCCACCTCCGGGCGCACGCCAGGACTGGCCGGGGCGCTTCGGCGCCGGCTCGAAGGGGTCTTCGGGCCGGAATGGGCCGAGCTGGTCGAGCTGTTCGCCGCCGATCGCGGTAGCCTTCCCAGGGCCGCCGACCAGGCGGCCTGGGACGGCCTGCTCGGGCCCGACGTGCTCGAGGCCGTCCGCAGTGGCCAGCCCGCCGCCGTACGCGAGAGGATCCGGGCATGCCGGTCTTCGTCGTCGGCCTGAACTTCAAGAGCGCCCCGCTCGAGCAGCTCGAGCGGCTTGCGGTCGACCCCGAACGCCGGCCCAAGGCGCTCGCCCACCTGCTCGCCAAGGACCACGTCCACGAGGCCGTGGTCCTGTCGACCTGTAACCGGGTCGAGGTCTACACCGCGATCAGCCGCTTCCACGGCGGCGCGGCCGACGTGCGCCGCTTCCTGGCAGAGTTCCACCACCTCGACCCGCAGGACTTCACCGACCACCTCTACGCCTACTACGAGGAGCGCGCGGTCCAGCACCTGTTCGCGGTCGCATCCGGGGTGGACTCGATGGTGGTGGGCGAGGCCCAGATCCTCGGGCAGGTACGCGAGGCGTTCCAGGGCGCGACCGCCGAGCGCGGCGTCGGGCCGGTCCTGTCCACCCTGTTCCGCCAGGCGATCAAGGTCGGCCGCAGGGCCCGGGCCGAGACCCGGATCGGTGCCGGGCTGGCCTCCACCCTGACCGTGGGCATGCGGGTCGCCGAGGGGCAGCTCGGCGGCCTGGCCGGCCGCCGCGTGCTGGTCGTGGGCGCGGGCCGCATGAGCCGCCTGGCCGGCCGCGCGGTGCGCGCGGCCGGCGCCGGCGAGCTGGTCGTTGCCAACCGCACTCCGGCCAACGGCGTCACCCTCGCCCGCGAGCTCGGCGGGCGCTCGGTGCCCCTGGACCGGATCGAGGACGAGCTGGTCGCGGCCGACCTCCTGGTCGCCTCGACCGCCGCGGTCGCCCCCACCGTCACCGCGGCGGTGGTGGCCTCGGCCACGGCCCGCCGCCGTTCGGCGGGCGCGCCCGCGCCGCTGGTCGTGCTCGACCTCGGCGTGCCCAGGGACGTCGACCCCGGGGTGCGTTCCCTTTCCGGGGTGGTCCTGGCCGACCTGGACGGGCTCCGGGCCGTGCTCGAGACCGAGGACGCCGGCCAGCGCGACGAGATCGAACGTGTCCGCGCGCTGATCGCGGCCGAGACCGACACGTTCATGAGCTGGCAGCGGGAGGCGTGGCTCGGCCCCACCATCCGTGCGCTGCGGGCCCGGGCCGAGGAGCTTCGCAGGCGCGAGCTGGACCGCGTCGCCTCCCGCCTCTCCGGCCTGGACGAGCGCGAGCGGGCGGCGGTGGAGGCGGTCACCAGAGGCCTGGTCAACAAGCTGCTGCACGAGCCGGTCGTGCGCGGCAAGGCGCTCGCCGCCGGCCCGGACGGCGACCTCTACGCCCGCATGCTGCGAGAGCTGTACGCCCTGGACGACCCCGATGCCTGACGACCCCACACCCTCCCTTTCCCGTTCGGCACGGCCATCCGTGTCCCGCTCGGCACGGCCGTCCGTGTCCCGCTCGGCACGGCCGTCCGTGTCCCGCTCGGCACGGCCGTCCGTGTCCCGCTCGGCACGCCAAGGCGTGCCTCCGGACGGCGTGCCTCCGGACGGCGTGCCTCCGGACGGCGTGCCTCCGGACGGCGTGCCTCCGGACGGCGTGCCTCCGGACGGCGTGCCTCCGGACGGCGTGCCTCCGGTCATCAGGCTGGCGACCAGGGGAAGCGCCCTTGCCCTGGCCCAGAGCAGGCTGGTCGCGGACGGGCTGGCCGCGGCCTGGCCGGGGCTGGAGGTCGTCCTGGTCCCGGTCGTGACCGAGGGCGACCGGCGCCGGGACGTGCCCACCACCGCCCTGGGCGGCAAGGGGGTGTTCACCGCCGCGGTGCAGGAGGCGGTGCTCGACGGCCGCGCCGACGCGGCCGTGCACTCGGCCAAGGACCTACCCGCCGCGCAGGTGCCCGGGCTGGTGCTGGCCGCCGTGCCAGAGCGCGAGGACCCGCGGGACGTGCTGGTGACCAGGGCCGGGCCGGAAACCGACGACCTGGACCGTCTCCCGCGCGGTGCGCGGGTCGGCACCGGGAGCCCTCGCCGCCTCGCGTTGCTCTGCTGGCTGCGGCCGGACCTGGAGGTCGTCCCTCTCCGTGGCAACGTCGACTCCCGGATCCGCCGGGTCCGCGCGGGCGAGCTGGACGCGGCCGTGCTGGCCGCCGCCGGGCTCCGCCGGCTCGGGCTGGCCGAGGAGGCTGCCGCGCCGCTCGACCCCGAGGTCTTCACCCCAGCGCCCGGCCAGGGCTGCCTGACGGTCGAGGCGCGCGAGGGTGACACCGGCGTGCTCGGCCTGCTCAGTGCCCTCACCCACCGGCCTTCGCGGGTGGCCTTGCGGGGGGAGCGCGCCTTCCTGGCCCGGCTCGGCGGCTCTTGCACCCTCCCGGCCGGCGCGCTGCTGCGCGCCCCCGCCGCCGACAGCGGCGGCCGGCTCGAGATCCAGGGCTTCCTTGCCGGCGCCGACGGCAAGGGCCTGGTCCGCGAGCGCCTGCTCGGCCCGCCCGGCGACCCCGAAGGCCTCGGTCAGGCCCTGGCCGACCGCCTGCTCGCGGCCTGCGGGCCCGAGGTCCGGGCCCTGGTCGAGGCGAGCCGTCGGTTGCGATGACGAGCTCGACGACCGGGACCGTGCATCTCGTCGGGGCCGGGCCGGGCGACCCCGGGCTGGTCACGGTGCGCGCCCTCGAGCTGGTCCGCCAGGCCGACGTGCTCGTCTACGACCGCCTGATCCCGCCCGGGCTGGTCGAGGCGGCTCCCGACGGGTGCGAGCGGGTCTACGCCGGCAAGCTGCCCGACCGCCACGTCCTGCCCCAGGCCGAGATCAACGCCCTGCTGATCGACCGGGCCAGGGCGGGCCGCCGGGTGGTCCGGCTCAAGGGCGGCGACCCGTTCGTGTTCGGGCGCGGCGGTGAGGAGGCCGAGGCGTGCGCCAGGGCGGGGGTGCCGTTCGAGGTCGTGCCCGGGGTCTCCTCGGCCGTGGCCGTGCCCGCCTATGCCGGCATCCCGGCCACCCACCGTGACCTGTCGAGCGGGTTCGCCGTGGTCACCGGGCACGCGGACCCGACCGAAGGGACCGCGTCCGCCGCCCGCTGGGCGGCCCTGGCCAAGGTCGGCACGGTCTGCGTGCTCATGGGGGTCGAGCGCCTGCCCGCCATCGCGGCCCGCCTGATCGAGGCCGGGCGGGCCCCGGGCACCCCGGCCGCCGTGATCGAGCGGGGCGCCACCCCGGCCCAGCGGGTCGTGCGGGCCACCCTCGCCACCGTCGCCGAGGAGGCCGTGCGGGCCGGCATCCACGCCCCCGCGGTGATCGTGATCGGCGAGGTCGTGGCCATGCGCGACCGCATCGCCTGGTACGAGCGCCGGCCGCTGTTCGGCCAGACCGTGCTGGTGCCCCGCACCCGGGAGCAGGCCGGCTCCTTCTCGGAGCTGCTCCGCGAGCGCGGGGCCGAGCCGCTCGAGGTGCCCACCATCGAGGTACGGCCGGCCGAGACCACCGCCGAGCTGGACCGGGCGGTCGGGCTGCTGGCCGCGGGTGCCTACGACTGGGTGGTGGTCACCAGCGCGAACGGCGTGGCCGCGTTGCGCAGCCGGGTCGAGGCGGCCGGCCTCGACGCCAGAGCGCTCGGGCGGGCCCGGGTCGCCGCGGTCGGGCCCGCCACCGAGGCCGGCTTGCGCACGTGGGGGATCACCGCCGACCTCGTGCCGGAGGTTGCGACCACCGCGGCGCTCGGCGAGGCGTTCCCGGGCCGTCCCGGCCGGGTGCTGCTGCCCCGGGCCGACCTGGCCAATCCCGAGCTGTCCGAGGCGATCGCCGCCAAGGGCGGCGAGCCCGACGACGTGGTCGCCTACCGCACCATCCCCCTCGACGAGATGGGCCCGGCCGCCCGCAAGCGGCTGGACGGCGGCGAGGTGGACTGGGTCGCGTTCACCGCCGCCTCGACCGTGGCCGGGTTCGTCCGCTCCTACGGCGGTCCGCCTCCGGACGGCGTCCGGGTCGCGGCCATCGGGCCGGTCACCGCCGGGGCGGCCGAGGCGGCCGGCATGCGGGTCGCCGCCACGGCCCGCGAGCACACCATCCCCGGCCTGGTCGCCGCCATCGAGCAGGCCGTGGCCGCCCCGCCCCCCGGCCACTTGCGCGAGGCGCTGCGGGAGTCCGACGGCCGCCTCTCGCCCGACCCGCGGTAGCCTGGAGGATCGCGTCCGGGGACGGTGCGGTGTACGGTTCGGCCGCCCCCGGACCACCGCCAGGCATCGAGGAGTGAGATGCAGCCACCGCCGTTCCCGACCAGCCGTCCTCGTCGCCTGCGCCGTACCCGGGTGCTGCGCGACCTCGTGCGGGAGACCGGCGTCACGCGCCGGGACCTGGTGGCGCCATTGTTCGTCAAGGAGGGCATCGGCGAGCCGGTCGCGATCTCGTCGATGCCCGGCCACTGGCAGCACACCCTGGAGAGCCTGCGCAAGGAGGCCGCCGAGCTGGCCTCGCTGGGCATCCCGGCGCTGCTGCTGTTCGGCGTCCCGGCGTCCAAGGACGCCGAGGGCTCGCAGGCCTGGGCGCCCGACGGGATCGTGCAGCGGGCGCTCGAGGCGCTCGAGGCCGACCTGGGCGACGAGGTGGCCCTGATCGCCGACCTCTGCCTCTGCGAGTACACCGACCACGGCCACTGCGGGGTGCTTGACGAGGATCCTTCCGTCGACAACGACGCCACCCTTGAACGGTACGGGCGCATCGCCGTGGCCCAGGCGCAGGCCGGCGCCGACGTGATCGCCCCCAGCGGGATGATGGACGGGCAGGTCGGTGCCATCCGGGCCGCCCTCGACGAGGCCGGCTTCACCGAGACCGCCATCCTCGCCTACGCCGCCAAGTACGCGTCGGCCCTCTACGGCCCGTTCCGGGAGGCGGCGGAGGGCGCGCCCAGGTTCGGCGACCGCACCGCCTACCAGATGGACCCCGGCAACGGCGACGAGGCCATCCGCGAGGCAGGGCTCGACGTCGCCGAGGGCGCCGACATCCTCATGGTCAAGCCCGCCCTGGCCTACCTGGACGTGGTCTGGCGGGTCAAGCAGGCCTTCGGGCTGCCCACCGCCGCCTACCACGTGTCCGGGGAGTACGCGATGGTGAAGGCGGCCGCCGGGCGGGGCTGGCTCGACGGCGAGCGCACCATGCTCGAGGTGCTGACCGGCATCCGGCGCGCGGGCGCCGACCTGATCGTGACCTACTTCGCCCGCGAGGCCGCACCCCTGCTCTAGCCCGCCCGCCAGCGACCCGAGGAGGTCATCTTGGCCAGGCACGAGGTCCGCGTCGACTACTCGAAGGCGCTGGGCGAGGAGCCCGGCACCGGCCACAACCGCTGGCACCCTGGCATCGCGCCGGTCGTCCACTGCGACCCGGGCGACGAGGTCGTGCTCGACACGCGGGACGCCTTCGACGGTCATATGGGTCCAAGGGCCACCCTCGCGACGGTGGCCGCGCCCAACCTCAACGTGGTCCACCCGCTCACCGGGCCGGTGTTCGTGGACGGCGCCGAGCCGGGCGACATCCTCGAGGTCGAGGTCCTCGACGTCGAGCCGGACTCCTACGGTTACACCGTGCAGGTGCCCGGGTTCGGCTTCCTCCGCGACGTCTTCCCCGACCCCTTCATGGTGCGCTGGTCGATCGCTGGTGGGTGGGCGGAGTCCAGCGACCTGCCAGGCGTACGCATACCCGGCCACTCGTTCATGGGCACGATCGGGTTGGCCCCGAGCCGCGAGCTGATGGCGGCCACCACCGCCAGGGAGCAGGCCGCGCTGGACCGGGGCGGGTTCGTGCTGCCGCCCGACCCGACCGATGCCGTCCCCGCGGACGAGGCGATCGCCCGCGAGGCGCTGCGCACCATCCCGCCCCGGGAGACCGCAGGGAACGTCGACATCAAGCAGCTCGGCAAGGGCGCCCACCTGTACATCCCGGTGTACGAGCCGGGCGGCCTGTTCTCGGCCGGCGACGCCCACTTCGCCCAGGGCGACTGCGAGACCTGCGGCACGGCCATCGAGATGCGCGCCACCCTGCACGTCCGCTTCGCGGTCCACAAGGGCCTGGCCGCGGCCAGGGACATCCGGGATCTCCAGTTCTCCAGGGACGACTACCACGTCGCACCCGAGTTCGCGGCGCCGCGCCGGTTCTTCGCCACCACCGGGCTGTCGGTCACCAAGGACGGGGAGAACCGGTCCGAGGACCTCACCCTGGCGGCCAGGAACGCCCTGCTGAACATGATCGACCACCTCGGCCACCACGGCGGCTGGACCCCCCAGCAGGCCTACGCGATCTGTAGCGTGGCCGTGGACCTCAAGGTCAGCGAGCTGGTCGACGTGCCGAATTTCGTGGTCTCGGCCTTCCTCCCCTTGGACATCTTCGCCGGCGAGGCGTAGCCGGGCCGGTCTCCGCCGAATCTCCGCATGGTGGATGCGGTTCCTCCTGTAAGGAAAGTTGTCACGACCGGGTCTGCCCGGCGATGTGGCCGTGGCGGTCTGTCGCGCGGAGTGGCATACCAAGGAGTTGTTCGAGGGTGTCGATGGTGCCTGCTGTGCTCGAATGGTGAATGACCGCCTTGCGAAGCAATAGCTAGCGACTGACCTGCGCGCCGGCATGCTTCGTCGATCTTCACGTCGTAGTCGTTGACGGTGGCGGTGATCTTGGGGCTCCAATGGTCCTGGAAGCGCCCGAACTCGGCTGGCACGGCGGAGGGCCGCCAGCGCGCGGACGCTCGGGCCGATGTGGTCGTCGCACGGCGTGTCGCGATGCGGGGCGGGCGGCATGCCGCCACCCGGGGTGGACACCGGTCGGCGGGTGGCCCTCGGCATCTGAAGCGCCGGACGGCCGGGGTGGGCGCGCGGCGAGTGGCCGAGGGATGGCCGGCTCTACAGGCAGCACCTCGCTACGTTCTGCCCGTGACCGGCTTCATGACCGCGGCGACCGCTGGTGCGAGAACCAAGCGCGCCGAGCGTGACCGGCGGGGCCGTGACCGGCCTCAGGGCGGCAGTGCCCGCTGGTAGTGGACGATCCGCTCGCCGAGGTCGTCGTCCTTCTCGCGGCCCGAGCGCTGGAAGTCGCGGCCCTCGTACAGCCGCTGCGCGCGAGCGTTGTCGGCGTGAGTCCAGAGCTGTGCCCGCTCATAGCCCCTTGCCCGGGCCTCGGCGAGCACCGCGTCGACGATCCGCCCGCCGATCCCCTCGCCCCACCGGTTGGGCGCGACGAAGACCGTCGAGACGTGGCAGAGCCCGGGCACGGGCGGTCCGGCCCCGTCGTCGGCCAGCCCCTTCATCCCGATCGCCATGCCGACGACCTCCCCGCCGTCGTCGGCCACCAGCAGGAAGGCGTCGGGCTTCCCCGCGTGGCCGCGGACCCTCGCCTCGTGCTCGGCCGGCACGGGCAGCCCGCCCCGCCGGGCGGTGTTGGACGCCTGCCACACCGCCACCGCAGGGTCGAGATCGGGTCCCCCACCGGGACGGACGACCACCATGGCGGATACTCTATCGAGCCGTCCCTGTGCGGGCCATCCAGTATCCCCGCCGGGCCCGGCCGGCCTGTCACCGCCGCCCGCGTGGCCGAGGCGAAGTCGAAGTCGGCGCGGCGCCATGCCGGGCCTGCCCTTTACAGCCTGGCTACGAAGCTGGCCGGGCCCATGACGATGCGGGTGCCAGGGCGCATCCAGCGCAGCACGGCGACCAGGTCGGCCTCGCGCAGCGACACGCATCCCGCGGTCGGGCCGCCGCTCTGCTGGTGGAGGAAGATGCCGCTGCCACGCCCGTAGACGGGCCGCCGGTAGTTGAAGTCGATCACTGCGGCGTACCGGTAGGCGACCCGCCGGTACTTCCACAGGTTCTCGTCGCGTGCCGTGCAGCGGCGGGCGACCCAGCGGTTGTAGTCGGCCCGCTCGCCTGACCAGCACGATCCCCGGACCAGCGGCCGCCAGCCGAACCCACGCATGCCGGGATTCGGGCGGCTGCCGAAGCCGTAGACGAAGCCGAAGGTGCCGGCCGGGGTGGTGCCGTCACCCTCTTGGCGGCGGGCGGAGAAGCCGTTGCGGCCGACGCGGGTCGGCATGGGACCACGGACCAGCTTCCAGCGGCCCCCGACCCGTTGGTAGGTGCGCATGACCGCATGGGTGGAGCGCCAGGAGGCGCTGGTCACGACGATCGCCCGGGTCGCCGTGCGCAGGCTCTGGATGCGGTCGGGGGTCGGCGGCGTGGCGGCCTGCCCGGGAGCCACCGCGAGCGTGGTGAGCATGCACACGAGGACCGTTGCGAGCACCACGGGGATCCTCCGCATCGTGGGCCTCCCGGGTCGACGCCGTCTCCTGGCCGATGATCGGCAGAAGGCCGGACGTCCATGAGCGTGGTTCGTCACGTGCCGCGCTGCCAGGCGCCTGTCGTCCCGGTGGCGATGTAGGGTGCGCTGGCAACTCCCGGTGCCGAAGGAGGGTCGACGCATGCGGCCATGGAACAAGGAGCCCCGAGGGCGGTTCGAGCAGCACACGGTCTCGAGCCGGGCCCTGGAGGGCAACCCGCTTGGCGACCCGCACGAGCGGCCCCTCTGGGTGTACCTGCCACCGGGGTACGGTGAGGAGCCGGGCCACCGCTACCCGGCCGTGTACGTGATCCAAGGGCTCACCGGCCAGGTCGACATGTGGTGGAACCGCTCACCGTTCCGGCCCAACTTCCCCGAGCGGGTCGACGAGCTGTTCGCGGGCGGCACCGTGCCACCCTGCATCCTCGTGCTGGTGGACGCCTGGACCTCGCTCGGCGGCAGCCAGTACGTGAACTCGCCGGGCACCGGCCGATACCTCGACTACCTCTGCGACGAGGTGGTGGGGCTCGTCGACGAGCGCTACCCGACGCTCGCCAGCCGGGACCACCGCGGCCTGGCCGGCAAGTCGAGCGGCGGCTACGGCGCCATGGTCGTGCCGATGCTGCGTCCCGACGTGTTCGGGGCCCTGGCCACCCACGCCGGCGACGCCCTGTTCGAGGTCTGCTACCTGCCAGAGTTCCCGGTCGTGGTCAGGACCCTGCGCGACCGCTACGAGGGTTCGTACGAGCGCTTCTGGGCCGACTTCCGCTCCCGCCCGGCGTTCAGCGTCGAGCACGACGACGAGGTCCTCAACGCCTGGTGCATGGCCGCCTGCTACTCGGCCGAGCCGGACGGCACGGTGGTCCTGCCGTTCGACACCGCCACGGGGCGGCTGCGCGACGACGTCTGGCAGCGGTGGCTCGATCTCGACCCGGTCCGGATGGCCCCGAAGCATGCGGACGCGCTCCGCTCCATGCGGGGCATCTGGGTCGACGCCGGCAAGCGGGACGAGTACTACCTCGACCTCGGCGCGGTCGCGTTTGCCGCCGAGCTCGGCGCCCTGGGCGTCGGGCACACCCTCGAGCTGTTCGACGCCACCCACATGGGCATCGAGTACCGCTACCCGACCGCGATCGGCTTCCTCGCGGAACGCCTGAGCCGGTAGGCCGGCGGACAATCCACAGGGGCACCCGTGCCGGAGGAAGCCGTCGTAGGATCCGGCAGTGATGGCGACCATCGTCTATGTCGACGGCTTCAACCTGTACTACGGCGCCCTCAAAGGCACGCCGTACAAGTGGCTCGACATCCACGCGCTGTCCCGCCGGCTCCTACCCAATGATCAGATTGTCACCATCCGCTATTTCACGGCGATGGTGGCCGCCCGTCCAGGCGATCCGCGTCAGCCGCAGCGTCAGCAGGCGTATCTCCGGGCACTCAGAACGCTGCCGGGTGTGGCGATTCACCTTGGCCACTACCTGACACACCCGGCGCGCATGGCACTGGTGGATCCGCCGGCCAACGGGCCTCGGACGGTGGAGGTCATGCGAAGCGAGGAGAAGGGCTCCGACGTTAACATCGCGACCTACCTGCTCCTCGATGCCTTCCAGGGTCGCTGCGATACGGCTGTGGTCGTCTCGAACGACTCCGACCTACGGGAGCCGATCCGGGTCGCCGAGCAAGAGCTCGGCGTCAAGGTCGGGATCGTCAACCCGCATCCCGCGGCGCGCCGCTCGAGGGCCCTACGGGCGTCGTTCTTCAAGCAGTTGCGCCCGTCGGTGTTGGCGAGCTGCCAGCTTCCCCCGGTGCTGAAGGACGCGCAGGGCGAGATCCGTAAGCCGGCCACCTGGTAAACGGGGTTCCGGTGCGCGACAGGAAGACGCAGAGACCCACCCCGCTGGGGTGGGTCTCGCACTCGGTCGCCGAGGCGGCCGAGGGGATGCCTCTCCAGTATCGTCGCCTTAGGCGTGCAGTACAACCTACCGGGGCCTCGGAGAGCAGCTGGGGCTGTCGCTTCGATCCTCAGGTCCCAGGACGGGGTCAGAAGCGGCCGGTGCGGCGGAGACGGCGGGGGCGGCCGTCTGGTCGGCGTCATGGGTCCAGGAGCGCGGGTCAGCGACCAGGGCCTTCCCGTCAAGTTACGGACAGGACTTCTGAGCAGGTGCTTAGCGGCGCCAGGCCGGTCGTAGACTGACCGGCGGTGGAGCATCCGGGCAACGCGCCCAAGGAGCGGCGACCTTGCGGTACCGCAGCATCGGCACAACCGACCTTCGCGCAAGCGAGGTCGGGTTCTCGGTGACGACCGTCACCGCCATCGCCGGAGGGCCCGGGTCGGCCCGCGGGCCGCGGACCGACGCGGACGTGGTGGCGCTGCTCTGGCGCGCCTTGGACCTTGGCGTCACCTTCTTCGACACCGCCGACGCCGACGGGGTGGACGGCCGGGGCGAGCGGGTGCTCGGCCGGGCCGTGCGCGGGCGCCGGGACGAGGTCACGATCGCGACGAAGTTCGGCTGGGACGTGGACCCGCCAGGACTGGCCCAGGCCCCCAGGGCACCGGTGCACGACTGGTCGGTCGCGTACGCCGGCCGCGCGCTCGACCGCTCCCTCGGGCGGCTGGCCCTCGAGCCGATCGACCTGTGGCAGCTCCACCACCCTGGCATGGACGTGATCGAGTCCGAGGAGCTGTTCGCGTTCCTCGCCGAGCAGGTGGCCAAGGGGAAGATCCGCCACTACGGCGTCGCCCTCGGGCCGGGCACCGGCTGGGCCGACGAAGGCGTGGCCGCCCTCCGCGACCGCCGGGTGGCCGCGGTGCAGACCGTCTTCAACCTCACCGAGCCCGAGCCCGGCCGCGAGCTGGCCCAGGTGGCCGGCGAGACCGGCGCCGGCCTGCTCGCCCGCCTCACGCCGGCACCTGCCCTGGCCGGCGGCATGCCGATCCCCGGGCCCGCCTCCCGGGGTGCGGGGCACGTCCGGCCGGACAGCGGCAGCTCGCCGGCGGGCCCGGCCGGCGGGGGCGCGGGGGACGCCCGCAGGCTCGAGCGGTTCGACTTCCTGACCCGCGACCGGGACCAGACCTTGGGCCAGGCCGCCTGCCGGTTCGTGCTCGGCAGCCCGGCGGTTGCCACGGTCCTGCCCGACATCGACGACGAGGAGCGACTGGTGGAGTACGCGACCGCCTCGGATCTGCCCGACCTGACCGCCGAGGACACCGACCGCATCGCCGAGCTGCACGAGGCCCGGCAGTGACGGCCGGGACCGGCGAGCGGGCCGTGCCGCGCAGCGCCGCCCTGTTCGAGCGGGCCAGGGCGCGCATCCCGGGCGGGGTGAACTCGCCGGTACGGGCGTTCGGGGCGGTCGGCGGCACGCCGCGCTTCTTCGAGCGCGGCCAGGGCGCGTGGCTGTGGGACGTGGACGGCAACCGGTACGTCGACCTGGTCCTTTCCTGGGGCCCGCTGATCGTGGGGCACGCCCACCCGAGCGTCGTCGAGGCGGTCCAGGCGGCCGCCGCCAGGGGCACCTCGTTCGGGGCGCCCACCGAGGCCGAGGTCGAGCTGGCCGAGGAGGTGGCCCGGCGGGTCCCCGCCGTCGAGAAGCTGCGCATGGTCAACTCGGGCACGGAGGCGACCATGAGCGCCGTCCGGCTCGCCCGCGCCGCCACCGGCCGGGTCAGGATCGTGAAGTTCGCCGGCTGCTACCACGGCCACGCGGACGGCCTGCTCGCCGCGGCCGGCTCGGGGGTGGCAACCCTCGGCCTGCCCGACTCGCCGGGGGTGACGGGCGCCCAGACCGCGGACACGATCGTGCTGCCCTACAACGACGAGGACGCCCTCGCCGCCGCCTTCGCCGCCGCGGGCGCGGAGATCGCCGCAGTCATCGTCGAGCCGGTGGCCGCGAACATGGGCGTGGTCCCGCCCACGGCCAGATTCCTGGCCGCCCTGCGCCAGGAGACCAGAAGGGCCGGGGCGCTCCTCGTCGTCGACGAGGTGTTGACCGGGTTCCGGGTCCACCCGGCCGGCGCCACCGGCATGTACGGCCTGGAGGCAGACCTGCTCACCTTCGGGAAGGTCATCGGCGGCGGGCTGCCAGCGGCAGCCTACGGCGGTCCGGCCGCGCTCATGGGCCAGGTCGCGCCCGAGGGGCCCGTGTACCAGGCCGGCACCCTGTCCGGGAACCCGCTGGCCACCGCCGCCGGCCTCGCCACCCTGTCGCTGCTCGACGCCGAGGCCTACCGCCGCCTCGACGAGGTGGCCGGCCAGCTCGCCGTGGGCGTGCAGGCCGCGTTCGACGGCGCCGGGTTGCCAGCCCGGGTGCAGCGGGCCGGCAACCTGTTCAGCGTGTTCCTGACCAAGGACGAGGTGCTCGACTACGCGACCGCCCGGGAGCAGGACACCGGAGCCTACGCCCGCTTCTTCCACGCGATGCTCGACCGGGGGGTGTACCTGCCCCCGAGCGCCTACGAGGCCTGGTTCGTGTCCATCGCCCACACCGACGACGACGTCGAGCACGTGCTCGCCGCCGCCAGGGAGGCGGCGACGGTCGCGGCCCGGGTCTGACCCGGCGACCCGGCCACCGATCGTCGGGAGGTGCCGACGACGGCCCGCGAGACGTCGGCGCCCGCCGCTCAGCGCTGGTTGTCGTGGCTGTCGCAGACGTGGAGGTGGCGCTGGTGGCCGTCGTCGGTGGGGTAGGGGCGGTGCTCCGCCCGCGGCTCAGCGCTGGTTGTCGTGGCTGTAGCCGATGTGGAGGTGGCGCTGGTGGCCTTCGTCGGTGAAGTAGGGGCGGTGGCCGAGGGGGAACGGCGAGCCGATCTCGCTGGGCCGCAGGGGGCCGTCCAGCCCGTCCAGCC
>WNFV01000112.1_pt1 | contig 90758 bp, 94 predicted proteins | sample 5400101 | NCBI WGS metagenome assembly WNFV01 (sample SAMN13153361, study PRJNA577476) | soil metagenome | isolation source: 115 cm soil or saprolite under grassland replicate 1 | place: USA:California | collected 2016-06-15
ACGAGGCTCGCCGCTCGGAGGCCGAGGGACGCGCCCTGCTCGAGGCCGCCGGTGCCCTTCGGTCGCAGCTTGCGGCCGAGCTGGCCGCGGCCGAAAAGACGATCGCCTCCCCCGGCGACGACCCGCCCGCACCTGCGGAGCCTGACCCGACGCCGGCCCGCGAGGCCCGCCGCGCCGCAGAGGCCGTGAGGCGGTCCGCCGTGGTGGCGGCGTCAACGCTGGCCGGTGTCCGCACCCGCCGCGAGTTCCTGGAGGACCAGCTGGCCAGCGCCACCAGGGCCGCCGAAGCCACCGGCCGCGTTGCCCAGGCCGAGATGGCGCTGCAACAGGCCGCAGGACGCTCGCGCGCGGCCGACCGAGCCGGCACCGCGCTGGCGCGGCTGCGCGCCGAGCTGGACGGGATCGAGGCGCTCCGGCCGGGGCTGGAGCAGGGGCTGCGCCTGGGCGACGTCATCACGGCCGAGCCGGGCTTCGAGCCCGCGCTGGCGGCCGTCCTCGGCGGGCTAGTGGACGCGGTGGTGGCCGGGGACGAACGCGAGGCTTTGCGTGCGGTCGAGGGCAGCGCGACTCAGCTGACAGCGCTGTTCTCCGTCGAGGCGCCGAGCCCCGAACCGGGATCGCTTTACCACCACGTCGTGGTTCGCGAGGGCTACGAGGCGATCGCGCGACGCCTTCTCGGCGCGGCGGTCCTCGATCGGGACGTGACCCGCGCGGGCGTGTATCGCGGGCCTGGGGTCGTGAGGGCCGGCGCGGATCCACGTGTCGCGCTCGAGGTGCGAAGGGCCGAGCTGCGCCGCTCGATCGCAGGACTCGAGCCCGACGCTGCGGACGCGCTCGAGGCTGCACGTGAGCTCGAATCCGCGCAGGCAACGCTGGCGGAGCTGCGCGCGCTTGCGGCGGGCGCGTCGAAGCCCGACGAGGTCGCGCGCCTGCTCGACACAACCCGAGCCTTGGAGGGGGACGCTCAGCGCGAGCTCTCCAGGCTGGAGCGGGTGGCCGCCGACTCGGAAGAACGGGCAGCCGCGCTGGCTCGTGAGCTCGAGGATCAGGTGCGGGATGCGGCTCGGCAGCGCGCCCTGGAGCAAGACCGCGAGCGCTGGCGTGACCGCATCGACTCGCTGCGACGCCAGAACGCGCTCGTCGCCGAGGACGTGGCGCGGCTGACCCACGGTTGCGAGGAGCGGCGCACGCACCTCGCGGAGGCGGAGGAGGCAGCCGCCAACGCCCTCCAGGCGGTCCCTGCGCTCGAGCGGGCCACCGAGACGGCTCGACAGGCGCTGGCCGCGGCGGAGCATGAGGCGCCCGACGACGAGGCCGCCATCGCGGAGACCGCAAGGCGCCTGGTTGGATGCGAGGAGGCGCGCATCGACGCCCGCTTGCGCGCCAGCACTCTGGAGGGCAACCTCGAGCTCATCACGCGAGAGTCCGAGCTGCTGCAGGCCCGAATGGAGGAGATCCGTTCCCGGATGCCTGACGGCGTCGCCCCCGAGGAGGTCCCCGGTGGCAAGGCGCGCGAGCGGGAGATGCGCGCGCTGGAGCGGAGGCTCGAAGAGATCGGACCCACGAACGCGCTGGCCGAGTCCGAGTTCCGGGAGCTCGAGGAGCGCTACCTTAACCTGGCCGAACAGCTCGACGACATCACCGCGGCGCGGGCCGACCTGGAAGAGCTGATTGCGAAGCTCCGTGCCGAAGAGGAGTCGCGTTACGAAGCCGTGTTCGGCGCGGTCGCGGCCAACTTCCACGAGTACTTCTCAGAGCTCAACCCTGGAGGCAGGGCCACGCTTCGCCACGCGGACGGCGACGAGGGGCCGCGCAGCGGAGTCGAGATCCTCGTCCAGCCTCCGCGCAAGCGCCTCCAGAACGTCACGCTGCTCTCGTCAGGTGAGCGCTCTCTTGCCGCCCTCGCCCTGGTGCTCGCGCTGGACGAGGTCAACCCGAGCCCGTTCACGATCCTCGACGAGGTTGACGCCGCCCTGGACGATGCCAACGTCGATCGCTTCGGCCAGATGGTCGCGCGCCTCGGTACGCAGCGCCAGTTCCTCGTCATCACGCACAACCACGTGACCATGTCGTACGCGTCGACCCTTTACGGCATCCACCTCGACGAGAGCGGTTCGTCGCACCTCGTCTCGGTCCGGCTGGACGACATTCGCAAGCCGGCCGCGCGGTCGGCGACGACAGCGCAAGCAGGCTGAGCCTCTGGGACCGCGTCGGTAGCCGGACCCGCGGCGCGCTCGCGGCGGGGTTGCGTGCGCTCAGCCCGCCGCTCGAGGCGGGGTACTACGAGGAGCTGGAAGAGGTCCTGGTCGGGGCCGACTTCGGGCCCGCGATGGCGTCTCGACTTGCCGCTGGGGTGCGATCGCGTGCCCCGCGCACGCGCGAGGAGGGGATCGATGCGCTGGTCGCCGTGGCCGCGGGAGTCATGTCGGACAAACCGCGTGAGCTGGAGCTGTCGGCCGAGCCCGCGTGCGTGCTTCTTTACGGCATCAACGGTGCGGGCAAGACGACGACGGCAGGCAAGCTCGCCCACCGCCTACGCGCGCAGGGACGCAAGCCGCTGGTCGTCGCAGCGGACACCTATCGCGCTGCCGGTATCGAGCAGATGGTCGCATGGGCTGAAAGGGCCGAAGTCCCGCACTTCGACGGAACGAGCGGCGCTGATCCGGCCGCGGTCGTCTTCGACGGCATCCAGGTCGCCCGCAAGCGCGGCCTCGACGTTGTCATCGCCGACACCGCGGGCCGGCTGCAGACCCAGCGCAACTTGCTCGAGGAGCTGGCGAAGATCGGCCGCGTCGCGAGCAAGGCCCTGGACGGGGCGCGATACGAGTCACTGCTGGTCCTCGACGCGGTGCTCGGCCTGGCCAACCAGGTCCAGGCGCGGGAGTTCCACAAGGCGATCCCCATGACCGGCATCGTCCTCGCGAAGCTGGACAGCACCGCGAAAGGTGGGGCGGTGGTGGCCATCGAGTCGGAGCTGGACGTGCCAACCAAGCTCGCCGGGGTGGGTGAGGAAGTCGACGACATCGCCGCGTTCGACCCCCAGGCGTTCATCCGTGCCATCTTCGAGTGGTGATTGCCGATCCCCACTGCCACACGTTCGCGTCCGACGGCATGGTCACTCCCGCGCAACTGGTCCAGGCCGCGGTCGAGGCGAAGCTCGACCTGATCGCCGTGACCGACCACGACACCATGGACGCGGTCCGGGAAACGCAGCGGCAGGGGGAGGGCGCCGGCGTGAGGGTGGTGGCGGGCCAGGAGATCACGACCCGCTGGCCGGCGCAGACCCACATCCTGGGTTGGTTCCTCGACAGGCCTGTGCGTCGCGGCATGTCGGTCGAGGACACGGTCGCCGCCATCCACGAGCAGGGCGCGCTGGCGGTGATCCCGCATCCGTTCATGCCCGTCTACTTCGGGTCGATCCAGCCGGACATGCTCCGGCGCCTGCTCGAGAAGCATCCGCTGGACGCGATCGAGATGATGTCCACCGTCCCCATCGGCACGCGACGGCGACGCATGCTCGACGAGTTCTACACCGCGAATCAGGACCGCCTTGGCGCAGCGATCGGCGGAAGCGACTGTCACTTCGGCGCCCATGACATCGCCTGTGCCGTCACCGAGTACGAAGGCGATTTCAAGACCGCGGTCCGGTCGCGCACGACGAAGCCTCGCCGCCTACGCAGCGCGCAGCGCGCTCCGGCCGAGCTCGTGCTGCGCCAGCAGTGGCGATCGCTGGTCGAGCTACCGATCAGGCGGTTGCGCGGCCAGCTCTAGCAGCACCTCGTGCACGGCGGGCGCCGCGGCCAGGATGTCGCCGGTCTGTATCCAGTTGTCCCCACCCTCCCAGTCGGTGACACGACCGCCGACCTCGCGCACGAGCGCGGCTCCGGCGGCCACGTCCCATGTGTGGAGGCCGAGCTCGAAGAAACCGTCGAACGTCCCCGCCGCCGTCCACGCGAGGTCGAGCGCGGCGGCCCCCGCGCGGCGCAGGTCCTCGAAGCGCTCCAACGCTTTTCGCATCATCGGGAAGTAGCGCGGCAGGAGTGCTTTGTCGCGAAATGGAAAGCCCGTGGCCACAACCGCGTCGCTCGGGTCGAGCGCACGATGTTGGGGCAGACGCTCGCCGTTCATGAAGGCGCCTTTGCCCTTCGAAGCCGTGAACTCGATCTTGAGAAAGGGCGCGAGCACAACGCCGGCCACGGGCTCGCCGCGGTCGAGCAGCGCGACCGAGATGCCGACGCCCGGGAAGCCACGGGTGAAGTTCGTCGTGCCATCGAGGGGGTCTACCGCCCACATCGTCGACGCCTTGACGCCGCCGCCCTCTTCCGCGATGACCGAGATGCCCGGGGCCTCGCGCGTGAGGACTTCCAGGATCGCCGACTCAGAGCGGCGGTCGGTGGCGGTGACGTAATCGCCGCGCCCCTTCAGCTCGGCGGCGATCCCGGGGTGGGGGAGCCCGTTCTCCAGCAGCACCGCGGCGCCCGCGCGCGCGGCGCGCAGCGCGACGTCCACAAGGTCCGTCAGACGGGTTTGTCCTCGAGGCCGAGGCCGAACATCGCCTCGAGGTCATGGGCGGAGAACTGCTGAAAGGCGACCATGGTCTGCGTCTTCTCGACGCCGTTCAGCTTGGTGAGCTCATGCGTCACGACCCTGGCGAGGTCGTCGTGCTCGCGGACCCGCGCGATGGCGACGAAGTCCCACTCCCCGGTCACCGTGTAGACCTCGGCGATGCCTTCGACGTCGGCGAGCTCCGCGCCGAGGTGGGACAGGCCCTCGCGCGTCGACTTGACGAGGATGAAAGCGGTCAGCACGTTCGAGAGCGATTCTAGCCGCCCTGCTAGACTGTCAAGGAATGGCACTTGACACCCTTCAGGCTCGCGGGCGCACGCTCGCGCTGTACGAGCGCTATGGCGCTCTCCTCACTGACCACCAGCGTGGGGTGATCGACCTCTACCTGCGCAGCGACTGGTCGCTCGGGGAAATTGCCGCGCACCAGGGCACCTCACGCGCCGCCGTCCACGATCTCCTACGTCGCTCGACGCGCGCGCTGCAGGACTACGAGAAGCGACTCGGCCTGCTCGCCGAGTCGGCGCGCCGCCGCCGCGCGCTCGACGCGCTGGAGCGCGAGCTCAACAGTGTGAGGCGGCGGATCGCGCGCCTCGAAGGCTCAGCCTGATGTTCGAAACGCTGAGCGAGACGCTCGCGGCCGCGCTCAAGAAGATCTCGGGTCGCGGCGTGCTCCGTCCGGAGGATGTCGACGCCGGCCTCCGCGAGGTGCGGCTTGGGCTGCTCGAGGCAGACGTCAACTTCAAAGTGGTCAAGGAGTTCGTCGAGAAGGCCCGCGCCCGCCTGGCCGGGGCCGAGATCTCGCCCGGGTTGACGGCCCCGCAGACCGTCGTCAAGGCGGTCGATGCTGAGCTGGTCGAGCTGCTTGGGGGTAACGCCGAAGGCCTGCGCTACGCGGCCCAGCCGCCGACCGTCGTGATGCTCGCCGGGCTTCAGGGTTCGGGCAAGACGACCACGGCCGTCAAGCTCGCCCTGCTGGCGCGCCGCGAAGGCCACCGGCCGCTCGTGGTGGCGCTCGACTTCCGCCGGCCTGCCGCCCTCGAGCAGCTCCAGACGCTCGCCGAGCGTGAAAGGGTCGCATTCGGGCGCGGTGAAGAGGCTGTCGCCGGGGCCGCGAGGCTCAACTGCGATGTCGTCATCCTCGACACGGCCGGCCGCCTGCACGTCGACACGGAGCTGATGGACGAGCTGAAGGAGCTGAAGTCGCGAGTCCGGGTCACCGAGACACTTCTGGTCGCCGACGCCATGACGGGCCAGGAAGCGGTCAAGGTCGGGGAGGCATTCGGCAGGGGAATCGGCGTCGACGGGGTCATCCTGACCAAGCTCGACGGCGACGCGCGTGGCGGGGCGGCACTGTCGCTGCGCGTCGCGACCGGCCAGCAGATCCGCTTCGCCGGCACCGGCGAGAAGCCCGCAGATCTCGAGGTGTTCAACGCCGAGCGCATGGCGTCGCGGATCCTCGGCATGGGCGACGTGCTTTCGCTGATCGAGAAGGCGGAGCAGGTCGTCGACAGGGAGAAGGCGGCGGAGGTGGAGCGCCACCTGCGCGCCGGCCAGCTGTCGTTCGACGACTTTCTGGCCCAGATCCGGCAGCTGCGCGGCATGGGCTCGCTCGAGGGGATGCTGGAGATGGTCCCCGGCGGAGGCCGTCTCAAAGGTCAGCTTGCCGGTGCCGACCCCGAGGCCGAGATGAAAAAGATGGAGGCGATCATCCTCTCCATGACGGCGCGCGAGAGGGCGCACCCCGAGCTCATCGACGGCGCCCGCAAGCGCCGGATCGCGAGAGGCAGCGGCATGCAGCCGGCCGACATCAACCGGCTGCTCAAGGCGCGCGAGGCGATGCAGAAGCTCGCCCGGCAGTTCGGAGCGTTCAATCGCCAGGGCAGAGTTGGGAGAGTCGGAATTCCGCAAATTGGAAAATTAGGAGGAGCAGGTTGGTAAAGATCAGGCTGAGGCGGATGGGGGCGAAGAAGCACCCCTTTTACCGCCTGGTGGTGGCGGACGCGCGCTCGCCGCGCGACGGCCGCTTTATCGAGCACCTCGGGTACTACGACCCGATGACGGACCCTGTGCAGGTCAAGATCGACGTGGACAAAGTGATGAAGTGGCTGCAGCAGGGCGCGCAGCCCAGCGAAGCCGCGCGCAGCCTGTTGAAGCGGGAGGGAATCCTTGAGCGACGTGCAGAGAAGCCGACCCCCACGGCGTGACTTTCGGCGCGGCGGCGGCGGGTTCAACCGCGGCGGCGGTTTCCGCCGAGACCGGCCGGCCCCGAGCGGGCCGGGCATCGACTATCGGGCGCTCGTCGAATACGTGGCGAAATCGCTGGCCGAGAAACCGGACGAAGTGAGCGTCGAATCGTTCGAGCGCGGCGGCGGGACCGTCGCGATCAAGGTCAAGCTCGCCGACGAGGACATCGGTCGCTTCATCGGCAAGGCTGGGCGGAACATCGAGGCCATCAGGACCCTGGTCAGGGTCGCGTCCCTGCGCGACCGCAAGCGGGTGTTCGTGGACCTCGCCAACCCGTCGATCTCGTCTCCTCACGTTGCCCAGCGTGGGCGCAGGCCCGGCGGTGGGGTGCCCGCATGATTCGAGTCGGACAGGTGACGGGGGCGTATGGTCTCGAGGGGGCTGTCAAGGTGTTGCCCTTGACAGATTTCGCTGATCGTTTCGATCCCGGATCGCTGCTGGTCCTCGACGGTTCGGCGCACGAGGTGGAGTGGAGCCGGGCCGGCCAGCCAGGGCTGGTCGTCAAGCTGCGCGGCATCGAGAACCGGACCGTCGCCGAGTTGTTGCGGGGACGGTACCTGGAGGTGTCGGACGATGAGATGCGGTCCCTGGAAGCGGGTCGCTACTACCACCGCCAGGTGGTGGGCCTGACCGTCGTCACCCAGTCCGGTGAGCAGATTGGCGTGGTCGAGGAAATCCTCGAGCGGCCGGCCAACGATGTCTGGGTCAGTCGCGAAGGCGTGATCGAGCACCTGATCCCGGCGACGAAGGACGCGGTCCTGGAGGTCGACCTGAGCGGAGGACGGATCGTGGTCGCCGACTGGCTGTTGAGATTCGAGGACGCGCAAGACACAAGGCCATGAGGTTTGACGTCGTGACCATCTTCCCGGGCATGTTCGGCCCTGTGTTTCAGCAGGGCGTGGTCGGTCGCGCCATCGAGCGGGGTGTGATCGAGTTGCATGCCCACGATCTCCGCCAGTACACGCGCGATCGCCACCGCCAGGTGGACGATATGCCGTTCGGAGGTGGTCCGGGGATGGTGATGAAGCCAGAGCCGGTGATCGAGGCGGTGGAGTCCATCCGGGAGGCGAACCGAGGGCCGGTCATCCTCACCGAGCCGTGGGGCGAGAGGTTCGACCAGAAGCTTGCGACCGACCTGGCGAAGGAGCCCGGCCTGATCATCGTCTGCGGTCGCTACGAAGGCATCGACGATCGGGTGCGGACGGCGCTCGGGGCGAGAGAGGTCTCGATCGGCGACTACGTGCTCAGCGGCGGTGAGATCCCGGCGATGGTCCTGGTCGACGCGGTCGCCCGCCTCGTCCCCGGCGTTGTCGGCGACCCGGGTTCGCTCGCGCAAGACAGCTTTTCCAACGACCTGACCGGGTGGCCGCAGTTCACTCGCCCGGCCGAGTACCGAGGCATGACAGTCCCTGACGTGCTCCTTTCGGGCGACCACGCGCGCATCAAGCAGTGGCGCCGGCAGCAAGCAGCGCAGAGGCATGGGACACCAAAGGAGGTGAAGAAGACGTGAATGTGATCGAGCAGCTCGAGAGGGAGCAGCAAAAGAAAAAGACGCCCGCGCTGCGAGCGGGGGATACGGTGCGCGTGCACGCCAAGGTCGTGGAAGGGACACGCGAACGCATCCAGGTGTTCGAAGGCACCGTGATCCGGGTCACGGGGGGCGGCCTCCGCCAGAACTTCACGGTCCGCCGCGTCACGCATGGGGTCGGCGTCGAGAGGACGTTCATGGTCCACTCGCCGCGCATCGACAAGATCGACGTACTCCGCCACGGCGACGTCCGGCAGGGGCGACTCTACTACCTGCGCGGCAAGGTGGGGCGCGAGGCCCGGATCCGGGAGCGCAGGCGCCTGGTGGCCGAACAGGCTGAGGGCGAAGAGCCGGAAGAGGAGACGGTCGAAACTGAGGAAGTTGGAGAAGGAGAAGAGGCCAAAGCCTGACCCCGGGTGGACGCGGGACGGGCCCGATGAGCCTTCAGCCTGTTAAGGGGATGGCGGTGTGTCCGCGTCCTGACTAACCTCGAATAGATGCGCCCCCAGCTCTGGAAGTTCGAGCGTCGCGCCCAGGCCATGGGCTACGAGGTCGTCGCCGGGGTCGACGAGGTCGGTATGGGGCCGCTCGCGGGTCCCGTCGTCGCGGGCGCCGTGGTGCTCAGAGTCGGCGACCGCATCCCCGGTCTCAACGATTCCAAGCTCATGACTGCGGACGAGCGTGAGCTGGTCGACAGGATCATCCGCCGGCGCGCCGTCGCGGTGTCGCTTTGCGCCGTCGATCACACCCAGGTGAACCAGCTCGGCCTCTACGGCGCGCGCAAGCTTGCGCACGCGGGTGCGGTGGCGGGATTGAGCGTCAAACCCGAGTACCTGCTAATCGACGCGTTCGACGTCCCGGACGTGCCGCTGCCGCAGATGGCGGTCGTCCGTGGGGACAAGATCTGCGCCTCGATCATGGCCGCGAGCATCGTGGCCAAGGTCGCTCGCGACCGAACCATGATCGAGTACGACCGCCTCTACCCAGGTTGGGGTTTTGCCGACCACAAGGGCTACGCCACTCCGTCGCATCGCGCCGCGATCCGCCGACTCGGCCCAAGCCCGATCCACAGGACGTCTTGGGCTCCGTTTCGCGTCTCCGAACTCGCAGGTCTGTCGAGCTAGGCAAGGCAGGCGAGCGGGCCGCCGCCGACCTGCTGCGACGACGGGGCTATGAGGTCGTCGGCGCGGGATTCCTGGCCAGGCGCGGCGAGCTGGACCTGATCTGCCGGCGCGGGCGCGAGCTCGTCGTGGTGGAGGTCAAGACGCGTACCAGCGATGCATTTGGGACTCCACTCGAGGCCGTCGCTTCGCGCAAGCGACGTGCGTTGCTGGCAGCCGCCGCCGAGTACCGAACCCTCGCGCAGTGGCGGGGACCGATCAGGTTCGCCGTGGTTGGCGTCACGCCGGCACCACGCGGAGGCTTCGACGTCGAGCTGATCGATGATCCCTTTGACTGAGTGTGCGCTCCGTTAGGTCTCAGAGGCCGGCGTGACCTAACAGAGTGCACAGTCGGTGTCGATGTGGCTTCATCTCCAGTGGCGGTCGAGCTCGGACGCGTAGTTCATCCCTATGGTCGGCGCGCTGCTCAGCAGCCAGTTGTCGAGTCGGCGGGTGCCGCGCGGCCGCTCGCGCGACACGAGCAGCTCCTGCATCAGCCCCTGCAGCTCAGGCTCGTTGAGAGTGACGTCCTTGACGAACCAACCGATGAGGTTCGCGGCGCGCACCGTGTTGCGCGGTGACATGTAGATGAAGCGTGGGTGCTTGCCGACCGCGATCGCGATCGATTCGACCATCTCGCTGTAGTAGATGATGTCGGGCCCCGCCGCGTCGACCGTGACGTTGTCGACCTGCTCCGCGGCCCAGGTCGCGATCTCGGCCACGTCTTCGCCGGCCACCGGCTGCAAGCGATAGTCGCCGCGACCCGGAATCCCGAAGATGGGCAGCCTCCTCAACAGCCAGGCGATGTTGTTGATCAGGATGTCCCCCGGCCCGAAGATCAAGGTGGGCCGCACGATCGCCCACGCCAGGCCGGACTCGCGCACGATCCGCTCGGCTCGTGCTTTGCCCGCGTAGTAGTCGAGGTCTGAATCCTCGGACGGGTTGCTGACGGAGATGTGGACCACCTTGCGCACTCCCGCGTCCCGGGCCGCGCCCATGAGGATCCGCGTGTTGGCGACCGCGTCGCCGAAGCGAACGCGACCGTGGCGAAAACGGACCCAGTAGGTGTTGTAGAGGACGTCCGCGCCACGAAGGCTCTCGACCAGCGCGTCCCGATCGGTGAACTGCAGTGGCGCGACGTCGGCCGTGATGTCTTCGGCGCCGGCGCGCTTGGGGTGGTTGGTCAGCGTCTTGACACGGCGCTCAAGCGCGAGCAGGCGGCGCGCGATGAACCGTCCTGTGAAGCTGAACGCGCCGGTGACGACGTCGAATCTGGTCTGCTCGCTCAAAACGGAAAGCGCGTGAGGTCGTAGGCGGCCGAGCCGGGCCGCACGTGCCCGGTGATGACGACGCGCGGCCGGTGGCGCACCGCCTCGGCGGGATGGACCTCCGGCCGCAGGCCGTTGAAGATCGGAAACCGCAGCGTCCCGTCGGGCGACCACTCGGAATAACGGATGCTCACAACGCGCTCGGGCCGCACCCAGTGGACCGGGCGCATCATGACCGGCGGTGGGTCGAGGGGCGACACCTCGGTGGCGAGCTCGACCAGCAGGACGCGCAGCCTGCGCATGGCTTCGTCGTCGTAGCCGCCGCCGACGGTGCCGCACGGCAAGAGGCGTCCGTCCTCGTGGTACCCGACGACCAGGGCGTCGAATGGACGCTCGCCCGTCCAGCCGATGACGACAAAGTCGTCCGACTTGACGGCCTTGACCTTGAGCCAGAATGGGCTTCGCTGGCCCGGCACGTAAGGGGACAGCCTGTGCTTGGCGACGACGCCCTCGAGCCCGCGTTCCAGGCACGCCTCAAACAGCTCGACCCCGTCCTCCTCGATGTGGTCGGGCACGAAGATGTGGCCCCCGGCCACGACTGATTTCGAGAGCCTGGCACGGCGCCTCAGCACTGGCTGCCTCAGCAAAGGCCTACCCTCGAGGTACAGGGCGTCGAAGGCCAGGTAGGCGGTTGGAATCTCGTCGCGCATGCGCTCGCCACCCGCCAGGCGCCGGCGGAGGCGGGGATAGTCGGGCCTCCCCTCGACGTCCGTCGCCACGAGCTCGCCGTCGATGACGCTGCCGGGAGGCACCCGCTTCGCGGCCGCCACGACCTCAGGCACGTCGGCCGTGATGTCGTTGAGACCGCGGTCCTTCAGGCGCACCTCTCCGCCCTGGTCGCGAAGCAGCATGCAGCGCAAACCGTCCCATTTGACCTCGAACAGGTACTCGGCCGAGCTGAACGGAGCCTCGGCGGACGCTGCCTGCATCGGCCGCACCTCGTCGGGAAAGCTCTCCAGCTCAATCTGGAGCTGGTTGGAATCGGTCACCTCGCCCAGATTAGGCGAGCTTGAGCTACGAAGCTTTACGACGTTTCCTGGTTTCGGCTGCGGGCTTTTCCTTGCCGGCGCGCTGCTTCTTGGCCTGCTCCACCGACTGCCGCAGCGCCTCCATCAGGTCCATGACCTTGGCCGGCTGCGGCGCCTCGGGCGCCTCGATGACCTCGCCTTCCATCTTCGCGTGAACAACCTTCATCACAGCCTCGCGGTACTCGTCCTTGTAGCGGCTCGGGTCGAAGCTGTCGGCCAGGCTCTCGATCAGCGCCTTGGCCATCTCGAGCTCCTTGGGGTTGATCTTCACCTCATCCTCGAGCCCCTTCAGGCCCTCGGTGGAGCGGATCTCGTCCGGCCAGTGCAGCGTGTTCATGATCAGGCCCTTGCCGTTGGGGTGCAGCGCTGCCAGGTGTTCCTTGTCGCGAAGCGCGATCTTCGCGATGGCCATGCGACCCGTCGCCTCGAGCGCGCGGCGCAGCAGGTGGTACGGCTTCTTGCCGAGCTCTTCAGGCTCTACGTAGTAGGCGTTGTCGTAGTAGAGGCCGGGCTCGACATCGTCGACCGGCACGAACTCCTCGATGTCGATGGCGTGCGCGGTGGGCAAGGGGAGGTTGTCGAGGTCCTTGTCGTCGATGATGACGTAGCGGTCTTTGCCGACTTCGTATCCACGCTGGATCTCGCTGTACGCGACCTCGTGGTCGCCCTCTGCGCACCACCGCTTGTATGAGATTGGTGAGTGGTGGTCCGGGCACAGCTGGCGGAAAGAGACTTTGGCGCTCGACTCAGTCGCGTTGTAGAGACGAATCGGGATCGACACCATCCCGAAGGAGACCACGCCCTTCCACATCGATCTCGGCATGGCGACGCAGTTTACCTCCTAAGCTCGTGGTTGGCTACTTTTCGTAAGCCTCAGGCCCCGACGTCCCGCCTCTGCATCAAGAGTATCGACGTTGCAGTTCCAGCGAGAGCGAGCACCAGCATGAGGGCCAGGTTGCGCCAGTCGATCCCCGTCAGCAGTGGGGTGCCGAAGAGCTTGAAAGCGGACAGGTCCTGCAACCAGAGCGGGAGTTTGTAGATCGTCCCGAGCTCGGTGTCCAGGTAACTCGCGAAGGCAAACGCACCCAGGACGCCGACCGCCGCGCGCGGATTCCACGCGGCAAGCAACGAGCCGGCTCCGGCGAACACCAGGGCGAAGGGCACGAGCATCAGGGAGGCCGCGACGAGGCGGCCGGGGTTGAGGTCGATGCCCTGCTGATGGGATGCGACATACAGCACCACGCCGCTTACCGCCGCAATCACAAGTCCACCCGCCACCAGGATTGCCATCCTCTCCACGACCACCGCGGCGCGTGATATGGGCTGGCTCAGGGTCAGCTCGAGCCGGCCGTCGGTGTCCTCGGCCGCCCAGCGCGCAACGTAGGTGATGGCGAATGCCGCCAACAGCAGCTGCGCGACGTTGAACCACGTGAAGCCAAGCACGCCGGGGTACACCTGCTGGCGCACGAAGATCGTGAGGTATGGAAGCAGCGCCGGAATCGAAAGCAAGACCTGGACGATGGTCCTCGTGAGCGCCACGAGGACCGCGGCGAGCACCGCCATCCCGGCCGCCCACGCGGCGATGCCGATCCACCGCTCGTAAAGACCGCGTGCCACGGGATATCTCCACGCCGCCGCCCGCGCGACCGCGTAGGTCGCCGGACGAGAGCGCGCCGGCAGGTTGATCAGGGCCGAGCCCAGGTCGCGAACTTCAAGAGCAACCGCCGCCCCCGCGCCCGCGATCACCGAGATCGCGACCAGGACGGCGAAGGCCCGTGCGTCGAAATGGCCGCCAGGAGGAAGCGGCTGGCTCAGGTCGTAATACCGAAACGGCGAGAGCCATCGCCAGGTGGACAGCGACTCGAATACGCGGCTCAGGCTGTTCACGAGGAACAGGGCCAGCAGCAGCGCGCCGGCGACCGCGGTCGCGGCGCGGGCGGGTGCGAGCTGCGCGACCAGGAGGGCGATGGAGTAGCTGGCAAGGCCGATCGCCACCAGGAGCGCGCACTCCTCGATCAGCCCGGTGACCGGAACTGTTTCGTGGCCCGTGACCACGCCCGCGACGAAGCCGCCACCGGCGGCCGCCGCTGCCACGGCGAGTGCGATCGCGAAGGCGACCACGCGAGAGGCGACCAGCGCGATCCGCGATACGCCGGTCGCGAGAGAGGCTTCCACCAGGCCGCGCTCCTCGTCGCCGCGCACGAAGGCGGTCGCCGACGCGAGCGCCCAGATCGCGAACAGGATCGCGACCGAATGAAAGCCCCGGAACTCGACGTAGCCGGCTACAGTGTCCGGCCGGACGGGCGGGGCAAGCATCACGACCAGTTGCGACGCGAGTGCCGTCATGGTCTTGCCGAACGCCGAGCGCGTTGCGGCGGTGGGACCCGCCACCTCAAAAAAGGCGAACGTGTTCACCAACGTTGCGACGAGCGCTGCCAGCCCGAAGCCAACCATTCCCCAGCGACCGAGGCGCAGAGCGAGAACGATCGCCGTCATGGGGTCGACTCTACGAAGTAGCTGAGGAAGATCTCCTCCAGGCTGGGCTCGGTGCTGACCAGGTCGACGACATGCGAACTACGGAGCGCGTTGAGGAGCGGGTCGAAGCTCCCGCTCACCGTGCATGTCACGTGACGACCCCTGACCTGCACGTCCTCGGCGGCCGCACGGATCGCCTCCTCGGGCACGGGGGATTCGTCACCGAAATCAATCTCCACACGGTGGAGCTGGATCCGTCGCAGCTCATCCAGCTCCGACAGGGTTATGAGGCGTCCGTCTCGGATGATGCCAACGCGGTCGCACACGCGCTGTACCTCGGAGAGCACGTGCGAGGAAAGAAAGACAGTCGCGCCGTCGTCGCGCGCCTGGCGAAGCAGCGTGTAGAACTCCTGCTGGTTGAGCGGGTCGAGTCCGCTCGTGGGCTCATCGAGGATCAAGAGGTCGGGCTTGTGCATGAACGCGAGGACGATCGCGAGCTTCTGCTTGTTGCCGCTCGAGTACTCGCGAAAGCGACGGCCCAGGTCGAGGTCGAACCGCTCCGCGATCGCGCCCACGCGGTGGTGGTCGACGCCGCCGCGCATTCCGCCCAGGTAGGCCACGATCTCTGAGCCGCGCAGGCTCCCGAACTGGGGTACGTCTCCAGGCAGGTAGCCGACCTTGCGCTTGACCTCGACTGCTTCGCGCGCGCAATCGAGGCCGAAGATGTAGGCCGACCCGATGGTTGGCCGGATCATCCCCATCAGGAGCCGTATGGTCGTCGTCTTGCCTGCCCCGTTCGGTCCGAGGTAGCCGAAGACCTCCTGAGGTGGAACCTGGAGGTCGAGGTCGAAGAGGCCGCGCCCGAGGCCATAGTCCTTGGTCAGGCGTGAGGTCCTGATCGCGGGCGCCGCCATTCCGCGAGCATATTAGGCATCGTGCGGCTGGGCGACCTCGAGCTCTACCTGCTGATCGCCGACCGCTGGAAGGCGGACGGGGGCCTGATGTTCGGCGTCGTGCCGAAGGTCCTGTGGGAGAAGCAGAAGCCTGCCGACGGCAACAACCTGATCGACTGCGCCTGCGTCTGCCTCATCGCACGCATGAACGGGCGTGTCATCGTCTGCGAGACGGGGATCGGAAACAAGCTGAGCGAGAAGCGGGCCCTGCAGGTCGCGCTTCGCGAACCGGAGAGCCTGCTGCATCACCTGCAGCGTCTCGGCATCCGGCCCGAGGAGGTCGACGTCGTTGTCACAACCCACCTGCACTGGGACCATGCTGGGGGCCTGACCCGGCGCAACCAGGAAGGCGAGGTCGAGCTCACGTTCAAGAACGCTCGCCACTTCATTCAACGGTCGGAGTGGGATTTCGCGCTGCATCCGGACGTGCGCAGCCGGGTCAGCTACGTCGCCGACGACTTCATTCCGCTCGCCGACGGCAACGACCTTGTCGAGTTCCTCGACGGTGACGCCGAGGTCCTGCCGGGCGTGCACCTACGCCACGTCGGCGGCCACACCCCGGGCAGCCAGGTGCTGGTTCTGCAGTCCGGCGAGCTGTCGTGCGCGGTCACGGGCGACCTTGTCTGCCAGACGCCGCATCTGCGGGTGCCGTGGAACATGTCGGCCGACATCGAGCCGCTGCGCGTGTTCGAGCAGAAAGCGCGGCTTTTCGAGGAGGCGGAGAAGCATCGGTGGCTTCTTGTGCTGAGCCACGAGGTCGATCAGCCCGCGGGCTACCTCGAAGAAGGTGGACGCTGGCGCCCTGAACCGCGCCTGCTGTGAGCTTCACCGCCGGCGACGGCCGCAAGCTCACCTATCGCAAGCTCGGTCACGGTCCGGTGCTGGTGTGCCACCCCGGCGGGCCCGGTTTCTCGGCGACGTACTTCGGCGACCTGGCCGCGCTCTGGGAGCAGTACACGCTGATCATGCTCAACCCGCGAGGCACCGGCGGCTCAGCTCGACCGCGGGAGCGCCGCGCGTACGCCATCGACGATTACGTCGCCGACGTTGAGGAGCTCCGCCAGCACCTTGGTCTCGAGCGATTCCTCCTCCTGGGCCACTCGCACGGGGGTGTGGTGGCGCAGGCCTACGCGGCGAGGTTTCCGGGCCGGGTCCGTGCGCTCGTGCTGGCCAACACGCTGGCGCGCTTTGCGCCCCAGCACGAGGCGGCCATGAGGGCCGGCATGGAGAAGCGATCCAACCTGCCGTGGTACGCGGACGCGCTCGCGGCCCTGGAGGACGAGCAGGAGGGCAACTTCGAAACGGACCAGCAGATGGCCGACCTCGTATTCCGGGAGCTGCCGCTCTACTTCGCGCATTTCGGGGCCGCGGAAGCGGGTTACCTCGACTCGCTGAAGACCGAGCTGCCGAACGCGGACGCGCTGCGAACCTTCAACAAGGAGATCTTCAACACGTTCGATACCCGCGGCCTCCTGCCCAAGATCACCGCCCGGACGCTGGTCATCACGGGCGATGAGGACTTCATCTGCGGCCCGCTGTGCGCCGAGGAGATCTGCGCGGGTATCTCAGAGGCGAGGATGGTGATCGTCGGAGATGCAGGACACATGCTCTTCATCGAGCAGCCGCAGACGTTCCACGACGAGGTCGCCGATTTTCTGGGGGCTTAACAACCGGGGCTGAAATCCGGCCCGTCTCTGAATAACTTCGACCGCGTGCTCGGGAGCGTCGATTCGTGCGTTCTCGTGGGCCTCGAGGTGAGGCGGATCCACGTCGAGGCCGATATCGGCCGCGGCCGATCGCAGTTCGTGCTGGTCGGTCTCGCCACGACCGCGGTCAAAGAAGCGCGGGAGCGCGTGCGGACGGCGATCGTCAACAGCGGCTTTGAGTTTCCGCGCACCCGCCTGACCGTCAACCTGGCTCCGGCCGAGCTTCGCAAGGACGGTCCGGGACTGGACCTGCCGATGGCGATCGCGATCGTGCTCGCCCGTGCGCACCGTCTGCCGCCGACAGGCAGCGCCTTCATGGGCGAGCTCGCCCTGGACGGAACGGTGCGGCACGTCGATGGTGTCCTCGTCGCAGCGCGCGGGCTGCGCGGGCTTGGCTACGAGCGCATCTTCGTGCCGGCCGAGGATGCGGTGGAGGCGGCTCTCGTCGAAGGTTTGGCGGTGATCCCCTGCGCGTCGCTGGCTTCTGTCGTCAATCACCTCCTCGGGACCGAGCCGGTCGCGGTCGCGCCGCGGACCCTCGAGGCCGCGGGCGGCGCGGCGGTCGAGCACGACCTGGTCGAGGTGCACGGCCAGGAGGAGGGCAAGCGGGCGCTCGAGGTCGCCGCCGCCGGCGGGCATCACCTGCTGATGAGCGGGCCGCCGGGCGCCGGCAAGACGATGCTCGCGCGGTGCGTGACCGGCGTGCTGCCGCCGCTCGAGCTCAGCGAAGCGCTCGAGGTGGCCCAGGTGCGAAGCCTGCTCGGCGAGCTGGCGCGCGGGCGCCCCCTCGGCTGGGTGCGCCCTTTTCGTTCCCCGCACCACAGCATCTCGATGGCCGGGTTGATCGGCGGGGGCAGCGGGCTCGCGTTGCCCGGCGAGGTGAGCAGAGCGCACCACGGTGTCCTGTTTCTCGATGAGCTGGCCGAGTTTCAGACGCCGGTCCTGCAGTCGCTGCGCCAGCCGATCGAGTCGGGGCGCGTCACCATCACGCGGTCGGGCGGCTCCGTCTCCTACCCGGCGCGTTTCACCCTCGTCGCGGCCACCAACCCGTGTCCATGCGGGTGGGCGGGGGACAGCGTGCGTGTCTGCCGCTGCTCACCGGCTGCCGTGGACACCTATCAGAGGCGTCTGTCGGGTCCGCTGCTCGACCGCATCGACCTCCAGGTCACCGTTCGCCGCGTGCCCCTCGAGGCCCTGGCCATCGAGCCCACCGGCGAGCGGTCCGCCGTCGTACGCGAGAGGGTCGTGGACGCCCGGCGCCGCCAACTCGAGCGGCAGGGCTGCTTGAACGCCCAGCTCAGGCCGGCGCGCCTGCGCGAGGTGGCTGGATTGGCGCCGGCGTCGAGACGGACGCTCGAGCGCTGGTCGGCGCAGCGGGGCTTCAGCGCGCGCGGCTTTCACCGCGCGTGGCGAGTGGCCCGGACGGCAGCCGACCTCGCCGGGTCGAACGAGATCCAGGAAGAGCACGTGCTCGAGGCCATTGGTTTCCGGTTGCAAGATGCGGCCGCCTGAGCCCATCTTGAGGACGCGTGGTCGGTGGCCGCCGCCCGAAGGCCCGCGCGTGGCGATCGTCGGCTCGCGACGCCCATCGCCTTACGGGGAGGCGGCGGCCGAGCAGCTCGCGCTCGAGCTGGCGCATGCCGGTGTCATCGTCGTCAGCGGGCTCGCCCTGGGCATCGACGGCGCCGCGCACCGCGGCGCGCTGAACGGCGGGGGAGTCACCGTCGCGGTCATGGGCACCGGCGTGGATCTGATCTATCCGTCGGCCCACGTCCTGCTTGCGGAGGCCATCCTCGCCGGCGGCGGCGCGCTGGTCAGCCAGTTCGCGGACGGCACCGCCCCGCGCCGTCAGAACTTCCCGGCGCGCAACTACACCATGGCCGCCCTCTCAGACGTCGTCGTCGTCGTCGAAGCGGGCGAAGGGTCGGGCGCCCTGATCACCGCCGAGGCCGCGCTCGACCTACATAAAGAGGTAATGGCGGTGCCGGGCAGCATCTTCTCGCCGCTCTCGGTGGGCGCGCATGCCCTCATCCGGGACGGCGCCGGCCTCGTCCAGAACACCCGCGACGTGCTGGCGGCGTTGGGCATGGGTCGTGAGGTCCTGGACGACCCCCTTGCAGCCCCCGCCGAGCTCGGCGTCAGGCTGCGCCCGGAGCGGGACGGCATCCTTTCCCACCTCTCCGACGTTCTCGCCTTGAACGCCGCCGAGATCGCCCGCAAGCTCCAGCTCCCGATCGCCGAGGTGCTCGGCCGGCTGACCGCGCTGGAGCTCGACGGGGCGGTCAGGCGCCACCAGGGTGGGTACGTAAGAGCGTTGCGCCGGGGGAAAGAACGGGCGTAGGATGCCCGCCACTCGCCAGCCAAGAGGCTGCGGGCGGAACAAATGTCCGGGATTGGGAATAAAGAGAAAGCTGTGCCGGAAGGTCTGATCATCGTCGAGTCGCCCGCCAAGGCCAAGACGCTGAAGCGGTTCCTGGGGGACCGTTTCGACGTCCGCGCCTCGATGGGTCACGTCCGCGACCTCCCCGAGAAGGAGATGGGGGTCGAGGTGGACGATGGCTTCACGCCGCACTACGAGGTGGTCGAGAGCCGTCGGAAGACGATCAACGAGCTGCGCTCGGCGGCGAAGCATGAGAGCGAGGTCATCCTTGCCTCCGACCCCGATCGCGAAGGGGAGGCGATCGCCTGGCATCTGGCCGAGGTCCTCAAGCTCCGGCAGCCCAAGCGGATCGAGTTCCACGAGATCACCTCCGACGCGGTCCGGCGCGCCCTCGAGGCGCCCCGTCAGATCGACATGCGGCTGGTCAACGCGCAGCAGGCCCGGCGTGTCGTCGACAGGCTGGTCGGCTTCCGACTGAGTCCTTTCCTCTGGAGCAAGGTCCAGAAAGGGATCGGCGCCGGCCGGGTTTCCTCGGTGGCCCTCCGCCTTGTGGTCGACCGCGAGGAGGAGATTCGCAAGTTCGTGCCGGTCGAGTCCTGGTCGATCGACGTCGACCTCACGAAAAGAGGGCACGAGGCCCACTTCCTGGCCCGTCTCAACCGCCCACTGGGCGCGGCCGCCGGCGAGGCGGACGCCAGGTTCGAGATCCACAACGAGTCGGAGGCGCAGGACATCGTGCGCAGGCTCGACGGCGCGACCTACCGGGTCACCGGGGTCGAGCAGAAGCGGCGCACGAAAAGCTCCAACCCACCGTACATCACCTCGACCCTCCAGCAGGACGCTTCCAGCCGGCTGCGGATGCGGCCGCACATCGCGATGCGGGTCGCCCAGCAGCTGTACGAGGGCGTGGAGCTGGGAACCGAGGGGCCCACCGGTCTCATCACCTACATGCGCACCGATTCGACGAGGATCTCCGGCGACGCCGACGCGAGGGTCAAGGCATGGATAAGGGGGGCGCACGGCGAGCGGTACCTGGGGACTGCTCGCGTCACCAAGGCGGTGCCGGGAGCGCAGGACGCGCACGAGGCGATCCGTCCGACGGACGCCAACCGAACGCCCGAGGCGATCCGCCAGCACCTGACGCCGGACCAGTACCGGCTTTACGACATGATCTGGCGGCGCTTCGTGGCGAGCCGCATGGCGTCCGCGGTCTACGACCAGACGCAGGTCGAGATCGAGGGGGGCGACTACCTGTTCCGCGCCAACGGTTCCGTGCTCGCGTTCGACGGCTTCTACAAAGTCTGGCAACGCGAGGAGAATGGAGAGAACGAACTGCCTCTGCTGGCGCAGGGTGAGGACCTCGACTACCATGGCCTCAAGCCCGAGCAGCACTTCACGCAACCCCCACCGCGCTACACGGAGGCGACGCTCATCAAGGAGCTCGAGCAGCGTGGGATCGGCCGGCCGTCGACCTACGCGCCAATCGTGCAGACGATCACCAAGTCGCACGGCTACGTGGACATCAAGGACCGCAGGCTGCATCCGACGAGGGTCGGCGAGGCGGTCAACGCGCTGATGGTCGACCACTTCAAGACGATCTCTGACGACGAGTACACGTCCAAGCTCGAGAAGCGACTCGACGAGGTCGAGAGCGGCCACCAGGAGTGGGTGCCGGTGGTCAAGGACTTCTACGGTCCGCTGCAGCGCATGCTGAGCGCGGCCGAGGAGGCGACGCCGAGCGAGACCGACGAGGTCTGCCCGCTGTGCCACGAAGGGCACCTGGTGAGGAAGGCGAGCCGCTTCGGGCCGTTCATGGGCTGCTCGCGTTACCCGAAGTGCAAGTTCCGGCGCGCGTTGACGCCCGAGGGCGAGGCGCCGCAGCCGAAGCTTCTCGACGAGCCCTGCCCGACCTGCGGCCGGCCGCTGCAGCTGCGGACGGGGCGCTACGGTGAGTTCGTTGGATGCTCCGGCTATCCGGAGTGCAAGTACATCAAGCGCGACCCGGCGCAGTCCGCCTCCAAGCTCACCGGCGAAAAATGCCCGCAGTGTGGGGAAGGGGAGCTGGTCGAGAGAAGCGGGCGCTATGGCCCCTTCGTCGCCTGTTCCCGGTACCCGGACTGCAACTACCGAGCCAACATTGGCAAGGACGGCCGGCCGCGTCAGGGCCCCAAGCTCCTGGACGAGCCGTGCCCGATCTGCGGCAAGCCGCTGGTCGAGCGTCGCGGCCGGTTCGGCCTGTTCAAGTCCTGCTCCGACTACCCGAAGTGCCCAGGTCCCAAGGGCGTCAAGAAGGCCGTCGCTTAGAAATCCCGGCCGTGGGTATACTCACCGAGCCAGTCCTAAACCGACTGAGTTAGCACGCCCGGAGCATGCCCCTGTCCTTCGTCGAAGGTCAGAACCGGGCGGAAGTGGAACAGGGAGGCAATTTTGACGTGGCGCAGGTGACCTTGAAGCAGCTGCTGGAGGCGGGTGTCCACTTCGGGCATCAGACCAGCCGCTGGAACCCGAAGATGAAGACGTACATCTTCACCGCTCGCAACGGAATCCACATCATCGACCTGCAGAAGACGGTGCGGCTGCTCGACGAGGCGTGGGAGTTCACGCGAAACATCGCGGCCAGCGGCCGGCCGGTGCTGTTCGTCGGCACCAAGAAGCAAGCCCAGGAGACCATCCAGACTGAGGCCGCGCGGTGCGGCATGTACTTCGTCAACCGCCGCTGGATGGGCGGGATGCTCACCAACTTCAGCACCGTCAAGAAGCGAATCGAGCGGCTGCAGGAGCTGCGCAAGATGCAGCAGGAAGGCCAGTTCGAGCAGATGCCGAAGAAAGAGGCGAAGCGGCTCCAGGACGAGCTCGACCGGCTGATGTTCCACTTTGACGGCATCGCGGACATGAAGCGCCTGCCGGGCGCGCTCTACGTAGTCGACCCCCGCAAGGAGCACATCGCCGTCACCGAGGCAAACCGGTTGAAGATCCCGGTGGTGGCGATCACCGACTCCAACTGCGACCCCGACCTGATCACGTACGTCATCCCCGGCAACGACGACGCGATCCGCGCTGTGAAGCTGCTCACGGGGAAGATCGCCGACGCATGCCAGGAAGGCCGACAGGAGGCTGCGGCGCGTGGCGAGATCCTGCCCGAGGTCGAGGAGCGCGAGTTCCTGGAGACCCCTCGTTACGAGGAGATCGAGGAGTACCTCGAGGACGAAGAGGATTACCTGCCGACCGTCTCGGAAGAGGAGTTCATCGGTCGCACCGCCGAGGACGAAGAGGCTCGCTGATGGCCGTGGACATGGACCTCATCAAGAAGCTGCGGGAGATGTCGGGCGCGGGCATGATGGACTGCAAGAACGCGCTCGAAGAGGCGGGTGGCGACCTCGAGAAGGCGTTCACGATCCTTCGCGAGAAGGGAGTCGCCAAGGCGGCCAAACGCGCGGACCGTGCGACCGGCCAGGGCGTCGTCGAGGCCTACCTGCACAGCACCTCACCGGACTACCCGCCGCAGCTTGGCGTTCTGATCGAGGTCAACTGCGAGACGGACTTCGTGGCCAAGGGCGTGGACTTTCGAAAGCTCGCCAGGGAGCTGGCGCTCCAGGTCGCGGGCTTCGGGGCGCGCTGGGTTTCACGCGACGACGTTCCCGACGACGTGCTCGTCACCGAACGGGAGGTCTACGAGGCGAAGGCGCGCCAGGATGGCAAGCCGGAGCAGGTCATTCCGCGGATCGTCGAGGGCCAGGTCGAGGATTTCCTCAAGCACAACTGCCTGCTGGAGCAGGAGTACTTCCGCGAGCCGGGGCGCACGGTCCAGCAGCTCATCGCCGAGAACATCTCCAGGCTGCAGGAGAACATCACAGTCCGCCGGTTCTCGCGATTTAACATCAGGGAGACCTGAGACCACCAGAGCGCGCCCAGGGCGCGCTAGAAAGAGAGATCGCCTTGGGAGATAGGTCGCCGAAATACAACCGCGTTCTGCTCAAGCTGAGCGGCGAGGCGCTCGGCGGGAGTCGCGATTACGGCATCGATCTGGAGGTCGTGGAGACGATCGCGACGCAGGTCAAGCGCGTCCACCAGATGGGCGTGCAGGTCGCGGTGGTGGTAGGCGGCGGCAACATCTTCCGCGGCCTGGCTGCCACCGAGCGCGGGTTCGACCGCGCGACCGGCGACTACATGGGAATGCTGGCGACCGTCATCAACGCGCTGGCGCTGCAGGACGCGCTCGAGCGGACGGGGATCCCGGCGCGGACGATGACGGCGATCCAGATGCCCCAGGTCGCGGAGCCGTACATCCGCCGGCGCGCCGTCCGGCACCTGGAAAAGGGCCGAGTCGTCATCCTCGCCGCGGGGACGGGCAACCCCTACTTCACGACAGACACCACGGCGGCGCTGCGTGCGGTGGAGATCGAAGCCGACGTCATCCTCAAGGCGACCAAGGTCGATGGGGTCTACACGGCCGACCCCAAGCGCGACCCGACCGCGACCAAGTTCGACCGGCTGGGCTATCTCGACGTCCTCAACCGCGGTATAGAAGTCATGGACAACACGGCGCTCACCCTGTGCATGGACAACGACGTGCCGATCGTGGTCTTCAACCTCCTCACGCCAGGCAACATCGAGCGGGTGGTCCTGGGCGAAGAGATAGGCACGCTCGTCGGTAGCGCCTCGTGATCGACCCGATCCTCCGCGAGGCGGAATCGAAGATGTCGAAGTCGGTCGAGCACTTCGCCTCCGAGCTCGCGACCATCCGCACCGGACGCGCCAACCCGGCGCTGATCGACAAGATCATGGTCCCGTACTACGGCACCCCGACACCCCTCAACCAGCTCGCCCAGATCAGCGCGCCGGAGCCGCGCCTCCTGGTTGTCCAGGTCTACGACAAGAGCCAGATGGGCGCCGTCGAGAAGGCGCTGCGCACGAGCGAGCAGGGTCTCAACCCGGCGAACGACGGCCAGGTCATCCGGGTTCCCATCCCGCCCCTGACCGAGGAAAGGCGGCGCGAGTACGTGAAGCTGGTGCGCCAGAGGGCCGAGGAGGCGCGGGTCGCGATCCGCAACGTGCGCCGCGACGAGCTGCACCGCCTGGACCACCTGCAGAAGCAGGGCGAGGTCGCGGAGGACGAGTCGAAGCGGGCCTCCGGCCGCCTGCAGAAGATCATCGAGGCCCAGATCGAGAAGGTCGACGCCCTCGCCAACCGAAAAGAACACGAAGTCATGGAGGTGTGACCTATGAGCGGGAACCCGGATGGTTCCCGCTCATCGCCTGGGCGCTTCGCGCCGAGGCTGCTCACTCTCCGGTATACGGTTGGGATCTGTCTAAGTAGCCTTCCACTGATGACGTCTGGGGACGTACAGCGACGTGTGTTGCGGCCGAGGTGAACTCGGCCGCCCTGGCGACCCTGGTGGCGGCCGAGGTGAACTCGGCCGCCACCGCGACCCTGGCCAGGCGACCCGGCTGCCCTAACCACCCTGTAGGACGCCTCGCCGCCCGCTCGGTACGCTTTCTGTCACCCGTGGACTCTCACGTCCCCCGCCACGTCGGGATCATCATGGACGGCAATGGTCGCTGGGCCCGCCGGCGCGGCCGCCCCGCCAGCTTCGGCCACCGCGCCGGGGTGCGAGCCATCAAGCCCGTTCTCCAGGCTTGCGAGGACCTCGGCGTCCACGTGCTGTCCATCTACGCGTTCTCGACCGAGAACTGGGCCCGCCCGCGCGCCGAGGTGCGAGCACTGATGCGCCTCTTCCACGAGACGATGCAGCGCGAGATCGACGAGATGCACCGGCGGGGCGTACGCATCGTCGTCAGCGGGCGTCGCGACGAGCTCTCGCCGCGGATGCGCCAGCGTATCGACGAGGCGATGGCCCGCACGGCAAACAACAAGAACGGGGTCCTCAACGTCTGTCTCAACTACGGAGGCCGTGCGGAGATCGTCGACTCCGTGCGCAGCATCGTCCGCGACGGCGTTTCGCCTGAGGACGTCGACGAAGCGGCGATCTCGGCACGCATGTACCAGCCGTCGCTGCCCGACCCCGACCTGATCATCCGCACGGCGGGCGAGCACCGCGTGAGCAACTTTCTTCTGTGGCAGAGTGCCTACGCGGAGATCGTCGTCACCGAGACACTGTGGCCAGATTTCAGCCCCGACGACCTGAAGGCGGCGCTCGTCGAATACGCGTCGCGCGTCCGTCGCTTCGGCGCACGACCCGAATCCTTATCGGGGTCCCCACGTGTAAGCGTGGGTGGTGCAGGTTGACGACGAGGAACATGTCGATGATCGGAGGCTGGAAGCCGAGCCCGCTGATGGTGCGCATCCTGAGCGCCTTCGTGATCCTCGCGGTTGTCATCGGCCTGGTCCTGGCCGGTGTTTACGGCGTCTACGCACTGGTGCTGATCATCGGCGGGCTTGCGCTGTGGGAGTTCAACGGACTCTCAGACGGGATGGGCTCCCGTGCGCCGGCGTGGCTCCTGTACCCGCTCGGCGTGTTCTTCGCCTTCAGCGGCACGGTCCTCAAAGAGATCCCGGTCACCCTGGTGCTTTCGCTTGCGCTCGTCGGCGGGCTCGGCGCGTTCCTGGTGCTTCCCGGCAGGCGCCAGGGTCTGAGCCGGTGGGCGATGGGGCTTGCCGGCGCGCTGTACATCGGCATGCCGTTCAACTACTACCTCCTGCTCTACACGTCGCAACCCCACGGCACCGTCTGGACCCTGTTCACGATCTTGGCGGTCGTCGTCAGCGACGCCGCCGCGCTGCTGGTCGGAAGCCGGATCGGCCGGCATCCGTTCTTCGCTTCGATCAGCCCACGCAAGACTGTCGAGGGTGCGGTCGCCGGCGTCGTGGGCGCCGTGCTTGTGATGATCATCGGCGTCTCAGGCGTGCTAGGGATGAACCCGCTGCACGCGGTGGTGCTTGGGCTCCTGGTCGGCACCAGCGGACAGGTGGGCGACCTCGTCGAGTCGCAGATGAAGCGCATCGCCGAGGTCAAGGATTCGTCGCATCTGATTCCAGGGCATGGCGGAGTTCTCGACCGGATCGACTCCATCCTCTTCCCGCCGATCCTCGTGTACATCTACGTGACGGTCTTCCACCTCATATAGATGACGCGTCCCTTGAACGTCGTGGTCCTCGGTGCGACCGGGTCCATCGGTCAGCAGACGCTCGACGTGATCGACCGCAACCCAGGCCGCTTCAAGCTCTTCGGGCTGACCGAGGGCGTGCGCGCCACCAACCGCACGGTCGATTACGTGGTTCACGGCCATGCGGGCGAACCGGACTTCGACCAACAGGTCGAGGCGATGGTCACGGATCCTCGCTGCGACCTGGTCGTCGTGGCGATTCCCGGCGCCCGGGCGTTGCCGCCGACCATGTCGGCGCTCCGGGCGGGCAAGGAGATCGCGCTGGCCACGAAGGAGGTCCTCGTCATGGCCGGCGCGCTGGTCATGAAGGCCGCGGGCGAACGTGGCATCAGGCCGGTGGATTCGGAGCACAGCGCGATCTGGCAGTGCCTCTGGGGCGAGGAGCGCGCCAACGTGCGCCGGCTTATCCTCACGGCGAGCGGCGGGCCCTTCTGGGCGCAGCGCGACCTCGACCTGGACCAGGTCACGGTCGAGCAGGCGCTGAACCACCCCAGATGGTCGATGGGGCCGAAGGTCACCATCGACTCGGCGACCCTGATGAACAAGGGCCTTGAGATCATCGAAGCCCACCATCTCTTCGGGATCGCGCTCGACGCGATCTCCGTATCCATCCACCCCCAGAGCGTCGTTCACTCCCTGGTGGAGTTCGTCGACGGCTCGCTCAAGGCCCAGCTGGGCCGCCCTGACATGAGGCTGCCAATCGCGGTCGCTCTCGCGTACCCCGACCGCCTGGCCGAGGCCGTACCCCCGACCACGATCAAAGAGCTCAGCGGCCTCGAGTTTCACGACCTGGACGAGGCCCGCTTTCCGAGCGTCCGCCTGGCGCGCGAGGCGGCTGCGCATGGGGGAGGCCACCCGGCGGTCCTGAACGCGGCCAACGAGGAGGCGGTGAAGGCCTTCCTGGCCCGCGAGCTCCCCTACAGCGGCATCATCCGGACGGTCGAGCGGGCCCTGGACGCGTTCCCGGGCTGCGGCGACACGCTCGAAGAGATCCTCGAGGCGGACCGCTGGACCCGGGATTGGATCGCCGATTCCTCCGGTAGTCTGAGGGCCACATGAGCGGCCTCCTCTACGTCCTCGGGATCGCGGGCATGTTCCTGCTCCTGATCGCCCCGCACGAGGCAGGGCACTTCGCCCTGGCGAAGCTGTTCGGCGTCCGGGTGATCGAGTTCTCGATCGGCGCCGGCACCCGGCTGTGGTCCGCCACTCGCGGCGGGACGGTCTACGCGATCAGGGCGCTGCCAATCCTGGGCTACGTCCGGATGGGAGGCATGGAGGCAGGCGACTTCGACGATCCCAACGGCTTTCACCACAAGGCGGCCTGGCAGCGCCTGCTGATCCTGGCCGCAGGCCCGGTCGCCAACTTCCTCGTGGCGATCATCCTGATCACCGCCCTCGGGCTGAGCCAGGTCAACAGCAACCCCGGCAAGATCGTCACCGTCGCGGCCAACACGCCTGCCGCGGCGGCGGGGTTCCGCGCGGGAGACACGATCAAGACGGTCGACGGCGTGCCGATGACTCGGCCCGACCAGCTGCGCCAGGCGGAAGACTCCAGGCCTGGAGCTCCCCTGGTCATCACCGGTGTGCACGCCGATGGCACGCCGTTCACCGTCACGGTCACACCAGTCAACGTCTGCGCGGAGAAGTGCCAGTACCAGATGGGCGTCAGGGTCATGGGCGTCTTCACCCCGCAGATGGCGGTCGTCACTGGGGTCACCTTCCCGTTTACGGCCGTGGTCAACATCATCAGCGGCCTGTCGCAGCTGATCACCGGCCAGGTTCCCGGAGGCCTGTTGGGACCGAACGGAGTCACGGGCCCGATCGGGATCGCCGACGTGGCTGCGCAGTCGGTCGACCAGGGGTTCGACACGTACATCTTCATCGTGGCCCTGCTCTCGGTCGCGCTCGGGTTCACCAACCTGCTGCCGTTCCTCGCCCTCGACGGTGGGCGCATGGTCGTGGTGTTGATCGAGGTCCTCCGCCGCCGGCCCTTTGACCGGACTGCCGAGCTCAACTTCCAGCGCATCGGCCTGGTCGCGCTGCTTGCGCTCGCGGCGGTCATCAGCTTCCTCGACATCCAGCGCATCGCCACTGGTCAGTTCCCCGGACTGCAGCCCTGATGGCGCTCGCGGCGCGGCGCAAGTCGATCCCGGTCAACATCGGTGGCGTGGTCATCGGCGGCGCGGCGCCCATCGCCGTCCAGACGATGACCAAGACCGACACTCGCGACGTCAAGGCCACGCTCCGGCAGATCCACGAGCTGCAGGAGGCCGGCTGTGAGATCGTCCGGCCCGCTGTCCCCGACCGCGAGGCGGCGGAAGCGCTGAAGGAGATCGTCAAGGGGTCACCACTCCCCGTGATCGCGGACATCCACTACGACCACACGCTTGCGCTGATGGCGATCGATGCCGGCGTCCACTGCCTCCGGTTGAACCCCGGCAACATCCCCGACCGAGACAAGGTCATCAAGGTCGTCACTGCCGCCAAGGAACGGCAGATCCCGTTCCGGATCGGCGTCAACGCGGGATCGCTGCCCGAGGAGGTGCACAAGAGCCTGCGCGAGCAGCACCACATCGACCGGGACGACCGCGAGCAGACCGCGGAGCGGATGGTCGAGGTCGCGCTCGGCCACTGCAAGATCCTCGAAGACCTGGACTACGGGCCAGGCTACGTCAAGGTCTCACTCAAGGCCACGGACGTATGGACCAACATCCTGGCCAACCGCAAGTTCGCCGCCGCGCGACCGTACCCGATCCATTTAGGAGTCACAGAGTCGGGCCCCGTCGAGGCGGGGAGCATCCGCAGCTCGGTCGGCCTCGGCATCCTCCTCAGCGAGGGCATCGGCGACACGATCCGTGTCTCGCTCGCCACCTCGGATCCACGTGAGGAGGTGCGCGTGGCGCACGAGATCCTGAAGACGCTCGCCTTCCGCCACGAGAGCCCGACCCTGATCGCTTGCCCAACGTGTGGGCGCCTCGAGTACGACATGGTGCCAACGGTCAAGGCAGTGGAGGCCTACATCGCCAGGCTGCGCGTTCCGATCACGGTCGCGGTGATGGGCTGCGTGGTCAACGGTCCCGCCGAAGCGCGCCACGCCGACATCGGCGTCACGGGCGGGCGTGGGAAGGGCGTGATTTTCAAGAAAGGTAAGCTGTATCGCACCGTGCCCCAGGAGGAGTTGCTCACAGTGCTGCTGGCTGAGATCGACGCGATCGCGGCCGAGCACATCGCCCCTGCGCCGGCGCCGCTCCCGTCCTAGCCCGGCCTCACATCCCCACTTGCTGGGGAGGTCGGCGGCGAGTCCGCCGTATGGGGACCGGGCAGTACTCGCGAGGCTGATTACTTAGTCGTGGAGCGAAAACGGATGAAGCAGGAAGTCGAGGAGCAGCAGGACTTCGTGAAAGAAGTCACCAAGATGTCGGACGACTTCGACCGCTGGTACACGGACGTCGTCCGCAAGGCGGAGCTCGCGGATTGGTCGGGGATCCGGGGCATGATGGTCGTCCGGCCGTACGGCTGGGCGATGTGGGAGGCGATCATGCGCGCCTTCGACGACATGATCAAAGAGAGCGGGCACGAGAACTGGGCGTTCCCGCTCCTGATCCCCCGCGAGTTTCTGGTCAAAGAAGCCGAGCACGTCGAGGGCTTCGCACCGGAGGTCGCGTGGGTGACGAAAGCAGGCGGCGGCATGGAGGAGCTGGAGGAGCCGCTGGCGGTGCGACCCACGTCGGAGACGATCATCGGCCCGCTGATCAAGCGATACATCCAGAGCCACCGCGACCTGCCCAAGCTCACCAACCAGTGGAACAGCGTCGTGCGCTGGGAGATGCGCTCGCGCCTGTTCCTGCGCAGCCGCGAGTTCTGGTGGCAGGAGGGCCACACGTTCCACGCGTCCGCCGAGGAGGCGATGGAAGAGGCCGGCCTGATCCTCGGCTACTACCGCTCCATCGCCGAGGACTGGCTGGCGGTGCCGGTGCTGGTCGGCAAGAAGTCTCCCGCGGAGACGTTTCCGGGCGCGGTCTACACGCTGACCGTCGAGGGCCTCATGCGCGACGGCCTAGCGCTGCAGATGGGCACCTCGCATTACTTCGGGCAGAACTTTGCGCGCGCCTACGACATCTCGTTCTCGAATAAAGAGAACGCGCGTGAGCTCTGCCACTCGACCTCGTGGGGCATCAGCACGCGGCTCGTCGGTGCGCTGGTCATGGCGCACGGCGACGACTCAGGCTTGGTCGTGCCTCCTCGGGTGGCGCCGGTCCAGGTCGTCGTGGTCCCCATCTTTCGCGACGACGAGAGCCGTGCCAAGGTCGATCGATTCATCAAGACATGGACGCCCGAGCTGAAGGCCGCGGGGGTCCGGCACCGTGTCGACTGGCGCGACGAGCGACCCGGTGACAAGTACGCGCACTGGGAGTTGAAGGGCGTGCCTATCCGGCTGAACGTCGGGGCCCGCGATGCGGACGCGGGACAGGTCGAGATGGTCGAACGCCTCACGCGGCAGAAAACCGGCGTCCCGGTTGCGGGCCTGGCCGATCGATTGCGCAAGGAGCTCGACGAGTTCCAGCGCAGGCTGTACGAGCGCGCCCTCCAGTTTCAACGCGACAACACGTTCGAGCTCGGGACGCTGGACGAGGTGGTGGCGCACTACCGCGAGCGCGGCGGCTTCGTCTGGACGGAGTGGTGCGGGGAAGCGGATGAGGAGGCCCGCATCAAGGCCGACGCCGGTGGCGTGACGATTCGCACCATCGACCAGGACGCCAAGCCTTCAGGCAAATGCCTCGTCTGCGGCAAGGCGGCGAGGTACCGAGTGGCCCTGGCGAAGGCCTACTGAGCCCCTCCGGCCGGCTTCGCCGGCCACCTCCCCATGAATGGGGAGGAGTTACGTGCTAGCCGATCGGGTTCTCGAACGCCCCGACCTGCGGCGCGTCCGGGTGCAGCGACTTCTGCGGGATCAGTTTCAGCATGCCGTTCTCGGCGGCGTCGAGCACCGCCTCGGCCACGTCAGGATGGAAGTGTGTTCCGGCGCCGGCTCGGACCTGCTCGACCGCGACGTCCAGCGCCATTCCGCGCCGGTAAGGCCGGTCCGATGTCATGGCGTCGATCGCGTCGGCCGCGCTGACGATCCACGCGTACATCGGCAGCTCGTCGCCCTTCTTGCGATCGGGATAGCCCTTGCCGTCGTAGCGCTCGTGGTGTGAGCGCACGATGACGAGCTCGTCAGTCAGCATGCGCAGGCCGCTGAGGATGTTGAAGCCGACGACCGTGTGACTCTTCATCTTCTCGAACTCGGCGTCGGTGAGCTTGCCCGTCTTCTGCAGGACGACATCGGGGACGCCGATCTTGCCGATGTCGTGCAACCGACCGCCGCGTTCCAGTCGCGTCCACGCGCCTGGGTCCTTGGGCGCGTAGCGCATCTGCCGCGCGATCATCAGCGAGTACTCCGTCACCCGCTCGGAGTGGCCGGCGGTGTAGGGGTCGCGCGCGTCGACCGCGTTGGCGAGCGCCTCGAGCGAGGCGAGGATGACTTCCTCGCGGTCCTTGAAGAGGCGGGCATTGTCGATCGCCACCGCCGCCTGCGCCGCCAGCTCGGTCACCAGGTTGCGATGGTCGGCGGTGAAGGCGTGGCCTACCTGGTAGTGAGCGAGGAACACGACGCCCAGCGGCTTGCCGCGCAGGGTGATCGGCACGCACAGCACCGCGCGCGGGTTGAGCGGGCTGTCCGCCGCTGCGTCCTGCTCCATCGCCTCCATCACCGGCTCGCCCGACTCCATGACGTGGCGGCAGATGTCGCCGCCGAGCTCCAGGGCCAGCTTCTCCGCCGTGTGAGCGTCGGTCCCGAACCCGCCCTTCAGGACGAGCCTGCCCTCGTCTTGCAGGGCCAGGCATCCGATCTGCGCGGAGGATGCCTTCGCCGCCCCGGCCAGCACCTGCTGCAGCACCTGGTTGAGATCGAGGGTGGAGGTTGCGGCCTGCAGCGCCTCCTGCAGGTTGCGCAGCTCCCAGATGCTCCGTTCGTTCTTCTCGTAGAGCTCGGCGTTGCGAACGGCGACCACGCCCTGGTTGCCCAGGGTGGCCAGCACACGCTGGTCGTCGGTCGTCCACTCGCGCTTCTTGTTGTCGAAGACCGAGAGCGTGCCCCACAGCTCACCCTCTTCCAGCATCGGAGTGCAGATCGCCGCCTGGAAGCCCGCGGCCCCCAGGTCGGGGGGAGCGGCGAGGTCAGGGTTCGCCAGCAGGTCGGCGACCGCGGTCGCTCTCCGGCTGAGCATGGTGGCGCCGACGATCCCCTGGCCGTTCTGAAACCCCAGGCCGTCAAGCTCCGATGGAAAGCCGGCCGACATGATCGCCACCTGCTGGCCGCCCTCGTGGGAGCGGGTCAGGAGGCCCGCGGTGCCGTCGAGGACGCGGATCGCAGTCTCCAGGGTCTTCTGCTCGAGCACGTTCGAACCCTGGGTGACGGTGGTAAGTGCCGCCGACACCTCGCCCAGCGCGTCGAGCGCGGTGTCGAGCCGCGACGCCTGTCCCGTGACGACCTGGAGGATGCGCGAGTTCTCGACCGCGACGCCCGCCATCGATCCCAGGTCGTTGAGAGCGCCGAGGTCCTGCTGGCTGAAGCCCGAGGTTCCGCGCCTGCCGAGGCAGAGCGCGCCGACGACGCCGGACTTGCCGCGGATTGGCGTGAGCGCCTCGTTGACGGTGCCCCCGAGCTGCTCGGGGTGAAGCCCGCTGTAGAGCCCCTCTTCCTCCGTGACCAGGTTGCGCAGCATCGTCTCGCCCTCCTGGACGCGCACGAGAGGACCCTCGATAGGCTCCGATGCGCCGCCGTCCAGCCCGGCGTAGGTGTTGTCCTCCTGGAACATGACTGCGCGGCCGGCGTCGTAGCGGATCACCTGGGTGCCCCGCCCGAGGACCAGGTCGAGGACCTCGTTCATGGTCTTGCCCGAGGCTTCCTTGACCAGCTCGTTCATGAGCGAGTAGCGGGCCGACTCCTGGCGCATCTGGGCGACCAGGTGGGCGCTGGCGACCTGCGCCCCTGCGCGAGCCGCGAGCGTGGTCCCGAGACGCACATCGTCCTCGCTGAAGAGACCACCGGTCTTGCCCAGGATGAGAAATCCGCCCACGTGGTCGACGACCGGCATCGGCACCGCAAGCAGGCCCTGGAGGTGGAAGTCCTCGGGCAGGTAGTTGATCAGCTCGGCGAGGACATTTTCGTCCGCCGCCGCGTACGGAACGCGGGATTCCATCGCCGACAGCAGAGGTCCGGCGTTGTCATGCGGGCGGTTCACGGCCTGCGGGCGGAGGCGCTCGATGCCAATCCCGGGCGGCTGGGGGACGTAGCGGCGGCCGTCGGCCGAGGCAAGGTAGCAGCACGCGATGTCCGCGCCCACGTGGCGGGCGATGCCGGCCGTGATCGCCGCGGTGTCCCCCGGCTCCGTCCCATCCAGGTCGGAGGTGGCCGCCACGAAGGCGCTGTGTTTCTGCTCCAGCAGACCGTGGAGGCCGCCGATCTGCTCCAGCTGCTGCTGCAAGGCGAGGCCAAACCTGCCATAGGCCAGGGAGGCGAAAACGCCCCCAACCCCGATGAGGACCACACCCGGCAGCTGGAAGATCAGGTCACTCGGCGGGGGGGTGAACTGAGCGATGACGAAGATGAGGACGAGTGACGCGATACCGAGGAAGGCGGCCAGCCGCCAGCGGCGAAACGCGATCCCTGCCGCGAGCGCCAGCAGGCCGGCCACGGCCGCCGCGGCCAGCGCACCCGCATCCCGACCCGCGGCGTTGAGGGAGGCGCCGGCCAGGATCAGCACCGCGGCGGCGGCCGCAAAGCCGATTCGTAGAGTGTTGGCAGAGCGTTCCCAGCTCATTTGGCGGCAAGTAAGTCTAGGTTCGCGTTCCGCGGGGGAACCTGGATAGCGAACCTAAACTTGCATGCCAGGTAGAAAGTGACGGTTTCCGAGCTCCTCAGGATCGCCGACCACCTCGACCCGAAGGGCCAGCAGATGGTCCGCAAGGCGTACGAGAGGGCCGCGACCGCCCACACGGGCCAGCGCCGGCTGTCCGGAGAGGACTACGTCAACCACCCGCTGGAGGTGGCCGCGATCCTGGCCGACCTCGAGCTGGACGCCGAGACCATCGCCGCCGCGCTGCTCCACGACACTGTCGAGGACACCAACCTGACCGCCGAGGAGGTCGGGAAGGAGTTCGGGCCAGAGGTCGCGCGCCTTGTCGACGGGGTGACCAAGCTGGGCCGGATCTCCCTGCGCACGGACCAGCAGCAGCAGGCGGAGAACATCCGCAAGATGATGGTGGCGATGGCGGAGGACCTGCGGGTCGTCCTGATCAAACTTGCCGACCGCCTCCACAACATGCGCACGCTGGAGCCGCTGGCCGAGGCCAAGCGTCGCAAGATCTCGCGGGAGACGCTCGACATCTACGCCCCCCTGGCCCATCGGCTCGGGATCGGCCAGATCAAGTGGGAGCTCGAAGACCTGGCCTTCCGCAACCTCGAGCCCGATGCCTACGAGGACGTCATCGGCCGGATCGCGCGCAACCGTGCGGACCGCGAGTCGCTCGTCTCGGACCTCCGCGAGATACTCGCCCGCGAGCTCGAGAAGGTCGGGATCCAGGCCGAGATCACCGGGCGGCCCAAGCACATCTACTCCGTCTGGCAGAAGATGACCCGCGAGAGCAAGGAATTCTCCGAGATCTACGACCTGTCGGCGATCCGTGTCCTGGTCGACACGGTGCGCGACTGCTACGGGGTCTTGGGTGTCGTCCACTCGCTGTGGAAGCCGATGCCCGGCCGGTTCAAGGACTACGTCGCGATGCCGAAGTCGAACGGCTACCAGTCCTTGCACACGACCGTGATCACACATACGGGCGAGCCGATCGAGATCCAGATCCGCACGCAGGAGATGCACCGGGTCGCCGAGTTCGGGGTTGCGGCGCACTGGACATACAAGGAAGGCGGCAAGGACGCGAGCTTCGATCAGAAGCTTTCATGGCTCCGCAGCCTTCTCGAGTGGCAGAACGAGGTCGGGGACGCGGAGTCGTTCGTCAACACGGTCAAGGTCGACCTTTTCCAGGACGAGGTCTACGTCTTCACCCCCCGCGGCGACGTGATCAACCTTCCCGCCGACTCGACGCCGGTCGACTTCGCGTACCGCATCCACACCGAAGTCGGCCATCGCTGCATCGGCGCCAAGGTCAACGGCCGGATGGTGCCGCTGGACTACGCGCTCCAGAACGGCGAGATCGTGGAGATCCTCACCTCGAAAGGCCCGCACGGCCCCAGCCGCGACTGGTTGAACTTCGTCAAGAGCGCTTCCGCCAGGGAGAGGATCCGCAAGTGGTTCAAGAGCCAGCGGCGCGAGGAGAACGTGGCCAAGGGCCACGACCTTCTCGACAAAGAGCTCCATCGCATGCACCGCGTCACCCTCGCCGACCTGCCCGAGTCGAAGCTGCTCGACATCGCGAACCTGCACAAGTTCGCCGGTGTAGACGACTTCATGGCCGCCATCGGATATGGCGATCTGAGTCCACATGCGGTCGTGATGCGGATGGCGCTCAACCTCGACACGCCGGGCAGCGACCTGCGAACCATCCCGCTCATCCCGCAGGTGCATCCCTCGCCGCGTGTGCTCGTCCGCGGCGAGAAGGGCATCCTCACCACCATCGCCACCTGCTGCCAGCCGGTGCCCGGCGACGCGATCGTCGGCTACACCACCCGCGGCAAGGGCGTCACCGTGCACCGCGCCGACTGCATCAATGCGGTCAACGCGCAGGATTCGTCGCGCGTCGTGCCCGTCGATTGGGAGGCCGGCGCCACGCACCTGTATCCCGTCGCGATCAAGATCGAGGCGTGGGACCGCCAGGGCCTGATGCGCGACATCGCCACGGTCGTGGCCGAAAACCGCGTGAACATGTCGGCGCTCGAGGTTCACGTCTATGACGACAAGACGGCGGTCGTTTCGGCGACCGTGGAGATCGACTCTCTCGCCCAGCTGTCGCGCCTGATGGAGAAGCTGGAGGGCGTCAAAGACGTTCACACGGTGGCGCGCGAAGCCTCGTGATGGGCCACCGGGAGGTCCGTATCGAAGCCCCGATCGAGACAGCCTGGAAGGCGCTCGTCTCGCCAGAGCGTCATCGCTGGTATTACCGGCTGACGCCTGAAGGCGAGTTCAAAGCAGGCGGCAGGATCCGCTGGGTCGACGGCCTGGGCGCCGCGGCCGAGGAATCAGAGGTGATCGAGGTCGCAGCGCCGAAGCGCCTCGTGTTGCACACCAGGTTCCTTTACACACCCACCTTCGCGAAGCAGCCGCCGCACACGCTGACGTGGGAGCTGGCCCGAGCCGGCAAGGGTTGCCGAGTGCGCATGTCGTGGGAAGCCACCGCGATGGTCGCCGGACTGCTGGAATCTGAGGCCGACAACATCCTGCAGGGGTTGCGCCTCGAGCACGATCCCGTCGCTCAGGCCGAGATCGCGCGCCTGCCGAGCATCGGCGAGATCCAGGTCCACGACGTGACCCCTGATCGCCTCGCCGACTACCAGTCGTTCTTCGACCACCACGCGTTTCGCGATTTCCCCGGGTGGCAGTCGTGCTACTGCATGGAGACCCACCGCACGCAGACGGACGAGGAGTGGGCAGTGCGCACGGCGCAGGACAACCGTCGCGACATGAGCAAAGCGATCAAGGCAGGGAACGTGACCGCGCTTCTCGCCTACGTCGACGGCAAACCGGTGGGTTGGTGCAACTACGGCGAGACCACGCGCCTGAACGGTGTAATGCATCGCTTCGGCCTGAACGCGGCCGAGCAGCAGGGCGTCGGCTCGCTTGCGTGCTTCGTGATCGCCGCGCCCTATCGGCAGCACGGCGTGGCGACGGCGCTGCTGGACGCTGCCCTCGACCGCCTCCGCCGGCGCGGTGTCAAGAGCGCCGAAGCTTACCCCGTCAAAGAGCTCAAGTCCGCGCAATCGAACTACCGCGGCCCGCTGAGCATGTTCCTGCGCGCCGGTTTCGAGACTTACCGCGAGACCGAGCGGCACCTGATCGTCCGCAAGCAGCTCGATTGACGATTCGCGTCGAAGTTACGGCCGACCGCCGCTTCGGCACCAACTCGTACCTCGTCGAAGACGAGGACACGCACGACGCGGCGGTCATCGACTCCAACCTGGAGCCCGAGCTCGTCATCGAGGCGGCGCGCCGGCGTGGCGCTGATGTGAAGGCGATCGTGCTCACGCACACCGACCTCGACCACATCGCCGGGCTGCACGAGCTGCGTGAAGCGCTCGGGCCGGTCCCGATCGCGGTCCACGATTCGGAGCGAGCGGTGGTCGCCGAGGGACGGCCGCTGCGCCGCGAGTTTGGCCCGATCGCGACGCAGGTCGACAACGTCGCGAGCCTGATCCCCGGTGAGAAGTACCGCGCGGGCTCGCTCGAGTTCGAGGTCTTGCACACCCCGGGCCACAGCCCCGGCGGGGTGACGCTGAAGATCGACGGCTACCTGTTCACGGGCGACGCGCTTTTCGCCGGCTCGATCGGCCGCTCCGACTTCGCCAACTCCGACGGGAGGGCGCTCATCGAGGGGATCCGCACGCAGCTGCTGTCGCTACCGGACGACCTCATCGTGTACAGCGGGCACGGTCCCCCGTCCACGATCGGCCGCGAAAGGACGACGAACCCGTTCCTCTTATGAGAGGAAACCCAGAGGTGTTCCCGCGCTGACGCGCGGGAGCCCTGGCAGGTAGGGCGCTTCGCGCCGGGGCTGCTCGCATTCCGGCATATGGTTCGGATTGTTTAAGTAGCCTTCCACACACGGCGCCCGGAGTCGATTGCAATGTGTCGCGGCCGGGATGAACCCGGCCGCCAAAGCCACGTTACTTAGAGGAGATCGTCAGGACGACGATCAGCGCCGGCCCGAGCAGCACCAGCCACAGGGTCGGAAAGACGCAGCCCACGGTGGGAATGAGGATCTTCAGCGAGGCCCGCGCGGCCTCGGTGCGGATCTTGAGTCGGCGCTTGACGCGCATCTGGGCGGCGTGCGCGGCGATGGTGCGCGCGATTGGCACGCCCGTGCGCTCCGCGTATAGGATGCCTCGCACCAGCGACGAGAAGTCGTCGATGCCGGTTGCCTCGGCCATCTCCTCCAGCGCCTGGTGGCGGGGCCGGCCGAGCTGGATCTCGCGCAGCGCGCGGGCAACGAGCAGTGTCAGGGAGTCGTCCTGGTGGCGTACCAGCTGCTCGAGGGCGCGGTCGAGGCCGAGGCCCGCCTCCATGCTGATGGCCACGACGTCGAGCGCGTTCGGAAGCGACGCCTCGAGCTCGGCCCGGCGATCGCGCACCAGCTGATCCAGCCAGAACACGGGGAGATAGAAGCCGAGCGCGACTCCGATCAACAGCGAGAGGCCGATGACAAAAGGAGTGCCGATGAAAAGGCCGATCGCGATGCCGATGGCGCCCAGGCCGGCTGCCCCGGCGATGCGCAGGGTCTGCAGTCCCGCCGGGTCGAGGTTGAGCGGGTTGCCGACAAAGTCGAGCTGACGCCGGAAGTTGATCGCCTGGGCCTCTGGCGTCATGCGGGTCATCTGGCGGTTGATCCATTTGCGCAGAGGGCCGAAGAGTCTCTCCGTGAACGGCTTTTCGAGCTCCAGGGCGACAGCACTCTGGCCAAGGCCGACCTCCTGGCGGGCCAGCCGCTCGCGGGCGAGGGCCGTGGCATCCGCCGCGCGCGAGGCAATGATGCCGATGGTCAGCAGGTAGGCGCCGGCGGCGGCCGCGATCCCGACGACAAGCGGAAGGCCGTTCATGCGATCGCCGTTAGCCGCCGGATGATCAGGTTGCCGATGAACAGCAGGAATCCGGCCAAGATCAGCATCACCCAGCCCAGGGGGTTGGTAACCATCGGCAGGAAGTAATCGCGGACCAGGAAGTAGAGAAGGACCGCGGTGACGATAGGGAGCAGCGTGATGATCAGCGCCGTCGCACGCGACTGCGCGGTCGCGGCGCTGATCTCGGCACGCATCTCCTCGCGCTGCCGCATCGTGTCGGCGAGTGTGGTGAGGATGCCAGGGAGGTCACCACCGACCGAGCGCTGGATCGTGATCACCATCACCATCAGGCGAAGGTCGTTGCTGCCGATCCGCTTGACCATGTTGTTCAGCGCGCTGTCGATCGAGGCACCGAGCTCGATCTCGCGGCGGGCGAGGGCGAACTCGTCGGAGACCGGCGGCCCCGCGTTGTCGGTGACGGCGCTCAGCGACTGCGCCACCGACTGGCCGGCCTTGATCGAGTTCGCGATCAGCTCCATCGCGCGCGGGAGGCCCGCGTCGAACTCGCGAAGTCGGCGGCCCCGCCGATTGCGCAGGTATAACGACGGAAGCACGTAGCCGATCACCGCGAGAACCAGGAACTCGGCTCCGATCCCGAACCGGAGAAGGCCGATCACAGCAAACAGCAGCGCGAAGCCGCCCTGGATCAACCGGAACTCGTACGGTCGCAGCTCGATGTCCGCGCTCACCAGGTCGCGCTGCAGCTTGGTCGTGCGCTGGTCGGACGCGATCCACGCTGGGGTCCCTGTGGACTCGAAGCGACGCCTCAGCTGCTCGCGGACGTCAGCCAGAGTTCGGTACGAAGCGCGGACCGACTCCTCGGGACCCACCGCCTGCTGGGAGCGGACCATCCCGTAGACGACGAGGCCAACCCCGATGGCCGCGGCGACTGCGACCAGGATGATCGCTGTGCCCACGACCTAGTGGGTGGTGAAGTGCCAGCGAGCGTCGACGTCTTTGGGGCCCACGCCCGTGGCCGAAGAGACGCTCGGGCACTTGGTGTCGGGCTGCGTCGGCACACCCTGGTAGTCGGTGTAGGACTCCAGCACGTACTTCATGGAGGCGTTGTTCAGCAGCCAGAAGAGGTACTCGGAATCGCAAGCGGTCATGAGCACGGTGAGGCTGCTGGTCACCACTCCACTCGCGGCGCCGCTGCCGCTGTTCGCCGGGCCTACCCGCAGCACGTCGACGTCGCGGAAGACGGTCAGCACCACCGAGCGGCCAGGGTTTTGGCCGAGGATCTGTGTGTTGACGGTCGCGAGCATGGTGATCCTATCCCCGACCTGGACGTAACCGCCGACCCCGACCTGCTCGTTGGTCGGCACGGTCACCGCGACCCAGCCCTTGGGGATCGGCAGGTAGGCGACGTCACTGCTGCTCACGAGATCACCGGACGGCGCGACCAGGTTGGCGCTGACGGCCATGCCGGCGGGTATGTTCACGCGCGCGCCCTTGCCGGCCACGTCCGCGACCCGCGTGAAAGCCTCGGGCGGGGGAGAAGCGATGTTGCTCAAGGTGAGGTCGGAGGCCGAGATCACAGTCCGAGCCGCGATGTCGTGGCTTGCGACGACGACCCTCGTCCCGGTGGTGCTGCCCTGGATCAGCGGAAGGCTGGCGATGCCCGCCGCAGTCGCAAAAGCGATCACGGCGAGCACGGCTCCGATGACGATGTAGAGGCGGCCGCGGCGCGGACGGGCGAGGGCGGAGGAGGCAATTGACATTTAGGTGGGCGCTAGCTTCACAAAAGGGACGCCCTAAAGCAACTCATTCAATGAGAATCGCCTCGACGAGGGCGGTATTGATCCCGTAGTCGCTTCCGACGGCGATCCCCGCTCCGCCGGCCGCCGAGACCGACAGGGTGCCGCACGCCAGTGTGCCGGCGATCGTGCTCGTCCCGTTGACGGTGTCAGTGCACGTGCCGGGCCAGAAGACCGATCCCAGCAGCCAGTGCTCGGCCGCGATGCCCTTGATGGCGACCTGGCCCGTGTTGCTGGCCGTCGCCCAGATCAGGAGGTTCCAGCAGGCGCGATCCCCCGTCGGGCACCAGCTGGATCCAGGGCAGCTGGCGTCTCCGGCTGGCGCTGAGGAGCATGGCGCCGCGAACCACGTGTAGCCGCCTCCCGCCGAGTCGGCGGCCGCGTTGGGCGGGCAGGTCGCGATCGAGCACGGCGTGGAGCCGAACTGGCAGGTCGCGGTTGTGCAGCTGGCGCCACCCCCAGGGGCGCAGGTGCCAGTCGAGAAGCCCGCCTGGTTGACGAACTCGAGCGTCACATCGCGCGCCAGGAGCCCCACGCCATTGAGGCAGATCCCGCCGCCACCCGCAAACCCTGAGCCGTTGAAGTGGTAGAAGCCAGGGTCGAGCACGGCTCCGCCGCCGGCACCCGCGGGCTTGAAGGTAGCAATTGTGAGAGCCCAGGTCGTCGCCGAGCTGCTGGTCACCGTCTCGCTGGCCACGCCGGCCGGCAGGTTGAGGCGGTATTCCGAGGCAAAGTCGCGGGCTGTGTTGTTGACCAGCGTTGTCCAACCCGCTCCTGGGGTGAAGGTGGCGCCGCCGCCCGCGTTGTAGCCCTCGTTTGTGATCACGAGCTCGTTGGCCTGGGTCATGGGGCCGCTGGTCGAGTTGGTGGCCGTCGTGGTGCTCGAGCTGATCGCCTGAGCGCCTGTCTGGTCCAGGGGCGCAACTGTGGCCACGCCAGACCACTCCGTGAGCTGGACGATCGTATTGTTTGGCGTCCCGAAGGTGACGCTGGTGATCCCGCCCGGGTTGTCGGGGTAGTACCAGATCTCCGTCCTGGCCGCTCCACCCTGGTTGACGGCGGTCGCCCGCACCCACCCCGCGGGGGCCGTGTACGCCGTATTGGTCGGATCGCCGTTGGCAGTCGCGACCAGCAAGTCGCCGGCGGTGCTGGCGATGGGGAGGGACGCGGTCGGGTTTCTCTTGTTGGATGACTCGGGTCCGGCCTGGACCAAGGCGATGGTCGCCGGGGCCAGCGCCGCCAGGTCGAGGTAGCCGTAGCAGCTGGGCCTGAAGTGGTAGAAGCCGCTGGCGTCCGTCGCTGCGGGCGAGGGTCCCAGACCGGTGCCAACCACGACTCCGCCGGCCGTGATGTTCGGGTACACACCCGCCGGGTTGCAGGCGGCGCCGAGAGCCCCTCCGCTGCTGTTGCGCAGGGTCGCGATCGCCGCCGGGTCTGTGTTGGGCTCTGGTGGAAGGAGCACCGACACCGGCGCGACTGGCTGCGCTCCGGTTCCGCCCGCGCACGGGTTCGGCTGGATCGCGGCTACGCCGGCGGCGAGAAACGCGCTGGTACCCGAGGTGCCGCACGCTGTCGAGTTATGCCCGGCGAGCTCAAAGCCGTCGGCGCACACTGCGCTCGTCGACGCCGAGTTGGAGCCTGCGACGCACGCGCCGCCCCCGACCCAGGTCTGCGCGTTGGCGTACACGGAGACGTTGCCCGTGTCTGAGTAGGTGCTCGACGCCGCGTCGAACCGGCTGTGCGCGTACACCGCGCATCCGCCGGCGAGGGTGATCGCGTTAGAGGCGAGGATGCTGCCGCCGACATTGAAATCGCCGCCCGTGCACGCCAGCGTGCCCGCGATCACTGCCGGGGTCGAGCCGTTGAGCTGTTGGGCCACCGCACGCCGTGTCACATTGGTCGTCGAGGCGCCGGCGTAGTTGCCGAAGGAGATGGGAAGCGACAGCGTGAGGGTCACCTCGACCTGCTGTTGGTGGGCGCGGTAGGGATAGCGGATCGACTCGGTCAGTCCGCTAGCGAATGTGTCGGTGCCGGTGTAGCCCGCCGCGCAGCTGCCTGCGCCGATCGTCAGGCTCCCGGTGCGTGTGCGCTGGGTGGCGATGAAGTTGTCGGCCTCGGTGATGACGGTGCTCGCGGAGCCTGCGGAGCAGCCGACCCCAATCTTCATGGCCGCATCGAGGGCCGCCTGGTCGGCGAGCTGCTGGAGCTGGTTGCGCTGCCACTCGACCGAGCCGGTGAGGAGGATCAGCGCCGCCGAGCCAATCAAAGCGAGGAGCCAGACCGCGACGATGACGAGCACCTGACCCTTCTGCTTTTGGTGCCGCACGTCAGAACTCGAGCCTCTCGACCGTCTGCGAGTCGAAGGTGACCGTGCTCGGGATGCCGAGCAGGGTGTTGAGGACCGGCTTCCACTGGAGCTTCAGGTCGACGACGACGAGCTGATGGCCGGACGTGCGCACCGCGGCGCCGCTGACCCCGGCACAGGTCGGGCAGCTCCACCTGGGATTTGGATTGCCGCCGGTTGCGTCGAGCTCATAGACGAAGACGTAGACGGTGCTTGGGTTGATGGCGCCGGTCAGCGTGATGGTGCCGGGGCGCAGCGGGTTCGCGTTGGGCGTGTAGGTGCCATATGACGGCGGGCTCGAGATGGCGGCGGAGTCCTGGTAGACGACGGACATCCCAAGTGGGTCGAGCTGGTGGGCGCGGTCGGTCAGCGGGCCGAGCGAGCAGGGCGTGGCGAGCGCGGTGCAGTTCGGCGGCAGCGTGTTGGATCCGCTGTAGTAACTGAGCACCGCTTGCCTGGCCATATCGCGCGAGGCGCCCTGCAGCATGGTGTAGATGAGCAGTCCGCGGCCCAGGTCGACCGTGGCGCCGATCAGGAGGAAGACGACGGGCGCGATCAGGGCGAACTCGATGAGCGCCTGGCCCGAGGCGCGCAGCCTCACCATGACGTCGTGGCGCGGCTCGACCCCGTGATCGTGATGCCGCCGCCAAGGATGTTGAGGTCGCTGAACCCGTAGTAAACGAATACATCGACTTCCGATTGGTACAGCGTGGGTATCGAACCGGTGCAGTTGGCGCTGGTCCCGCAGTACACCGCGACCACCGCCTGGCCCGCCACCGGGACTGTGTAATCGGTTCCCGCGACGAATGGCGGCGGGTGACCGACCTGGGTCGGACAGCTGACGTTGGTCGTCACGGCCGCCAGGTCGGCGGTGATCAGGTTGCACATGGCGGCCAGGCCGGGGCCGTTGGTGCTGGTGGTCTTGCCGGCTACAAACCGTGCCGCGTCGCTCGCGGCGTCTGAGGTTTCCATGGCGAACGCGTAGCCCCGGCCCAGCTCGAGGATGCCGGCGACGAGGAGGACGAGCACCGGCAGGGTGAGGGCAAACTCGACCAGCGCCTGGCCACCGCTTCTCCTGCCGGACCGGTCATGCATCGAGCTTGAGACTGGACAGGATTACGCGCGCGACCTCGGTCGCCCCGCGCGACACCATCGCCGACGGGTCGTGCTGCAGAACGAGGCCGCCGGCAAGCGTCGAGTCCTCTGGACGTGAGTCGTCGAAGCCGACGACGACGGACATCTTGCGACCAAGGATCGATTCGACCGCGGCGCGGTCGAGCGGCGGGTGGGGCGACCGCTGGTTGAGGACGAGCTCCATGCGGTTGTCGGGCACGTTCATGATGTCGCGGAAGATCGCCAGCGACCGCCGCGCATCGGTCATGGCCGCGATCTCGGGTGGCACCACCATCACCAGGCATTCGGCGCGTTCGATGACCGCGAGCGCTGCTTCGGCAAGGGACGTCCCGAGGTCGACGACGATCACCTTTTGCCAGGAAACCACCACGTCAAGAACGCGGCCGACGCGCTCCCCGGTCAGCGTGTCGACCTCTTCGGGCCGCAAGGTGCCGGGCAGGACGCCCATGCCTGTGCGGTGGTTGACGATGTTGCCGCGCAGGACAGACTCGAAATCCACCTGCGCCGCCTTGGTCGCGCTCGCGATCGAACCCGTGGCGATCAGGTCCGCGAACAGGGCGGCGTGCCCGAAGGGCGCGGCGAGGTCAATCAGCAAGACCTGGCGCGGAAACTTACGCGCGAGGGCGGCCGAGGTGTTGATCGCAAGCGTCGTCGTGCCGGCGCCGCCCTTGGCTGAGAAGAAGGCCACGATCGGGGCCGCCGTGCGGGAGGCGGTCTGGGCTGCAGCCGCGGCCGCAGCGGCCAGCTCCTGGTCCCACAGCTTCTCGAGCGTGATCGCCACCTTCTCCAGGTCCGGCCCGAGGCCCTCCAGCAGCCCGTCGCGGTCGAGAGTCAGAAGGACGGCGTTCGTCAGGCCGTAGATGCTCGTCACGTAGCTGCCCCCGGTGCGGGCGGCGGGGAGGATGACCAGGTCGCCCGGAGCAGGGCGCCGGGTGAGCAGCACCTTGCCCTTGGCGTCGGTGATCGACTCCTCCACCTGGCCGGCGGCCAGAAACACGACTACGTCGCCCCCCTGCCCGCCCAGGCGCAGGGTGTCCCGAGCGGCCAGGCCGACGGTCCGCATCCTCCTGGCCACGGCTCGCAAAACGCCGTCGTTTAGCTCCGAGAAAACGGCGGACATCTCCAGGATCCGCATCCGCATCTGAACCGCGGACGGCGACTGGTCTCCGGCGGGCTCGCTGCTGCTAGCACCCACCTGGCGTGCTTCTTCCTCCCGCGCCCGCTGTAAGGTTTCCGGAACCTCACGGGCGTTCAAAACGCGGATACTGTACCAACCGCCCCCCAGATGGCCCCCCCGCTTCGCAGCAACGGCTCAAACAACAGGCCTACGGTCCAGGCCCCAACCCGCACTCCTGGGCGGTCTCGTGTGGCCGGACGTGTTGACCGGGTGCTTAACACCGCCATGGCCGGCGAGAAGTCCGCGGTCCTTAACGTCACCGCCGCCGAGCTGCTGGCCGAGCCGGTGGCTGTGGCCCAGAGCCTCGACGCGGCGCTGGACCGCCCAGGCGTCGGCGTCATCGGCCACTGGATGATCCAGGAGCTTTTCCGCCGGTCGAGGCTCCACGACGAACTTCTCAACGCCCTCGCCAGCCCCAACCCGGTCACCCGAGCCGCGGCCGCCCGGATCTGCGGCGCCGCCCGCATGACCGACGCGGTGATCTGGCTGGAGGACATGGTCCGGGACCAGAACCCGCGCGTCCGGGATGCCGCTGTCCGTGCGCTGGCCCAGTTGGGCGGGCGCCGGGCGGTCGAGGTGCTCATGGCAGCAACCGATGTCATCCCGCAGTACCGGCTCGCGATCGCACTGTCCCGTGCCGCCTCCGACCTCGACATCGAGGCCATGATGCGTAAGCCGGAGACGGAACGAGCCGCGGTGGCGACCGTGCTGGCCTGCGGTCTTCGCTCCGACGTGCTGCGCGTCTCCCCGCTGCTCGGGATAGCACACGACCGGAGATGGCCGAGGCAGGTCCGCAAGGCGGCGTGCAAAGCGCTGGCCACCATCGGCGACCGCTCCGCGTCTGACGGGCTGACCAGGCTCGCGGCAGGTGACCCTGACCCCGCGGTGAAGCAGGCCGCAGAGCAGGCACACCGCCGGCTGGTCAGGCGCGCGGTGGCGAGGTGAAGCTCTCCGAGCGCTTCGACCGCCGCTATCAGCAGACACCGGCGCCGACCGCCACTCCGCCGACGCCTGCCGCTGAACCTCATGTACCGCCCGATGGTCAGCCGTCGATCGCCCCGACCGAGCGTCGGGCGGTGGCGCGGGAGCCGATCACGTCGACACCGTCGCAGCCACTGGAGGCGGTCCGACCGGCCGAGCAGGCGGCTCCCTTGAGCCCTGCCCTGGCGGCTGCCAAAGCGGAGATTCATGCCGACCTGTTGAGACGTCACGCGGCAGCAATCGACATCAACAACCGCGCCGGCATCCGCCGGCTGCTCACCCAGCTCACCGAAGACCACTTCCGGGCGAAGCCGCCCGCCGCGCTCGTCACCGCCGCCGACCGCGAGCACCTCGTCGAGATCCTCTTCGACGAGGTGATCGGACTCGGGCCGCTGGAAGCGCCGCTCCGCGACCCCGACATCACCGAGATCATGGTCAACCGGCCGGAGCAGATCTTCGTCGAGCGGCGTGGACGGATCGAGCTGACCAACCTTGCCTTCGAGGACGAGGCGAGCCTGCGCCGCGTGATCGACCGCATCGTGTCGACGATCGGGCGACGCGTCGACGAGTCGGAGCCGATGTGTGACGCGCGCCTGAAGGATGGATCGCGCGTCAACGTCGTCATCCCGCCGGTCGCGATCTACGGACCTTGCCTGACCATCCGCAAGTTTGGGCGTGAGGTGTTGACGCCAGAGAAGATCGTCGCCACGGGTGGCTCGTCTGAGGCCATCCTCGAATACCTCGACGCGGCGGTGAAGACTCGCCTCAACATCATCGTGTCCGGCGGCACAGGCTCGGGCAAGACGACCCTACTCAACGTGCTCTCCGGTTTCATTCCCGGCAACGAGCGCATCGTGACCTGCGAAGACGCGGCGGAGCTGCGGCTGCGTCAGGTGCACGTGATCAGCCTCGAGTCGAAGCCCGCCAACGTCGAGGGCCGCGGACAGATCGCGATCCGCGACCTGGTCCGCAACTCGCTCCGCATGCGCCCCGACCGGATCATCGTCGGTGAGGTCCGCGGCGGGGAGGCGCTGGACATGCTGCAGGCGATGAACACCGGCCACGACGGGTCGATGAGCACGCTGCACGCCAACAACGCGCGCGACACGATCACGCGACTGGAGACGCTGGTGCTGCTCGCGGGCACCGAGCTGCCCTCGCGTGCGATCCGCGGTCAGATCGCATCGGCCATCAACGTCATCGTCCAGACCGAGCGGCTGCGCGGCGGCGCGCGCAAGATCGTCAGCATCGCTGAGGTTTTCGGGCTGCGCGACGGCGAGGTCGGGCTCAACGAGCTCTTCACGTTCAAGCAGGTCGCGGTGACGCCCGACGGGAGGGCCGTCGGCTATCACACGGCGACCGGAACCGGCACCACGTTTGCCGAGCACTTCAAGAGCAACGGCGCCGAGCTCCCAGAGTCGATGTTCGAGCCCAGCCCTCAACCACCGATGGAGAAGCTCTCCTGATGGACGAGTTTCGCGACCTCGCCTCGTCGCAGCCGGAGCAATACGCCGACGGCAGGCCTCCGCGCATGATCCAGTTCGACGCCGAGCTGCTCGACGACATCGGCTACCAGCTCCGCAACCAGCTCAATGCCGTCATGGGCGCGGCCGGACTGCTCACTCAGTCGGCCGAGGGCAGCGAAGAGCGCGAGCTTGCGGACATCGTGGAGAGCGCGGCCGAGCAGGTGGCCCGAATCGTGGACGCCGTGCTCGACTACGCGACGATCGAGAGCGGCAAGTTCGAGCTGGCCCTGCATCCATTCGACGCGCGCGCTACGGTCGAGAGCTGCCTGTCGCTGGTGTCGGAGGCCGCCGGCGCCAAGGGTCTCGATGTCTCATTTCACGCCGCGCCCGAGGTCCCGAACGTCGTCAACGGCGATTCGCGACGGCTGGAGCAGATCCTGCTCACGCTGCTGCACGGCGCCGTCGACCGCACGTTCCGTGGCGGCATCGGCGTCGAGCTCTCGTCCGAAGACCGCGGCGGACTGATCGCGTTGAACTTCAAGATCCGCGACACGGGGCGCGGCGTCCCGGCGCGCATCTTGCGCGGCGGGCTCGACGGAGTGACCGGACCCTACGACAAGCTCGAGTCCGGAGACCGACTGGCGGTGCTGAGCCTCCGCACGACCAAGCAGCTCGTCGACCTGATGGACGGCGAGCTGCGCGTCGAGCAGGGCGGGGTCGAGGCGGGTCCGGATGCAGGCACGACATTTGAATTCAGCGTGCTCGCGGAGGCGCTGCCGGGTGCGGTGGCGACGACGCTGCTGACGCTGGAAGGCATGAAGGTGCTCGTCATCGCCGCCGACCCCACGGAAAAGCGGGTGCTCGCGCTCCAGGTCGAGCAGTGGGGCGCCAGCGCGGCGTCGGCCACGCCGGAAGAAGCGCTCGGCGCCATCCAGGGCGAAAGGCCATTTGACATCGCGCTGATCGAGCACCGCCCGCCCGCGATCGACGGCCTCGCCATCTCCGAGACGCTGCGCGGGAGGGCTGACCAGATGCCGATCGTGCTCATCGCCTCCGCACCTCCGGGCCCGGCGGAAGCCGCGGCCGCCGACAGCGGGGTCATCCAGGCGACGCTGACCAAGCCGGTGCCGCCTCGCACGCTGCACGACGTGATGATCCAGGTCGGCGGACGTGGAGCCCAGCCTCAGGCCGCCCAGGAGGTCGTGCCCGGCACGCTCCGCGTCCTCATCGCGGACGACAACGCGTTGAACCAGAAACTACTCAGGCGACTGGTCACCAAGCTCGGCCACACGGTCGACGTGGTCTCCAACGGACGCGAGGCGGTCGCGGCGGTCGCGCAGCAGCCTTACGACGCCGCCCTCATGGATGTCCTGATGCCGGAGATGGACGGACTCGCCGCGGCGGAAGCGATCTGCCGCAGATGGCCGCGCGGCAACCGGCCACGACTGATCGCCTTGACCGCCATGGCCGGGCCGGGCGACCAGGAGAGATGCCTGCGGGCGGGGTTCGACGACTACATGAGCAAGCCGGTGCGGCTCGAGGACCTGACCGAAGCGCTGAAGGCTGCGGCCGGCCAGCGCACCAACCGAGAAAGGGCCGGCCTCTAACCCCCTCTCCCCTCGGGAAGAGGGCCGGGCTCTGACCCCCTCCCCCCATCGGGGGGAGGGCCAGGGAGAGGGGCTTAATTCGTGATTACCCTCGGAGCCGGTTGTCGAGCCGGTCCTCATGCGACGAGCGACGGGAAGCGCGCGCCTCGAGGTAGACGACGACGATCACGATCATGCCGCCCAGCACCATCAGGCCACCCAGCGCTTCTGCCTCGGCGCCCGTGGGCTGCGTGATGATCTGGACCATCGCCGCGCCGAAGACGAGGATGTAGCTGAGGCCCAGGAGACGCACGCGCGGGGCGACCTCGACGCCTTCGCCTCCGCGCCACGGACGCTTGCCGACGATGAGCAACCACGCGCCCATCACGAGGGCCAGCGCGGCGAGGACCAGAGAGATCAGCTGGACGTAGGCGGTGGCCACCGGCGCGAGAGTTTAACCCCCTGGTTCTTACAATCGAACACTCGATGCCCCGCACCGAGCCGATCAAAGCCGCCCGGGGAGTTCACGACATCCTTCCCGCGGATCTTCCGCTCTGGCGCGCGGCCGAGTCTGCGGCCAGGGAAACCGCCACCAGCTTCGGCTACGAGGAGATCGTCACGCCGCTGATCGAGCAGGCGGAGCTCATCGAGAGGATCGGCGAGGACACGGACGCCGTCTCCAAGGAGCTGTATCGGTTCGAGAGGCGAGGCAGCCAGAACCTGGCACTGCGTCCCGAAGCGACCGCCGGTGTCGTGCGCGCGTACTTCGAGAACGGCCTCAACCAGGGGCCGAAACCAACGCGTCTTTATTTGATTGGCCCGATGTTCCGCTACGACAAGCCGCAGCAGGGTCGCTACCGGCAGTTCTTCCAGTTCAACGTGGAAGCGATCGGCGGCGCGAGCCCCGCGTTCGACGCGGAGACGGTCGAGCTCGCGCAGCGCTGGCTGAACGCGGTCGAACTGACCGAGCTACGCCTTGAGCTGAACAGCATCGGCGACGAGAAGTGCCGGCCCGCCTACCTGGAGAAGCTCAAGGCTTACTACCGCCCATTGAAGTCGAAGCTGCACGGCGAGTGTCAGCTGCGCCTGGAGCGGAACCCGCTGCGGCTCCTGGACTGCAAGGTCCCGCAGTGTCAGCCGTTCAAAGCGAAAGCGCCGCGCATCACGGACAACCTGTGCGACGAGTGCGCCGAGCACTGGGCCGCGGTGCAGCGCCTGCTGGACGCCGCAAGCATCGAGTACCGGCACAACCCGTACCTGGTGCGGGGCCTCGACTACTACACGCGCACCGTCTTCGAGTTCTATCCCGCCCGCGCGAGTGGGCAGCAGGACGCGCTTGCGTCCGGAGGGCGCTACGACGGACTGGCGGAGGCCGAGGGTTGGCCGTCGACGCCGGCGGTCGGATTCGCGGGCGGACTGGACCGCGTGACGGAGTTGATGGCGGCGAGCGGCCGCGAGGTTCCGGTCAGCCCGGCCGCCGAGGTGCTGGTCGTGCCCGAAGGTGAGCTCGCGATCGCGGCGGCAGAGGTCGCCCGAATCTGCCGCACAGCGCGCTCCGTGGCGGTCGACTACGAGCCGCGAAGCCTGGCCGCCAAGATGCGCTCTGCGAACAAGGTTGGCGCGAAGTGGGTGATCCTGCTCAGCGAGGACGACGCTTCGCGGCGCGTCGCGAGGCTGAGGGACATGTCCAGTGGAGAGCAATCCGAGGTCGCATGGCAAGAACTTCCGACACAACTCGCATGAGCGGCTTCTCCGCTCCGCACTGCGGCTCGCTGCGCGCGAGCGACGAGGGCAAGTCTGTGGAGTTGTATGGCTGGGTCAGCAGCATTCGTCGCCATGGAGGACTCGTCTTTATCGACCTGAGGGATCGATGGGGACCAGTCCAGGTTGTTGTCAGTCAAATTGTCAGCAGGGCCGACACCTACAACACCACCTTTAAGATCCGCGATGAGTTTGTTCTTCATGTAACGGGGGCCGTGAAGCTACGTGCCCCTGGCACGGTTAACCGAAAGACCGCAACCGGCGAAGTCGAGGTTGTGGCCGACGAGATTCACGTCGTCTCCACGAGCAAAACTTCCCCGTTTCCAATTGAGGACGAGATCAGTACGGATGAGAGCATTCGCCTCAAGTACCGCTACCTTGACCTGCGACGTCCGCGGATGCAGCAGATCCTGGAGCTGCGTCACCGCGTCAATAAGATCATTCACACATACATGGACGAGCGTGAGTTCATCGAGGTCGAAACGCCTCTGCTCATCAAGACCACACCCGAAGGTGCCCGGGATTTCATCGTTCCGTCGCGACTCCATCCGGGCAACTTCTACGCGCTGCCGCAGTCGCCGCAGACCCTCAAGCAGCTCCTGATGGTGGCGGGCCTGGGCCGCTACTACCAGATCGCTCGCTGCCTGAGAGACGAGGACCTGCGGGCCGACCGTCAGATCGAGTTCACGCAGCTCGACCTGGAAATGTCCTTTTGCACCGAAGAAGATGTGTTCAGCCTCGTCGAAGGTCTTTTCGCGCGCATATGGAAGGAAGTGCTGGGCGTCGACCTCCAGCTCCCATTTCCGCGGATCGACCAGCAGGAGGCATTCCTCAAATACGGAACCGACCAGCCTGACCTCCGCTATGACCTGGCGATCGCGGACCTGGGAGACGCGCTTCAACAAACGAAGGCCGATGTCTTTCGCACCGTGCTGCGGGACGGCGGTGTAGTTCGTGGTCTGGCCGTCCCAAACGGTTCAGACATGAACCGCAAGGAGTTGGATGAGCTGACGACGCTTGCGAAAGGCGCCGGTGGCAAAGGCTTGGCCTGGCTTCCTGGACCACTCGACAAGTTCTTGTCCGACCGTGAACGATCATTGATCAGGGAGCGGACCGGCGCGAGGGGAGAAGACCTTGTGCTCCTTGTCGCCGACCGAAAGCGCCGCGCCGAGAAGATCATGGGGCTGATCCGCCGTCAAGTCGCCCGACGTCGCGGCTTGATCCGGGAAGGTGAGTTCAAGTTCCTGTGGGTTTTCCCGATGTACCTGTTCGTCGAAGGCGACGACGGCAAGCTGACGTATGGTCACCATCCGTTTACGCGGCCGTTCGAGGAGGACCTGGACTTTGTCGACGAGCGGCCGTACGACGTGCGGGCGCATGCGTACGACCCCGTCTGCAACGGCTATGAGTTGGCGAGCGGCAGCTTGCGGATCTATGACCCCAAGCTGCAGCGACGTGTATTCCAGATCCTGGGCCTCGAAGACGCAAAGATTCAGGAACGGTTCGGATTCCTGCTCGAGGCGTTCGAGTACGGCGTTCCACCCCACGGCGGAATCGCACCGGGGATCGACCGCATCATCATGTTGCTCGCAGGGACCGACAACATCCGCGACGTGATCGCGTTTCCCAAAACCCAGAGCATGCAAGACCTCATGCTCGACGCGCCAAGCCCTGTGGAGACCGCGCAGCTCGAAGAGCTGCACATACGGGTGGTAGCGCCCCAGAAACCCGGCTCGTAGGATTGACTCGCTCCCAATGAGCTGTGGGTGATGTGCGCGTTGCCCAACAGTTCATCAATCGGGACCCCGGAGTCCGCAAGGCCGACCAAAGGCCCGCTTGGACGGGACTTGGAGAGTCGAGGCAGGGGACCCACCTGAGCATGCTCAGGACAACCCACCCCCGCCGCTCGGAGGGAGCACACCGTTCGCAGTCGGAACCCTGCCGGGTTCCCCCTACGCCGCAGCCCTCAACGGCGCCTCGCGGTGGTCGACACCGCCCGCGCCACACGCGCCGGATTCGGGGCGCTAACCCCTTCCGGCGAAGTAGATCTGTTCTCAAGGCCCTGACGACAAGCGGCGAGTGGCGGCCCAGGGCATCGCGGGTCGCGACCGGGCGCAGCCCGGTCGCCAAAGCGCCACCAGCGTGAGGTACATCCCGCCAGGCCTGATCGTGGCCGTGCTGCTTGTCCTGATCGTCTCCCAGTTGTGCTTCGCCTTCATTCCCTACCGTCGCCGGGCCTATGTCCCGGTCCTGCTCATGACGGCGCTGGGCTTCGCGCTCGGCCAGGCGTGGGACTTTCTCGGCTTGCCCTCCTTGCGGCTCGGCCAGGCCAACCTGCTGCCGGCGTTGGTCTTTGCGCTCATGCTCCAGCCCCTGGCCCGCTTCGTCCCCCGACCGTCCCGAGGACCGAGGGAGCCCCGCCCAAGCAACTCCAACCCGCGCACTTAAGATTGCGGGTGTGTTTGCCGCCGGGGCATGGGGGGTATGCAGTCGGTGAGCGGTCAAAGCTTCATGTGGATCGCGTTTGGGGTCGCCGCCCTGATCGTGGCGCTGGCCTTGGCCGCGGTCCTGATCCGGCTCCGAGGCACGCTCGGCGCCGTGGAGGAGCTGCTCGACACCACCAACGAAGAGATGAGAGAGACACTTCCCGAGGTGCGACAGACCATCGAGAACGTGAACGACATCACGTCCGGTGTGAACGTCGGACTCCGGACCGGCGGCCGCGGCTTGGCCGCTTTCGGCCGGGGCGTGAGCTCGGCCGTGTACGGCGTGAGGGTGGCTGGTCAGACGCTTGTTCGCTCGGTAAAAGGAGGTAGCGATGGCTGACGACAGAGGCGGCAGCGGATTCGGCTGGTTTGTTCTTGGCGGACTCATCGGCGTGGCGATCGGCGCCTACATCGCGACCGGACCCGGCCGCGAGCAGATCGAGAGCCTCCGCACCAAGACCATAGAGCTCAGCGGCAGCGAGCCGGCGCAGCGCGCACGCGAAGCGGCGCAGCGCGCGAGGACGATGGTCACCGACCCCGAGCACCCCGTCGGCAAGGCGATCCAGGACGGGGTGGCGGCGGCTCGACGCAAGAGGGAAGAGCTCGAGGCGGCGGCGGCGCGCAGGATGAACCGCGCGTCGACCAACCTGGAGGAGTAGCCGGGCCGAGATGGCGAAACGAGACCTGGCTGAGCTGAAGATCCCGGCGTCGTCGGCCTTCATCCCCGTCGCCAAGCGAGTGGCGACGACGCTCGGGGGCCAGCTGGGTCTGAGCCTGACAGATCTCGACGAGCTGGCGATCGCGCTCACGCAGGCGTGCGACAGCGCGATCGCGGCTGCGGCCGACATGGGCATGGTCTCCGACCTCAAGCTCACGTACTTCGCGACCAACCGCGCCCTGGTCGTCGACGTGGACCTCATGCCAAGCGGGACGGCGCTTCCGCTGCCGGCGGCCAAGCACGAAACCGATGTCGACCCGGAGCTGCAGCGGCTTGCCTACGAGATGATCCGCTGCTTCGTCGATGACTTCCGACCGGTCATCGAGCCGCGCACAGGGCACGTGCGCTTCCGGATGGTCAAGCACCTGGCAGGCTGAACTTCGACCGGCGGAAGATTTAAGGAAGAGTGGCTTCCACGCCGCGGATACCGCGCGACGAGCTGCGCGCGCTCCATCGCCGCTACAAGGAAACGAACGACCCCGCTGAGCGCGACCGGATCCGAGCGCAGCTCGTCGACGCCTATCACGACTTCGTCTATTTCCTGGCCCGCAAGTTCCAGAACCGCGGTGAGCCACTCGACGATATCGTCCAGGTCGGCTACCTCGGGCTGATCAAGGCGATCGAGCGATTCGACCCCGACCTTGGGTACGAGTTCACAACGTTCGCCACCCTGACGGTGGCCGGCGAGATCAAGCGCTACTTCCGCGACAAGGGGACCGCGATCCGGTTTCCTCGCCGCCTGCAGGAGCTGCATCAGTCGGTCGTACGGGTCAACGAGCAGATGAAGATCGAGCTGGGCCGCGAGCCGATGGTCGGCGAACTGGCGGAGCGTCTCGGCGTCTCCCCGGACGATGTCACCGATGCGATGGAGATGGGTCCGGCCTACGTCCCGGTCTCGCTCGACCAGCCGGTCGCCGGGGCCGACGGCCAGGACAACCGCTCGGTGGCGGAGCAGATCGGGGGGGCCGACCCCGAGCTCGAGCGGGTGGAGATGCGTGACGTGCTGGATCGCGCCATGGAGCACCTGACGCCCCGCGAGCGCGCGATCATGGCGATGCGGTTCTACGAGCAGATGTCGCAGTCGGAGATCGCCCGCCGCCTCGGCATCAGCCAGATGCATGTCTCGCGGCTGCAGCGAGCGGCCCTCGAGCAGCTGCGGAAATACGTGCCGGAGGAGACCAGCTGATGCCTTTATTGGAGGAAGAGGCGCCTCGCGATCCGTTCGTGCTTTTCGACCGCTGGTTCCGAGAGGCGACGGACGCCGGCGCGCTGCAGCCCGACGCGATGACGCTGGCCACGTCCGGCGAAGAGGGTCCGTCGGCCCGCATGGTCCTGTTCAAAGGGATCGAAGACGGCACCTTCCTCTTCTATTCCAACTACGGGAGCCGCAAGGGCCGCGACCTGTCGCACGACCGCCGCGCCGCGCTGGTCTTCTACTGGCCGGTGACGCGTCACCAGGTCAGGGTCTACGGCGTCGTGCGCAAGGTCGGCCGCGCAGCCTCCGAACGGTACTTCCACAGCCGTCCGAGCGGGGCGCAGATCTCGGCCCTCGCGTCGCGGCAGAGCCATGTGCTGCGCTCGCGTGAGCAAATCGAGCAGAGGGTGCTCGAGCTGGCCGCGAAGTATCCCGACGAGGTCCCTCTACCCAAGGATTGGGGCGGCTACGCGTTGCGTCCGATCTGGATCGAGTTCTGGGAGCACCGCGAAGACCGCCTCCACGACCGCCTTCGCTACGTCTTCCGTTCGGCCTACACGGGCGCTTGGCGGATCGAGCGCCTCGCCCCTTAGACTCAACTCACCCCGTGACCGGGAACGAGATCCGCAGACGCTTTCTAGAGCATTTCGCGAGCCGGGAGCATCTGGTCCTGCCGAGCGCGCCGTTGGTGCCGCAGGGCGACCCGAGCACCCTTTTCATCTCGGCCGGAATGCAACCGCTTCAGCCCTACTACCTGGGCTTTAGCAAGCCGCCCGCGCCCCGAATCGCCACCTGCCAGAAGTGTCTCCGCACGGGCGACATCGAGGAGGTGGGCAAGACCGAGCGCCACCTCACCTTCTTCGAGATGCTCGGCAACTTCGCACCGACTGGCGACTACTTCAAGGAAACGGCCATCCCGCTGGCGTGGGAGCTGGTCACCAAGGGCTTCGCGATGCCAGTCGAGCGCTTGCGCGCCACGGTGCATCCCTCTGACGACGAAGCCTTCGAGATCTGGACCAAGAAGACGTCCATCGACCCCATGCACGTCACCCGGCTGGGTGACAACTGGTGGGGCCTCGGGCGCGGGCCATGCGGTCCCGATTCCGAGATCTGGTGGGACCGCGGCCGCGAGGCCGGCTGCGGCCAGCCCGACTGCTACCCGGACCACTGCGCGCGCTTCACCGAAATCTGGAACCTGGTGCTGCCGCAGTACGACCAGCGTGCCGACCTGGGCGGGCCGCCCTCGACCGCCGAGTCGATCCAGAAAGGAATTGCCGATGGAGCCTTGGTTCCGCTCGCGCACCCTGCCATCGACACCGGCATGGGTCTCGAGCGCATCGCGTTCGTCCTCCAGGACAAGAAGGACGTGTTCGGAACCGACCTTCTCGCCCCGCTCGTCGAGTTCGTGCATGAAAGCAGCCCCAAGTCGAATGCGCTTTCGGAACGAATCATCGCGGATCACATCCGAGCGGTCACCTTCTGCATCAGCGACGGCGTGGTTCCTTCGAACGAAGGTCGCGGGTACGTCCTGCGCCGCCTGGTCCGTCGGGCGGCGCTGCATGGGCGCAACATCGGCCTGGGTGGCAAGCTCTCGGCAGGCGCGCAGCGCACCGTCCAGGTGTTCAAGGACGCATATCCCGAGCTGAAGGAGCGCGAGCGGCTGATCACAAACACAGTCGACACCGAGGCGGACAGGTTCGCCCGGACGCTCGATGCGGGCATGGAGCAGTTCGAGAAGATCGCCGCGCGCGGCGGGAAGACCATCTCGGGGGTGGACGCCTTTCGGCTCCACGACACGTTCGGTTTTCCTCTGGAGCTCACACGTGAGCTGGCAACGGGCCGAAACATCGGCGTGGACGAAGAAGGGTTCCGCACCGAGATGGCCGCGCAGCGTGAGCGCTCGCGACGGACGGTCCCGCATCAGTGGGCGCTGGCCAAGGATGTGCCGCGCTCGGAGTTCACCGGCTATCGCGAGTTGAGCACCAGGACGAAGATCGCCGGCATACGCAAGTCCGGCGAGGCGGTTGATGCGGCCGGGGAGGGCGATGCGATCGACGTGTTCCTGGAGCGGACGCCGTACTACGCCGAATCGGGAGGGCAGATCGGCGACACCGGGACCATCACGACGTCAAGCGGACGCATCCGGGTCGAGGACACCCAGAAACCATCGGAAGGGGTCATCGCCCATGAGGGCACGGTGATCACCGGAGAGGTCCGAACCGGCGAGGAGGCGACCGCCACGGTAGACGAGAAGCGGCGGCGCCAGATCATGCGCCACCACTCGGCGACCCACCTTCTGCACAAAGCGCTGCGCGAGACGCTGGGCGACCAGGTCGTCCAGAAGGGTTCGTGGGTCGGTCCAGACCACACCACATTCGACGTTCCGCTCAATCGCGCCATCACCAAGGACGAGCTGGGTCGCATCAACCGCCGGGTGATGGATAAGGTGCGCGCCGGGCTGCCTTTTCACGAGAGCCAGAAACCGTACCGGGAGGCGGTCGCGCATGGCGCCATGCACCTGTTCGAGGAGAAGTACGGCGATATCGTCCGCGTGGTTTGCTTCGGCGACTGGACATGCGAGCTGTGCGGAGGCACCCACGTCGAGAACACGGCCGACATCGGGACCGCGGTGATCGTGTCTGAGTCGAGCATCGGCTCGGGGCTGCGCCGCATCGATATGGTGGTCGGTGAGGCGGCCGATGACCTGGTCAGCCGCGACCGCGACCTGCTGTTGGACCTCGCGAGGTCTTTCAACGTGAGCCCGGAGCAGCTCCCAGAGCGGATCCGAGCCCTGCGCACGGAGCTCAAGGACGCCGAGCGCGAGGTCGCGAAGTTGCGCGACCAGGTGCGCGCGGCGCGCGTCGGCGGCGCCGATGGGCTCCTGGTCAAGCACGGCCGTGTTGACTACGTGGCCGAGTCGGTGGACGCCTCGACCGTCGAAGAGCTGCGCGCCTACGCCGACCGCTACCTGGAGAGGGTCAAATCCGGGGTCGTAACCCTTGTCGCCGGAGACAAGTTTGTCATCAAGGTGTCAAATGACCTCGTGCCTCAGTTCGATGCCACGCGCCTGAAGGAGCTTCTCGGTACGGGCGGCGGCCGGCCGCAGCTGGTCAGCGGCAAGCTGACCGTCTCCCCGGAGGAGGCATTCAAGCGCCTGGACGAGGCGTTGAAGTGACCAAGTTCAAGTTCCTGCGCAAGCGCAGCGACTACTACAGGCACTTCACGGTGCTGGACATCGGCACCGACCTGATCAAGGTCCTGGTCGTGCGCCGCGACGGCCCGGACGGCGAGGTGCTGGGCGTGGGCCGCGAGCCGCAAGCCCCAGCGGCGATGTCGGGTGGAGCGATCGCCGACCTCGAGTCCGTGATCCAGGCCTGCAACCGTGCCCTCGAAGCCGCCGAGGACATGGCGAGGACGGTTCCGGGCCAGGTCGTGGTCGGCATCGCAGGCGAGCTGATCAAAGGGTTCTCGTCGACGATCGCCTACCCGCGCGAGAACTCAAAGTCGCGCGTGCGGTCGAGCGAGATGTCGACCATGCTCCAGATGGTGCAGCGCCGCGCGCTTCGCGAGGCTCAGCACCTGCTCGAGATGGAGCGCAGTTACGGTCAGCTCGAGGCGCGTCTCGTCCACTCGGCGATCACGAACGTGCGAGTTGACGGTTACCCGGTCACCAATCCGGTCGGCTTCACGGGCAAGAACCTGGAGGTCACGGTCTTCAACACGTTCGCGCCGATGACGCACATCGACGCCATCGAGAGCGTGGTCCGCGAGCTCGACCTCGAGCTTGCCGCCGCGGTCGCGCAACCGTACGCGCTTGCGCGCGCATGCGCGAACGAGGAGGTCTGGGCGGAGGGCGGCATCTTCGTCGATGTCGGCGGCGGCACCACCGACGTCGCGCTGATCCGCGACGGTGGCGTCGAGGGGACGCGGATGTTCAACCTCGGCGGGCGCGCGTTCACGCGCCGCCTCGCGCTTGCCTTCGGGCTGAGTTACGAGGAGGCCGAGGCGAGAAAGCTCCGCCACTCGGAAGGACTGCTGTCCGCCGAGCAGCACCGGCAGGTGTCGGAGCTCCTGAGCGCGGACGCGGAGGTGCTTCTTCAGGGTCTCGCGCTGAGCATCCGGGAGCTATCGCGGGGCGAGCGTCTGCCATCGAGCATCTACCTCTGCGGCGGCGGCAGCCTGCTGCCCGAGCTGACGCTGGAGATGGTGAAGAACAACTGGGCGGCCGGCCTTCCGTTCCCTCGCGAGCCACGGGTCCGGCACCTGGTGCCGCCCGACGTCCGCAACCTGACAGACTCGACCGGGCAGCTTGTGAGCCCCCAGGACATCGCCCCGATGGGCCTTGCCAACCACGCCTTGCGAACTGAAGCGGAGGAGCGCGATACGGTCAACACCGTCATGAGACGGGTCCTAAGCGCTATAAAAGTCTGACCAGACCTCGAGGAGACCAGTAAGCGATATGGCAACGAACCCGATTTACGTTGAAACCGAGGAGGAGATCCCGGAGCTCGTCGAGCGCCTTAGGCGCTATCACGGCGAGGACACGATGGTCGTCCTGCCCATGCGCTCGCGCATCGGTCAGAGCCGCTTCAACTTCCAGCTGCTGCGCAATTACTCCGCGCGCCTGGGGAAGCGGGTCACCGTCGTCTGCGACGACCCTGCGGTCCAGAAGATGGCCTCCGAAAGCGGCTTCCCGGTGTTCGGAGCGGTGGGGGCACATGGCGAAGGCGTGCCCAGCGAGGTCGAGGCACCGCCGCCGGTCCGGAAGTGGTGGCAGCGCCGGCAGACTGCGCCCAGCACCCACGTCGGGATCGCGGCGCCGACCAGGCTGTTGACCAAGACCGCGACCGAGCTCAAACCTGGCCGCTTCCTTCTCTATGTGACGGCGATCACCCTCATCCTGGTCGGCCTGTTCGCGACAGCCGTGTTCGTGCCCTCGGCCTCGGTGACCCTGGTTGCCCAGGCGCAGCCGTTCGTGCAGAAGGACGTCGAGATCCAGGCCCAGCCCGGCAAGCCGCCGATCAAGGTCCGGTCGGTCACGATCTCGAAGTCGAACTCGCAGGGGTTCAAGGTCACAGGCCTGATCAACGTGCCCCTCGCCCCGGCGACCGGCCAGGTCGTCTACACCAACGACATCTCAGCCCCGAAGGCCGGACAGATCAACTACGGCTCGCCGGGCATCATCGTGCCGAGGAATCAGTACCTGAAGAACACCAACGGTCTTGAGTTCTTCCAGGTGTCCCCTGATGTGATCGTGCCCTGGAAAGGCACCGCCAGGGCAAACATCGTCGCCGTGATCCCGGGCAGCGTCGGCAACGTGGGCAACGACACGATCACGCAGATCGAGCACAACCCATACGACAGGCTCAGCGTCACCAACCCGCAGGCCACCGGCGGCGGGACGGATCCTTCATCGACACCGCAGATGACCGTGTCGGACTTCGACGCGGCACGGGCCCAGCTCGAGCAGTCGCTGCACCAGGCGATCGCGCAGCAACTCGCGGCGGGCGCCAAGCCCGGCGAAAAGCTGAGTGAGACCATCATCTTCGGCCCGCCCCAGTTCACGACCGACCACCAGCCCCAGGACAAGGTCCCAAGCTTCACCGGCACCATGACGGTCAGCGGCGAGGGGGACTTCTACACGGACGCCGACGTGATCCAGGCTTACAAAGATCACCTCACCAAGCTGCTGCCCAACAACCAGCAGCTGCTGACCGAAAGCCCGATCCAGGTGAGCTACCGCCTCCTCAGCGCAGCCAAGGGCGGCTACCTGGTGTTCGTCGGCCAGGCGTCGGCCTACGTCGCGCCGAAGCTCGACGAAGACAAGATCCGCGCCCAGATCGTCGGCCGGCCGGTGACCCAGGCGCGCTTCTTGCTCGAGAAGCTGCCCGTGAAATCGGTCGCGATCAAGGAACAACCCATCGCGCTGCCCTTGATGCCGCTCCTCGATCGCCGGATCCAGCTCCACTACGTCGTCGAGTCGAACGCGCCCACGGCTGAGGCAGCGTCGGAAGGACAGCCCTCGCCCTCGCCCTCGCCCTGACAGGTGAGGGTGCTGGCGGTGGATCCCGGGACGAAGAGGGTCGGTCTGGCCCTCAGCGACCCGACCGGGACCATCGCCCAGCCGCTGACGACCATCGGGGCCGAGCCGCGAGGAACGCTGGCCGCCCGGCTCGCTGAGATGGCCAGGGAGAAGGATGTTAGAAAGATCGTCGTCGGCTTGCCGCGCCGGATGGACGGCTCGTTGGGACCCGAGGCAAAGGCTGCGCGCCGGCTCGCGACGGAGCTCCGCGAAACCTCCCGGTTGCCTGTCGAGCTGGTGGACGAGCGCCTTACCACCGCCGCCGCGGAAAAGGCGCTGCTCGAGGAGGGCGTGCGGCGCGAGAAACGACGCGCCAGCATTGACCGTGTGGCGGCGGCTCTCCTCCTCCAGGCCCACCTCGACCGCAAACGTGGCTGAGCACGTCACCCTCGTCGACGAAAGCGGCGCCGAGCGGCGATTTGTGCTGCACGATGCGTTCGACCATGACGGCGTCGCTTACTACCTCGTGGAGGACGCGGCCGACTCGGAGCGTGTGCTCCTCCTCCGGGAGTCGGATTCGGGGCTGGAGACCGTGGACGGGGACGAGTTCAAGCGCGTGATGGAAGCCCTCGAGGAAGACCGGGTCGAGTGAAGAAGCTGGCGGCGGTGATCGTCGTGATTGGGCTGCTCGGGTTCGGTACCTCGCGCGCCTTCGACTGGTGGAACTTCAACGTGAACACCCCGATCTCGACGACCAGCCACAGCGTCACCTTTCACGTCGACCCCGGGGAGACTCCCGCCCAGATCGGCAGCGAGCTCTATGACCTGCGGCTGATCCGGAGCACGATCGCTTTCGATATGTACACGCGGCTCACAGATTCCGGACCGAAGTTCCAGGCCGGCGCCTTCATCCTCAACACGAACATGTCGCTCAGCCAGATCGTCGAGTCGCTGAAGCACGGACGCCCGGACGAGAAGACGATCACCTTTCCCGAGGGGTTCCCACTGCGCTACCAGGCAGCGTTGGTCGACAGCAAGAAGCTCGGCACCGCACCCGACTACATCACAGGTGCGGCTTATCTGACCGCGGCCAAAGATCCCGCCCTGAGGTCCAAGTACACGTTCCTGCCCGCGCAGTCGGTCAACTCGGAGTTCCCTTACGAGGGCTACCTGTTTCCGGACACCTACCTGGTCAACCCAGCGCTCGGCGCCAAGGGGCTGGTCCAGACGCAGCTCGATCAATTCCAGTTCGTCTTCTCCGCCGACTGGAGCGCGCAGATCGCGCTGCCGGCGCCGGGACGTCCCAAGGAGGACGTTCGCACCATCGTCATCCTGGCCTCGATGGTCGACCGCGAGGCCAACACCAAGAAGGAGTCCGACCGCGGCAACGTGTGCAGCGTGTACTACAACCGGCTGCGCCTGAACATGAGTCTCGGGGTCGACGCGACACTGCTGTATGCGCTCGGGCGCCTGAGCCCTCAGCCGACCGCGGCCGAGCTGAACCTAGACACGCCGTACAACACCCGCAAGTACGCCGGCCTCCCACCGGGACCCATCAGCAATCCCGGCAAGGAAGCCCTCGCGGCCTGCATCAACCCGCCGGTGACCAGCTATCTCTTTTACTTCACCGACAAGCAGGGCACCACGCACTTCGAGACCAACGCGCAGGACTTCGAGGCGGACAAGCAAAAGTACGGCGTGAGCGGCAACTGAGCGGACGCCGAGTATTTCTTCTCGGCGAGGGGATCGCCTACTCGCGCAGCCCGGCCATGCACAACGCGGCGTTTCGCAGCCTGGGCATGGACTGGGCCTACGAGATGCTCGACATCCCACGGAACCAGCTTTCCGCCGCGGTCGACCGGCTCAGGGCGCCGGACGTCGGCGGCGCCAACGTCACCATCCCGTACAAGCAGGCCGTGATGGAACACCTGGACACGGTCGCGCCGGAGGCGGTGCGCGCGCGTGCGGTGAACACGATCGTCAACGACGATGGGAGGCTGGGCGGCTTCAACACCGACATCGCGGCGATCCGGATGGCGATCGACGAGGTCGGTCTCGAGCCGGAGCAGGCGAACGCCGTGATCCTGGGCGCCGGCGGGGCGGCGCGGGCCGCGGCGGTGGCGATCGACGGAGCGCACATCACGTTTGTCGCCCGCCGTCCGCATGACGCCGATGTCCCGGGCAAGGTCGTCGCCTGGGACGACCCGTCGGTGGCGAGGCTGACACGAGCTGCGGACGTCCTCGTCAACGCGACGCCGCTGGGCCGTCACGAGGAGATGCCGCTGCGTCCCGCCGCGCTCCCGACGGCGGGGGCGGTGGTCGACCTCGTGTACGTCACCGGAGGCACGCCGCTGGTGCGCAAGGCGCGCTCGCTGGGTTTGCCGGCAGTGGACGGGTGGGAGATTCTGCTCGCCCAGGGATCGCAGTCGTTCCTGATGTGGACCGGTCGCAGCGCCCCGCTCGACGCGATGCGGGAGACTCTCGATCCGTGAATCCCTACCTGCTCGCGCTTGTGTGGGCGGTCGTTGGTGCAGGCGCGGGATGGCTTGTTCGCTGGGGCTCGGTCAAGCTCGCGCGACTCGAGAGCCTCCAACCAGGCAGCAAACCGTGGCAGGTGTACGGCCCGCCACTGCTGTGCGCGGCGGTCTTCGCGATCTATGGCGCGGTGATCACTCCGTTCCCGTTGCTGGTCGTGCGCAGCGTCTTTGCGCTGGTCCTGGTCCAGGTCATCTTCTTCGACTTCGAGCACCGCCTGATCCTGGATCGGGTGATGTTCCCGTCGATGGTGCTGGCCGCATTGGTGAGCCTTTCGCCGCTTGCCAGCATGAGTCTTGGTCTGTGGCAGCAGTCATGGTGGGTGGGGATCGCGATGGGCGTCGCGGCCGGAGCCCTGTTCCTCGTCCTCGCGCTCGCGGGCCAGGCGATATTCAAAGCGGAGGCGCTTGGTTTTGGCGACGTCAAGCTCGCCGCGTTCATGGGCCTCCTGCTGGGGTGGCCTTACACGTTCACCGCGGTCTTCTACGGGGTGCTGATCGCCGGGCTCGTGTCGATCGGCGTGATCGTGTGGCGACGCTCGATGAAAGGCACGATCGCCTACGGCCCGTACCTCGCCGCGGGGGCGCTGATCCTGCTGCTGTACCCGCTCCGGTAGGCGAGAATATCCGGCCATGAGCAAACTCCTCCCCGGCGAGCACCTCGTCATCAAAGCTCACCCCCACTGGATCACGGTCGTCAAGAGCGTCGTCGTGCCCGTCGTCCTGTTTCTCGCGATCCTGGTCGCCGACTTCACCGTGCTTGGCCCGGACTACGGCTTCTACGTGCCGAAGCTGCGGACCTTCATGACTCTCGGAGTTGTGGCGCTTGCGCTGCTGTGGTTGATCGTGGTCTGGATCCGCTGGCAGTCGATCATCTACACGCTTACCGACCAGCGCATCACGATCCAGTCAGGAGTCTTCAGCCGGCAGGAGAGGATCGTCCCGATCGACCGCGTCCAGGACTGCAGCACGAAGCAATCGCTGATCGGCCGCATCCTCGACTACGGACGGGTGGAGGTCGACGCCGCCGGGTCACAGGGCGCCGAAGTGGTGCTCGATCACCTGCCGAAGCCAGGCGACTTCCGCGACCAGGTCTTCGTGCAGTCGGAGCAGCGACGGGGCGGCGTGACGGCGGGAACGCCCTCCGCGACGCCAGTTCCCGCCAACCCAAGCGGCGTCTAGCCACCTACCGAAGCCACTCGCCTTGCTCGGCTTCATGGGGTCGGGCAAGACTCTCGTCGGGGCGTTGGTCGCCGAACGCTCGCGCGCGACGCTCTTCGACCTCGACCACATGGTGGAGCACGAGGCGGGCATGTCGATCGCCGACCTCTTCGCGACCGCCGGCGAGCCGGCCTTTCGAGAGTTCGAGAAGAAGGTGCTGCCGCGCGCGCTGCAGCCGGGGGCGGTCGTCGCTCTCGGCGGTGGCGTCGTGATGGACGATGACAGCTGGGCCATGATCTCGGACCGCGCGGTGACCGTCTACCTGGAGGTGCCATTCGAGAAGGTGTGGGCCCGGATCCGTCAGATTCCCGGCCGGCCAGTGATCGCGGGCCGCACAGCGGCCGATGTGGAGGCGCTGTACGAGCGGCGGCGGAGCCGCTACGAGCAGGCGCAGCACCGGGTCGACGGCGACCGGCCGCCCGGTGAGGTGGCGGATGAGGTGATGAAGATCTGGTCCGCCTGATCCTGGACTCGGCGTCCGGCGGCTATCCGGTCTTGATCGGGACCGACCTTGGGCGCGAGCTGCGGAACGTCGTCACGCGCCTCGACCCGACGGGTGCGGCGATCGTGACCGACACCAACGTCCGGCCGTGGGCCGCCAAGGTGGCCAAGGCGATCAAGCGTGCGGGCCTGAAGACCGCCATCCACGCCATCCCTGCCGGCGAGCGGTCGAAATCGCTGTCCCAGCTCGAAAGCGTGCTCTCGTTCCTCGAGCTGCAGCGGATCGACCGCGGCGGCCTTGTGATCGCAGTGGGCGGTGGAACGGTGGGCGACCTGGCCGGATTCGCGGCCTCGGTGTGGCAGCGCGGAGTCCGCCTGGTCGCGGTCCCGACGACCCTGCTCGCGATGGTGGACTCGAGCATCGGCGGCAAGACCGGCGTCAACGGCAGGCGGTCGAAGAACGCGATCGGCGCCTTCTGGCAGCCGTCGGCCGTGATCTCGGACCTGGCCACCCTCGAATCACTGCCGCTGGCCGCCTACCGGGACGCCTTCGCCGAGGTTGTAAAGTACGCCGTCGCCATGGACCGAGGCCTCTTCGAGCTCGTGCAGCGAAATGCGCCGCGCCTGGTCGAGCGCGACAGGTCAATGCTCGAGCGGGTTGTCTTCCGGTGCGTCGCCGCCAAGGCGCTGATCGTCGCCAAGGACGAGCGCGATCGTGGACCCCGCGCGATTCTCAACTACGGCCACACGGCTGGCCACGCTCTCGAAGCGGCGACAGGGTTCCGCGTCAGCCACGGGCGGGCAGTGGCGTTTGGCATGAGGGTAGCGGCCCAGATCGCAGTCGCGATGGACCTCTGCAGCAAGCGGCTCGTGGAGTCGCAGGACGAGCTGCTGACCTCGCTCGGCCTTTCCCATCGCGCGCCGCGCGCCGACCCGGAGCGAGTGCTCGCGGCCATCTCGCTCGACAAGAAGGCGCGGCGCGGGAAGGTCGCCTGGGTGATGCCGCGGCGGATCGGCCACGCCGAGATCGGACATGCAGTCCCCGGTCCGCTGGTCCGGCGAGTCGTCACGAGGTCACTGGCGTGAAGCGGGTGGTCGTCGTCAACGGCCCGAACCTGAACCTGCTGGGCAAGCGCGAGCCGCACATCTACGGCACGCGCTCTCTCGACGACCTCAACCAGGCCGTCCGCGAGAAGGCCCAGGCGCTCGGCATCGAGGTCAACCTCTTTCAGAGCAACGACGAAGGCGAGATCATCGATTTCCTGCAGACCGAGGCGTCAGGCTCGGACGGGATCGTGATCAACCCGGGTGCACTGGCGCACTACTCGCTCGCCCTCTACGATTGCCTGCAGGCCCTTGCGCTGCCGGTCGTGGAAGTGCACATCTCCAACATCCACGCGCGCGAGGAGTTCAGGTCCAGGAGCGTGACCGCGCGGGCCGCCCGCGGTGTGATCACCGGACTTGGCTTCACCGGCTATGACCTGGCACTGGAGTTTCTGGCGAAGCAGGAATGATCTCGACGAACGACTTTCGCAACGGGACGATGTTCGAGATGGACGGGCAGCTGCTGTCCATCGTAAGCGTCGAGCACATCAAGCTGGCGCGGGCGGGGGCCGTGATCAAGGCCAAGCTGCGCAATGTGCTGACGGGGTCGATCTTCGAGCAGAGCTTCCGCAGCGGCGACAAGTTCCGAGCCGTGCGCATCGACAGCACGGAGGCGACCTACCTGTATGCGGACGGCTCTCATCACTACTTCATGGACACCAAGACCTACGACCAGGTGCCGGTCGATGAGGAGATGCTGGACAGCGTGCTCCCGCTGCTGAAGGAGGGCAGCATCGTGTTTCTGCAGCGATACCAGGACCGCCTCATCGGGGTCGAACTGCCCATCAACGTCGACCTGAAAGTGGTGTCGACGGATCCGGGCTTCAAGGGCGACACCGTGTCAGGCGCGACGAAGCCCGCGAGACTCGAGACGGGCACTGTCATCCAGGTGCCGCTGTTCATCCAGTCGGGCGATGTGATCCGGGTCGACACTCGAGATCAGTCGTACATCGAGCGCGCATAGTGCGCTCCCGCCCCTCGCCCCACATCCCCGTCCCCTCGGGGAGAGGGTGCCCATCTCAGCTCGGAGGCGTTAGGATCAGCCAATGAGCGAGAACGGTTCGCTGGGGGCTGTCCGTGTGGCCAACGAGGTGATCGCGAGCATCGCCGCCCTGGCCGCGTGCGAGGTCGAGGGCGTGGAGGGCATGGACGAGGCCGCGGCTCGGCATTTCGGTGACTTTGTTCGCCGCCAGGCCGCGCATCGCGGGGTACGCGTGCACATCGAAGGCGATCGTTCCATCCACCTCGAGGTCTTCATCACCGTGGACTCCGAGGCGAAGCTCGCGGATGTGGCCGCGTCCGTGCAGGCCAACGTCGTCGAGGCTACCGAGCGCATGCTGGGACTCGAGGTCGGTGAGGTGAACGTCTTCGTCTCGAGCGTCGCCTTCGCCAGTTAGATAGCGCGTGGGCAAGCGCCACCAGGCCAGGGAGCTGGCGCTCAAGGTTCTCTTCCAGCTCGAAGGCAGCGACGACGACGCCGAAGAGGTACTGCGCTACCACGCGTCTGAGGGCGCCTTCGGCGAGGAGAGCACCAACTTCGCGCGGCAGCTCGTCGGCGGCGTGATCGCGAACCGCGACAAGCTGGACACGATCCTCAGCGAGACCTCAGAGCATTGGAAGCTCGACCAGATGGCGAAGGTCGATCGCATCATCCTGCGGATCGCGGTCTATGAGATCGCGATCGACCGCAAGGTGCCGACCAAGGCCGCCATCAACGAATCGATCGAGCTCGCGAAGACGTTCTCGGGCGAGGATGCGGGCCGGTTCGTCAACGGCGTCCTGGGTCGCGTCGCAGCCACCGCGACTTGACGGACCGTCCCCAACTGGACGACCTCCTGGGCGAGCTTGAAGCGACGATCGCCAGGCTCGCCGACGGCACGGCGCCGCTGGAGGAGCTGGTGGCGGCGCATGAGCGCGCGGCGCGGCTTCTCGCCGAGGCGCAGGCGCGTTTCGCGGAGCTGAAGGCGCGGGCAGAGCAAACGGCTACATTGCTCGCGGATTGAAGTTTCTCCTCGCGCCGCTGGTGGCCTGGACGATCGCCCAGGCAGCCAAGGTCTTGCTCACATCGTTCCGTCAACGCCGCCTCAACCTGCGGGTCCTCGCCGAGACGGGCGGCATGCCCAGCAGCCACAGCGCGATCGTCATGGGCTTGACTACCGCCATCGGCAAGTACGCGGGAGTCGGCTCCGCCGCGTTCGCGATCGCCCTTATCTTCACGTTCGTGGTCATGTATGACGCTGCGGGTCTCCGGCGCGCGGCGGGCCGCCAGGCGGAGGTCCTGAACCGCCTGGTCGACGACCTCGTCCACATGCGGGGCGTGCAGGAACAGCGGCTTCGCGAGCTGCTCGGCCACACGCCGCTCGAGGTCTTCGTTGGGGCCGCGATCGGTCTCGGCGTAGGCCTCATCCTCTAGGTCCGCAATGCCCCGCCTCGACGTGCTCGTGACCAAAAACGGGTTGGCGGAGTCGCGCGAGCGGGCGCAGGCGCTGATCCTGGCCGGCAAGGTCCGGGTCGCCGGCGAGACGGTGCGCAGCCCGGCGAGGACCGTCAACGACGGCGCGTTGATCGCAGTCGACTCCGAGCCTGCCTACGCCAGCCGCGGCGCGCTCAAGCTCGCACCCGCGCTCGAGCGATTCGGCGTCGATCCACGAGGCCGCGTGTGCGCGGACATCGGCGCTTCTACCGGCGGCTTCACCGACGTGTTGCTGCGGCGAGGCGCCGCGCGCGTGTACGCGGTGGACGTGGGGCGCGGTTTGCTGCACTGGCGGCTGCGCCAGGACCCGCGGGTCGCCGTCATCGAGCGGACCAACGCGCGCGACCTGCAAGCTTTTCCCGAGCCGGTGACCCTGGTCGTGGTCGACGTGTCGTTCATCAGCCTCGAGAAGGTGTTGCCCGCAGTGCGGCGCGCGGCGCCGGAGGCGGCGTTGGTCGCCCTGTTCAAGCCCCAGTTCGAGGTGGGCCGGTCGGAGGTGGGAAAGGGCGGCATCGTCCGCAACGAGGCCGCGGTCGAGAACGCGCTGGCGCGCTTCCGTGAATGGTGCCACCCCAACGGTTATGCGGTCGTGGATGAGGCGCCGTCGGAGGTGGCGGGCGCCGAAGGCAATCGCGAGATTTTCATGCACCTCGAGCCGAGGCCGGCATGAAGGTCTGCCTGCTGCGCGGGGCGGGTGTTAACCAGAAAGTAGTCGACGGCGCGCTGCGCGCGATGAAAGCGAGAAGGGTCGAGGCGGGCGAGGTGCCGCGCGACGCCCCAGCGGGCACGATGGCGCGTTCGCTGCGAGACACGGATCTCCTTCTCACACTCGGCGGCGATGGGACGTTCCTCGCCGGCGCGCGCCTCGCCGCACCGCGCGGGATTCCGATTCTCGGCGTCAACCACGGCCGGCTGGGATTCCTGACCGAGATCGAGGCCTCCGATATGAATCACGGCCTCCGGCGCTACCTCGACGGCAAGTACCGCATCGAGGAACGGACGATGCTGCACGTCAGATTGCTGCGCGGGCGCCGCATGCTGATGCAATCGATCGGGCTCAACGAGGTGGTCGTCGACCACGCGGGCGAGGCGCGCATCCTCCGTCTCGAGATCGACGTCGCCGGCCAGGCCGTGGGGCTGATCGACGCGGACGGCGCCATCGTCGCGACGGCAAGCGGTTCCACTGCCTACGCGCTGGCGAGCGGAGGACCGATTCTCGAGCCGACGCTCGAGGACCTCGTGCTGGTACCGATGAGCCCGTTCGCGCTCACGGTCCGGCCGATCGTCTTCGCGCCCGGCCAGGACATCACGCTCACTGTCGTTCGCGGTCCGGCCGAGATGCGTGTCGACGGCGGACGGCGCGGACGCGCGGTGGCGACAGGAGACGTCATTCGCTGCGGCTCGCACGCTCGCAGGCTGAAGGTGATCCGCTTCAGCCCGCCGGAGAGCTTCTACCGGCGCCTCGGCGACAAGCTGGGCTGGGGCCGGCCGCTCGTGCCCAAGAAATAGGACCGCCTAAGGTAGCCTTAGGCCTCGTGGAATCGCCGGTCGCTGGCACCACCAGCCGACTCGACGTCAGCACCCCCATCTTCGAAGGCCCACTGGAGCTGCTCCTCGCGCTTGTCGAGCGCGAGGAGGTCGACATCTTCAAGGTCTCGCTCGCGAAGGTGACCGACGCCTACCTCGCGGAGCTGGCCTCGCGCGAGATCCCGGATGCGCAGGAGATGGCGGAGTTCCTCTGGATGGCCGCGCGCCTCCTCCTCCTCAAATCGATGCGATTGCTCCCGGGGGAGAGCCCGACCGACGAGCAGACCGAGCTGCTGGGATGGGAGGACGAGGTGCGCCAGAGGCTGGAGGAGTACCGGGCGTACAAGGAGATCGCGGGCGAGTTGCTCGAGCGTGCTCAGCAGGAGTCGTTTGCGTTTCCGCCGCCGGCGCGGCCCGTGGAGGCTGGTGGCCAGGAGGCGCCCCTCGATGTGGACGTGCTCGTGGCCGCGTTCAGCAGCGTGCTGGCGCGCATCCCGCCGCGGCCCCTGGTCGTCCGTGGTCGGACATGGACCGTGCAGGAGAAGCTCGAGCTGATCCGAGATCGCCTGCGCGAGGGGCCGATCGAGCTGGTCGAGCTGATCCTGGAATCCGAGGACCGTCTCGAGGCCGTCGTCACCTTTGTCGCGCTGCTCGAGCTGGTCCGTCGCTCGATGGTCCGCGTGCGGCAGAAGGAGAGATTTGGTCCGATTCACGTCGAGATGAGGGAGCCCGTCGCGTGAAAATGGGGCCCCCGCGAGATCACGGCGAAGCCTCAGATCTCGTGGGGTCCAGCGACCTCTCGGCCGCACTCGAGGCGATTCTGTTCAGCTCCAACCGTCCTTTGAAGGTCCGTGAGCTCCAACAGGCGGCGGAGACCGATCGCAACAGCGTCGAGGGCGCGCTCGAGAAACTGCGCGAGCTGCTCGAGGGCCGCGGGGTGATGCTGATGCGGCATCACGACGAGGTCCACCTGGCCACGAGGCCGGAGCACTCCGGCGCGGTCCGGCGTGCGCTGCGGCCGGAGGTTACGGGTCGCTTGTCGCAGGCCGCGTACGAGACCCTCGCCATCGTGGCCTACCGGCAGCCTGTGACGCGAGCGCGAATCGAAGAGGTGCGCGGGGTCAACTGCGACAGCGTCCTGAGCAACCTCGAGCTTCGCGACTTGATCGTGGAGGTGGGGAGGGGATCGGGTCCCGGCCAGCCGAAGCTTTACGGCACGACGATGCGGTTCCTGCAGGTGATGGGCCTTGAGTCGCTCGACCACCTTCCCACGCCCAGCGACGGCGCGGAGCTCATCGAACGCGCGAAAGGTTAAACAGGTTTCTCGCCCGCTCAGGCGTGGCCAGCCGCCGCGCGGCCGACGAGCTAATCGCTTCCGGGTCCGTTCGCGTCAACGGTGAGCGGCCGCCGGCTTCCGGTACCGTCATCGATCCAGAGCAGGATCGCGTCACCGTTGACGGCCGGGCCGTCAGGCCGCCTACTACGCATCGCTACGTGATGCTGAACAAACCGCTCGGCGTCATCGCGACCTCGAAGGACGAGTCCGCGCGCGCGACCGTCCTCGACGTCATCGGCGAGGAGGGCAGGCACGGCCACCGGCTCTTTCCGGTCGGGCGGCTGGATGCCGACAGCACGGGACTCCTGGTCCTCACCGACGACGGCGACCTCGCCTACCGGCTGATGCATCCGCGGTACAAGGTCGACAAGGAGTACGAGGTCGTCGTCGCGGGGGTGCCGGCGTCCGGGGAGCTCCAGGCACTTCGTGACGGTGTCGAGCTCGCTGACGGTAGGACCGCCCCCGCCGAAGTGACGCTGCTCGGGTCGACGCGGGGTGGCCACGATTCCGGGCGCGCCGAGCTGCGAGTGGTCATCCGCGAAGGCCGGCACCGGCAGTTGCGTCGCATGGTGCAGGCGGTCGGCCACAAAGTCCTCGGGCTCCGGCGCACCGCGTTCGGCCCTGTGCGGCTGGGCCGCCTCAAGCCTGGAGGCTGGCGCCTCCTTTCCCCGGGTGAGGTCGCGGCCCTCCGCCGCGCGACAGGTCTCGACAAGGAATGATCGTGACCATCGACGGAGGCGTCGCCTCCGGCAAGTCCGCGGTCGGGAAGCGGGTCGCGGACAAGCTGGGCCTTCCTTTCATAGACAGCGGCCTCATGTACCGCGCGATCACGCGCCTGGCGACCCAGCGCGGCATCGACCCACATGACTCAGAAGCCGTGACGCGGCTTGCCGAGGATCACAAGATCCGCATCGAAGGGGAGCGGGTGTGGGCGGACGGTGTCGAGCTGACCGAAGGCATCTACGACACCGACTACGCCGACGCGCTCCCGATCGTCTCGGCAATACCCGGTGTGCGGAAGGCGCTGGTCGGGCAGCAGAGGCGGATGGCGCAGTCGGGCGTGGTCATGGCGGGCCGCGACATCGGCACCGTCGTATTTCCTGACGCTGCCTACAAGTTCTTCCTGGTCGCGAGTCTCGATGAGAAGGTTCGCCGGCGCGCCGCGCAGTACGAACGCCGCGGCGAGCGTGTGGATGACGAGGCGATGCGGAAGGAGGTCGAGCTGCGTGACCGAGTCGACTCCGAGCGTCAGGTCGCGCCGCTGAGACCGGCGGATGACGCGGTGATCATCGACACCGACAACCTCGACCTCGACGAAGTCGTCGACCGCATCGTACGTGAGGTCAAGGTGGCTGGATGCTGACCCGGTTCCTGCGCGGCCTGATGCGTTTTCTCACGCGGACCTACCTGGTGGGTCTCTTCAGGGTCGAGGGTGCAGGGAACGTCCCCCGTTCGGGCGGTCTCATCGTCTGCGGGAACCACTTCGCCACGCTCGACCCGCCGATGGTGCCGGCGTTTCTGCCGCGGGCCGACAGCTGGAGCATGGCCAAGTCCGAATACTTTCGAAGAAGACGGATGCGCTGGCTGTTCACGGCGTACCAGGCGTTCCCGGTGGTCAGGCACACAGCGGACCGGGCGGCGCTGCGCAAGTCGTTCGACCTGCTCAAGGCGGGTCAGGTGCTGATCATTTACCCGGAGGGGACGAGGGTCGAAGCCGGAGTGCTGTCAGCACCTGAGCCCGGCGCCGGCTTCATCGCGCAGAAGTCTGGATGCCCGGTGCTGCCGGTCGCCGTGACAGGCACACGCGAGTGTATGCCCAAGGGAACGATCTGGCCGCGCCGCGTCCCGGTGCTGATTCGGTTTGGCAAACCGTTCCTGGTGGCACAGCGTCGCCCAGACGGCGAACGTGTCTCCCACGAGGGGGCTTCGGACGCGATCATGCTCGCGATCGCCGAGCTTCTGCCTCCGGAAAAGCGTGGACGTTACAGCGACCTCGAAGGCTGGCGGCGAAAGCTGGAGGGAGTGACCGTTCCTGCCTAGCTGGCGTTGGCCCGCCGCGACTACGCTCTCAGGCCGCCAGGCGATGCGCCTGGAAGGGATTGAACCTCGACAGTTCCGTTCCGGAGGGAGGTAGCGGCGCGAATCCGGCCGGCGCCAACCCCGGAGGTGGAACGTGCGCGAGCGGCCGTTGAGCGCCGCGACGTAGAGGGAACCCGGCAGGGTTCCCGCTACGACTCCTGGCCTTGCTGGCAGCCAGCGTGGCCACCGCGGCCGGATTGATTCCGGCCGCGATCTGTCTTCCCCGGCCGTGGACGTCGCATGTGGAAGGCGTTTAGACAATCTCAACCGCTCCGGAAAGGGTTCGGGCCGCGAAACCGGCGCCCACGACTGCGGGCACAAGCGATGCGGACTCGGGGCGGCGTTGAGCGGCCCAGCGTAGGGGAAACCCGGCAGGGTTTCCCCTGCGACTCCTATCCGATGGCGGGGCGCGCCCAGTCGTCTTCGACGAGGCTGCCGAGCGCGGGGTTGAAGCAAGCGTCGAACGCCTCCTTCAGCGACTGGGGAGTGAGCCTTGGAGACTGTTGGCGGTAGTTCGCGAGGTCGACCAGGCGCGCGATCAGGGCGCGCGGGTGAGAGCCACGCAGGGGCTTCTTGCCGTACAGGTTGTTCAGCAGGTAGCCGATCGCCTTCTCGTCAAAGGGCACGCCCTGGCGGTCGCACTCGAAGCGGAGGATGCGCCCGAAGGCCTCAGGCGTCGGGTTACCGATGCCGATCTTGTAAGCCATGCGGCGCAGGAAGGCTTCATCGACGAGCTCGGTGGGCGAGAGGTTCGTTGAGAACACGACCTGGCAGAGGAACGGCAGCTCGATCTTGCGGCCCGACGCGGAGAGGTCGAGGTAGTCGATCTTCTTTTCCATGGGCACGATGAAGCGGTTCAGGAGGCGCATCGGCGGCACCTCCTGGCGCCCGAAGTCGTCGATCACGAACACGCCGGCGTTGGCCTTCCACTGGAGCGGCGCCTCGTAGTAGCGATTCTGGGCGTCGTAGGTGAGATCGAGCTGCTGCAGCTTGAGCTCACCACCGGCGGTGACAACGGGACGCTCGACCTTGACGAGCCGGCGGTCGATTGGCTGCTCGCCTTCCGCGATCTTGTGGTAGACGGGGTCGATGACGCGAATGATCTCGTCGCCGATCGCGACCGCGTGAGGGATCTCGATCGGCGCGCCCATCAGCAGCGCCATCCGCTCGGTGATCGTGCTCTTGCCGTTGCCCGGAGCTCCGAAGATGAAGAGCGAGGCGCGCGAGACCATGGCGCCTCCGATCTGATCGATCACGTGCTGCTCGAGCTCGAGCTCGCCGAGTGCCTTCTTCAGCTGCGCGTCGGTGACGGGCGATTTGCCTGTGACCTGGGAGCGGATCAGGGCCAGGTAGTCCTCGAAGTTGACGGGGCAGGGGCCCAGGTAGCGCGTCTGCACCGCGGACATCTCGGCGGCGCGCTGGCGGCCCGCGCCCGAGATGGCGTAGTTCATCTTCACCGGGTACGGGCGCCCTTCGAGGCCCGGGTCGTTGGAAACGCCACGCGTATCCATGAGCTGGTTCTTCTCGAACTCGTCGATCAGCGGGGAGAACGTCTCGAAGGGAAGGCCGAGGCGCTGCTCGAGCGTGGCGCCTGTCAGCTGGTCGGCGAAGGCAAGGGTTCGGAGCAGCAGGCTGGCGACCAGGTCCCGGCGGACGTGCAGGTCTTCAAGACGCTTGGGAGCCTCGATCGCCCCAGTTACCATCGGGCGCACATATTACCTTCCGTGCCGCGGGTACAGACTCGGATTGGTCAACCCATCGAGGAGTGAATTTCGACCGGGACGGCCGTTGAGCGCCGCGGCGTAGAGGGAACGCGGCAGGGTCCCCTCTACGAGATTCGTAGAATCCGACCAGTTTGTCGGAATACGTAGCCCTGGACCTCGAGACAACCGGTCTAGATCCCGCCCGCGACCGCGTCATCGAGGTCGGCGCCGTGGCCTTCACGCTGGACAATGTCACCTCCACGCTCGAGCAGCTGGTCGATCCCGGCCGCGCCGTCCCGGACACCGTCCTCCGCCTGACGGGGATCAAGCAGGAAGAGCTGAGGGGTGCCGCCAGCCCGGAGGTCGCCCTACGCCAGCTTTCGGAATTTCTCCGCGGCCGGCAACCCGTCGGCCATGGGGCCCGGCTGGACATCGAGTTCCTGGAGGCGGCCGGCCTGTGGGACACCTCGCAGCAGATCCTCGACACCCTGGACATCGCGCGGATCCTGCTCCCGGCGGCAGGGAGCCACAGTCTGCCTTTGCTGTCTACGGAGATGGGCTTCACGCAGCCCCGGCCGCACAGGGCGCTTGACGACGCGGACGCGACGCGACAGCTCCTACTCCGCCTCCGCGATGAGGCGGTAGCGCTCGACGAGCCGCTCAAGGAGTCCATGGTCGCGCTGGTCGCGCCCTACGAGTGGCCGGTGGCGAGGTTCTTCGCCGAGGCGCTGACCGCACCGAACCCAAACCCGGAGTCCGAGACGGCGGTGCGGCTCGAGCCGGCCGGCCGCGGCCGCTCCGCTGCGCCGCCCCCAGACGACCCCTTCCTGCTGGCAGGCTTGCTCGGACCAGAGGGGCCGCTGGCGGACCTCCTCCCCGGCTACGAGCACCGCGAGCCGCAACTGCAGATGCTCCTGGCCGTGGCGCAGATCCAGGCGCGCGGCGGGACGCTCGTCGTGGAAGCCGGGACGGGGACGGGGAAGAGCCTCGCCTACCTTGTGCCTTCGATCGCGCGAGCCGTCAGGCATCGGGAGAGGGTCATCGTCTCGACCAACACGCATACCCTGCAAGAGCAGCTCATGAGCAAGGACCTGCCCGGGCTGCGCGAGTGGCTGCCGTGGAACTTCAAGGCGTGCTTGCTGAAGGGCCGCTCGAACTACGTGTCGTTGCGGAGGTGGCGCCGCTACCTGGCCGAGCCCTGCAAGGACGCCGAGGAGCTGATGTTCAAGCTCAAGGTGATGACCTGGCTGCACACGACCGAGAGCGGCGACCGCTCGGAACTTCGCCTTTACGGTCGCGAAGAGGTCTTGTGGACGCGCATCGCGAGTGATCCGCTGGACTGCGTCGGCATCCACTGCACCAAAGAGGACTGCTACGTGCATCGCGCGCGGGCCGAGGCGGAGACCGCTGACCTGGTCGTCATCAACCACGCGCTGCTGCTTGCCGACGTCGAGGTTGGAGGTGGCCTGCTGCCGGAGTACGACCACCTGATCATCGACGAGGCACATCACCTCGAAGAAGCGGCCACGCGTGGCTTGCGACAGGAGGTCGATGGCCCCGGCCTGGTCGCCCTGCTCGAACGACTTGCTCGCGACGATGGCGCGGGACGGACCGAAGGCCTGCTCGATGAGCTGCACAGGCAACCTCACCTCGGCGCGTCAGAGGACGCGTTCACCCAGGCACAGCCCAACGCGATCGCGGCGGCCGGTCACGCGCGAGAGCTCTTCCGGATCGCCGATGCCTGGGTGGCGGCACGGCTGGGCGAGTCCGAGCGCAGGGAGGAGTCCGTGCGCATCACGCCGGCGTTCCGCAACGACGCCGAGTGGGAGCACATCCGCCTGCCCGCGGAGAACACCGTCACCGCGCTGGCCGCGCTCGATGGGACGCTGCGTCGCGCTGTTTCGGGAGTGCGGGACTGGCTGGGCGGTGAGGAGCCAGATCAGCGCATCCGCGAGCTGGAGATGATCCGCGGCCGGCTCGAATCCTCGATGCGCCTGCTGGACGAGGCGCTGCTGCGGCCCGACGCGAACCGCGTCAACTGGTTCAGCCAGGTCTCACGCGCGGAAAACCTCCTGCTCCGCGCCGCGCCCATCAACGTCGGCTCGCTGCTGCGGGAGCGGGTCTACTCGGAGCGGCGCTCGACCGTGTTCACCTCGGCGACTCTGGCAGTCGGTGGCACCTTCGACTACCTCCGGTCCCGCATCGGCCTCGGCGCGGAGATCGAAGAGCTCATCCTGCCTTCGCCGTTCGACTTCTACCACCAGGCGCTGGTATGCCTGCCAACCGATGTGCCGCTGCCAGAGGACGAGATGTTCGACCTCTCGGTCGAGGAGCTGATCGCGGCGGTGGCACGCCGCGTCGGAGGTCGCACACTCGCCTTGTTCACCTCCCACCGCCAGCTTCGCGACGTCCACGCCGCGCTGATGCAGCGGGTCGACCTCGACGAGGTACTGATCCTCGCCCAGGGCATCGATGGGCAACGCAGGCAGCTGCTCAAGACTTTCGAGGAATCGGAGCGTCCGCTCCTGTTGGGGACTTCGACATTCTGGGAAGGCATCGACATCCCGGGCGAGCGCCTGAGCTGCGTGATCGTCGTCCGGCTGCCGTTCCCGGTTCCCACCGAGCCGATCTACGCCGCGCGGGCAGAGCAGGTCCGCGATCCTTTCGCCCAGCTTGCGCTGCCGCAGGCGGCGCTTCGCCTCAAGCAGGGATTTGGGCGCCTGATCCGGCGCTCCACCGACCGCGGCGCGGTCGTCATCCTCGACAGCCGCATCCTGGGTCGCGACTACGGCAGAACGTTCCTCGATGTCCTGCCGCCCGCGGCGCGCTACGTCGGCCCGGGCGGCGAAGTCGCCGAGCGAGTCGGAGCCTGGCTCGAGGGCGTTTGAGCATTCCCCTCCCCGCTCGCCGGGGAGGGTGGCGCGTAGCGCCGGGAGGGGACCGTGAGCAAGCTCTACGTGGTGGGGACGCCGATAGGCAATCTCGAGGACCTAAGCCCCAGGGCCGTGCGCATCCTCGGCGAGGTCTCGGCGATCGCGGCCGAAGACACCAGGGTGACGTCGCGGCTCCTGGCGCGACACGGCATCCGCAAGCCGATGCTGAGCTACCGCGCCCCGGTAGAGAAGCGGGGCCTGCCTCGGGTCATGTCCGCGCTCGAGCAAGGCGATCTCGCGCTCGTGAGCGACGCCGGCACGCCCACCCTCTCTGACCCGGGGCAGGCGCTGGTCACCGCCGCCTGGGCCGCAGGCCACACCGTCGTCCCCATTCCAGGTCCGAGCTCGATCACCGCTGCGCTTTCGATCGCCGGCTACGGCGGTCCGGGCTTCACGTTTCTCGGCTACCTTCCGCGCAAGCCGGGTGAGATGCGCCGCCTTCTCGAGTCGCTGCGCGAAGATCCGCGTCCGGCGGTCGCGTTTGAGTCGCCGTTTCGCGTCCGCAAGTCTCTCGAGCTGATCGCGGAATCACTCCCCGAGAGGACCCTCACGCTGACGCGAGAGCTCACCAAGCTGCACGAAGAGGTGCTGCGCGGCACCGCGTCGGCGGTGCTGGCCGCGCTCGGTGAGCGGACGCGCGGCGAGTTTACCCTTGTGATCTCCGGTGCCTAGGACAGTATTGATCGCGCCCGCGTGGCCGTACGCAAATGGCCCGCGACACATCGGCCATGTGGTCGGTTTCGCTGTGCCCGCCGATGTCCTGGCCCGTTTCGAGCGGCTGCGCGGCTCGCGCGTGTTGATGGCGAGCGGCACCGACGAACACGGAACTCCGATCACATATGAGGCCGACAAGAAGGGCATCCCTCCGCGCGAGTTCGTCGACCGCAACAGCCGGCTGATCGTCGACGACCTGGTCCGGCTCGGCATGACCTACGACATCTTCACCAGGACCACGACGGCCAACCACTACCGCGTCACCCAGGACCTGTTCCTGAAGCTGTATGAGAAGGGCTACCTCGTCGCGGAAACGCAGATGGGCGCCTTCGACCCGGTGAGCGGGCGCACCCTGCCCGACCGCTACATCGAAGGCAAGTGCCCGATCTGCGGCTATCCGGACGCGCGCGGCGACCAGTGCGACAACTGCGGCAACCAGCTTGACCCCACCGACCTCATCAACCCGCACCAGCGGGGCAGCGACGCGCCGGTCGAGTTTCGTGAGACGGAGCACTTCTTCTTCGACCTGCCCGCGTTCGGCGAGCAGCTGACGAGCTGGATCGAGTCGCACGACAACTGGCGGCCCAACGTAAAGAAGTACTCACTCGAGTTCGTTCACAACCTCAAGCCGCGCGCGATCACCCGCGACCTCGACTGGGGCGTGCCGGTGCCGCTTCCTGGCTGGGAGGACAACCCGGCCAAGAAGATCTATGTCTGGTTTGACGCAGTGATGGGTTATCTGTCGGCTTCGATCGAATGGGCCAGGCAGCGTGGTGAGCCAGACGCGTGGAAGGACTGGTGGCAGAACCCGGAAAGCCGCCACTACTACACGATGGGCAAGGACAACATCACCTTCCACACGGTCATCTGGCCGGCGATCCTCCTCGGTGTGGGTGGTCTCCACCTGCCTGATGACATCGTTGCCAGCGAGTTCCTGCACATGGAAGGCCGCAAGTTCTCGACGAGCCGCGGCCAGGTCATTTACGTCAAGGATGTGCTCGACCGTTACGACCCTGACGCGCTCCGCTACTACCTGATGATCGCTGGGCCTGAGAACCAGGACACGGACTTCACGTGGGGCGAGTTCGTGCGGCGAAACAATGACGAGCTGGTCGCCACATGGGGCAACCTCGTACACCGTACCCTCGTCAACGCGCATCGCAACTTCGGGGCCGTTCCCGAGCCGGGGCCGCTTGCGCCGGCCGACGAAGCGCTGATCAACGAGGTCGAGGCGGCCCTCGACCTCGTCGCCCAGCAGTTGCAGGAGGCAAGGTTTCAGAACGGGCTCAAGCAAGCGATGGCGATGGCGGCAAAGGTGAACGTCTACCTCGGCGGCGAGCAGCCGTGGCACGTGATCAAGACCGATCGCGAACGTGCGGGCACCGTTCTCTACGTCGCCCTGCGGTGCGTCGACAACCTGAAGACCATGCTCGCCCCGTTTCTCCCGTTCTCCTCACAGCGGTTGCACTCGATGCTCGGCTATGACGATGTGATCGCTCCGCAGCCCGAGGTGCGCGAGTTCGCCGAGGACGCAAGCTCGCACACGGTGATCACGGGCGACTACGAAGTGCGCGACCGGTGGCGGCCCTCGGCCCTGGAGCCCGCGCGCAAATTGCCCGCTCCCGAACCACTCTTCAAGCGTCTGGAGGACGTCATGGAGGAGGACGCACCATCTTCGTAGACACCCACCTCCACATCGAGGAGCTGGGAAGCGCGACCGAGGTGGTGGAGCAATCCGTCGCCGCAGGCGTCACGCGATTGATTGCGGTCGGTGTCAACCTCGACCGAAGCAACAACGCGGTCTCGCTCGCCCACGCCTACGAGGAGGTGTGGGCAGGCGTCGGCCATCACCCGCTGGAATCGTCTGAGCCCGACCTCGCCGCCCTGCGGCAGCTTGCCAAGGACGAGATGGTGGTCGTCATCGGCGAGATCGGTCTGGACTTCGAGCATGTGGGCGCGCCACCCAATGACCTGCAGATCCAACGCCTGAACGAGCTTTTCGCGATCGCCACCGAGCTCGACCTGCCGGTGTCGATCCACAATCGCGGCGCCGCTCACGAGCTGCTGACCGCGATCGCCGCACGCCGAGGACTGCGCGGAGTCATGCACTACTTCGCCCTCGAGTGGGACTGGGCGCAGCGATTCCTCGAGGTTGGGTTCTACCTCTCGTTCGCAGGCCTGATCACCCGACCCAGCCGCGACGCGCTGCGCGAGGTCGTCAAGCGCTGCCCGGCGGACCGGCTGCTCCTGGAGACCGATTCGCCTTACGGCAACCCGCAGAAACGGATGGGCGTGCCCAACCGGCCCGCGTACCTCATCGACACGGCCGAGCTCGTCGCAGAGCTCCGCGGCATCAGCCTCGAACAGCTCGCCGACCAGGAGCGGGCGAACGCGATCACCCTTTTTCAAAAGATGAAGTGATGGACCCGGCCCGCGAGGCTGATCTCGAGCAGCTCTTGCGTCGCCATCGGATCACCCTGAAGCATCGATTCGGCCAGAACTTCCTGGTCGACCCTGCTCTCCGCGATGTGATCGCGGACGCCGCCCGCGCCGGGCGTCACGATGTGTTAGAGGTCGGCGCCGGCGTGGGTACATTGACCATCGCTCTTGCGGCGCGCTGCCGCCGCGTGGTTGCTGTCGAATTCGACCGTGAGCTGATCCCCGCACTCCATGAAGTCGTCGCGCAGCACGGCAACGTCGAGGTGGTCCAGGCGGACATCCTTCGCTTCGATGTGACGAGTGCGTTTCCCGCGGGGGGCGAGGTGGTCGCGGGCAACATCCCGTACAACCTCACCGGCGCGTTGATCCGCAAGCTGCTCGATCGCCCGCCGCGGCCGCGACGTCTCTCGCTGGTCGTCCAGAAAGAGGTCGCGGAGCGCTGGACCGCGACCACCACGGCGAGCCTTGGCACCATCGCCGTCCAGGTGTTCGCCAGGCCGGAGCTCGCGCTCACCATCGCGGCCTCGTCGTTCACTCCGGTCCCCAAGGTCGACTCCGCGCTTGTCGTCATGGAGGTGCGGGACCGCCCGGCCATCGACGTGGATGACATGGAGCGGTTCTTCCGCTTCGCCGAGGAGGTGTTTCAGTTCCGCCGCAAGCAGATCGGCGGCACGCTGGCCAGGATCGCCGCAACGGCAAGCGGCGAAGCGGCGGCGCGACTCGCCGAGCTTGGAATCGATGCCGCCAGGCGCCCCCAGACATTGACTCTCAGGGAGTGGGAGGCGGTGTTTGGCGCATTCAACTCAAGGTTCGGTCGTTAACCTCTAGCGGTCGTGGATCCCATCAGGCTGCCGGTCGAAGCTCCTGGCGGTTTTCGGTTTGCGCTGTCGCACACCGCGTTCCGCAACATCTGGTTCGCGCAGCTGGCGGCGCAGCTCGCGGACAAGTTTCTGCTGTTCTCCCTGATCATCCTCGCGTACCACATCTCCGGCGGGAGCACATCGGTCGCGGTGACCTTGCTTGCCTACACGGTCCCCGCCGTTCTCTTCGCGCCGCCGGCGGGCGTGATCGCCGATCGCCTCGACCGCAAGCTGATCATGGTCTGGTGCAACATCGGGCGCGCGGCGGTGGTCGCGCTGATCCCGATCGCCGCGGTCATCCCCGGCGTCCAGGACGACTTCATCCACCTCCTGCTGATCACGCTTGTCTTTTCGGCGGTCGGGCAGCTCTTCGGCCCGGCCGAGGCGGCGGTCATCCCCACGGTGCTGCCGCGGAAAGTCCTGATCACGGCCAACTCAATGGCCCTGCTGACCATGGTGCTGACGCTCGTCGTCGGCGGGGTGCTGGCGCCGGTGATCTCGAGGATCGACCTCTACGCCCCGTACTGGTGCGCGGTCGTGCTGCTCGTCATCGCCGGAGCGTTGATCTTCGCCTCTGAGATCCCGAAGCTCGAACGCCACACCGAGTCACCGGTCGAGGAGAGCGCAAGCCGCTTTCGCGTGATGCTGCTCGACCTGAAGGAGGGGATCGACGCGCTCCGCGCCTCGCGGGGTTTGCGGCTCGCCTTCGGCCAGGTGAGCATCGCCGTCCTCGTGCTTTTCAACCTGTACACGCTGGCTCCGGCCTACGTGAGCAAGGTCATCGGCATCGACGCCGAGGACACGTACGTGATCCTCGGCCCTGCCACCGCCGGGGCGATCCTCAGCGCGATCCTGCTGGGCCAGTTCCTGCGCAACCTCGACCGCTCGCGCGTCCTTGCCGGCTCGCTGATCGCGAACGGGCTCACCCTGCTCGCACTGGCAGCCGTCCCGGAGGCGATGAAACATTTCCCCGACCTCCAGGTGCACAACCGGATCACGGGTGCGACCTTCAGCCTCCTCATCGGTGTGGAGTTCGGGGCCATCCTCATTCCGGCCGTCACGTACCTCATGGAGTCGACGAGCGATGCGATCAGGGGCCGGATCTTCGCCCTGCTCTACATGACGATCAACGGCGTGTCGGCGCTGCCGGTGCTGCTGGCGGCGGCGCTCGCTGACAACTTCGGCACCGCACAGGTGATCGGCGGGCTGGGCGTGTTGCTCCTCGGCGGTGGGGTGGGGGTCATCGCCGGCGGGCTGCACGCTCCTGAGCCAGCAGCAGGGCCGACACAATGACAACGATGAAGACCAGCCCGCCGATGCCGATCACGCGAGCGCTCTCACTGATCAGCGCGAAGTTGTTGCCCACCACGTAACCCGCGGCGACGACGGCGGCGATCCACGCGAGGTCGCCCAGAGCACTGAAGAGCTGGAATCGCAAGAAGGGCATTCGCGTCATGCCGGCCAGCATGGAAGCCCACGTCCGCAGCCCAACCACGAACCTTGCAAAGAGGATCGCCCTGTCACCGTGACGCGCGAAGAACAACTCGGCACGCGCCAATCGCTCGGGCCGGATGTGAAAGATGACGCCGAAGCGCTCCACGAAGGGGCGGCCACCGCGACGGCCGAGTGCGTAGCCGGCGTCTGAGCCGGCCGTCGCCCCGAGGAAGCCCAAGACGATGACCGCCGCAAGCGGCTGGTGGCGCGCTGTGGCCCACGCCGCGGCCGCGAGCAGCAAGACGTCACCCGGGAAGGGAACGCCCGCGCTCTCGATGAGAATCGCGAGCCCGGCGGTCGGAGATGCGAGCAGGTCGACGGTCTGGGCCCAGTCCACTAGAACTCCTCCCCATTCATGGGGAGGCGGCCCGCAGGGCCGGAGGGGCCTGAGAGTCGAACCAATGCGGTTCATATACTGGACGACCCCATGGCGGAATACGGCGATCACGAGCCGGCGGATGATCCCATCCAGAAGCTGAGACATTCAACGGCGCACCTGCTCGCCGCCGCGGTCACCGAGCTTTACCCCGAAGTCAAATACGCGATCGGCCCCCCGATCGAGAATCCACCCGGTTTCTACTACGACTTCGACTTCGGCAAGCCGATCTCCGAGTCCGAGCTCCCGGCCATCGAGTCGAGGATGCGCAAGCTTGCGCATTCGGACATCCCGTTCGTACACGAGACCCTGCCGCGAGAGCAGGCGATCGAGGAGTTCCGCAAGCGCGGCCAGGACTACAAGCTGGAACTGATTGCCGACAAGGTCGAGGGCGACGGCGTCAGCGTCTATCGGACGGGCGACTTCCTCGACCTCTGCCGAGGGCCGCACGTCAGCTCGACCAAAGACCTCAAGGCTTTCAAGCTGTTGCGCGTCGCAGGCGCCTACTGGCGCGGCGACGAGAAGCGACCGCAGCTCACCCGCATCTACGGCACGGCCTGGCAGACACCGAAGGAGCTGGAGGACTACCTCAAGTTCCTCGAGGAAGCAGAGAAGCGCGACCACAAAAAGCTTGGCAAGGACCTGAAGCTCTTCGCGGTCGACGACAGGGTCGGACCTGGCCTTCCCCTGTGGCTGCCCGACGGCGCAACCATCCGCCGCGAGCTGGAGCGGTTCATCGTCGACGAGGAGATCGCGCGCGGCTACCAGCACGTGCGCACGCCGGACGTGGCGCGTCTCGACATCTTCCGTCAGAGTGGCCACGCGCAGCTCTACGCCGAGTACATGTACCCGCCGATGAAGTTCGAGGATGGCGAAGAGCTCGAGCTGCGACCGGTCAACTGCCCGCACCACATCGTCGTCTACCAGACTGAGCTCCGCAGCTATCGCGAGCTGCCGCTGCGCATCGCGGAGATCGGCAACAACTGGCGCTACGAGCGCTCGGGCACCCTCGCCGGGATGAACCGCGTGCGCGCCTTCGCGCTCAACGACGCGCATATCTTCTGCACCCCCGAGCAGCTGATGGACGAGGTCAAGGGTGCGATCGACCTCGCCCTCTACTTCTCGAAGGTGCTCGGGATCGACGAGTTTCGCTACCAGCTCTCGACGCGCGACAACGTCAAGGAGAAGTGGCTCGGCAGCGAGGATCAGTGGCAGGAGGCCCAGGCCGCGCTCGCCGAAGCCCTGGAGTCCATGGGGCAGACATTCCACGTCGGGGAGGGCGACGCAGCCTTCTACGGTCCGAAAATCGACTTCCAGGTCTTCGACGCGCACCGGCGCGAGTTCACCAACTCGACGGTCCAGGTGGACTTTCAGCTCCCGCAGCGATTCGACCTCGAGTACGTCGCCGAGGACGGATCACGAAAGCGACCGGTCATGGTTCACCGCGGAGCGGCCGGCGCGATGGAGCGGCTGTTCAGCTACCTGATCGAGCGCTATGCGGGCGCGTTCCCGACCTGGCTGCACCCGACCCAGGTCGTGGTGATTCCTATCACCGACGCACAGCACGAATATGCCGCCACGGTGGCGGCGCGGCTGCGAGCTTCACGGATACGTGTCGAAGTCGACGATCGGCCCGAAAAGATGCAGCGGAAGATTCGTGATGCCCATAACCGCAAGGTGCCTTACATGGCGATCGTCGGCCAGCGCGAAACCGAGGCCGAGCAGGTCAACGTGCGCGACCGCTCGAATCGCGAAGCAGCCACCCCGCTTGACACCTTCATGAGCATGGTTGCGACCGAGATCGCGGAGCGCCGCCGCTAAGAGTCGAGCGTCACCTCAATCACGGTGTGCTGGCCGCGGCCGAGCAGCCCGACTCTCCCGACGGTTTGCACCCTGGAGCGTCGCTGGAAGCTGATCACCCCATTCTTGGAGTCGTTGGAGATGATCCTCCAGTCGCCTGTGTCGAGGCGGGTGGCATAGAAGTCGGTGACCGTGGTCACCTCGTCGTTCGACTCCAGGGTCTCCTGGCACTCTTTTGTGTCGCCAGGCGCGACGCCGGTGCCGACGTAGGTGTTCTCGCGCGTCACCGTGGCGCCTGGGTAGGAGGGGAAGTCGGAGGGCAGGCACGCGAAGCCGCCCTGCTGGAAGCGCTTGGCAAGCCCGACAGCGCCCACCGCGCCGCCGATGACGGCCAGGATCAGGAGCAGCGCGCACCCGCCGGCCACCCACCAGATCCACGTGCGCCGCGGTGGCGGTGGTCGGACCGCGCCCTGTGGTGCGACCGGCACCCACTGCCGGCCGTCCCAACGCCACGCGCCGTCGGGGGAGAGCTGTCCGGGCTGGTTGGGCGGCTGGGAGCTCATCGGCGAAACCACGACATTTTGCGCGCAAGTTCGGTTTCCGGTACCATCCACGCTCTGTAAAGCAGGGCGCCGCCCTCACCCTCCGGGCCCAAGCTCAAAAGGGTTCGTCAGCGGACGGCGGCGTGCTGTCCGTTTTGTTTTATTTGCATGGAGGAATAGAGCAGCACTGAATTTGGCCGAGGTGGCGTCCCATACCGTTTAAAGAGCTGAGGATCAACGATCAGATCCGCAGCTCCGAAGTGCGACTGATCGACGACCAGAACAACCAGTTGGGTGTGCTTTCCCTGGACGCCGCGCTCCGCATTGCAAACGAGAAGGGACTTGACCTCGTCGAGGTGGCGCCGCAAGCGAACCCGCCGGTCTGCCGCCTGATGGACTACGGACGCTACAAGTTCGAGACCGTCAAGCGCGAGAAGGACCAGCGGCGAAAGCAGAACGTCATCAAGCTCAAGGAGATGAAGCTTCGGCCAAAGGTGGCAGAGCATGACTTCCAGACCAAATTCAAGGGTTTGCGACAGTTCCTCGAGGCAGGAGAGAAGGTCAAGGTGACGATCATGTTCAGGGGCCGCGAGATGGTCCACCAGGACATCGGCCGCAAGCTGCTCGACCGGGTGGCCGACGACGCGCGTCAGTTCGCGGTCGTCGAGCGGCAGCCGCTGCTCGAGGGCAAGAACCTGTTCATGATCCTGGCGCCTAGCCGCCAGAGTGCGCCGAAGGAGCAAGCCAGTGCCTAAGCAAAAGACCATGAAAGGCCTTGCCAAGCGCGTGCGGGTGACCCGCAACGGGAAGCTGGTGCGCCGCAACTCCTGGACCAGTCACCGGCTCCACCAGAAGTCCAAGAAGCACAAGCGCAAGGACCACACGGAACAGCCGGTTTCCAAGGCCGACCGCAAGACGGTGCGCCGGGCGCTGGGGGTCTAGGCCGTGGCCAGGGTCAAGCGCGGCGTACCCGCCCACCGCCGGCACAAGGCGATCCTGGAGCGGGCCAAGGGGTTCCGGCTGTCCAAGAAGCTGCTGTTCCGCCCCGCGAACGAAGCGGTGCTGCACGCGCTGGCCTACGCGTACCGGGACCGCCGGCGCCGCAAGCGAGAGATGCGGCAGCTCTGGATCGCGCGCATCAACGCCGCCTCGCGGCAATCGGGGTTGCCGTACAACAAGCTGATGCACGGCCTTCGCCAGGCCGGAGTGGAGATCGACCGCAAGATGCTGGCTGACCTGGCCGTGCGCGACAGCGGTTCCTTTGCCCGGCTGGTGGAGGTTGCAAAGAAAGCCCTGTAGAGCTCGGGCGCGGCGCCGTCGTCGGATCTTCGGCGTCTATGCTCGCCGAATGCCGGTGTCGCCTCCTGCGCGCGCTCGGTCACGCATCTACGCGATGCGCTCCCTCGCGTGCTCGTCGGCTCCTTGGCCTCGGCGGCCTATCCGCCGAATCTCTCGACGCCGTGCCGCGCCCGAGCTCTGACCAGCTGATCAGCAGCCCGGACAACGAGGTCGTCCGCCGCCTGCGACGCCTCGCCCACCGGCGCGAACCAGGCCTCGTCCTCCTGGAAGGCCCGCGCGTGCTCGCCGAGGCGAAGGCAGCGGGGCTCGACTTCGAGCTGCTCGCGGTGCGCGAAGGCGACAAGCTCCCGTTCCATTCCTCGTCCCGCGTGACGCTGAGCGCCGGCGCTTTCCGGGCTGCCACCCAGACGGTGACGCCGCAGGGCGTGATCGCGATCGCGCGTGTCGAGGAGACGACCGCTCCTGACGCGATCGCGGCCGCGCGCCGGGCGCGATGGCCGCTGGTCGTGCTCGACGGAGTCCAGGATCCAGGCAACGTGGGCGCGATCTGCCGCACCGCGGCCGCGGCGGGTGCGCCGGCCCTGGCGGTGTTGCCGGGCAGCGCGGATCCATACGGCCCCAAAGCAGTCCGCGCCTCGGCCGGCAATGTGTTCCGGCTCAAGGTCGCGCGCGCGCACTGGAAAGACCTCGAGGAGCTGGACGGCTACGGCGCGGCCCCAAGCGGCGGTGCACCGCTGACCGAGGCGCCGATAGAGTCTGCGGGCATGATCGTCCTCGGCAGCGAGGCCCACGGCCTCTCTCGCAAAGACCTGAAGCTCGTCACGGTGCCGCTGACGGAAGGAGTTGAGTCGCTCAACGTGGCGGCGGCCGCGGCCCTGATCCTCTTCGAGATCAGGCGCAGGAAGCAGGCATCGTGAGCGAGGCCACGACGCTGACGGCGGAGGCGGCCGCCGCGATCGGTCGGGCGCAAAGCAACGACGAGCTCGCCCGAATCGAGCAGGAGTACCTGGGGCGCAAGAGTGGACGCCTCAGCAGGGTGCTGGCCAACATCGGCCAGCTGCCCCCCGCTGAGAAGGCAACCCTGGGCAAAGACGCCAACGAGGCCAAGCGAGCAATCGAGGCGGCCCTTGCCGCACGCCGGGCGGAGCTCGAGACCGCGCGTCTCGCCGACCTCGCGGAGACCGAGGCGATCGACATCACGTTCCCGGGCCCACCGGCCAACCGCGGCCACATCCACGTCCTGACCCAGGTCCGCCGCCAGATCGAAACGGTCCTCGAGTCCCTCGGCTACCAGGTCGAGCTCGGACCCGAGGTGGAGACCGAGTGGTACAACTTCGAGGCGCTCAACATCTCGCAGGGTCATCCCGCGCGCGAGAACTGGGACTCCTTTTACTTCAGCCCGGAGCTGCTGCTTCGCGCCCACACGTCGCCGGTGCAGATCCGCGCCATGCAGCGGATCAAGGAGCCGCCGATCTACATCATCACTCCGGGTCGCTGCTACCGCCGAGACGCGCCCGAGGCCACGCGCCTTCCTTATTTCAGCCAGGTCGAGGGACTCGCCGTCGACAAGGGCCTGACCGTCGGCGATATGAAGGGCACGCTCCTTTACATGATCCAGTCCCTTTACGGGCGCGAGCGGAAGGTGCGAGTGCGACCGAGCTACTTTCCATTCACCGAGCCGAGTTTTGAGTTCGACGTGAGCTGCGGGATCTGCGGCGGCGTCGGCTGCAAGAGCTGCCGGCACAAAGGCTGGCTCGAGGTCGGCGGGTGCGGCATGGTCCATCCCAACGTGCTGCGCAACGGCGGGGTCGACCCGTCGCTGTGGAACGGCTACGCCTGGGGCTTCGGCATCGAGCGCATGGCGATGCTCAAGCACGACGTGGACGACATCCGCCTCTTCTACGAGTCCGACCTGCGCTTCCTCGAGCAGTTCT
>WNFV01000230.1_pt1 | contig 90189 bp, 90 predicted proteins | sample 5400101 | NCBI WGS metagenome assembly WNFV01 (sample SAMN13153361, study PRJNA577476) | soil metagenome | isolation source: 115 cm soil or saprolite under grassland replicate 1 | place: USA:California | collected 2016-06-15
GCCCGCTCGGGCACCTCCGCCGACAACGCGTGCACCAGGCCGAGGTCGCGGCTGACCTCACCGCCGACCCGCTTCACCGCCAGCGCGGCGGAATCGGGTCCGGCGGAGCCGTACTCCACGATCACCGGCACCGGGTCGCCGCGCGTCTCGGGCGCGGCCGCCAATGCGGCGACGGGAGCGCCGCCGATCATCGCGAACGCCGCCGCCAGCGCGGTTACCATCCGTGCGGTGCGGTTGCGGCGGGGAGCCCGTACAGCCGGACCGCCGTCGCCGTTGACACTCTCGTACATCACGCCTCCAAGGGGGACACTCGCCCCAGGCGAGTCGTGGTCGACCCTCCTACCGCACGGCGAGCGGACCAGTTGCCCGTCGGTGGCAATTGGGTTGCACGCACAGCCGGTGCTTTCGCCACGGGACGCGGCGGGTATGTCTGGTGCCATGCGTATCGGAGTGATCGCGGAGAACCCGGTCGAGAGCATCGTCAAACGGCTCGGACTGGTGCCGACGCCGCTGCTGGAGGTCGGCCTGTCCCTGATGCTGGCCCGGACCGTGATGGCCGCCGTCAAACTGGAGATCTTCGACCTGCTGGCCGACCAGCCGCTCACCGCCGGGGAGTTGTCGACCCGGGCCGGCACCCACGAACCTGCCACAGCGAAACTCCTGTACGCCCTGACCGCCTCGGGCTACGTACGGCAAGCGGGCGGCGAACGGTACGAGCTGACCCCCGTGTCGCGCCGCTGGCTGACGCACCGTGAGGGCGGCCTCGCCGAGACGATGCTGCTGCAGTACCTGCACTGGGACTGGCTGAGCCACAGCGAAGAGTTCGTACGCACCGGAAAGCCGATCGCGATCCACGACACCATGGACACGGACGCCTGGCGCCACTACCAGCACTCGATGCGCGAGTTCGCGGTGATGCTGGGCCGGGAGAGCGCCCGGTTGATGCCGGTGCCGCCGGGCGCCCGGGACATGCTCGACATCGGCGGCTCCCACGGCCACTACTCGGCCGAGCTGTGCCGGCGCCACGACGGCCTCCGCTCGGTGATCCTCGACCTGCCGGCGGCGGTCGAGCAGGCGCGTCCGATACTCGCCGCCGAGGGGATGGGCGACCGGGTCACGTACCGGCCCGGCAACGCGTTGACCGAGGACCTGGGCAGCGAGCAGTACGACCTGGTCCTCGTCTCCTCCCTGGTGCACCACTTCACCGACGAGCAGAACCGGGACCTCGCCGTACGGATCGCGACCGCGCTGCGCCCCGGCGGCGTCTACGCGATCCAGGACGCCTTCCGTACGCCGACCGCCGAGGCCGCGGGGCAGCCCGCCGGACTGTTGGACTTCTTCTGGGCGCTGACCAGCACCTCAGGCACCTGGACCCGGGAGCAGATGACCTCCTGGCAGCGGGCCGCCGGACTGTCGCCCCGCCGTGCGGTCCGGTTCCGGACGGCGCCCACCCCCAGCGGGATACAGGCCGCCGAGAAGCCCCGGCGCGACCGGCCCGGTGGGAGAATCTGACCGGCACTCGCCAGAGTCGACACCCAGCCGGAGGGGCAGATGGCCAGTCAGGACGACGTACGGCGCATCGCGCTCGGCTTGCCCGAGACGGTCGAGGTCGAGGACCGTTTCGGGTTCTCCGTACTCGACAAAGGGAAACCGAAACAATTCGCCTGGGCCTGGAACGAGCGGGTCGAGCCGAAGAAGCCGCGGGTGCCGCGCGCCGACGTGCTGGCGGTACGGGTCGCCAATCAGGGCGAAAAGGAAAGTCTGCTCGCGGCCGACCCCGAGAAGTTCTTCACCGAGCCGCACTACAACGGCTATCCGGCGGTGCTGGTGCGGCTGCCCGCGATCGATATTCCGGAATTGCGGGAATTGATCGTGGACGCCTGGCGGAGCCGGGCGCCCAAAGCACTCGTCAAAGAATCCAGAATCTAGCGGGCCGACTATCGCCTGATCAGTGGTACGCCGTGCATTCGACCGGATCGGCGTCGAACCAGGTGGCCCGGCACGTCTTCACCCAATAGCCGAAACTGACCATCTTGGTCCAGTGCTGACCTTCGGTGGCCTGTACCCCGTACACCAGGACGGCCGGCGGGCTCTGGGTTTCGTACGCCCGGATCGAAAAGGAAAGGCGAGCCGGGGCACGGCGAATTCAGCCACGTGAAGAATGACCTTCACAGACTTCGAAAAAGCGCCTGCGTAACGTCCCTTTCGGGAAGGGTTCTGTGAGAAAAGAGAGCTGCAGCACGAAAAGTGTTGTCGGACGGCGAGTCACGATGGCAATAGTCACCAAATCCCTTGGTGGCCGGTGCTGCACAACGCGGGGCAGAATCGGGGCATGACAGACACGCGACCGGACAAGGTCAAGGTCGAGTCGAGCGCCAAGCGGGTACGCGCCTACCTCGGCGGCTCCCTGGTGGCGGACACGTACGCGCCGGTGCTGGTGTGGGAGAGGCCGTCCCACCCCACGTACTACCTACCCGTCGCCGACATCAGGGCGGAACTGGTGACCAGTGGCGAGGTGACCCACTCGCCGAGTCTCGGCGACGCCACCGTGTACGACGTGACCACCCCGACCGGGAAGGCCGCCGGCGCCGCCCGCCGCTACCCCGGCTCCCCGGTGCAGCCGCTGCGCGACCTGGTACGACTCGACTGGGCCGCCATGGACGAATGGTTCGAGGAAGACGAGCCGGTGTACGTGGGTCCGCGGGACCCGTACACCCGGGTGGACATCCTGGCCAGCTCCCGGCATGTCGAAATCAAGCTCGACGGGGTCACGCTCGCCGACTCGCACCGGCCGCACATCCTGTTCGAGACCGGGCTGCCGCCGCGCTACTACCTGCCGATCACGGACCTGCGGACGGACCTGCTGCGGCCGTCGGACCGGCAGACGCGGTGCCCGTACAAGGGGACGGCGACGTACTGGAGCGTGGTGATCGGGGACGCGACGTACGACGACCTGGTGTGGTGCTATCGCACGCCGCTGCCCGAGAGTCAGAAGATCGCCGGCCTGGCGTGCTTCTACACCGAACGCGTCGACCTGTACGTCGACGGCGTTCCACAGGAGCGCCCGCCCCGCCGGCGTTAGATCAGCAGACCGATCCCCAGCAGCAGAGTGCCGACCGCGAGACAGAGCGCGCCGGCGTACGTACTCCAGATGATGTTGTTGGGTTTCTCGGCCCTGGGTGAGACCACCGAGAAGAAGAACCCGATCGGCATCAGGATCGGCGCGGCGGCCAGCAGCAGCCGGACCAGCCAGCGGAGCCCGTCGGAGTAGCCGGTCTGGTCGACGAAGATCATCGCCACCAGGGCCAGCAGCACCAGCACGCCCGCGTGCGCGTGACCGGCGCGGAACAGGTTCTGCCGCACCGGGTTGTCGAGATATCCAGGAGTACGCGAGGAGATGAACCGCAGCAGCGAGAAGCCGCCGAAGGCGATCGTGGGGACCGTGATCAGCAGGATGCCCGCCATGACCTGCGAGGCCGAAGTCAGATGCATGAGACTTCCTACCCCGCAGGTCACGGCGGTCACAAGACCATTTCCGTCGCGGTGAGCCGACTGGTCACGCCGCGTCGGCGTACGCCGGCTCGCGGGCCGGCTCGGGCTGCGCCTGCGGGACCGCCTGACGCTCCGGCCGCAACACGGTCACGGCTACCACGATCGACGCGACCACCAGCACCGCACCAACCGTGAACCCGAGGTGGTAACCGGCGGTCAGGGCGGCCGGCTGCGCCACACCCCGCGCCGCCAGCGCCGCCGTACGCCCCGCCGACAGGGTGGCCAGCACCGCGAGCCCGAGGGCCGCGCCGACCTGCACCGTGGTGTTGACCAGCCCGGACGCGAGTCCGGCGTCCTCGGGTGTGGCACCCGACATCGCCAGGGTCATCAGCGCCGGGAAGCAGGTCCCGACCCCCGCGCCGATCAACAACATCGACGGCAGTACGTCGACCACGTAGTCGCCCTGCACCGGCACCCGGGCGAACCAGGCCAGGCCGGCCGCGATCATCACCAGGCCGGGGACCAGGATCCCGCGGGCGCCGAACCGGGTGATCAGCTTCTCCGCGTAGCGCACCGACAGCGCACCCATCACGATCGTGGTGGGCAGGAAGGCCAGGCCGGTGCGGAGCGCGTCGTAACCGAGCACCTGCTGGACGTACAGCACGCCGAGGAAGAACATCCCGAACATGCCGGCCACGGTCAGCGCCTGGATCACGTTGGCTCCGGACACGCTGGCCGACCGGAAGATCCGCAGCGGGACCAGCGGCGTGGCGGCGGTGGCCTCGCGTACCAGGAAAGCTGCCAGGAGGGCGAGCGAAACCGCGCCGAGAGTGACGGTACGGGGCGCGACCCAACCCAGGTGGGCCGCCGGCTCGACGATCGTGTAGACGCCGATCATCAGCGAACCGGTGATCAGGACCGCTCCCAGTACGTCGGCGCCCTGCCGGAAGCCGATCCCCCGGTCGCCGGGCAGCAACCGGAGCGCCAGCACCGCGGTCACCACGCCGATCGGCAGGTTGACGAAGAAGATCCAGTGCCAGCTCAGCACCTGCGTCAGCACGCCACCGGCCAGCAGGCCTACCGCGCCGCCGGCCGAGGCGACGAAGGCGTACATGCCGATCGCCTTGGCCTGCTCCCGCGGCTCGGGGAACATCGTCACGATCATGCCGAGTACGACCGCCGAGGTCATCGCGCCGCCCAGCCCCTGGACGAACCGGGCCGCGATCAGCACGGACTGGCTCTCCGCCAGGCCGCACACCAGCGAGGCGACGGTGAACACGCCCAGCCCGGCGAGGAAGACGCCGCGCCGGGAGATCAGGTCGCCGAGCCGGCCGGCGAGCAGCAGCAGGCCACCGAAGGCGATCAGGTACGCGTTGACCACCCACGCCAGGCTCGCCGGCGCGAAGCCCAGGTCGTCCTGGATCGCCGGCAGTGCCACGTTCACCACGGTGGCGTCGAGCACGATCATCAACACGCCCACGCACAGCACCACGAGGGCGATCCAGCGTCGGTCGGGCGGCTGTACTCCGGTCGTTTCATCGGTGTGATTCATGGCTGCTTCCCTGCTTGTCGAGTCCGATCACCGGGGTAGACCTGCCTCGCCGCAGAAACTCATCGGTGCAGCGATGAGTTTTCGTCCCCCGAAGGGTCTGTACTGGTGAGAGCGAAGGAGACGACATGAAGCGACCAACTGTGAGCAGCATCCTGCTCGCCAGCGCCGACCCCGAAAAACTTCGCACCTGGTACGCCACCGCCCTCGACCCCGAGGAGAACGTGGACATGGAGCCGTACCGGATGCTGCGGTTCGGCGGGTTCTACCTGATGATCGACAGCCGGGCCGACGTGGGCGACAAGAACCCGGAGCCGGGCCGCGTAATCCTCAACTTCGACGTGCCCGACGCCCGGGCCGTGGCCGCCCGGATGGACGAGCTGGGCAGCCCGTGGCTAGCCGAGCTCGAGGACCGCGACGGCAGTCTTTTCGCCACCGCGATCGACCCCGACGGCAACTACGTCCAGATCATCCAACTCAGCGAAGCTCACCGAGCCGCGATGGAGAAGTGATCATGTTCGGAAAGACAAAGGCAATCAGCGGTTTCGCCGTACGCGACGTCGACGCGGCGAAGAAGTTCTACTCCGACGTACTGGGGCTGACGGTGGAGGACATGCCGTTCGGGTTCCAGCTGCACATCGAGGGCGGCAACCCGATCCTCGTGTACGGCAAGCCCGACCACCAACCGGCCAACTTCACGATCCTCAACTTCCCGGTCGCCGACGTCGAGGCGGCCGTGGACGCGCTGGTCGAGCGGGGGGTGGAGTTCCTCCGGTACGACGGATTCGGCCAGGACGACAAGGGCATCGCCCGCGAGGGCGGGCCACTGATCGCGTGGTTCGCCGACCCCTCCGGGAACATCATTTCTGTCGTCGCCGAGCAGTAGGGTCGCGCCATGACGAACAACGAGGACTTCGTACGGCTGGCGGACCCGTACCGGCGGGAGTTGCTCGCCCACTGCTACCGCATGCTCGGATCGGTGCACGACGCCGAGGACCTGGTGCAGGAGACCTTCATCCGCGCCTGGCGGGCGTACGACAAGTTCGAGGGCCGCTCGTCGCTGCGGACCTGGCTGCACCGGATCGCCACCACCGCGTGCCTGACCGCGCTGGAGGGCCGCAACCGGCGGCCGCTGCCCACCGGACTCGGCGGGCCCAGCGAGCCGGAAGGCGACCTGGTCGAGCGGACCGAGGTGCCGTGGCTGGAGCCGGTGCCGGACGCGATGGTGGGCGGCGACGGCGCCGACCCCGCCGCGATCGTCAGCGACCGCGAGACCATCCGGCTGGCGCTGATCGCCGCGCTGCAGCACCTGCCGCCCCGGCAGCGCGCGGTGCTGATCCTGCGCGACGTGCTGCGCTGGAAGGCGGCCGAGGTCGCCGACGTACTCAACACCACCACCGTGGCGGTGAACAGCACGCTGCAGCGGGCCCGCGCCGCGCTGGAGCAGGCGCACCCCACCGCCGACGCCGTGGTCGAGCCGACCTCGCCGGACCAGCGCGAGCTGCTCGACAAGTACGCCGCCGCGTTCGAGAACTACGACATCCCCAGCATGGTGGAGCTGTTCACCAAGGACGCCGTGTGGGAGATGCCGCCGTTCCTGAACTGGGTGCAGGGCAACGAGATGATCGGCCGGCTGATCTCGGCCAACTGCCCCGCGAGCAAGGCGGGCGACCAGCGCATGGTCCGTACGGAGGCCAACGGCCAGCCCGCGTTCGCGCTCTACATGCTGGGCGAGGACGGGGTGCACCGGGCGTTCCAGATCCAGGTGCTGACGCTGACCGAAGCCGGGGTCTCGCACGTGACGACCTTCTTCGACACCAGCCTGTTCCCCACCTTCGGCCTGCCGGACACCCTGCCCGCCCAGCCACAGCTACTGCCGACATAACGGGGGGCGCGACCATGGCCGACAGATCCGCGACAGCCGCCCTGCTGGGCGGCGTCGCGCTGCTGGAGCGTGCGATCAACTACACCCTGGGCAGCCTGCTCCTCGTCACGCCGCAGCTGATGTCGCGCCCCACCCCGTGTCAGGACTGGGATCTGCGTACTCTCCTGATCCACATGAACGACTCGTTCGACGCACTCTGTGAGGCGGTCGACGACGGTCAGGTCTCGCTCACCCCGTCGGAGTTCGACCGTGACGCCGACCCGGTCGCGGCACTGCGCGACCGGGCCTGCCGACTGATGGGCGCGTGGGCCGGCGGCACGCCGCCGGACCTGGTCGCGATCGCCGGCTGCCCGGTCACCGCCAGCATCGTGAGCACCGCCGGCGCGATGGAGATCGCGGTGCACGGCTGGGACGTCGCCGCGGCCTGCGAGCAGCGCCGGCCGATCCCGGACGAGCTGGCCGAGGAGATGCTGGACCTGGCGCCGCTGTTCGTCACCGACGCCGACCGGCCCGTACGGTTCGCCGCGCCGGTCCCGGTGCCGGCCGACGCCCGCCCCGCCGACCGCCTGCTCGGCTTCCTCGGCCGCCAGCCCCGCTGACCAAGCAGCCCGCGGCGGTCCCTGGCGGGCCGTGGCGGTCCCTGGCGGTCCTCTGGCGGGCCGGGGTTGGACGCTGATCCCGAGTTCGAGGCCGTGACACTCCGGGTACGTGTCCAACGCCTCGGTGATTGCCGCCGAAAGCGTGTGACGAAATCCGGTCGCCGAGCGCTATCAACCATGTGGGCGGACTCTCGACAGGCGTTGTGGGCTTGGACGAGTCGGTAACCGCTGCCCAGAACGGGTCAGAAGACGCCTTTCGTACGCTCTACCGGGCCACCCAGCCGCCGCTGCTGCGGTACCTGCGCACCCTGGTCGGCGAGGACGCGGACGACGTGGCCTCCGAGGCCTGGCTGCAGATCGCCCGGGACATCCGTACGTTTCGCGGCGACTACGACGGCTTCAAGGGTTGGGCCACCACGATCGCCCGGCACCGCGCGATGGATCACCTGCGCCGGATGCGGCGGCGCCCGGCGGACGCGGTGCCGGTCGAACAGTTGCTGGACGTACCGAGTGACTACGACACGGCCGTGCTCGCCACCGACGAGGTGGCCACCCGTACGGCGCTCGGGCTGATCAACCGGCTGCCGCGCGACCAGGCCGAGGCGATCCTGCTCCGCGTGGTGGTGGGACTCGACGCCAAGGCGGCCGGCAAGGTGCTCGGCAAACGCGCCGGAGCCGTACGGACCGCGGCGTACCGGGGGCTGCGGCGGCTCGCCAAGCTGCTGGAGCAGAACCCGCCTCCCGCGATCCCGAACCAGGCCCGCCGCGGTCCGACCAGCGCCCCAACGGGCACCCCGAGACGCAGCACCACGAGCGGCGCGAAACGCGCCGCGGTCGACCGGCGGAACCACAGCGTGACATCCGCGGTGGCCAGGGCGCTGAAGGAAATGACATGAGAGCACACGGAGCAAGGATCAACCGCGGCACCGCCGAGCGACTGCTCGACGGCGGTGCCCCAGTGAACTCCAAGCACCGCAGGCTCGCCGCAGTGCTCGCGGCGGCCGCGGCCCCGAACACCTGGACTGCACGGGACAACCGAGCCGGTTCGGCTCGGGTTGCGTCCAGGGCACGGATCACCGGGGCTTCGATGGCCGGGGCAGCGACCGGGCCGGCCGCCAACGCGGTCGCCGCGGGCAACGTCGGGGCATCCGCCCCGTCGGTTACCGGAGCCGCTGGTGCATCAGCCGCCGGGGGTGGTGGCGCGCCAGCGGCTCCGGTAACGGCCTGGCCCCCGAGCGGTCCGCTGGCCGGCGAGGCGGAGGTCCTCGCCGCGTTCCGTGCCGCTGCACCCGACCCCGCTCACCAACCGCGGAGAACCTCTGTGATCACGAAACTGCTCACCCTGAAGATCGCCATCGGCGCGGCCACCGTGGTCGCGGCCGGAGGGGTCGCGTTCGCGGCGTCCAACGGCACGCTGCCCAACCCGCTCACCGACCAGGCCAAGACCCACAGCTCGGTCGGGGACGCGGCCACCGCACCGGAGGGCAAGGGCTCGCCGTCGCCGTCACTGGTGGGCCTGTGCAAGGCGTACGAAGCCAAGGTGGGCAGCAACCCGCACGGCAAGGCACTCGACAGCCCGGCGTTCAAGGCGCTGGTCGCCGCCGCCGGCGACAAGGACGACGTGGATTCGTACTGCACCGACCTGCTCGCCGACGCGAAGAGCAAGGACGACGCGGCGGGCGACCACGCCACCGGCGCTCCCGGCACGCACCCGACCGGCGCCCCCGGCACGCACCCGACCGGCGCCCCCGACGAGCACCCGACCGGTGGTTCCACCAACCACCCGCATTGAGCCATCGGCCTAGCCACTGCCGATGAATGAGTGCCGGGCTGGCAGCCCTCCCCCGCTCGCTGCCAGCCCGGCGCTCAGTCTCTGCCGATCTTCCAGCCTTCCGCCCGATTGACCAAACGCCGCCGGTGGCCGCAACCTGACCAGATAGCCACCGAAGGGGTGAGCGCGATGTCGGGCCTGCGATCGAACCCACCGGCGCACTGGCTGCTCGACCACGTCACCAACCCGGCGCTGCGGTTTCTGGTGGGCACGCCACTCGGCCGCCTACTGCCGTCCGTTGCGGTGCTGCGGTTCACCGGTCGGCGTACCGGGCGGACGTTGCGGGTGCCGGTGATGGTGCACGACCTGCCGGGTGGGCCCACGATCTTCACCGACGGCCGGTGGCGTGCCAACTTCCGCGACGGCGCGCCCGTCACGGTCACCCGCGCCGGGAAGACCAGCCAGGGGTACGGGGAGACCCTGCCCGACCAGCAGGCGGCCGACGCGTTGCGCGCCGCGCTGAAGCAGACCCCACCGAAGTACCTCAGTCTCGAGGTGGAGCCTGGCTACGTACCGACCGATGTGGAGTTGGCCGCGATCCGTACCGCGATCCGGCTGCGGCTCGACGGCGAGCCGGCGGGCTGATCCGCTCACGCCCTGCGCCCGCCAGAGGGGGCCGTCAGCCGGCGAGGTTCTGCTCGGCCAGCCGGATCGACTCGGAGATGAACGCCTCGTACTGCTGTTCGGTGGGGCGTTCGTCGGCGACCAGCTTGTGCAGCAGCACCATCTCCACCGGCAGCGCCGACTCCGGTTCCAGGCCGTCGATCAGGTGCTCCTCGCCGCGTGCCGCCCGGATCAGCAGCTCCGCGGTGGGGGTGTCCAGATTGGCGTACTCGTGGTGCGCTTCGGCGACGTACACCTGGATCGCGCGCAGGCTGCTGGTCGCGTTGAACCGGCGGTTCACGGCGAGCCAGAAGGCCGCGTTCAGCAGGCCGGTGCCGGCCTCCCACTCGACTTCGTACACGTACGCGTCGACGGCTTCGAAGTCTCCGGCTAGCAGCGCACGGAGCATCTTGACCAGCGCCGCCTCCATGACCACCCCACTGAGCGGGCTCATTGCGCTCCCAGCCTCCAGTACCCGCTCGCCAACCATCCATACCGGGCACGGATATTACCCAGCCGAACGGACAAATGGGCGCCTCGGCCACGTGCTGGGACCAGCGCCACGCCCGCTCAGCGGGTACGGCCGCGGGGCTTGAGCGGCGTCGCGGGCAGTGTCGGGGCGGGCAGCGGGTCGCCGTCGTACCCGCGTACGGTGCCGAACCGGTCGCCGGTCATCCACGCCTCCCGCGCGGCGGCGACCTCCTCCCCCGTACGGGCGACGAAGTTCCACCACATCACGATCTTCTCCGCGAACGGCTCTCCGCCGAGCAGCATCACCCCGCTGTCCACCTCCGCCGCCAACGGCAGCTCCGTACGCCCACACCCCAGGTACAGCAGCGAACCCGGCTCCAGCCGTACGCCGTCGACTTCACCGTGGCCGGACATGGCGAGGGCGGCGTACTCGAAATCGGGTTCCAGCGGCAACCGGGCGGAGGTCCCGGCGGCGAGCCGCAGGTCCGCGCCCACCAACGGCGAGTAGACGGTGCCCGGTGAGGCGACGCCCGCCAGCGAGCCGAGGATCACGGTGCCGGTCAGGCCGGGTGCGTCGACCTGCGGCAGCGCGGCGTGGTGCTCCCAGGCCGGGGCGACCTCGCGGTGCTCGTCGGGCAGCGCCACCCACAGCTGTGCCCCGTGCAGCCGGGGCCCGTGCTCGCGGGGCGACTGCTCCGCGTGCGCGATCGCCCGGCCGGAGGTCATCAGCCCGAGCTGTCCGGGACGGAGCACCTGGGTACTGCCGAGGCTGTCCCGGTGCAGCACCTCCCCGTCGTGCAGCCAGCTCACGGTCTGCAGCCCCATGTGCGGGTGCGGCGGAACCTGCATGCCGGACTCCCGCTCGATGTCGTCGGGGCCGTAGTGGTCCACGAAGCACCAGGCACCGACCATCCGGCGGCCCAGGTTGGGGAGCAGGCGGCGTACCACGGTGCTCTCGCCGAGCGGCACGAGCCGGCCGGTGAGCAGCTCCCGGACCGGCTCGGCCATGACGTCGGCGCGGCCGCCCAGGACGGCCGGTTGGGGTTTCGTGTCGAGGTTGCTCATGCCTCCCATCATGCTCCCCGGCGCCGACTCGGCTGCCGGTCAGCCGAGGCCGTTCCGGAAGCCCTGCCGCCAGCTCGGGTACCGCAACGTCCAGCCCAGCTCCCGCTTGGCCTTCGCGTTGGACGAGCCGCGGATCTCGGTCATCATGGCAATGCCGAACCCGCCGAGGAGAGGTTTCACCAGCCAGGCGGGGACCCGGCGGGGCGGCTTCGCGCCGATCACCCTCGCCAGGTACGGCAGCCACTCGCGCACCGCCGCCGGCTCGTCGTCGACCACGTTGTAGAGCCCCGGTGCACCGCCCTCGACCGCCGCGACCGTGGCCGCCGCCGCGTCGTCGATGTGGACGAACGACCAGATCCCGCCGCCGCCCCCGACGACGGGCAGCTGGCGCTTGCGTACCAGCTCGAGAAATTCTCCGCCCCTGCCCATCGTGTTGCCGGGACCGTAGAAACCGCCGTACCGCAGCACCAGGCCTTCGATGCCGCGCGCCGCGGGCACCACCGTCTCCACGTGCCGGATCGCCGCCAGGGTCTGCCGTGACGCCGGGTACGGGTGCGGGTCGATCGGGTCGTCCTCGGTCTTCACCGGGCCGCCGGTCCGCTCGCTGGGCCAGCCGGTGAAGCTCTGCGCCACGAACCGGCGCGCCCCGGCGGCCTGCGCGGCGGCCAGCAGGATGTCGGTGCCCTCCGTACGCAGCCGGTTGGTCATCGTGAACGTCTGGTCGAACTTGCGCAGTTTCAACTCCGCGGTCAGCGCGGTCAGCTGGTGCACCACCACGTCCGGTTTCGCCGCCGCCACCGCCGCGTGCACCGCCGCGCGGTCCAGGGCGTCGACCACCACCGGCTCCGCACCCCATTCCCGCAGGTCATCGGCCTTTTCGGGGGTACGGGTGGTCCCGCTGACCTGGTGCCCACCGGCGACCAGCAACGGCACCAGCCGCCGTCCCAGCGCACCCGTCGCACCGGCAAGGAAGATTCGCATCGTGTCAGTCATATCCGTTGGACGAGGCCGGCGCGCCAGGTGTGACAACCTGCGGATCAGGTGGCGGGGCGGCGAACCCCGAGCAATACTTCGTTGGCTGTCCAGCGAACAAGCAGGTGTGAGCAGTGCGTTTCCTGTCAAACACGATTCCCGAGTACGACCTCACGTACAACGACGTGTTCATGGCGCCGAGCCGCTCCGCGGTGGCGTCCCGGATCGACGTCGACCTCGCCACCGGCGACGGCAGCGGCACCACGATCCCGATCGTCACCGCCAACATGACCGCCGTCTCCGGGCGGCGGATGGCCGAGACGATCGCCCGGCGGGGCGGCCTGGCCGTACTGCCGCAGGACATCCCGGCCGAGGTGGTGGCCGACGTGGTCAGCTGGGTCAAGCAGCGGGACCTGGTCCACGACACCCCGATCACGCTGGCACCCACCGACACGGTCGGCGAGGCGCTCAACCTGCTGCCGAAGCGTGCCCACGGTGCGGTGATCGTCGCCGACGACGGCCGCCCGATCGGCGTCGTCACCGAGGCCGACTGCGGTGACGTCGACCGCTTCACCCAGCTGCGCGAGGTGATGTCCCGCGAGCTGCTGACCATGCCCGCCGGACTCGACCCGCAGAAGGCGTTCGAGGTGCTGCACGACGGGCGGCACCGGCTCGCCCCGGTGGTCGACCTCGACGGGCGGCTGGTCGGCATCCTGACCCGGCAGGGCGCGCTGCGGGCGACGCTGTACCGCCCCGCGCTCGACGCCGCCGGCCAGTTGCGGGTCGGCGCGGCGATCGGGATCAACGGCGACGTCGCCGCGAAAGCCGCGGCCGCCCTGGCGGCCGGGGTCGACGTACTGGTGATCGACACCGCGCACGGGCACCAGGAGAAGATGCTCGCGGCCGTGGCGGCGGTCCGTTCGCTGGAGCCCGCCGTGCCGGTCGTGGCCGGCAACGTGGTCACCGCCGAAGGCGTACGGGACCTGGTCGAGGCGGGTGCGGACGTGGTGAAGGTCGGGGTCGGACCCGGCGCGATGTGCACCACCCGGATGATGACCGGCGTCGGCCGGCCGCAGTTCTCCGCCGTCCTGGAGTGTGCCGCGCAGGCCCGCCGACTGGGTCGCCAGGTCTGGGCGGACGGCGGGATCCGCCACCCCCGCGACGTGGCCCTCGCGATCGCCGCGGGCGCCGCGAACGTGATGATCGGCTCCTGGTTCGCCGGGACCTACGAATCGCCGGGCGACGTACGGGTCGACCACGACGGACGGCTGTACAAGGACAGCTACGGCATGGCCTCCGCTCGGGCGGTGAAGCTCCGCACCGCGGGCGACAGCGCCTTCGAACGCGCCCGCAAGGCACTGTTCGACGAAGGCATCTCGACGGCGCGGATGTACCTCGACCCGGACCGGCCGAGCGTCGAGGACCAGCTCGACGCGATCGTCGCCGGCCTCCGCAGCGCCTGTGCGTACGCGGGCGCGACCAACCTGGAGGAGCTGCACCAGCGGGCCGTGATCGGGGTGCAGAGCGCCGCCGGCTACACCGAAGGCATGCCGCTGCCGACGAGTTGGTAACCCGCGGCGCGGTCAGCCGCTCAGCTGTTTTGCGAGGTCGCGGTCGAGGTGCCGGGCGCGGCCTCGAGTAGCGCGCCGACCTCGCGGTTCACGCCACGGGTTCCCCGACGTGGCGACCCGGATGACGGCCACCGGCGACACCGCGTAACGAGCTCGGCGCGTCCAGTCCGGCCTCGTCGTCCACGCCGACGCCGAGCCGCTCCACCAGCTCGCCGCCGAGCCAGCCGGCGATACCCGCCACCACCAGTCCGCCGAGGCCGAGGGCCAGGGCGGGGCCGGTCGGCTCCCAGGTCGTCGCGTCCAGTCGCAGCACCCAGCTCGCCGCGAACAGTCCCATCACCAGAGAGTTGGCGAGGCCGTGCACCGCACCGATCCGCCGGGCGCGGGTGCCGCGCGGAATCCCCAGCCAGTCGACCAGGCCCAGCACCGCCGCGAACAGTCCGCCAATCAGGCCGGCGGCGATCACGTACGCGGCCGCGATCGTGAACCCGGTGCGACCCGTCACCAGGTAGCAGGCGTCGAAGACCACCGCGGTGGCGAACAGCCCCAGCGGAAACACGATCACCATCGGATGTACGGCGTGCCCCAGTAACCTCGCCCTGCTCTGCATGTGACACCTCCGCGTGTGACTGTTGGCGTACCCGGGGCGGATCTTCCGAAACCCGGCGGGGCATAGGTCAGACCGACGGGGGACGTTCGTCTCTGACCGGGGCACGGCGGGCCGGCGCACCATGACGGTGTGACGGTCATCGAAGCTGCAGCCCGGGTTCATCAGGCGGCGGATCCCCGCCGCACCCCGCACACCTGGTACGCCGGCCTGCTGCTCACGCTCGCCGCGGGCGTGGTGCTCAACACCGTCCTCGGACCGCTGGTCACCGGGGTCGTGAGCTATCCGATCGCGGAGACCGTACGCAACCAGTTGATCGGTCTGGAGCTGGTCTCCGTCGGTCTCGTGGTTCCGACGGCGGTCGTCGCGGCGGTGCTGGCGCTGCGGGGTCACCGGGCGGCCGGCGTGCTGGGGTTCGGGCCGGCGGCGTACACCGGGTACATGTTCCTGCAGTACGTGCTCGGCCCCGAGTACCGCAGCTACGCCCCGGCGGTGTGGCTGCATCTCGGGCTGTTCACCCTCGGCGGTGCGCTCGCCGCGTGGGGCTTCGCACTCAGCGAGCCGAGCCGGATGCCTACCCTGACCCGCCGCGCCGAATGGCTGTACGGCATCGTCCTGCTGCTGCTCGCCGGGTTCGTCACGTCGCGGTACCTGGGCACGTTCACCGGCTCGTTCGACAACGCGCCGCTGCCAGCCGAATCGGCCGCCACGCCCACGTTCTTCTGGTCGATCGTGCTGCTCGACCTCGGCGTGGTGGTGCCGGCGACCGTGGTCGCCGGGATCGCGCTGATCCGCGGCGGCCGCTGGGCCCACCCGGCGCTGTACGCGATCCTCGGCTGGTTCGCGCTGGTCCCGCCCTCGGTGGCGGCGATGGGCGCCACGATGCTGGCCAACGACGACCCGTACGCGTCGGCCGGGCAGGTGGTCGTGCTGAGCGTGCTGTCGCTGCTCTTCGCGGGCTTCGCCGTGTGGGTCTACCGGCCACTGTTCAGCCGGCCACTGTTCAGCCGGCCCAGCTGACTCACTCGTGGCCGCCGTGGTACGGCGACATCACGCCCTCGTACCGCAGGTGCAACACCATCCCCGCCGTCGCATGGTCGAGGTTGTGGCAGTGGTTCATCCACACCCCCGGGTTGTCCGCCCGGAACGCCACCCGCCACACCTCGCCGGGGCGTACGTCGACGCTGTCCAGCCACAGTGGACTGCCGGTCGGCGTACGGCCGTCGCGGGACAGGACGAGCACCCGGTGACCGTGCAGGTGCCACGGATGGGTCTCGCGGCTGCGGTTGACGATGGTGAGCCGTACCAGGTCGCCTTCGCGTACCACCTGGTCCGGGATCGACGGGTGCGCCAGGCCGTTGACCGTCTGCGCGTACCCCGGCCGCCCGTCCACCATCGCCAGGCCCCGGTCGAGCACCAGCGTGAAGTCCCGGTCGGCGTGGCCGCCCAACGGGGCACGGGTCGGCGTGCCGTACCGGGTGAGGTCGAGCTCGGGCCAGCCGGCGGTGTCGGGAGGCTTCGGAGCGGAGGCGCCCGGCGGCACCAGGCGCAGCCCGGTCGCCCCGTCGTCGTCAGCGAGCAGCGCCACAGCGCGGGACGGCATCCGGAAGGCCAGGTCGTACCGGCCGCCGGCGGCGAGCACCAGGCCGGTGCGGGTCAGCGGCGTCGGCCCGTGCAGGTCCGTCCCGTCCACCGCCACCAGCCGGTACGCCGTCCCGGCGAGGGTGAACCGGTGCGGTGTGCTGTCGGTGTTGACCAGCCGCAGCCTGACCGGGGTCCCGGGAGCGACCCGGCGCCGGTCGGGCCGGTCGGCGCGGCCGAACACCACCGCGTCGTCGACGGTGTGCACCGGCACGGTCAGGTCCAGCCCGCCGGCCGCGCTGGACCGCGGCTTCACCACCAGCGCCCCGTACAGCCCCATCCGTACGCCCTGGGCGGACATCGAGTGGGTGTGGTACCAGTACGTCCCGACCCGGTCGGCGCGGAACCGGTACCGGAACCCGTGGCCCGGCGACACCGCCCGCTGGGTCACGCCGGGCGCACCGTCCTCCGCGGCCGGCACGTCGTACCCGTGCCAGTGCAGGGTGACGCCGACGGTGATGTCGGCGTTGCGCAGCCGTACGTCCACCAGGTCTCCCTGGGTGACGGTGATCGGCGGCCCGGGCAGCTGCCCGTTGAAGGTCCACGCCGCCACTCGCCGCCCCGACGCCAACCTCACTTCGCCGGTACGCGCGGTCAGCGTGAACCGCCGTACGGCACCGCCGGGGGCGGGCGTGGCAGGCCCACGCAGCATCGCCACCGAGACTCCGTGGTGGTCCATGCCGGTCATGTCCGCCGGCGAGCTGGCCGGTACCGCGGCCAGCACCGCGCCGACCAGGCCGAGCGCGGTGACCCCCGCGGTCGCCAGCCTCGGCACCCGGTGCCCCAGCACCCGCCAGGTCACCAGCACCGCCACCCCGACCAGCGCAAACGTCACCAGTACGACGGCCGCGGTGGCCGGGTAGCCGAACAGCACCGTGACCACCAGGCCGGCTGCGCTGGCGTACCCGGCGGAGAGGAGGGAGAGGGCAGTGCCCGCACCGGAGGCACCGCGGCGGAGCATCCGCAGGCCCGCCCATGCGGCGAGCAGCGCGACGCCGAGCAACGGCACCCCGAGCAGCACCTTCTCCGGTACGAACCACCAGCCGGCGGTGGCGAGCGCCACCACCGACGCGATCCGGGCGAGCGTGGCGACCACCGCGGTGAGGAACAACCCGGCCGCGACCCTGGTACGCCCCGCCAGCACCGTCGCGCCGGCGCCCAGCCAGGCGCCGGTGCCGACGACCGCGACCAGCAGGTCGAGGGCGAGCAACTGTCCAGTGCTCATGCCCGGTCCGGTACGAGGTCGTCGCGCGCCTTCGCCGGCCGGGGCTCGCGGGCCAGGGCGCGGGCGTCCGCGAACATCTTCCCCGAGACAGCCATGATCGCCAGGCCGTTGAGCGCGTGCAGGCCCATGATGGTCAGGCCGACCGCGGTGGTGCGGTCGCCGGTGGTGTTGAACGCCTCCCCCAGCGCGATGATCAGCACCTGGACGATGACCAGTACGAACGGTAGGACGGCCATGCCGATCTGCCGGCGCGGCGCCTTGGCCAGCGCGGCGAACAGGGTCGCGAGCAGCGACAACGGTCCGATCACGGCCATCCCGTTGACGCTGTGCAGCGCGTACGAGCTGTCGGTCTGCGGTTTGGCGAACGCGCCGACCGCGGCGAAGTAGAACTGGGCGACGACGGCGAGCAACAGCAGGCCGGTGATGACGGCGTACGTCTTGCGCATCATTGGGTTCCTTTCCAGTGGGTCAGACGGTGAGCGGGCGGGGCGAGCTGAGCCACCCCTCGACGCGGGTGACGGCGGTGATCGCGGCGAAGCCGACGAGGCGTACCAGGTCCGCGTCGGAGCCCCCGGTGGTACGCCATTCGGCCACGTCGCCGTCGGTGATCCGGTACGGCGCGAGCGCCGCCAGCAACGCCAGTCGCGCCGCCGGGCGGTCCGGCTCGGGCAGCGAAGCGAGCGGCGCGGCCAGCCAGCCGCCGTCGAGCGGCGGGTGGCCGCCGTCCCAGTCGTTCACGGTGTCGCGCAGCACCGCCTCGGCCTCGTGGCTGAGCTGGAACCGCCCCCGTCCGGCGGCGGCGACCAGCGTCGCGTACGCGGTCCCCACCGGCGTGTCCCCCGCCCACACCGGCGGTACGACCGGCGCGTTCCCGAGCAGCGGCAGGCTCTCGCCGGGGCGCAGCGGACGGCGTACCAGCTTGGCGAAGGCACGGCCGGCGAGGGCGCGTACCACCGGCCGTTTCTGGAGCCGGCCGGGCAGAGACTGCTCGGTGAGCAGCGCGGACACGACGCGGTTGAGGAAATGGAAGGCGAGCGCGGTGCCGGCGTACTCGGGGGTCAGCTCACGGTCGAACGGCGGCGCGCTGCGCGGCTGCTTCGCCCAGCCGAGCAGCGCGGCGTTCTCCGGGTCGGCGGGGACCCCGCCCGCGGCGACGGTCTCGGCGAGCCGGGACGCACCGGTGGCACGCAGCAGTACGGCGTGCGCGTCGACGCAGAACGGGCACCGGTTGGCCAGCGACACCCCGACCGCCACCAGCTCCCGGCTGGTCCGCGACGCATGCCCCACCAGCAGCGACTCCCGCAGCATCGACCAGGTAGCGGCGAGCAGGTCGGGCACCGGGGACAGCGCGGTCAACGCAGGAGCGTGGAACCCGAACTCGCGGTTGAGCTGGGCGTACACCCCGGCGACCTGGCCCGTGGCGGCGGCCGGCGCGACCGGCGTGACGTACCGGACAGATGCCATCGGACGACCTCCTTGTCGATCGTTGCGATCCTCGCCGCCGGACACCGGTCCGGTCGTCGTGCCAGAGGAGACTGTTTGCGCTACCGCCGCGATACGACTCCTGCCCGGCCGGCTACTTCCCCGGGAGTACGCGCGATGCCGTCGCCTCGGACGACGCACCCCGGTAGGGGGCCGTCTAATCTGCGGGAATGACAGGTGTGCGGGGCTGGCGGGCGTACCTGCCCGACGTGGCGCTGGCCGGCGTGATGGCCGTACTGCTGGTGGGCCACGCGCTGAACAGCCCGAAGCTGGAGGTCGCGCCCGGGCCGGTCGATTTCCTGCTGATCGCGGTGGGCGTGGCCGGGCTCGCGGTGTGCCGGCGGCGGCCGGTGACCGGGTTGCTGGTGGTCACCGTCGCGATGGCGGGCTACACGCTGCGGGTGCACCCCGGGCCGCCCGCGGCATTCGCCGTCATCGCCGCGGTGTATCTGGCGGCGAACGCGGGGCACCGGCTGCTGGGAGTGCTGGCCAGCGCCGGGTTCCTCGCCTGCTTCTTCTCCGCCGACATCGCGGCGGCCGCGCGCATCGACCCGGAACGCACCATGCTGCTGCTCGGCTGGTTCCTCGCCGCCAACGTGGCCGGCGCGGTCACCCGGGCGCACCGCAAGTACCTGCGGGCAGCCGAGGAACGGGCGGCGGAGGCGGAGCGTACCCGGGAGGAAACCGCGCTGCGGCGGGCCGGCGAGGAACGGCTGCGGATCGCCCGGGAGCTGCACGACTCGCTCACCCACAGCATCTCGATCATCAAGCTGCAGGCCGGGGTCGCGGTGCACCTGGCCCGCAAGCGCGGCGACGACGTACCCGCGGCGCTGCTCGCGATCCAGGAGGCGAGCGGCGAGGCGATGCGGGAGCTGCGCTCCCGCTGCCGGCCGAGGTGGACCGGGCCGCGTACCGGATCGTGCAGGAGGCGCTGACCAACGTCAGCCGCCACGCCGGTCCCGCCACCGCGGCGGTACGCCTCGACTACCGTTCCGACCTGCTGGTCGTCTCGGTGGACGACGACGGGGCCGGCGCGTGGGACGGCGTGGCGCCCGGTGTCGGGCTGACCGGGATGCGGGAGCGGGTCACGGCGCTCGGCGGCACGCTGCGGGCCGGTCCGCGCGACACGGGCGGCTTCGGAGTACGCGCCGAGCTTCCCCTGGAGGCGACCCCGTGATCCGCTCGGCGGCCCAGTGGTGATCCGGGTGCTGCTGGTCGACGACCAGGCGTTGATGCGGGCCGGGTTCCGGGCACTGCTGGAGGCCGAGGACGACATCGAGGTGGTCGGCGACGCAGCCGACGGCCAGCAGGGCCTGGCGCTCGCCGCGCAACACCTGCCCGACGTGGCGCTGGTGGACGTACAGATGCCGGTGATGGACGGCATCGAGGCGACCCGCCGGATCGCCGCCGACCCGCGGCTGGCGGGCGTACGGGTGGTGATGCTGACCAACTACGGGCTCGACGAGCACGTGTTCGACGCGTTGCGCGCCGGGGCCACCGGTTTCCTGCTCAAGGACACCGAACCCGACGAGCTGCTCCAGGCAGTCCGCATCGCCGCGCGCGGTGACGCTCTGCTCTCCCCCTCGATCACTCGAAAACTGATCAGCGAGTACGTGTCCCGCCCGCCCGCCGGGCGTACCGCCGAGGGGTTGGAGGCGCTGACCAACCGGGAGCGGGAAGTGCTGGCGCTGGTGGCACGGGGGTTGTCCAACGAGGAGATCGCCGGGCACATGGTGATCAGCCCGTTCACGGCGAAGACGCACGTCAGCCGGGCGATGACCAAGCTCGCCGCCCGGGACCGGGCACAACTGGTGGTCTTCGCATACGAGTCGGGCCTGGTGGCGCCGCGCGAAATCTAGTGCACGTAGTAGACGAAGAAAGCGACGTCGTGGTCCGGGTCGAAATAGAGGTCGCCCCAGCGTTCGGGCAGCAGGTTCTCGTCGGCGTACGTCCTGCTGTGCTGCCATCGGGCGCCGGACGGCGCGTACCTGGCCAGCTCCGGCCACATCTGCTTCGGCGTGTCCCCCGCGTACTCCTTGCCGGACGGATGCGCCGGCATCGGATGCCAGTCGTACGCCTGCTCGAGTGCCTTCGCGTCGGCCGGGCGCAGCCTTACCAGACCCTGGTACTCCCAGTCGATCGGACCGGACGCCCGGGAGCACGGATTGTGGGCCGGCAGCCCCTCCCAGTGGATCTCGAGGTAGTCCCCGATGCCGGGGAAGTCGTCGTCGGTCCACCGCCGCTCGGTCTGGACCTTCGCATCCTTGACCTTGGCCGCGCAGGACGGCTCGTGAGGGCCGCCGGCGCTCGGTTTGTGGCTCCCGGAACCCGGCAGACCCACCGTCAGCAGGCCCGCCACGAGCCCCGCTGCGATCCCCACCGCGATCGCGACAAATCCGACGGTACGTCTGGTCACCGCGCCACGCTAACGGATTGTCTCCCGCGCTACCGTCCCGGTCCGCGCGGTCAGCGGTGCCGGCCGTCAGCGATCGTCGAGGGCAGGGCCTCCGCGATCTTCGATGCGGTCCCTCAGCGGTCGGCGGTGCAGCGCGGTCACCATCTCTGTGAGCAGGTCGGCGAGGGGCATCGACAGCTCGGCGTCGAGGTCCCGCATCGCCGCACCGGTCGCCGCCCACGCCGCCTGGATACGCGGTACCAGCGCTTCCGCACGTGGCGTGAGCGCCACGATCCGCTGCCGGGCATCGGCACCCTTCTCGGGTACGACCAGCCCGCTGCGCGCCATCTGAGCCACCGTCTGACTCGCCGCCGAGTGGGTCACACCGACCGCCCGGGCGAGATCCCGAATCGGCATCGGACCATGCTCGACCAGCGCCCGTACCAGGGGTGAGTACCGCGGCCGGTAGTCATCGAGTCCGACCCGGCGCTCGTACGCCGCCACGTCTCCGTCCAGCAACTCCAGGACGTGCCGCAGCAGCGTCCCGACACTCTCCCGATCCATGGCCCGGAATATAACAGCGCTGTTGTATCCTTCCTGCGGTGACGCTGTATCCAGAGATCGAACCGTACGACCACGGCATGCTCGCCGTGGGCGACGGCCACCACGTCTACTGGGAAACCTGCGGCAACCCGTACGGGAAGCCTGCGGTGGTGCTTCACGGCGGGCCCGGCTCCGGGTGCAGGCCGGGCTGGCGACGGTACTTCGACCCGGCGGCGTACCGGGTGGTGCTGTTCGACCAGCGGGGCTGTGGGCGGTCGACACCGCATGCCAGCGACCCGTCGGTCGACCTGTCGACCAACACGACTCATCATCTGATCGCCGACACCGAGCTGCTGCGGCGTCAGTTGGGCGTCGAGCGGTGGCTGGTGCTCGGCGGCTCGTGGGGATCGACGCTGGCGCTGGCGTACGCGGAACGCTTCCCGTCCCGGGTGTCCGAGTTGGTGCTGTTCAGTGTGGTCACCACGACCTCCGGCGAGGTCGAGTGGGTCACTCAGGCGATGCGGCGGTTCTTTCCTTCAGCGTGGCGACGGTTTCGCGACGGTGTGCCGGCTACGGACCGCGACGGCCGGCTGGTCGACGCGTACCGGCGACTGCTGGAGCACCCCGACGCGGCGGTGAGGCAGAAGGCGGCCCAGGACTGGTGCGACTGGGAGGACGCGCATGTCAGCGTGCGGGCCGAGAGCGTCCCCGACCCGCGATACCGGGATCCGCGGTTCCGGATGTGCTTCGCCCGGCTGGTCACCCACTACTGGAGCCACGCCGCCTGGCTCGAGGACGGCGAGCTGATCCGGAACGCCGGCAAGCTCGCCGGAATCCCGGGCGCACTGGTCCACGGCCGGCTGGACGTGAGCGGACCACCGGACATCGCGTGGCAGCTGTCGCAGGTGTGGCCGGGTTCCTCGCTGACGCTCGTCGACGACGCCGGACACGGCACGGGACATCCCGATGTGGCCTCCGCCCTGGTTGGGGCGACCGACCGGTTCGCGGGTCACCAGAGATAACCGATCGCCGCGGCTGGGGCCGGCAGGGCGGGGTCGACAGGGGTCGGTGGATCCTATTAGGATCGAACACATGTTCGAATGCGAAGGCGACACACTGACGGTCGGTGCCGGGATGCCGGTCGCCGCCGTGGTGTCGGACGGTCTGGACGCCGAGGCACTGCTGGACGGCGTGGCGGCGTTCGACCGGGTGATCGCCTTCGCGCACGCCGCGCAAGCCAGGCTGCTGGCGAAGTTCGCAGCGCTGCGGCCCGCCGAGTTCGCGGCTGACGAGGTGGCGCCGGCGCTGCGGGTCAGCCGGATGGAGGCGACCAGACGGCTCGGCCTGGCGGTGGACCTCACCACCCGGCTGCCGGAGACGTTGACGGCTCTGCAGCGCGGCGAGCTCGATCTCGCCAAGGCGCGCGCGATCAGCGACCTGACCGCCTCGCTGCCGCGGCAGCAGGCAGCGGCAGTCCAGGCGGCGGTGCTCCCCGACGCGGCCGGCAAGACCGCGCCACAGCTACGGGCAGCCGTACGGCGCGCCGTGGTCCGGGCCGACCCGGACGGCGCCCAGCGTCGAGAGGCGTACGCCCGGGCCGAGCGGCGGGTGGTGCTCACCCCCGCCGACGACGGGATGGCCGAGCTGTACGCGTTCCTCCCCGCGGCCGAGGCCGTCGCGATCTACGACCGCGTCAACCGGCACGCCAGAGCCGTCCCGGCGGACGGCCGCACCGCGGACCAACGGCGCGCTGACTGCTTCACCGACCTGATGCTCGGCCACCAGCGGCGAGTGACCGCACAGATCCACGTCACCGTCTCCGCCGACACGTTGCGGGGCCTGAGTGAGGAGCCTGCGCGGTTGCGCGGCTACGGCCCGATCACCGCCGCCGCCGCGCGAGAGATCGCCGCCGGCGACTTCGCCGATGACACCACGTGGCGCCGGATCCTCACCGACCCCGCCACCGGCGCGGTGCAGGAGGTCGGACGTCAGACGTACCGGCCGGGGAAGGTGCTCGCCGACCACGTCAGGACGCGCGACGTGACCTGCCGGTTCCCCGGTTGCCGGCAGCCCGCGCACCGCTGCGACACCGACCACACCGTGCCCTATCCGGAGGGCGCGACAAGCGCGGACAATCTCGGCCTGCTCTGCAGACACCACCACCGCCTTAAACACGAAACGGATTGGAGCGTCGCGCAGGAGCACGAGGGCCGGTTCGTCTGGACCAGCCCCACCGGCAGGCGTTATGTCACGGAGCCGGAGCCGGCGACTCCACCGTGAACCGCGGACGCCGATCCGGCCAGGACGTCGTCGACGCTGATCGCCAGCAACGCCGGATCCGGAGTCGCCGCCCACGGGTCGGAAACGCCGCGCCCGTGCCACAACACGCAGTGCGGTCCGCCGGTGATCGGACCCCACTGCGACGGCGGAGTCGGTCCGAACAGGACCACCGACGGCGTCGCGTAGGCCGTTGCCAGATGCGCCACGCCGGTGTCCCCGCAGACCAGCAGCCGCGCCGCCGCGATCAACGCCGCCAATTCCTCCACCGTGGTACGCCCCGCGAGCACCGCCGAGGCCGGCAGCCCGGCGAGTCGGCGTACCCGCTCGGCTAGTGGCTGTTCGGCGGTCGTACCGGTGAGCACGACGGTGTCGCCGGCGGCCGTCATGCGGGAAGCGACCTCGGCGTACCGCTCGACCGGCCAGCGGCGTGCCGGGTACGCCGCACCCGGATGGATCACGACCGCGTCCGTCACCGGGGGCGCCGTGTCGGGCAGCGCCAGCGACAGGTCAGCCGGATCGGGATCACCGCCCAACTCGGCGCCGACCAGCCGGCACCAGCGACGGACTTCGTGTTCGTCCGGAGTCCACCGCGGACCGCCGAGGTCGCCACACTGGAACCCGACCAGGCGGCCGGGGCGTAGCCGTACCAGCAGGTCATGGCTCTGGGGGCCACGGCCGTGCAGGTTCACCGCGACGTCCGGTGGCGGGTAGTCGAACGGCACGAGACCGGGCACCGGGAGCAACCGATCGACCGCGCCCGTCAGCGGGAGCAGCGGCTCCAGGCCGGCCGGCGCCGCCAACACCAGCTCGTGATCGGGCAGGGCCCGCCGCACCGCCCGCAGCGCCGGTACGGCGGTGAGCAGATCACCGAGCCCCAGGGCCCGCAGCACCAGGGCCCGCAGCACCCTGGCCCGCAGCACCATGGCCCGCAGCACCATGACCCGCGGCACCATGACCCGCGGCACCATGACCCGCGGCACCATGACCCGCGGCATCATGACCCGCGGCACCATGGCCACCGGCGCTACGGCCACGAAGCCTCCACCGACGGGGTGATCACGAGTTCGCGTACCTCGCAACCGTCCGGTTGGCCGAGTGCGAAGACGACCGCGGCAGCCACGTCCTGCGGGCGGTTGAGTTTCGCGTCCGGCGGCGGCTTGTACTGGTCGGGCCGGCCGTCGAAGAACGGGGTCTGCATCCCGCCGGGGAACAGCATCGTCACCCCGACCTCCCCCTGCGTCTCCGCGGCGAGTGCCCGGGTGAACCCCACCACCCCGAACTTCGACGCGCAGTACGCCGTAGCGTCGCTCAACGCCCGCAGTCCCAGCGTGGACGCCACGGTCACCACGCGGCCGCGCCGTCGCCGCAGGTCCGGCAACGCGGCGCGCACCACGGCGACCGTGCCGAGCAGGTTCACCTTGACCACGGCCTCCCACTCCTGCGCCGGTACGTCGTCCAGCCGGCCGCAGGAGTCCACTCCCGCGCAGGTCACCACCGCGTCGATGCCGTGGTACTCGCGGGACACGTCGCGTACGGCCTGCTCGGCGGCACGACCGTCGGCGAGATCCACCACCTTGTGGTCGCCGTCGACCGGCGCCCGGTCGAGCACCACCGGCTGGTCGCCGGCCTTCGCGATCGCCTCGGTCACCGCCGCGCCCAGACCGGATGCGCCGCCCGTGACCAGCACGGTCTTCATAGTCGGGCTCCCACCTGTCGTGTCGGATCTGTCAACCGGTTCACCAGGGCCGTCGTCGACCGGCCCCGCACGTACGGCAGCACCACGGCCTGGCCGCCCCACTCGGCGAGCACCGCGGCCTCGGGCAGGTCGGTGCCGGCGTAGTCGCCGCCTTTGGCCCACACGTCGGGGCGTACCTTGCGGAGGACCTCGTCCGGGGTGTCCTCGTCGAAGACCACCACGGCGTCCACGCACTCCAGGGCCTCCAGGACGCGGGCCCGGTCGGCGGCGCGTACCAGTGGACGGCCGTCGCCTTTGAGCCGGCGTACCGACGCGTCGGAGTTGAGGCATACGACCAGGCAGTCGCCGATGCTGCGCGCCGCGCGCAGGCTCGCGATGTGGCCGGTGTGCAACAGGTCGAAGCAGCCGCCGGTGGCCACCACCGTGCCGCGCCTGGCACGCACCTGAGCCAGCAAGTGGTCCACACCCGACGCCGCCGCACCGTCCCCGCGACCAGGCGGTGTGCGATGCTCCGGTACCGCGGCCGCGCCGCCGGCGGCGACGAAGGCCGATGCGCTGTACACCGCCGCGCGTACCGACTCCTCGGGCAGTGCTCCGGCGCCGAGACTGGCGGCGGCGGTCGCGGCGAACCGGTCCCCCGCGCCGCAGCTGTCGCGGCCGGCCACGTCCGGTGCCGGCACCACCACCGGGGCGCCGTCGCCGTACGACAGCAGCGCGCCCGCCTCGCCCATGGTGACGGCGACCGCACCGACCTGCCACGCGCGGACCAGGGCGGCGGCGCAGCGGGCGACCGCTGCGAGGCCAACGGACCCGTTGTCCGGCGACGAACCGAACTCGGAGGCGAATGCCCCGGCTTCCGACGCGTTCGGCGTCACCAGGCGTACGCCACGGACCGGCGCCGCACCGCGCGGGTGCGGATCCCACACCACCGGCGCACGCAGGTCGGCGAGCCTGTCGCGCAGCGACGGTACGCCGGTCGCGCCCCGGCCGTAGTCGGAGACCAGCACCGCGTCGGCGTCCCCCACCGCGTCCAACACGTCCGCGCCCGGTACACCGATCCGCCCCGACCCGCTCCCGGTGTCGAGGCGTACCAGGGAATGACCGTCGACGCGTACCCGGCGTTTCACCGAGGTCGGGCCGTCATAGTCCAGGGCCACCAGGCGTACCTCCGCGGCGAGTAGGTCGCGTAGCCGCTCGGCGGCCTCGTCGTGGCCGACCGGAGTCACCAGGGTCACCTGGTGGCCGTCGCGGGCGGCGAGCAGCGCGGCGAGTGCCGCGCCTCCGGGCCGCGGGTGTTCGGCCACCTCGTCGACCACGGGTACGGGCGCGTCCGGGCAGACCCGTTCGACCCGCCCGTACAGGTCGACGTCGAGCAGCGAGTCACCGAGCACCACCAGCCGGGTCATGCACTTCTCACCACCCGCGGCCCCACCCGCGGCGGGCCCGGTACGACACCGAGTGCCTGGTCGAGCGCCTCGCAGACCAAGTGCAGGGCGACCAGGTGCAGTTCCTGCACCGTCGCGGTCATCGGCGCGTCCACGGCGAGCGTCTCGTCCGCGTACCGGGAAAGTGGGTTGGGAACTGGGCCGGTGAACGCCCAGACGGTCAGCCCCAGTTCCCGGCCCCGTTGGGCGGCTGCCACCACGTTGGGGCTGCGACCACTGGTCGACAACAGCGCCAGTACGTCACCCGGCCTGCCGTGCGCCGCCACCTGTCGGGCGAACAACTCCTCGGGCGGATAGTCGTTGACGATCGCGGTCAGGCTCGACGTCTCGGCCGACAGGCAGATCGCGGAGAACGGCTCGCGGTCGTCGCGGTAGCGGCCCACGAGTTCGCCGGTGAGGTGCTGTGCCTGGGCGGCGCTGCCACCGTTGCCGGCGGCGATCAACCGGCCGCCTCGGGACAACACGGCGGCGAGCTCGCGGCCCCAACGGTGCGCCGTCTCGGCACACGGCCCGAAGCCGTCCACCGCGGTGCGCAACACGTCCACGTGCCTCATGACGCCCTCCGTCCCAGGGCCAATCCGGCCGGCGTGTCGGCGTTCTGGGCGGCGACGTTCGCGTACACCCGTTCGGTCTCCTTCGCGATCCGGGCCCAGCGGTAGGTACGCCGTGCCCGCTGCCGGCCGGCCTTGCCGTACCGGTCGCGCCGGCCGTCGTCGGCGAGCAGGTTCCGCAGCACCAACGCCAGCCGGTCGGGGTCGCGGGGCGGCACCAGGTCGCCGGTGATCCCCGGCAGTACGGTGTCGAGCAGCCCACCGACGGCCGAGCCGACCACCGGGCGGCCGCACGCCATCGCCTCGAGCGGCACGATGCCGAACGGCTCGTACCACGGGACGCAGGCGACCACGTGGCTGGAGCCGTACAGCGCCGGCATGTCCTCGTGTCCGATCCGGCCCAGGAAGTGCACCCGGTGGGCGACCCCGACGGCGGCGGCGGTGTGGCGCAGGCGTGCCACTTCGGGGTCGGCGTCGAGCGCGTCGGCGGGCGGTCCACCGGCGATCAACAGTTCCGTGTGCGGTACGTCGGCCAGCGCCCGTACCAGGTCTTCGCCGCCTTTGCGGGGCACCAGCCGGCCGACCATCAGCAGTCGCTTGGGGCCGTCCGCCGACGGTGGACCGGGGCGGAACAGGTCGGTGTCGACGCCGCACGGGATCACCGTGGCGCTCGGTTCCGGCAGGCCCATCGCCTGCAACTCGGTCACCTCGTCCGTGCAGGTCGCGATGACGTGGTCGACCGAGCCGCAGAGTTGCTCCTCCAGTGCGAGCCGGTTCGGCGGGCTGGTGTCGGCGGAGCCCTGATGCCTCCGCTTGACCGCGCCGAGCGCGTGGAACGTGTGCACCACCGGCAGGTCGTACGGCTCCGCGGCGGTGCACGCGGCGAGGCCGCTCATCCAGAAGTGGCTGTGCACCAGGTCGTACGGTTCCCGGGCGAAGCGACCGGCGAGGTGTTGCGCGAACCCCTCCATGTAAGGCACCAGCTCGTCCTTCGGCACCTCGGTCGGCGGCCCGGCCGGTACGTGCTCGACGGCGTACCCGTGCGGCGTGTCGACGCGCGACGGGAGGTCCGGGTCGTCCCGGCGGGTGAAGACGGTGACGTCGTGTCCGCGGCGTACCAGGTGGCTGGCCAGCGCCGCGACGTGGACGTTCTGACCACCGGCGTCCACCCCGCCGAGTGCGGCAAGCGGGCTCGCGTGCTCGGACACCATGGCGATTCTCATGACTGCACCTTTCTGTATGTCCCGCCGCCTCTGTATGTCCCGCCGCTCATGTGCCGTTCATCGATGTCCCCGTTGATCAGCTTGTCGACCGCGCGTACCACCTCGTCGCCGGTGACCGACGACAGGCAGGGGTGACCCGGGACGGGGCAGACGGTGGCCCGGGTGTCGCGGCATGCCGCCTGCTGGTCGCCCAACAACACCTGCGGCACCCGGTACGGCGCCCAGCGCACGGCCGGTACGGTCGGCGCGTACAGCGACACCACCGGCGTACCGACGGCGGCCGCGAGGTGCGCCGGTCCGGTGTTCGCGACGACGATCGCGTCGGCTCCGGCGATCAGGGCGGCCAGCGTCGCCAGGTCGGTACGCCCGCCCAGGTCGAGCGCCCAGGAGCCCGCGACGGCCCGGGTGAGTTCGCGCTCGGCAGCGTTCCCGGTGACCACCACCCGGTGGCCTTCCGCGGCCAGCATCCGGGCCGCCTCGGCGAACCGCGCGGGTGGCCACGCCCGGGCCGGTGCGGCGCCGGGGTGCAACACCAGGTAGTCGCCCCAGAGCGCGTTCGGCGGCAGGTTCCGTACCCGGAGCCGCCCGTCGTCGCCGGCGGGGAGAGCATGCCCCGCGGCGAGGCTGAGCGAGAGTGCGCGTTCCGGCTCGGGGATGTCGTCGGGCACCCGGTGCCGCAGGTCGAGCAGCGAACCCGGGTAGTCCTCGCTGATCGCTCCCACCCACGGGATGCCCGCGAGCCGCAGCAGCAGCGCGGTCGGCAGCGCCGACTGGTGGTACGAGGTGAAGACCAGCGCCCGGTCGTACCCGCGCAGCCGCTCTACCAGCGCAGACACCTCGGTCGACGACACCGGCGGCGGAGCCGGGTCGATCCACGGGCAGCGCCAGGTCAGCACCTCGTCGACTCCTGGTAGCAGCCGGGCGGCTTCGGCGCCGCGGGGCCCGGCGAGCAGGGTCACCGGAGCGGCGGCCCGGATCGCAGGCCCGGTGACCAGTACGTCGCCGGCGCTGTCGAGGCGTACGCACAGCGTGCTCACCAGGCACCGCCGATCAACCGGTCGACCGCGCTCGGTACGCCGTCGCAGACCAGCGGCGCGGCGGCCACCTCCTCGGCAAGGGTGACGGAGTTGGGCACCAGGATCCCGACGGCTCCGGCGGCCCGGGCGGCGGCGATGTCGGCCCCGGTGTCGCCGACCACGACGCAGCGGGACGGGTCGACGGACAGTCCGACACAGGCGCGGCTCACCAGACCGGGCTCGGGTTTACGGCAGGCGCAGCCGTCGTCGGGGCCGTGCACGCACATCTGCCAGTCGTCGAACGGCCCGAGCAGGAATTCCACCCTGCCGTTGACGGCGTCCAGTTCGGTGCGGCTGATCAGCCCGCGCGCGACGCCCGACTGGTTGGTCACGACGCCGACCCGTACGCCGGCCTGCCGCAGCCGGTCCAGCGCCTGCCGTACGCCCGGGACGGGGGCCACCCGCGCCGGGTCGCAGTTGTACGGCACATCGTGCACCAGGGTGCCGTCGCGGTCGAACAACACCGCCTCGGGCAACCCGCGCCAGGGCCGGGCACGCCGGTGCCGCCAGGTGCCGCGTACCGAATGCCAGGATGCCGCGGCGGGGATCACGGCGCTGGTCAGCAGCATCTGGCGTACCTCTGGAAGGGTTTTCGGGCCGGGCGCGATCCGGGCGGCGGCGAATTCGGCGACTCCGGCGGCCCACACCGTCGCGGCGGCGATCGCGGCGCGGCGCCTGCCGGCCAGAGCCAGGCCGACGGCGCCGAGCCCGGCGGCGGTCACAGCGAGGTGGCGGCGCAGCCGGCCGCGGGGAGCGCGCGCCCGCTCACGCCAGTCCCGGCCGTGCAGCCGTTTCATGAGTACGTCGTCCGCGTTGCCCACCTGCCGACGGACGCTCGCCCAGCCGTCGTCGTGGTGAGGCGGATGGGAAACGGCGCGGCTGCCGCGGACCAGCCGGCCGCCGTGCTCGAGCACCCGCAGCGCCAGGTCCGCGTCCTCCCGGTACGCCCGCCCGAACCGTTCGTCGAACCCGCCGACCGCGGCGAGCACCGTCCGCCGGTACGTCATGTCCGCGGTGATCCACGCCGCGTCGGCGAGCGCCGCCGTGTTCCGTTCCGAGTCGGTGGGCCGCCGGTCGGCGCTGCTGACCGAGGCGGTCCGCGGCCGGTCGGCACGGCTGGCGGGTTCCAGGCGCGGAAAGCCGGCGTCCTGGCCTGGCAGCGGGACCCGGATCCGGCCCTGGATACCGGCGATGTCGAGGCTGGCGTCCGCGATGTCGGCGCCCAGCCGTTCGAACCAGTCGTCGTCGGGCACCACGTCGTCGTCGAGGAAACTGACCCAGGCGGAGCGGGCGTGCCGCCAGCCGACGTTGCGCGCCGCCGCCGGCCCGCGCCCGTACGACCGGTGCACGGTCAGCGGGGGCAGCGCCGGCCGGTGCAGCGGTACGCCGCCTCCGCCGTCCGGCGAGTCGTCGACGACGACGATCCACTGTGGCGCGGGGCCGCGGCCGTGGGCCAGCGCGGCGAGCAGCCGTTCCAGACTCGCCCGCCTGGTGGTCGGGATGACGACGGTGGTCGGGATCATGCCGCCGCCTCCGGACGGCGTACCACGAAGGGTCCGATCGCGAGCAGGTCGAGCGGCGAGGAGCCGAAGCATTCGAGCGCGTCGCGTACGTCGTCGACCATCGGCCGGCCGGCGGTGTTCAGGCTGGTGTTGACCACGACGGGCAACCCGGTACGCGCCTCGAAGCCGCCCAGCATCCGGGCCACGAGCGGCTCGGTCGACGGGTCGACGGTCTGGATCCGGGCGGTGCCGTCGACGTGCACCACGGCGGGGATCCGCTCCCGCCACGGCGCCGCGACGTCGTGGGTGAACAGCATGTACGGCGAGGGCACCGGCCCCCGCCCGAAGATCTCGGCGGCGCGCTGCAGCAGCACCATCGGCGCGACCGGCCGGAACTGTTCGCGCCCCTTCACGTCGTTGAGCCGTTCGAGGTTCTCCGCACGACCCGGGTGGGCGAGCAGCGACCGGTGGCCGAGCGCTCGGGGACCGTACTCGGCGCGGCCCTGGAACCAGGCGACGATGCCGTCGCCGGCGAGGCACTCGGCAACCTCCTCGGCCACGTCGGCGGGCCGGCGGTAGCGCAGCCGTGCCCGGCGCAGGCACGCCTCGATCTCTTCGTCGGTGAAGCCTCGCCCGAGGTCGGCGCCGGGCATCGGGCTGGGCTGCTCGCCGTCGGCGACCGCGAGGTGCAGCGCCCCACCCAGCGCGGTCCCCGCATCGCCCGCGGCCGGTTGCACCCAGATTTCCCGGTACGGGCCCTCGGCGTACAGCCGCGTGTTGGCGACGCAGTTGAGCGCGACCCCGCCGGCGAGCACCAGGGCCCGCGAGCCGGTACGCGAGTGCAGCCACCGGCCGAGGTCGAGCAGCAGTTCCTCCAGTCGCAACTGGACACTCGCGGCGAGATCCGCGTGGTCGGCGGTCCAGTCGTCGGCGGCCGCGCGGGCCTTGACCAGGCTGGCCCAGTCGATCGGCTGGGTGTGGAACCCGCCGTCCCCGGTCGGGTAGACCGCGTCGCGCAGCTCGCGGATGAACCGCGGGGTGCCGTACGAGGCGAGTGCCATCACCTTGTACTCGTCGGTGCTGCGCAGGAAGCCCAGATGCTCGGTGACCTGCTCGTACAGCAGGCCGAGCGAGTGCGGCAGCTGTTGACCGGCGTAGACCTCCAGGGTGCCGCGGCAGTAGTGGCCGGCGAGGTGGCTCGCCGCCTCACCGCGCCCGTCGAACACCAGTACGTCAGCGTCCCGGTACGGTCCCGCCAGTCCCGCCGACGCGGCGTGCGCGACGTGGTGTGGCACGTACCGGACCAGGGCCGGGTCGAGTCCCGGGAGGACTTCGGCGATGAACCCGGGCGCGGCCTTCGCGTACATCTGCCGTAGCGGGTCCCACGGGTCGTCCAGGCACATCTCGTCGGCCGGCCGGGCCAACCCGGGGTCGTACGAGTACGCGACGGCGTCCAGTTCGGAGGGGTCCACCCCGCCGTACGCCAGGCACCACCGCGCCGACTGCTCGGGCAGCTCCCACGCGGCGAACGGCACCGGCCGCTTGCCGTGCTTGCGGCGGCTGAACCGCTCCTCTTCGGCCGCGGCCACGATCTGTCCGTCGACCACGAGCGCCGCTGCCGGATCGTGGAAGATCGCGTTGATGCCGAGAATCCGCATGGGGGCCTTCCGGTGCCGAAACAGGTGGTTCTTGATCTTCATTGCTCATAGTGCCGTTACCCCGCTTCGAGGTGCGAAAACGGTTCTCGGCGAGAACCGGCTGAAATACATGTCGATCTATGGATCGGGGTATTCACCACCGGATGCGGATCCTGCTCTGGCACGTCCACGGCTCCTGGACCACGTCGTTCGTGCAGGGTCGTCACGAGTACCTGATCCCGGTGTTTGCGGGCCGCGGGCCGGACGGGCGGGGTCGCGCCGACACCTGGGACTGGCCCGCCTCGACCGTCGAAGTCGTCCCCGGGCAGCTCGCCGGCGAACCCGTCGACGCTGTCCTGCTGCAGCGACCCCACGAGCTCCGGCTGGCTGCCGAATGGCTCGGCCGCCGACCCGGAAAAGACCTTCCGACGTGGTACGTGGAGCACAACACCCCCGGCGGCGACGTGCCGTTCACCCGGCATCCGCTGGCCGACCAGGACGAGATCCCGATCGTCCACGTGACCCATTTCAACCGGCTGTTGTGGGACTGCGGCGCGGCGCGTACCGCCGTGGTGGAGCACGGCGTCGTCGACCCCGGGTACCGCTACACCGGTGAGCTGGACCGCGCCGCGGTGGCCGTCAACGACCCGGTACGCCGCGGCCGCGCCGTCGGCACCGACCTGCTCGCACCACTGGCCGCCGCCACGCCGCTCGACGTCTTCGGGATGAACGTCGCACCCCTGGCCACCTCCGACGGGCGCATCCGCGCCTACCAGGATCCGCCGCAACAGAAGCTGCACGCCGAGCTGGCCCGCCGCCGGGTGTACGTCCACACCGCCCGCTGGACCTCGCTCGGCCTGTCCCTGCTGGAAGCGATGCACCTCGGCATGCCGGTGGTGGCGCTGGCCACCACCGAGGCCCCCCGCGCGGTGCCGCCCGACGCCGGTGTGGTGACCGCCGACGTGGCCGAACTGGTCGACGCGGTACGCCACTTCACCGCCCACCCCGACCGCGCCGCCTCCGCCGGCAAGTACGCCCGCGAGGCGGCGCTGACCCGTTACGGCCTGGACCGCTTCCTCGACGACTGGGACGCCCTGTTGGCCGGGTAATCCCGATCGGCGACGCGGCCCGCGCGTGACATGCTGGTCGGCGTGACCGAGTTCGATCTAGCTGCCGCCGCCGTCGATGCGGCGCTCGCCGCCGGCGCCCGGTACGCCGACGCCCGGGTGGTGCACCGCCGTACCGAATCCATGTCAGCCCGCAACGCCGAGGTCGACGACCTGTCCCAGCAGGAGAGCTCCGGACTGGGGGTACGCGCCCTGGTCGGCTCCTCGTGGGGCTTCTTCGCCAGCCCGGACCCCGACCACGCCGCGGACACGGGCCGCCGCGCCGCCGAGATCGCGAACGCCAGCGCGCGCGTCGCCGGCCCGCCGCTGGACCTGGTCGACGTACCGGTACGCCAGGACAGCTGGGCGAACGCGTACCGGACGGATCCGGGGGACGTACCGATCTCGGACAAGGGTGACCTGCTGGTCGCCGCGACGAAGCTGATGACCGAGCACGGTGCGGACCTGGCGCAGGCCGGCTACTCGACCTGGGACACGAGCAGCTGGCTGGTCTCCAGTCAGGGCCACCGGATCGACCAGCGGATCGTGGAGTGCGGCGGGCAGGCCAGCGCCACCGCGATGGGCGAGTCGGAGTCGCAGCGGCGCAGCCACGGCGACACCGGCACCCGGGGCTGGGAGCTGGTCGACGAGCTGGACCTGCTCGGCAACGCGCCCCGGCTCGGCGAGGAGGCGAAGGCGCTGCTCACCGCCCCGGAGTGTCCGGCCGGCACCACGGACCTGATCCTGGGCGGGCAGCAGATGCTGCTGCAGATCCACGAGTCGGTGGGGCACGCGATCGAGCTGGACCGGATCCTCGGCTGGGAGGCGGCGTTCGCCGGCACCTCCTGGCTCGACCTGGTTCAGCTGGGTTCGCTGCGCTACGGCTCCGACCTGATGAACATCACCGCCGACCCGACGATCCCGGGCGCCCTCGGCTCCTTCGGGTACGACGACGAAGGCACCCCGGCGCGGGCCCGCGACATCGTCCGCGACGGGATCTGGGTGGGCGTCCTCGCGGGGCGGGATTCGGCGGCGTTGGCCGGGCTGGACTACGCGGGCAGCGTACGGGCCGACGGCTGGGCCCGGCTGCCGATGGTGCGGATGACCAACGTCGGGCTCAAGCCGGGCCCGCACACCCTGGAGGAGATCATCGCCGCCACCGACGACGGCGTCTTCATGGACACCAACCGGTCCTGGTCGATCGACGACCGGCGGCTGAACTTCCAGTTCGGCTGCGAGATCGGCTGGGAGGTCCGCAACGGCAAGCGCGGCCGGATGCTGCGCAACCCCACGTACACGGGGATCGGCCCGACGTTCTGGCGCTCGATGGACATGCTGTCGAGCGAGGTTCACGCGTGGGGCACTCCCAACTGCGGCAAAGGCCAGCCCAGCCAGATCGGCCATACCGGTCACCCTGCGGCGCCTGCCCGCTTCAAGAACGTAAGAGTGGGGGTACGGGCATGACCGCCGACCTGACCCGGCAGGTGCTCGACCTGGTGGCCAAGCACGCGCCGGGCGCCGAGGCCGAGGTCACCGCGGAGACCCAGACCCTGGCGTTGACCCGGTTCGCCAACTCGTTCATCCACCAGAACGTCGCCGACACCACCACGACCGTACGGCTGCGGCTGCACCGCGACGGCCGTACGTCCACCGGCGCCACCACCGTGACCGGCGCGGCCGGTCTGCAGGGCCTGGTGGAGCGCACCGTGGCGGCGGGCGAGCTGTTGCCGGTCGACGCGGGCTGGCCGGGCGTGACGCCGCCGAGCGAGCCGACCGGTGACGGCAACTACGACCCGGCCACGGCCGAGGCGGATCCGGCCGCCCGCGCCGCGGTGGTACGCGACTTCGTCGACGCCGCCGCCGGCCTGGTCACCGCCGGCTACTGCCGTACGGTCGGCGTCCAGGCCAGCTTCGCGAACACCGCCGGCCACCAGGTCGTGGGCCGTACCTCCGGCGCCGCGGTGGACGCGATCGCGCGCACCACCGGCTCGGACGGCGTCGCCCGAACCGCGGGCGTACGACTCGACGACGTCGACGGGGCCGCGCTGGGCGCCGTGGCGGCGGCGAAGGCGCGCGCGGGCGAGGACCCGGTCGATCTCGAGCCGGGCCAGTACGAGGTGATCCTGGAGCCGTCCGCGGCGATCGACCTGGTCACCCAGCTAGGGCTGTACGGCTTCAACGGCAAGGCGGTCGCCGAGCACCGTTCGTTCGTCGAGCTCGGCGCCACCCAGTTCGACGAGTCGATCAGCGTGGTGGACGACCCGACCGGCCCCGGGGCGACCGCGCTGCCGTTCGACGCCGACGGCACCCCCCGCCGCCGCCTCGACCTGGTACGCGACGGGGTGAGCGTCAACCTGGCGCACGATCGGCGTACCGCCAAGGAGCTGGGGGCCACGACCACCGGACACGCCTGGCCGATGAGCGCGGTGTTCGGGCCGTTCCCCAGCACCGCCGTGATCGAGCCGGGCACCGCCGCGACCGCCGCGCTGGACGGCCGACCGGTGAGCCACCCGGCGGTCGCGGGGCTGCTGTCCGGGGTGAAGCGCGGTCTGCTGGTGTCCGATTTGTGGTATACCCGGGTGCTCGATCCGCGCCAGGTGGTGCTCACCGGACTGACCCGCAACGGGGTGTGGCTGGTCGAAAACGGCGAGATCGTACGCCCGGTGACCAACCTGCGGTTCACCCAGTCGTACCCTCGTGCGCTGGGGCCCGGTCAGGTGCGCGCGGTAGGCGCGGAGACCGCGATGGTGCCGTACAACTGGGGCGTGATGTGCGTCGGGGCGCCCGCGCTGCACCTCGTGTCATGGAACTTCACCGGCGGTTCTGCCGGATGACCAGGTAATGTCGTGCAGGGCGGTCGAAAGATTGTGTACGTGGTTTGCCTGTCACGCCCGTCACGGGCGTGCTGCTGTTCTCGTCAGGGGATGGTGCTACCGGTACTCGACGGACCTCCTCCGACTCGCACCCGCGGGTCGAGAATCGCTCTCTGACTAGGAGACAGCAAGTGGCACAAGGCACGGTCAAGTGGTTCAACGCCGACAAGGGCTTCGGCTTCATCACGCAGGATGACGGCGGCGCCGACATCTTCGTGCACTTCTCGGCTATCGAGTCGAAGGGCTTCCGCAGCCTGGACGAGAACCAGCGCGTGGAGTTCGACGTGGTGCAGGGTCCGAAGGGCCCGCAGGCCGACAAGGTTCACCCGCTCTAATCGACAGACCCGAAGCCCCCACCCGATCCGGGTGGGGGCTTCGCCGTGCTCGGAACGGGGTTCGGTACCCAGTTCGTGCCAGCAGCCGAACCGGTGCCGCTGGCGGCGTCATAACCGCCCCAGTCTGGTGTCAACACAGTGACGCTCCTCACCCGAGCCCGGAGGCACCGATGAACACCAAGCTTCTCTACGACGCCCGCGCCGAGGCACTGTTCGTCTCGGACCTGCAGCCCTCGCAGCGGCTGACCCAGCAGTCGGTACGCAACGCGATCGCCCGCAGCATCCGCTCCCACGGTTCCCGCGGCTGCGCCGCACTGGTGGCTCTGGAGTACGGCGAGCACCCCGACACCGCCGTACGGCGGATGATCTGGGCGCGGACCGCCGTCGAGCTGTTCACCGCCCACGCCCAGGTCTTCGCCGCCTGATCAGCTGCTCGGGTACGGTACCCGGGCCTCTCGTCCAGGCAGGTCGAACGGCTTGTGCGGCAGGGTCTGATACCAGTACGCGACCGAGGACCAGTCGTCGGAGCGCTTGTTCGCGTGGCCGTGCTCGATGGTCACCCGGATCGACTTCGTGAACGTGACCGGGTCCTCGATGTGGAAGCGGTAGAGCGAGATCTCACCGCTCCAGTTGTCTCCTCCGGGAAGGGTGATCCCGTGGTACGGCGCCGCATAGCTCTGGGTGGGGCACCAGGCGGTGTTGAAGTAGTCCTCGGTGCCGGTGCCGTGTAGCGACGGCGGGAACGGTTCGCCGTCGATGAAGATCATGTCGTCGCCTTCGCCGTACCAGTTCCAGTCGAAGGTCTCCCGCAGGTTGCGGATGTTGACCGTGGCGCCGACGTAGTGGCCGCGACCCTCGGCGTCGAGGATCACGTAGTTGCCGTCGCCGGTGAGGTTTTCCCCGGTGACCTGGAAGTCGAAGTTGCTCTCGTCGCCCTGGTCGACGCCGTCGGCGGGGCACTGCCGCCGCCACTGCGCGTGGAAGTAGCCCAGCTCCTCGTCGATCGAGTCGAAGAGCTCGTAGTCGACGTAGTAGTAGAAGAACACCGGCTCGGTGGTCAGCTCGCTGATCAGCTCGACCTTGGCGTGCCGGGCGAACGGCATGTGGAACCAGGAGTTGAAGGCCTTGCCGTCCTCCGGGCTCATCTGCAGCGGCGCCGAGACGAAGTTGACCGTACGGCCGTGGCCCACCCCGAAGAAGTCGCCCAGCGGCACCAGCACGCTCGGGGCCGCGGAGTCGTCCCAGGTGATCTTCAGGATCAGGTGCCGCAGGTAGTCCGTGTCCGTGATCAGCGGCATGTCACGGGGCGGGAGGGCGACCGTACACCAGATGTGGTTGATCGAACCGGGACCGTCGATGTCGGCGAGCGTCACCGTCTCGCCGACGGGCACGGTCAGCCGGTCGTCGTTGCCGCCGCTGCGGTCCCAGCTGGAGGCCCGGCGCCGGCGGCTGTCCCGCAGTCGTGGCAGGTCCCGCAGGCTGCTCCCGTAGCTCCCATAACCCATCTGTGGGTACGTCCCTTCTCTCACTTCAGTCCGGAGGTCTTGATGGCGTCGATCAGCCGGCGCTGGCCGATCAGGAACGCCGCGATCGTGGGCAGCGCGGCGAGCAGCGACGCGGCCATGATGTAGTGCCAGGCGGTGCCGTACTGGCCCTTGAAGGACGCGATGCCGACCTGGACCACCCGCAGGTCCGGGTTCTGGATGATGGTCAGCGGCCAGAGGAAGGCGTTCCAGTTGGCCAGGAAGAACAGCACCGCGAGCGAGGCGAGCACCGGCCGGCTCAGCGGCAGGATGACGTTCCAGTAGATCCGCCAGTAGCCGCAGCCGTCGACCACGGCCGCCTCCTCCAGCTCCCGGGGAATCGACAGGTAGAACTGCCGCAGCAGGAAGATCCCGAAGGCATGGAAGATCGCGGGCACGATCAGACCGGTGTAGCTGTCGAGCATGCCCAGCGCCTTGGTGAGCAGGAACAGCGGCACCAGGATCACCGGCAGCGACACCAGCAGGGTCCCGACGATCATCCCGAAGACGATCCCGCGGCCCGGAAACCGCAACCTGGCCAGGGCGTACGCGGCCATCGAGTGCAACCACAGGGCGATCACGGTGACCGCGGTGGCGACGATCGCCGAGTTCATCAGATACCGCGCGAACGGCACCTGGGTCAGCACGTAGACGAAGTTGTCCAGGGTGAGCCGGGTCGGGAACAGGGTGCCGAAGATCTGGTCCGGTGGCTTCAACGACGCCAGCAGCATCCAGAGCACCGGGAACAGGGTGATCGCCGCGAGCAGGTACCCGGCGCCCGCACGCCACGCGGTGTTACGAGATACGGCCCGGCTAGTTGACATTGAAGCGTCCCCCTCGGGTGACCGCGAACATCACCCCGGTGACCACCACCAGGAATCCCACCGTGGCGGCGGTGATCGCGGCGGCGTACCCGTAGTTACTGAATTGGAAGGCCTGCTGGTACGTGTAGAACACGATCGTCGAGGTGGAGTTGGCCGGCCCGCCCTGGGTCATCACGTACACCAGGTCGAAGGCCTGCAGGCCGGTCACCGAGTTGACGATCGACGTGATCAGTACGAAGAAACTGGTCGGCTTGAGCAGCGGCCAGGTGATGTGCCGGAACCGCTGCCACGCGTTGGCGCCGTCCACTCGGGCGGCGTCGTAGTACTCCCCCGGGATGTCCTTGAGGCCGGCGAGGAAGATCAGCATCTGGTAGCCCATCAGGAACCACACGCTGATCAGCACCAGGGTGAGCAGGGCGAACGTCGGGTCGCCCAGCCAGGAGATGTCGCCGAGCCCGATCGGGTCCAGGATCGCGGTCATCACGCCCTGCTTGTCGACCAGCATGAACTGCCACAGCACACCGACGACGACCAGGCTGACCACGTTGGGCAGGAACAGCGCGGCCCGCACCAACCCCACTCCGGGGTACGGATCCCGTACCAGCAGCGCGAGGCCCAGGCTGAACACGAACACCAGCGGTACGTACAGCACCAGGAAGGTCAGGGTGACCAGGACGCTCTTCTGCAGCAGCGGGTCGTCCGCCATCTGCCGGAAGTTGTCCAGGCCGGCGAACGTGTAGTTGCCGAAGCCGTCGACGGCGAACAGCGACACCAGCAGGGCGACCGCCATCGGCAGCACCAGGAACACCAGCAGACCCAGTACGTCGGGCGCCAGGAACGCCAACGCCACGAGGGCTTCGCGGCGGCTACGACGCCGCGAGGGCCGCGCGCCGGGGGGCAGCGCGCGACCCTTCTCGGAGGGGCGGGAAACAGTCAGTGTCATCTCAAAATCAGTGTCATCTCAGACGATCGGTGCGCCCTGGTACGTGCCCAGGAACTTGTTGATCTTCTCTGCGGCATCGGCGGCCGCCTTGCCGGGGTCGGCGTTGTTGAGCTGGCAGGCCTGGATCGCGTCCGACACCGCCTTGTAGACCTCAGGCGTGTACCGGGGCTCGCCACGGCCACCCGGCGCCACGTCGTTCGCGAAGGTCTGCAGTACGCCCTTGCCGAACGCGCCGTGCTGCTCGGCCGCGGCCTGCACCGACTTGCGCGGCGGGATGTTGGTCTTCACCACGGTGTTCCACTGCCGGCCACGCTCCACGCCGGCCTTGTCGGTGCCGCCCAGCGCCCATGCGATGAACTTCGCGGCCGCGGTCGGGTTGGCGCCCTTGGCGTTGGCGACGAAGGCCCAGCCGCCCAGGTCGGTGGTGTACTCGCCGCCGGACGGCAGCGGGAGCTTGAACACGCCGTACCGGTAGTCCTTCTTCGCGTCGGCGAGCGCGGCGACGGACCAGATGCCGGTCTGCTGCATCGCGCAGTAGCCGCCGGCGACGTTGGCGACCGGGTCGCCGCCGCCGTTGCCCTGTGCCTTGCGGGGAGCGACCTTGGCCTTGATCGCGTCCTGCCAGAACTTCAGCGCCGCGACGGTGCCGGGCGAGTCGAACTTGCTGCTCTTCTGGTCAGGCGCGACCGCGTCGCCGCCGCCCATCCACATGAACGGGTACCAGGTGAAGTTCTGGTAGTAGCCGGGGCCGGTCTCGAACAGCACGCCGAACCGCTTCTTGGTGGTGAGCTTGTCGGCGACGTCGAGCAGCTGGTCCCAGGTCTTCGGCAGGTCGGCCTCGGACAGCTTCGCCTGCTCGAACACCTTCGAGTCGTAGAACATCGCGAGCGGCTCGACCTCCATCGGCAGGCCGTAGATCTTCCCGTCCACCGTACGGGTGTCCAGTACGCCTTCGGCGTAGTCCGCCTTGGTGTCCTTGCTCAGGTGCGGCGTCAGGTCCTGCAGCACCTTGCCGTTGTAGTACCGCAGGAAGTCGCCGGGGCTGATCAGGAAGATGTCGGGGCCCTTGCCGGACGAGAAGGCCGTCTGCAGCTGGGAGCCGCCGATGTAGTCCGACACCGGGAGGTAGTGCAGCTTGATCTTCACGTCGTTGTTCTTGTTCCACTGCTTCACGACGTCGACGAACCACTTGCTCTGGCCGGGTACGTCGCCGCCCGGTCCGTAGAAGTTCCAGAACGTCAGCTCCTTGCCGTCGCCGCCGCCGGCGCTGCCGCTGCCGCAGGCGCTCAGCAGTGGTATGGAGCCCAGTGCCGTGGCGGCTGCGAGCGCCCCCGTGCCTCGCAGCAGTGTGCGCCGGCTGAAGCCGCTGTCCGGCGCCGCGGAGGGCACTCCGGAGCGGGAATTCCACCGAGACATGTCGTGATCGCCTCCAAGCGATTGGTGCATGGATTCTGGGGGTTAGAGCAGGTCGCCACGGCGGCCAGCGGAACGGAACTGCTTTTCGTGGACTAAACCAACTCGTCACGTCGTCGTAACGAGCAATCGATTTCTCGCAAAGCTACGACCGCGTGGCCGGTCACGTCAAGAGGTGACCGGGCACTATCCGTGACCGAGTTTCCGACGCCCCCGGGAGGTCACACGTCAGTGTCGGTGGGACACCGGCGCGCGATTACGTACAGTATCTGCCCAATCGACAGGGCGGCGTCGGGAGTCGCCGGGCGCGGAGTACGGACGAGACCGGCGCCCCTAGACCGGGTAGAGGGTCACGTCGTCCAGCCGGATCCAGGAGTCGGCGCCGGGTCCCCAGTAGCCGGCGAAGATGGTCATCCGGGTGTTCGTACCCGAGTTGAAGTCGACGGTCAGGGCGGTGTAGCCGGGCAGGCCGCCGTAGTTGCGCTCGGCGTACGGGGCAGTGCCGGTGCCGGCGCGGATGCCGAAATAGCCGCCGGAGAAGTTGTTGGAGTTCTGGATCCAGCCGGTCAGCCGGTAGTTGGTGTCAGCGGTGACCGGCACCGTCTGCAGCAGGGCGTTGAAATCCGTGCCACTGGTACGGATGTACGCGTTGTTGCCGCCGCTGTGAGCGAAGCCCAGGTCGCGGTCGACGCCGGTCGACGCCGAGCCCTCCGTCCGCCACGGCGACTCCACCGAACCGGAGGACTGGATCTCGAAGCCGGGGTTCGTCACGGCGCTGCCGTAGTAGACCTCCAGCTCGCCGATCGAGGTGAAGGTGACCGTGCCCCCGGAGCTGCCGATGATCCGTACGCCGTCGCCGCTGGTGTCGTCGAAGGACAGCACGTACGTCTGGTTCGTCCCCGCCACCGAGTCGTACGGATAGGCCGGCTCGGTCCGCAGTCCGGTCGCGTCGGACCAGACCCCGTTGCGGCGTACCTGCACCTTGAGCCCGCCGCCGAACCAGCCTCCGTCGGAGTACATGTTCCCGGTGGTGTAGACGACCTTGTTCAGGTTGTACTGCCGCGGCCAGGTGTACCCCCACCAGCTCGTGCCCTTGTACTCGTCGTTCCAGTCGTCCTCGGACTGGGCCCGGTTGCCGTCGTTGTAGTAGCTGGTGTGCCCGTAGTGCGTCGCCCGTTCGATCGGTACGGTGCCCGGCTCCCGCGCGAGGTTGCGGTTGCCGTCGACTCCGTTGTTCGGCGTGGTGGCGACCAGCGGCTCGAAGTTGATCCGCCGCAGCGAGAACGTGTACGCCCAGAAGTCTCCACCCGGGAAGCCGCCGCCGCACGGGCACACATTGGACTGCAGCCATGCCGACTTGCCGTCCGCACTGAGGTACTTCGACGGGATCGTGGTGGCGTACCCGCCGTGCTTGGTGTGGAACCACGGATAGCCGCCGAAGTCCTTCGGGGTGAAGCGCTTCCACGGACCCCACGGCGTCGGCGACTCGTAGAACTCGTACGTGTACTCGGTCCACGAGCTGTAGATGTAGCGGTTGAGCGGCTTGTCGTACACCACGCCGCCCTGGCTGATCACGCTGAGGTCGCGTGCCCGGTTGCTGATCACGTTGGGGTAGATCCGCCGGTCGTCGTGCAACGTCGCCAGCCGGGCGTTGACGTCGGAGGTCCACTGTGGATTGCCGGAGCCGTCGGTGCCGGTGAAGAACTGCCAGGTCGACCGGCTCTGGATCGAGTTCGCGGGCACTCTGGCGAGGTAGAGGTCGACCGGATCCGGGTCGGCGTCGAACGTGTCCCGCCAGTTGTAGTCCAGGCCGTACGCGTAGACGTACCCGTCGGGCGAGTTGACGTTGTCCTTGCCGTAGTCCAGGAACATCACCGTGGTGAACTTGAAGTTGTCGAACATCGGCGCCGAGTGGTCCCAGGTCCAGGTACGCCCCTTGTCGGTCGACTTCACGATGGTCGCCGCGGGCACGTTGTCCAGGGTCTGGGTCTTCAGGTCCTGCACCGCGAGGTAGATCGCGCCACCCACGCACACCATCCCGGTCGGTTTCCGGTAGTACGCCCCCGCCGGGCCGGTCCAGACCTGGCCGACCGCATCGCCGGCGGCCAACTGGGTGCCGGCGAGGTTGCCGGGCGTACCCGAGATCCGGGCTACCCCGATGTCGTTCCAGGTGCTCCCGAACCCGACCCCGTCCCCGTACGCGGAGTAGACGTTGTCGTCGTCGGACCAGCAGGACGGCCACAGGTCGCCGTGCTCGCGGTTGTCCCCCACGGCCGGCGCGCCGACGGTCGCGCCTTCGTCGACGTGCACCGTGGAGAAGAAGTTGCTCTCCGCGGGGGACGAGAGGGTGGACACGTCACCGGCGTTCGGGGCGGCGCTGCTGGGCACCGTGTTGAGTGTGAGCGAGGTGCCGAGGGCCGCGACGGCCACCAGCGCTGTGCTCCATCGGGACCTGCTGGACGGGCGCATGGCGGCCTCCTGACCCGGATCGACGCGAGAGCAATCGATTTCTCGCCATCCTGGCCCGGCTGGAGAAGACCGTCAAGCCCGCCGGGTGAGTTGCCGGTTTTCTGCGCACCAGCGGCCACCTCCCGGCGATTCGGGGTGACGCGTGAGCCGCGCGTACGGTTTGCTGGTCAGCATGGGCAACGACGAGCAGACACTCGCCGACATCAAGGCGAGGCTGTACGCGTTACCGCCCGACGAGTTCACCGAGGCCCGCGACACCGCCGCCAAGCAGGCCCCGGGCCCCCTCGCGCGCAGCATCAGGGCGCTTCGCCGGCCCACCCTGTCCGCATGGCTGGTGAACCTGCTGGCCGCCCACCGCCCCGACGAGCTCGACGAGCTGTTGTCGATCGGCGAGCAGCTCCGCGACGCGCACCAGGCGCCACGCGGCCCGGAACTGCGCGAACTGTCAGTACGCCGGCAAGCCGTGATCACCTCGCTGGTCGCGCTGGCCCGCGACCTGGCCACCGAACACGGGCGTACGGTCCGCGACGACGCGGCCTGGGAGGCCGAAGGCACGCTGCGGGCCGCGCTGGCCGACGCCGACGTGGCGGACCTGGTACGTGCCGGCACCCTGATGCGGCCGATCGAGTACTCCGGACTGGGGCTGCCCGCGCTCGAGCTGGCCGACCAGCTCGCGGACGACGCCGTACCGGTCGAGCAGCCGGCCGGCCGGCGGGCCAAGCTGCGGGTGATCCTCGGCGGCCGCGGTTCGGACACCGCCGAGGCTGACGAGCGGGAGCGCCCGGGCAAAGCCGGTAAGGCCGGTAGGGCCGGTAAGGCCGCCAAGGCCGGTAAGGCCGCGGCTGGCAAGGCGGCGACCGGCGAGGCCGCCCGAGAGGCTGAGCGCCAGGAGCGGGCGAAGCGCGCCGCCGCGCTCGCGGAGGCGGAGCAGAGCCTCGAAGCGGCGGTCACCGCGGAACGGGAGGCCACCCGCCGGCTCGGCGAGATCGCCGCCGAGTTCGACGAGCTGCGGGTACGGGAACGGCAACTGCGCGGCGAGCAGGCCGAGACTGACCGCGACCGCCGGCGGGCGCAACGCCGCCGGGAAGTCGCCGAGAAGGCCGTCTCCGACGCCCGCCGCCGACTGCGCTGACCAAAGGCCGGCGGCGCTACGACACGCGCTCAGCCGCGACGCGAGGCGTCTTCCCGGCCGTGCCCGAGCGCCTCCCAGACCTCCGCGACGTTCTCGTACGACGTGCTGGCCGGTAGCCGTCCCAGCTCGCCCATCACCGTGTCGGGTGCGTCCTGCTCGGCGGCCGTGGCGAGAAGTCGCGCCTTGTCTGCCGGGAATGTCCGGTACGGCAGGTACTTGCCCAGCTCGGTGCGCCCGTCCACGTCCTCGCTGGTCAGGCCGCTGGGCGTACCGGGGGCGGTGTGGCCGTCGGGCAGCCGGTCGGCCTCGGGCTGGTCCTCGCCGGACGGCTCCGGTTCGTGCCAGTCCTCACCTCGCGGGCTCGCCGCTCCCTGCACCCGGCCCTGCACCTCGTGTCGCATCTCGTCGTCCAGGTTGGGTCCGTGGGTCGTGTTGCCACGCTCGATCGGCATCGTCGGACTCCTTCCGCCGTTCCCGTCCGGGTACCCGCGAGCCGCGGGTCCATTCGTAGGTCCGGCGATCAAGGGCATGACCCGCCGATCCCCTGGGTACGCCTTGGTACGGGCACGCGTGCCCGGAGAGGAGCGCGCCATGGCCGACGGGCGACGGCGTCGGGAAGCCACCGACGTTGCGCTGATCACGACCCTGAAGCGGGTCGTGTCAGTCCTGAAGCAGACCGGTGTGCCGTACGCGTTGGCGGGCGGCTTCGCCGCGTACGCGCGGGGCGGCATGTCCAGCGACCATGACGTGGACTTCCTGATCCGGCAGCAGGACGCCGGCACCGCCCTGGAGGCGTTGGGCGAGGCGGGCTTCCGTACCGAACGTCCGCCGGAGGACTGGCTGGTCAAGGTGTACGACGGCGACCGGCTGGTGGACCTGATCTTCCGCCCGGTGGAGAAGCCGGTGACCGACCAGACCCTGGCCGCGGCCGACGAACTGCGCATCGACTCGATCCTGGTCCCGGTGATGCCGGCGACCACCTTGATGGTCCACAAGGTGCTGACGTTCTCGCAGCACTACTGCGACTTCGCCAAGGCCCTGCCGGTCGCCCGTTCGCTGCGGGAGCAGATCGACTGGGACGCGGTGCACCGGGAGACCAAGGAGTCCCCGTACGCCCAGGCGTTCCTGTTTCTGCTCGAGAAGCTCGAGGTGCTCGACCCGCGGCGCGACGGCGTACTCAGGGAAGTGGGGTGAGCGGGCAGATGGGTGAGGTGTCCGGACCGGAGTACACCGAATCCGAGATCCAGCGGTTGCTCGCCGAGCATCCGGACATCGCCGAGCAGGGCATCACCGCGATGATCCGCGGCGACACGGTGCTGTTGTGCGGCGAGGTGGAGAGCCCCGAGCGGCGGCGTCACATCGAGCAGCTCGTGGGTGAGCGGTTCCCCGGGGTCACCATCCGGTCCGACATCGGCGTGACCCGCGCCGGGCCACCCGACGGCGTCGAGGAGCTGACGTGATCCGGATCGCCGCGGTCGCCGACGTGCACATGGACACCGACGTGGTGGGCCGGTTCCGCCCGGCGCTGGAGCGGTTGCCCGAGAAGGCGGACGTGCTGCTGCTCGGCGGCGACCTGACCCGCCACGGTACGCCGGACGAGGCCCGCTGCGTGGCGGCGGAGTTCGGCGGCCTGGGCGTCCCGGTGATAGCGGTGCTGGGCAACCACGACCACCACTGCGATCAGGTCGACGAGGTGGTCGAGGTGCTCGGCGAGGCCGGTATCCAGGTGCTCGAGGGCACCGGGGTCACGTTGCGGATCGACGGCGTACGGCTCGGGGTGGCCGGCGCCAAGGGGTTCGGCGGCGGGTTCGCGGGGCGCTGCGCCACCGAGTTCGGGGAGCCGGAGACGAAGGCTTTCGTACGGCACACCCGGGAGGTCTCGGAACGGCTCGCGGGTGTGCTGCAGGGGCTGGACTGCGACGTACGGGTGGCGCTGACGCACTACTCCCCCGTACCGGACACGCTGGTGGGCGAACCGCTGGAGATCTATCCGTTCCTCGGCTCCCACTTGCTGGCGCAGGCGATCGACTCCGCCGACACGTCACTGGCGATCCACGGTCACGCGCACATGGGCAGCGAACGGGGCATGACCCCGGGCGGCGTACGGGTGCGGAACGTGGCGCATCCGGTGATCAAGCAGGCGTACTGCGTGTTCGCGCTGAACGGCGCCGGGCCGACCGGCGACGACACAGAGTGACCTCTCAGCGGAGCAGTTTCACCGCGCGCTGGGCGGGCACCGGCCATAACGCCTCGTCTGCGTCGCCGGTGTGTTCGTCGCTGACCCCCAACAGGTCCGCCACGCCGAGCACTCCGAACAGGCGCGCCACGAACCGGTTCGGGTTCACCACCACGAGGTCCACGCACAGCTCACGGGCGATCCGGTGCGCCACGACGATGGTGCCGATGCCGGTGGAGTCCAGCAGCGTGATGTTCGCGACGTCGACGTAGATGGTGGCGGGGTTGCGTTGGCAGAGAACCTCGTTGATCGCCTCCCGTAACTCCGGGGCGGTGGCACAGTCCACTTCTCCTGTGAGAGTGACCTGAACGCACCGATCGCCAAGTTCGGAAGTGTTGACCAACAGCGGCATCTACAGCCTCCCGCGATGCTCCGACGCAATTCTCCGGGTAGCTGGGGCCGCGTCGACAAGAACACCACGATCGCACCAGACGCGTCCCCGGGGTGCAGACAGAGTAGCTGGGCAACACGGTATGTGCCTACCCCATGCCGCACAGTTACTCTGCGCAGTATTCCAAAGCCGGCCCGGAACGTACCAATGGCCCGGGTCGCGAGCGCGCCATACCTGCTCAAGCCGCTGTAAACCGTCCCCGGAGGCGGCGCCATCTCGGTGCCGCGGGTTACTCACCGTGCGCGGCATCGGCGTGGATCCGACGGATCATCCCGTTCCGCGAACCTCCGGTCACTGCCGCGGCGCGCTCACGTCGCCTCGCGACAGGCCGTACCCGCGCGACCAGGCCCTGCCCCGATGACAACCGCCCGGGAGTACGCCGTCGGCGGCACCATCGTCCTCCGCCGCAGTCCGTCGCAATCCGCCGCTGGAGCCGGGGCCTACCGCGCCCTGTCCTGGCAACGGCGGTTGACAGCCTGCACTGGTCAGGGCCGGACCAATCGTCGGTCGACACCGTCGTCGACCGCCGCCCGCCATCGCCCGGGTGAACCACCGGCCGCGCCGGCCGCCGTTGCCGATCGCGCTCTGCGGCACCAGCGTTGTCATGCCTGGTGGTGCACACCCACCCGCCGCCCGTGGAGGCCGGTGGCGGCTCCGCGTACCCCGGTCGTGGCCAGACTCGGCGACCGCTGCTGTCTGCGGGACCGTCGCCGTCTACCGGCTGCGGCACCGCCCGAGCTCAGTACGGAGGCGACGCTCCCTCCGGCACGGAGACCGCCCGGCCCCCTCACTCTGCGTAGCGAAATTGGCGGCGCCCCGCGGTGGCAGCTCGCCGGGCCATTGACCAGACTTGGAGCCGACGACCGTGGCACCGGGATGGAGCAGCCGTGCAGCGAACCATCGACTGGGCAGGCGCCGGCGACGGCCCGGGCGGCGACGCGATCCTGATCATCGACCAGTGCGCGCTGCCGCAGGAGTTCCGGACGCTGCGGCTGCGTACGGTCGACGAGCTGATCGCCGCGATCCAGCGGCTGGCGGTGCGGGGGGCGCCCGCACTCGGCGCGGCCGGGGCTCTGGGCGCGGCGCTCGCGGCCCGTACCCACCCCGACGACCACGAGGCGGTACGCGCCGCAGCCGCCCGGCTCGCGCAGGCGCGCCCGACGGCGGTCAACCTGAGCTGGGGCGTACAGCGGGCGCTGAAGGCGCTGCCGGACGGGGCCGATGCCGTACTGGCCGAGGCGCTGCGGGTGCTGGACGAGGACGAGCAGATCAACCGGACCGCGTCGGGACGGGCCGCCGACCTGGTCCGCCAGCTGTGCCCGCGGCGGCCGCTGCGGATTCTGACCCACTGCAACGCCGGCCACCTGGCGACCGTCGCGTGGGGCACCGCGCTCGGTGTGGTACGCCACCTGCACACCGCCGGCGAGATCGAACTCGTGTACGCCGACGAGACCCGGCCGCTGCTACAGGGCACCCGGCTAACGGCGTGGGAGCTGGCGGAGGCGGGGATCCCGTACCGGGTGTGCCCGGACTCGGCGGCGGCGAGCGCGATGGCGGCCGGGCTGGTGGACTGCGTGGTGGTCGGCGCCGACCGGATCGCGGCCAACGGCGACACCGCGAACAAGATAGGCACCTATCCGCTGGCGCTCGCCGCCGCCCGGCACGACGTCCCGTTCCTGGTGGTGGCGCCGGAGTCCACGGTGGACACCGCACTGGCCAGCGGCGCGGAGATCGTGATCGAACAGCGGGCCGCCGGCGAGGTGACCGAACTCGCCGGTGCCGCGGTGGCACCGGACGGCGCGCAGGCGTACAACCCGGCGTTCGACGTCACCCCGGCGGACCTGATCACCGCGATCGTCACCGAACAGCGGACGATCGGGCAGCGGACGACCGGGCGCGAGAAACCGGCCGCGCACGACGGGGAGCTCCGATGACCGGCGCGCGTACCACAGTCCTGATCACCGGGGCCACCGACGGGCTCGGCCGGGCGCTGGCGCACCGGCTCGCCGACGACGGGAACGACCTGATCCTGCACGGCAGGGATCCCGAGCGGCTCGCCGCGACCGCCGCCGAGATCCAGGACGCGCAGCAGGGCCCGCTGCCGCGTACGGTGCTCGCCGACCTGGCCGACCTCGCCCAGGTGCGCCGACTCGCCGACGACGTACGCGACGCCACCGACGGGCTCGACCGGCTGGTCAACAACGCGGGCATCGGCAGCGGCGAACCCGACGGGCGGAGCCGCCGTACCAGCGCCGACGGGTACGAGCTGCGTTTCGCCGTCAACTACCTGGCCGGCTTCCTGCTCACTCTGGAGTTGCTGCCGCTGCTACGCGCCCGCGGCGGCGCCCGGATCGTCAACGTCGCCTCCATCGGGCAGCACCCGCTCGACTTCGACGACCTGATGCTGGAGCACGACTACAGCGGCAGCCGGGCGTACGGACAGAGCAAGCTCGCCCAGGTCATGTCCGGCTTCGAGCTGGCCAGCCGGGTGCCGGCCGCCGAGGTGACGGTCAACAGCCTGCACCCGGCGACGTACATGCCGACGAAGATGGTGCTGGCCGAGCTGGGGCACCACGTCGACAGCCTGCAGACCGGCGTCGCCGCCACGCACCGGCTGGTCGCCGACGAAGACCTCGCCTCGACCACCGGTCGGTTCTTCGATCGGACCAGCGAGGCACGGGCGAACCCCCAGGCGTACGACGACCGCGCCAGAGCCGAGCTGTGGCGACGCAGCCTGGCGCTCGTCGACCACCCGGGGCTCAGCTGAGGCGACTACTGGATCGAGACGTGTACGTGGTTGGTGTGGTCCGCCGCGGGACTGCCGCCCCCGTCGTACGAGCTCCAGCCGTTGCCGGGCTCCCAGATCTGTCGATACCAGATGATGTACATCACGCCGAGCGCGTCGGCGTTGGCCACGAACCACCCGGCGACGTTGTCTCCGTACTGCTTGTCGCTGCCGTACGCGTCGTGGTCCTCGAATCCGCCCGCGCTGGCTGAGAAGTCACAGGCGCGGCCCTTCGGGTGTTCGCCGTAGCTCGCCTGCCGCCAGCACGCGGTGTACCTGGTGTAGCCAGCCTCCCGCGCTTCCTGCAACGCGTGGAGCGTACGAGGCGTGAGGCAGCCGTCGGTGGTCGGGTCGTTCTCGGAGCAGGACTCGGACGGCCAGCTTCCGTCGGGGTTGCGCGGCGAAGGTTCGGCCGATGCCGCACCACCGTCCGGACCGCCCGTGGGGTCACCGCCACCAGCGGCGATCAGCGCCTTGAGCGCGGCCTTCTTGCGCTTGTCCATCTTGGACAGCGCAGCCCGCTGCTTGCGCATCTCCAACTGCAGCTGATAACGCTTGTTGGCCAGCTTGTCGCGGCTGTCGACGAAGTCCTTGATCTTCACGTAGTCGCGGTGCGCGAGGTACTCGACGGTGGTCATGCTGGTCGCCAGGTCCTGTGGCGTGGAGCTGTCCAGCAACGCCGAGACGGTGCCGACCCGGCTGCCCTTGTAGACCGCGCTGGCCAGCTCGCCGATCTTGCCGGAGAGCTTGTCGACCTTCGTCTGGAGGCCCTTGATCTCCTTGTCGAGCTTCTTCTGCCGGTGGCGGGAGGCGGCCAGCTTTCCCTTCGCGTTGTTGTAGTCCTTCATCGCTGCGGCGAGCTTCTTCTCCAGCTCGGGGATTCCGGCGTGGCCGCCTTCGTGGGCGTACGCGGCCCCGACAGGAAGCATCAGCAGCCCGGCGATGAGCGCCACGATCGTGATGGTGAAGCTGCGTGCCAGCGCGCGAAGGTGACTTCGTGCCAGTCCGGTCAACGGTGCGTCCTTCCATCGGCGCCTACCGGGTTAGCTGACGGGTTCGGGCTTGGAAGTAGCCCTACCGCTGGCGCGGATTCACCCCAGGTGCTCGGGTCCCCGGCTCGCCCGTACGGACGACTCGGCGCAATCACTAGCGGCACCCGTCAGGGCGCCGGTGGATAGCAATCGGCGGTCAGCCTACCGGACGCGTTACGCGGGGTCCGCCCCGCCTCTTGATTGCTCCGCATTGGCGGCTTTCGATATCACGTCGCGTAGTCGACAGGTCGGCCTGTCGTACTCGATCAAGGGTTTCAGCGGCCGGTCAGAGCGTGACGGACAACGGGTGCGAGGATGCGGCGATGCATGACGACGCGGCGCGACTGCTGGCGTACGACGCGGCGCACCTGTGGCATCCGTACGCCTCGATGACCTCCCCCGGGCCGGTACGGCTGGTCGAGTCGGCGTCCGGCGTCCGGCTCCGGCTGGGAGACGGCGCCGAGGTGGTCGACGGGATGTCCTCGTGGTGGTGCGCGATCCACGGCTACCGCCACCCGGTGCTCGACCAGGCGGTGGCCGAGCAGGTCGGACAGATGAGCCACGTGATGTTCGGCGGGCTCACCCACCGGCCCGCGATCCGGCTCGCCGAGCAGTTGATCGAGATCACGCCCGGGCCGCTGCAGCACGTCTTCTTCAGCGACTCCGGCTCGGTCGCGGTCGAGGTGGCGCTGAAGATGGCGCTGCAGGCCCGCCCCGGCCGGCGCCGGATCCTGACCGTACGGGGTGGCTACTACGGCGACACGCTGCACGACATGAGCGTCTGCGACCCGGTGAACGGGATGCACTCGCTGTTCACCGGCCCGCTCCCGCAGCAGGTCTTCGCACCGCGGCCCCCGGCCGGTTTCGACCTCCCCGCCGACGATCCGTCGGTGGTGGCGTGGTCCGACGCCGTGGCGACCCTGCTGGACGAGCACCGCGACGAGATCGCCGCGATCATCGTGGAGCCGGTGGTGCAGGGCGCCGGCGGCATGCACGTCTACAGCCCGGCGTGTGTGGCGGCGTTGCGGCGGCTCGCCGACCGGCACGACGCGCTGCTGATCCTGGACGAGATCGCCACCGGGTTCGGGCGTACCGGCGCGCTCTTCGCACTGGAGCACGCCGACGTGGTGCCGGACATCCTCTGTGTCGGCAAGTCGCTGACCGGCGGTTACCTGACCCTCGCCGCCACGCTGTGCACCACGGCGGTCGCCGCCGCCGTGTCCGGCAGCCAAGCCGGCGCCCTGATGCACGGCCCGACCTTCATGGCAAACCCGCTGGCGTGTGCCGTGGCCAGCGCCGCGGTCGACCTGCTGCTCTCGTCGCACTGGATTTCCCGGGTACGCCGCATCGAGTCCCTGTTGCGCTCCGGCCTGTCTGATGCGGCCTCGCTACCTCGGGTGGCCGACGTACGGGTGCTCGGCGCGATCGGCGTGGTGCAGTTGCACTCGCCGGTGGACGTCGCCGCCGCGACCGAGACCGCGTTGGCGCACGGCGTCTGGCTGCGCCCGTTCCGGGACCTGATCTACACGATGCCGCCGTACGTGTGCACCGACGACGACGTACGCGCGATCACCGCCGCCATCACCGCCGCCGCCCGCGGCTGAACCCGCCCGGGTCAGTCGCCGGCCGGACCGCCCCATCTCTGCTTACCCCGAACCAGGCGCTCGCCGTCGGGTTGGCCACAGCCGCCGCAGCCGAGGCCGCAGCGGGCTCCCCCTGCGCCGGACCGCGTGTGGTGACAGCGCCTCTTGCCTGCTCACCCATACCGGCAAGCGACTGGCATTCATCACCTGGTGCGAGAGCGCGGACCTTACGTGCGGTCATCCGCACATCTGGGCCATGCCGCCCATCATGTGGTGCATCGTGTCGGCTGCGGCGGGCGGGCCGGACAGGGCCAGCAGGGTGGCTGCGAGCAGCAGGACCGCGACGGCAATTCCGGCCAGGACCGAAAGCGGAGCGCGGTGCACCCGGCTCGTCGGCGGTGTCGGCGCCGGTCGGGGGACCCCGGTCGCGGGGAGGTCGCTGGTCAGCGCGCCGAGGTCGCCGAGGGTGCTGGCCCGATACGCGGCGGAGGCACGATCGGAGAACTCGTCGAGGGTCAGCCGGCCCGCGCCGGCGTGCTCTTGCAACGCCGCGACCACACGCTCTCGGTCGGCGTCGGAGGCTCGGGTCTGCGGATAACGCATCGGAGTGTCACCTCCAGGTGTGGCTCGGACCGCGGATTCACGCGCAGGCGGCCATCGGCTGCGCCGCGGTAGTGGTCTGAGCCTTCGGGTTCAACTGTGCGCGCGTCTGCGCGAGGCGGTCAACGATGTGGGCGGCGTCGTGGCGTACCCAGTGAATGAGCGAGGAGCCGCGCGAGTGCTGGTGCTTCATCCCGAGGAAATACAGGCCCGGCACCTCGGTCACGCCGCGTCGGTGCCGTAGGCCGCCGTGCGGGTCGAACACAGGCGCGTCGATCCAGCGGTAGTCGCTGCGGTAGCCGCTGGCCCAGATCACGGCGTCCACGTCGATCTCGGCGCCGTCGGCGAACCGTACCGTGTGGCCGGTCGCGGCAGTGGTACGGGCGGCGAGCCGGATGCCGTGGTGGCGGGCCAGCCGCCGCAGGCTGGGGCCGACGACCAGCTCGCCGCGTTGGGTGCGGCCACGCCAGCTGTCCAGCGGCGCGCTGATCAGACCGAGCCGGTCGGCCCAGAAGTGCAGCGGTTTGCCCAGCACCCGCCGCGGCAGGTGCGGCAACCGGCGTCCCTGGGACAGCACGACCTGGTGGGTGGCGGCCAGGTCCTCGGCGATGCCGACGCCGGAGTTGGCCGCCCCGACCACCAGCACCGTGCCGGGCGGAAGTTGTCCTGGGTTGCGGTACGCGGCGCTGTGCAGCTGCACCACTCCTGCGGCCAGCCGCTCGGCGACCGGCGGGACGTACGGGCGTTGGTACGCGCCGGTCGCCACGATCACCTGCTCGGCGTCGTACCTGCCGTCGGTGGTGTCGAGCCGGAACCCGCCCGCGGTGCGCCGCAGTGCGGTGACGTGAGCGTTGTGCCGCAGCGGCAGCCCGAACGTTGCGGCGTAGTCGACGAGGTAGTCGGCGACCTCGTCCTTGCCGGGCCAGTGGTCCGGGTCGCCCGGGAACGGCAGGCCGGGCAGTGAGCTGTAACGGGCGGGGGTGAACAGCTTCAGCGTGTCCCATCGCCGCCGCCACGCCTCCCCCGGCCGGGTCCCGGCGTCGAGAATGACGAACGGGATCCCGGCGCGGGTCAGGTAGTAGCCGGTGGTCAGCCCAGCCTGGCCCCCGCCGACCACGACCACCTCGGTGTGGCTGGTCTCGGTGCGATCGCTCAGGGCGTACATCGCTCTCTCCGTTCTCCGCTCTCGCCGTTTGCCTTGTGATCGTCGCTCTTATTGTGAGCACCGCTCGCCCTTCCATATATACGCCTGCCGCTCGACCGAGTCAAGAGCGGCGCTCACAAAGTTTGCGGCGCTCACAAATATTGGGCAGACTGTGGCCATGACACGCACCGGAAATCCGACCACCGCGCCATCGGCCGACGCCCATGCGCCGGAGGCGTCGTTGTCGCGGCGGGCGGAGCTGCGACAGGCCACCATTGCCGAGATCAAGGCCCTGGCCCGCCAACAGCTCGCCGAGCACGGGCCGGGTGGGCTGTCGCTGCGGGCGATCGCCCGGCAGATGCGGATGGCCTCCTCAGCCCTGTACCGCTACTACGCGAACGTCAACGAGCTGATCACCGCGCTGGTCCTGGAAGGCTACGACTCGCTCGCCGACACGCTCACGGCTGCTCGCGACAGCCAGCCAGCCGACGACCCCACTGGCCAGTTCCGCGCCATCTGCCACGCCTACCGGCAGTGGGCACTAGACCACCGATCCGACTTCGCGCTGATCTTCGGCACTCCGCTACCCGGCTACGAGGCCCCCGAGGAGACCACCGCGGCCGCCGCCGGCCGCTCCACCGCGCTCGCGCTCACCGCCTATGCGACAGCGGTGGCCGCGGGCACCGCGGACCCGGAACGTAGCCAGTTCCCGCCTACCATCGCCGCCGGCGAGCTGCTGCCCGCGCTGCTCGCCGACACCGTCCCGGACTGCCCGCCAGTTCTCGCCGGCATCACCCTGGCGGCCTACACCAGCCTGCTGGGTTACCTCAACGCCGAGATCTTCGGCAGCCTCACCCGGCTCATCGCCGACACCGCGCAGCTCTACGACGCACACGTACGCACGGTCATGCTCGGCATGGGCTTCGATCCCGCCCTCGTCGAGGCGGCAGAGTAGCCGAGGCGCCGCCCGACTTTGCAGGTAGCGCGCAGGATCACTGCGACACCTCGTGGCACGTGGCGGGTCTGGCAATTTCTTGCAGCAGGGCTAGATCAAATGTCGATTCATGTCTACTTTGTGCGGTACGACCACCGGCCGGGAACCGGCCGGCGAGAGAAGGGGATGGCATGAAACGGTTGTCCTGGGGAGGCTCCCTGATCGCAGTCAGCGGGATCCTGCTGACGGCGATGGTCGGTGTCGCACACGCGGCCCCGGCCCAGACCACCTCGCACGACGGCGCGGTCTCCGCGTCGGAACAGTCCAAGGTCGCCGACTTCTGGACCGCGAAGCGGATGCGCGAAGCGGTGCCGATGGAGAAGCTGCTGCGCGCCACGCACCGGTCCTCCGGTGCGGTGGCGGCTGGGAAGGCGACGAGCGTCGAGCCGACCCTGCCGAAGGTCGGCGACGTCGGCACGCTGTCGTTCCCGAACGGCGGCGGCGCCTGGAGCGGCGGCGGCGCGATCGTGAAGACCGAGGGCCGGGTGTTCTTCACCTACTCCGGCCGTACGGCCTCGTGCTCGGGCACCGCGGTGACCAGCAACAACAAGAGCACCGTGATCACCGCCGGCCACTGCGTCAAGCTCGACGGCGCATGGCACACCAACTGGGCCTTCGTACCGGGGTACGACAACGGCAACGCCCCGTACGGCACGTGGACGGCGAAGGCGACGTACTCGACGCCTCAGTGGACGGCCAGTGAGGACATCAACTACGACGTCGGCGCCGCCGTGGTCAACCCGCTGGGCGGCCAGTCGCTGACCGACGTGGTGGGCGGCCAGGGCGTCGCGTTCAACCAGGCCCGGGGCCAGGACATGTACGCCTTCGGCTACCCCGCCGCGGACCCGTACGACGGCACCAGGCTGATCTACTGCAGCGGCACCACGTTCGACGCGTTCATCAGCGACGGCATCGGGATGACCTGCGACATGACCGGCGGCGCGAGCGGCGGCGGCTGGTTCCTGTCGTTCAGCGAGTCGACCGGCGCCGGCACGCTGAACTCGGTGAACAGCTACAAGATCAACTATTTCAACTTCTGGATGTTCGGTCCGTACTTCGGCAGCGACGCCCAGAACCTCTACACCAAGGCCCAGTCCAGCTAGGTGGCAGCAAACGTGATGGGAAGCCCGGGCCTGTCCTGGCCCGGGCTTCGCGCTGTCAGCCGGTGGCTGCGACGCCGGCTTCGACCAGGCCTTTGATCTCCTCGGCGGTGTAGCCGGCCTCGGTCAGCACCGCCTCGGTGTCGGCACCGGAATCCGGCTGCGACTCCCCCGCCGTGCCGGGGGTACGCGCGAATCTCGGCACCGGAGCCGGGGCCGGCTCGCCCTCGACCGACAGGTACGTCCGGCGCGCTTGCAGGTGCGGATGCTTCGCGGCCTCCGCGACCGACAGCACCGGCGCCACGCAGGCGTCGCTGTCGCCGAACACCTCGGCCCACTCGTCGCGGGTCTTCGTCTTGAACCGGGCGACCAGCCATTCCCGCAGCGCCGGCCAGTCCTCCGGCGCCCGGCTGGGCATCGGCGTCTTGGCGCCGCCGCTGATCCGCGCCGCGAACTCCCGGTAGAACTGCTCCTCGATGGCGCCCACCGCGACGTACTCGCCGTCGGCGCATTCATAGGTCTGGTAGAACGGCGCTCCCCCGTCGAGCAGGTTGGTCGCCCGCTCGTCGGACCACATGCCGTTGGCGCGGCTGCCGAGCAGCATCCCGAGCAGCGACACGGTGCCGTCCAGGATCGCCGCGTCCACCACCTGCCCCCGCCCCGACCGCTGCGCCTCGAACAATGCCGAAGCCACCCCGAACGCGAGCAGCATCCCTCCCGCGCCGAAGTCCCCCAACAGATTGATCGGGGGTACGGGCGGCGCCCCGGCCGGCCCGATCGCCCGCAGCGCCCCGGACAACGCGAGGTACGTGATGTCGTGCCCCGCGACCTGCGCCAACGGCCCGTCCTGACCCCAGCCGGTCATCCGGCCGTACACCAGGCGCGGGTTGACCGCGAGACACTCGTCCGGGCCGATGCCGAGCCGTTCGGTGACGCCGGGGCGGAAGCCCTCGATCAGCACGTCCGCGTCCTTGACCAGCCGCAGGATGACCTCCGCGGCGCCGTCGGCCTTGAGGTTGAGCGCGACCGACCGGCGGCCCCGGTTGAGAAACCGGTGCGGCAGGTCGAACAGCGGATTGCCGCCCGGCCGCTCGACCCGGATCACCTCGGCGCCCAGGTCGGCGAGCAGCATTCCGGCGTACGGGCCCGGCCCGATGCCAGCCAGTTCGATGACTCTGACACCCGACAGCGGGCCCGTACGCTCAGCACTCATTCGTAGCTCTCGCCCTTCTCGGCCTTGGCGACCAGGGACTCCGGCGGGGTGAAGCGGTCACCGTACCTGGCCGCGAGTTCCTCGGCCCGCGCGACGAAACCGGCCAGGCCGCCTTCGTACCCGTTGATGTACTGGATCACGCCACCGGTCCACGCCGGGTACCCGATACCGAAGATGGACCCGATGTTGGCGTCCGCGACGGTGCGCAACACGCCCTCGTCGAAGCACTTCACGGTCTCGAGCGACTCGATGAAGAGCATCCGCTCCTGCATGTCCCGCATCGGGATCTCGGGCTCACCGGGCTTGGTGCCGAAGGTCTCCGCGATACCCGGCCACAGACCGACCTTCTTGCCGTCGGCGTACTCGTAGAAGCCGGCGCCGGCGACACGGGCGGGGCGACCGATCTCGATCATCTTCTCGAAGACGGGCCTCGCCGGGTGCTCCGGGACGTCCTTGCCCTCGGCGAGTGCCGCGTCCCGGGTCTGGTCGTAGATCTTCTTCCACAGGTTCATGTTGATCTCGTCGGTCAGCGCCAGCGCGCCCACCGGGTAGCCGGCCTGGGTGCAGGCCTGCTCCACCGACGCCGCCGGTACGCCCTCGGCCAGCAGCGCCAGCGCCTCCATGGTGTACGTACCGATCACCCGGCTGGTGAAGAAGCCCCGGCTGTCGTTGACCACGATCGGGGTCTTCTTGATCTGCTGGGCGTAGTCCACCGCGCGGGCGAGCGCCTCGTCGCCGGTCTTCTCGCCGACGATGATCTCGAGCAGCGGCATCTTGTCCACCGGCGAGAAGAAGTGCAGGCCGATGAAGTCCCCGGGCCGGGTGACACCGTCGGCCAGGCCCGTGATCGGCAGCGTGGAGGTGTTGGAGCCGAGCAGCGCGTCGGGCGCCAGCAGCTTCTCCACCTCGCCGAAGACCTTCTTCTTCAGGCTCGGGTCCTCGAACACCGCTTCGACCACCAGGTCGCAGCCCGTGGTGTCCTCGGGATTGTCGGTGGGCGTGATCCGGGCCAGCAGCTCGTCGGCCTTCTCCTGGGTCAGCTTGCCGCGCGACACACCCTTGGCGACCAGCTTCTCCGAGTACGCCTTGCCCTTCTCGGCCGCTTCCAGAGTGACGTCCTTGAGCACCACGTCGATACCGGCTCGTGCCGAGACATAGGCGATGCCCGCGCCCATCATTCCCGCGCCCAGTACGGCAACCTTCTCCACCTTGCGGGGGGCGTACCCGCCGGGGCGGCTCGCGCCCTTGTTGATCGCCTGCAGGTCGAAGAAGAACGCCTGGATCATGTTCTTGGCGACCTGGCCGGTGACCAGGTCGACCAGGTACTGGGTCTCGATCTTCGACGCGGTGTCGAAGTCGACCTGCGACCCCTCCACGGCGGCGGCGAGGATGTTGCGCTGCGCCGGGAAGTTGGCGCCCTTCAACTGCTTGCGCAGGTTGGCCGGGAACGCCGGCAGGTTGGCCGCGAACTTCGGGTTGGACGGCGTACCGCCGGGGATCTTGTGGCCCTTCACGTCCCACGGCTGTACGGCTTCCGGGTTGGCGGCGATCCACTCGCGGGCCTTGACCAGCAGGTCGGCCGGGTCGGTGACCAGCTCGTCGACCAGGCCGGTCTCCAGGGCGGCGGCCGGCTTGTGCCGCTGCCCCTGCAGCAACACCTTCAGCAACGCATCCGCGATCCCGAGCATCCGGACCGTACGGGTCACGCCGCCACCGCCCGGCAGCAGGCCGAGCGTGGCCTCCGGGGTGCCGATCTCGATGCCTCTGGCGTCGAGCGCGACCCGGTGGTGACAGGCGAGCGCGAGCTCGAGGCCGCCGCCGAGCGCGGAGCCGTTGATCGCGGCGACGACCGGCTTGCCCAGGGTCTCCAGGCGACGCATGTTCGCCTTGATCCCGTCCAGCAGCTCGGTGACCTTCGCCGCGTCCTCCTGCTTGGCGCTGATCAGCAGGTTGAGGTCGCCGCCGGCGAAGAACGTCTTCTTCGCGGACGTGATGACCACGCCGGTGATGTCGTTCTTCTCGGCTTCGAGCCGGTCCACGGTCGCGGCGAACGAGGTCTCGAACAGCTCGTTCATCGTGTTGGCGGACTGGTCCGGGTCGTCCATCGTCAGTACGACGACGCCGTCGTCGCCCTTGTCCCAGCCGAACATGTTCTTCTCACTCATATCCGTGTATCTCCCGGCGTCAGACGCGCTCGATGATGGTGGCGACGCCCATGCCGCCGCCGATGCAGAGGGTGATCAGGGCGTAGCGGCCGTCCCGGCGCTCGAGTTCGTCGAGCATGGTGCCGATGAGCATGGCGCCGGTGGCGCCGAGCGGGTGGCCCATCGCGATCGCGCCGCCGTTGACGTTGAGCTTCTCGTCCGGGATGCCCAGGTCCTTCTGGTACCTGAGCACTACCGCGGCGAACGCCTCGTTCAGCTCGAACAGGTCGATGTCGTCGACGGTCAGACCGGCGGTCTTCAACACCTTCTGCGTCGCCGGCGTCGGGCCGGTCAGCATGATCGTCGAGTCGGCGCCGCTGGTCGCGGTCGCTACGATCCGGGCGCGCGGCTTGAGCCCCGCGGCCTGACCCGCCGCTTCGTTGCCGACCAGCACCAGCGCGGCGCCGTCCACGATCCCGGACGAGTTACCCGGACCGTGTACGTGGTTGATCTTCTCGACCCAGTGGTACTTCTGCAGCGCCACCGCGTCGAAGCCGCCCGCCTCGCCGATCATCTCGAACGACGGCTTCAGCTTGCCCAGGCTCTCCACGGTGCTCTCCGGGCGCATGTGCTCGTCGTGGTCGAGCAGCGTGATCCCGTTGCGGTCCTTGACCGGTACCACGGACTTCGAGAAGTAGCCGCCGGCCCACGCCTTCGCGGCCAGCTCCTGGGACCGTACGGCGTACCCGTCGACGTCCTCGCGGGAGAAGCCCTCGATGGTGGCGATCAGGTCGGCCCCGATCCCCTGCGGTACGAAGTACGTGTCGTACGCCGTCTCCGGGTCCATCGCCCAGGCGCCGCCGTCGGAGCCCATCGCGACCCGGGACATCGACTCCACGCCGCCGCCGATCACCATCTGGTCCCAGCCGGACCGTACCTTCTGGGCGGCGATGTTGACCGCCTCCAGGCCGGACGCGCAGAACCGGTTGAGCTGGATCCCGCCGACCGTGTCGGGCAGGCCCGAGGCGATCGCGGCGGTCTTGGCGATGTCCGAACCCTGGTCGCCGATCGGGCTCACCACGCCGAGCACGAGGTCCTCGATCAGGTTCGGGTCCAGGTCAGGATGGCGTTGCCGCAGCTCGTCGATCAGCCCGACCACCAGCGTGATCGGCTTGACGCCGTGCAGCGAGCCGTTCTTACCCTTGCCACGCGGCGTACGGATCGCCTCGTAGATGTAGGCCTCGGTCACTGTGAATCAGCTCCTCGTAGCCGCCGGACTCAGAGGGTCCGCGCGATCAGTTCCTTCATGATTTCGTTCGCGCCGCCGTAGATCCGCTGCACGCGTCCGTCGACGAACATCCGGGCGATCGGGTACTCCAGCATGTAGCCGTACCCACCGAACAGCTGCAGACACCGGTCGGCGACCTCGCACTGCCGGTCGGTGAGCCAGTACTTCGCCATCGCCGCGGTGTTCACGTCCAACTCGCCGCGAATGTGACGGACGATGCAGTCGTCCAGGAAAGTCCGGCCCACTCTGGCCAGCGTGGCACATTCGGCGATCTCGAACCGGGTGTTCTGCAGCTCGAACAACGGCTTGCCGAAGGCGTGCCGCTCCTTCGCGTACGCCGTCGTCGTCTCCACCGCCAGCTCCATCACCGCCACCGCGGTGATCGCGATCAGCAGGCGCTCCTGCGGCAGCTGCTGCATCAGCTGGACGAAGCCCTTGCCCTCTTCAGGCCCGAGCAGGTTGGTCGCCGGCACCCGCAGCTCGTCGAAGAACAGCTCGGCGGTGTCGTTCGCCTTCAGGCCGACCTTCTGCAGCACCCGGCCGCGCCGGAAACCGGGGGTCTTGTCGGACACCTCGGCGACGATCAGCGACACGCCGGCAGCGCCCTGCGTCGGGTCGGTCTTCGCGGCGATGACGATCAGGTCGGCGATGCCGCCGTTGGTGATGAACGTCTTGGCTCCGGTGATCACGTACTCGTCGCCGTCGCGGACCGCGCGGGTGGTGATCGACTGCAGGTCCGAGCCGGTGCCCGGCTCGGTCATCGCGATGGCGCCCAGTCGCTCGCCGCTGGTCAGCTTCGGCAGCCATGCCCGCTTCTGCTCTTCGGTGGCGTACGCCAGCAGGTAGTGGGCCACGATGCCGGAGTGCACGGCGAGGCCCAGTGAGCTCTCGCCCGCCTTCGCCTGGGCTTCGAGGATGGCGGCCTCGTGGGCGAAGCTGCCGCCTCCGCCGCCGTACTCGCTGGGGATCGACGGGCACAGCAGACCCAGCTCGCCGGCTCGCCGGTACATGTCCCGGTCCGGGTGCCCCTGGGCCACGAAACGCTCGTACTGCGGCACCACTTCCTTGGTGAAGAAGGTGTCCGCCAGCTCGCGTACCGCCTCCACCTCGTCGTCAGACCAGGGCGAGAGACGGGGTACGGCCGAGCTGCTCGATTGCGCCATGGTGACCTCCATCCGAACCGGTACGGCCTCGCCGTCGACGCTAATACCGATTAACATAGCTCGCAGGATCCACGCTGTGTCAATGGAATGTGGCGGCGGGATCACCTGCTACTGGCGTGTTACTTGTGAGATAGGTCGCAACAGCCGGAAGGTGGTGCGGATGACCGGAACCCAGCCGGTGACCCGCCGTCGCCGCGACCGCAAGGCACAGCTGGCCGAGCTCGCCGCCGACCTGTTCCGGCGCAACGGCTACCACGCCGTCGGGATCGGCGACATCGCCGCCGCGGCCGGCATCACCGGGCCGGCGGTGTACCGCCACTTCTCCAGCAAGCAGGACATCCTGGGCCACGTGCTGCTGTCCGGGGTCGACTGCCTCGCCGAGACCGTGACCGACCACCTGCAACGACCCGGTACGCCACGGCAGCGGATCGCGGCGCTCACCGAGGCGATCGCCCGGCTCGCGGTCGAACGGCGCGACGCGGTGGCGCTGTGGCGCTGGCTCGGCCGCCACCTCGACGCCGACCAGGCCGCGGAGGTACGCCGGCGCGGCGACGCCGCGCTGCAGCTGTGGACCGCCGAGCTGCAGCGGCTGCGCCCGGAGCTGTCCGCCGCCGATGCCGAGCTGCTGTGCCGCGCCGCGATGGGCGTCTTCGGCAGCCCCGCCAACTACCAGGTCACCATCGGCAAGGCGCGGTACGTACGGCTGCTGCGCGGGCTGGGCGACGCGGTGCTGGCCTGCCAGCTCCCCCCGCCCGGCGATGCCGCATCGGCCCGTCGCGAGCTGGCGCCCCACGGATCGCTCGCGTCCCGGCGCGAAGTGCTGCTCACCGAGGCGACCCGGCTGTTCCGCCGGCGGGGCTACCACGCGGTGACCATGGAGGGGATCGGCGCGGCCGCGGGCATCGCCGGGCCCAGCGTCTACCGGCACTTCGCCAGCAAGGCCGACCTGATGCGCGCTGCCAGCACCCGGATGGTGGACCGGCTGCTGCTCGGCGCCGCCCAGGCCACGGCCGGGGCCGCCGACGCCGACGAGGCACTGGACCGGCTGATCGACTCGTACGCGGAGATCGTGCTGGCGCACCGCGACCTGATGGCGGTCTACATCGCCGAGGTGGCCGGACTGCCGCCCCAGGAGCGGGCCGAGCTGCAACGCCCCCAGCGTGCCTACGTCTCCGACTGGGTACGCCTGGTCGCCGCCGCCGATCCGCGGCTGGAGCCCCCGGAGTCCCGGGTCGTGGTGCACGCCGCGCTCACCCTCGCCACCGACCTGGCCCGCACCGGACGGCTGCTGAACCGCCCGGGCCTGCAGGCGGAGATCGCCACGCTGATGCGCGCCGTGGCGCACCGGCCGCACGGCTGACGTACCCGCGGAGGGCCTGTCAGGTCTCCGACATCGCGACTGCGGATCGCGGGCACACCGGCGGCGGTATAACAATCGCGTGCGGTACGGCGTGCTCGGCCCTCTGGAGGTGTTCGACGCCGTCCGCAACTGCGCACCGACCGCCCCGCGGCTGCAGACGATGCTGGTGCTGCTGCTGCTACGCGCCAACCGGGTGGTCGCGACCCAGGAGCTGATGAGCGAGCTGTGGGGCGAGCGCCGCCCCGCCTCCGCCGCCAACTCACTGCAGGTGTTCGTGACCCGGTTACGCGGTCTGCTGGCGCCGCGACTCTCGCCGCGGGCGCCGGGACAGCTGCTGGTCACCTGCCCCTCGGGGTACCGGCTGCGGGTCGGCCAGAGCCAGCTGGACCTGCACCGGTTCGACGACCTGGCACGCGACGGTCAGCGCGCCCTGGCGGCGGGCGACCCGGCGAGCGCCACCCGGCTGCTGCGCAAGGCGCTCGGCCTGTGGCGAGGTCCGCCGTTCGCGGGCGTCACCACCGGATACGTGCTGCAGCTGGACGCCTTCCGGATCGAGGAGTGCCGGATGCGGGCGGTGGAGCAGCGCATCGAGGCCGACCTGCGGCTCGGGCGGCACGCCGAGCTGGTGCCCGAGCTGGAGACCTTCGCGTCGACGGATCCGCTGCGGGAGGGCGTACACGGGCAGTTGATGCTGGCGCTGTACCGGGCGGGACGGCAGGCGGACGCGATCGAGGCGTACCGGCGGTTGCGGGCGCGGCTGGTCGAGGAGCTGGCCGTCGAGCCCGGTACGCCGGTGCAGCGGCTCTACCGCTCGATACTCGCCGCCGACCCGAGCCTCGACACCCCCTTCCCGCCGGTACGGGCCGGTCGTGGCGAGGTCTGCGCCCAACTGCCGCCCGACGTGGCCGACTTCACCGGCCGGGAATCCGCGATCGCGCTGCTGGAGACGCCGCTCGCCCGAGCCGGTCGTACGGCCGTGCCGGTCGTCGCCGTGGCGGGCGAGGCGGGCGTCGGGAAGACCACACTGGCCGTCCACTGTGCCCACCGGCTCGGCCGGCGATACCCGGACGGGCAGCTCTACCTCAACCTGCGCGGCACCACACCACACCCGCTGTACCCCGGGTACGCGCTCGGCCGGTTACTGCGCGGGCTCGGCGTCGCCGACGCGGCGATCCCGAGGTCCGTCGAGGAGCGCAGCGAGCTGCTGCGCAGCCGTACGGGCGACCGGCGGGTGCTGCTGGTGCTCGACGACGCCGCGGGCGAGGCGCAGGTCCGGCCGCTGCTGCCCGGCGGCCGGCACTGCGGTGTCGTGGTGACCAGCCAGGTCCGGCTGCCCGGCCTCGAAGGCGCGGTGCGGGTCGACCTCGACCCGTTCAGCCGACCCGAGGCGGTACGCCTGCTGGAACGCCTCGCCGGCACCGAGCGGCTCGACCCCGACACCGCGAAACGGATCGTCGCCCTCTGCGGTCACCTCCCCCTGGCGGTACGGGTAGCCGGCGCGAAGCTCGCCGCCAAGCGCCACTGGCCGCCCGCCCGCGTGGCGCAACGGCTGTCCGACGAGCGGCGGCGACTGGACGAGCTGCGGATCGGCGACCTCGACGTACGGGCGAGCATCGCCGCCGGATACCGCGCCCGTACGGCGTCGCAGCGGCGGGCGCTGCGGCTGCTGGGGCTGCTCGCCACCGCGGACTTCCCGGCGTGGGTCGCGACGGCACTGCTCGACGTCGACCAGCCGACCGCGGAGTTGCTGCTCGACGGGCTGGTCGACGCACACCTGGTCCAGGTGGCGCGCCGCGACGACACCGGCGTCCGCTATCGACTCCACGACCTGACCCGGCTCTTCGCCGTCGAGCAGCTGTACGCCGAGGAGCCTCCCGGTGCTCGGCGGGCCGCACTCGGCCGGCTGCTCGCCGCCCGCGCCCGGCATCCCGCGGACGTACGGCCGGGTGGCCCGCCGGCGACGGCGAACCACCCGGAGCTGGTGGGCGAGACGGTTCAGTACTCCTGGGTGCCGTAACCCTTGCGGAGGCTCGCGCGGTTGAAGGCGAGCCACTTGGCCTGCGCGCCGGTGAGGTAGCCGCCCTCGCCGATCCGTACCAGCACCTCGTGCGAGTCGCCGTTGGTCTGCGGGCCCCAGACGCCGTCGATGGACGTCGACTTCCCCCAGATGAAGCGGCAGCACGCCTGGACGTGCTGGACCTGCGCCTCGGAACCGGTGTCGAACTCCGAGTTGCTCGTCCCGGACACCAGGTTGTCGATGTGGATGTGGTTGTCGTGGTCGGCGTTGTAGAGGTACGTCAGCACGTTCCGGAAGTGGTGATGGGCGCTCGCCGCGGTCGCCCAGTAGTGCCGTCGTGCCTCGGTGAACGCGTCCCCGGTCCAGTCCTTCCAGATGTCGTGCCGGGCGAAGAACCGGCGGTGCAGGTCACCGTCGGTCCCGGTGGCGTAGATCCGGCTCAGGTCGAACCCCCGGCCGTTGTTGTGGGCCTCGCTGACCCGGTCGTCGTTGTGCACGCCGTACGTCCAGACCCGCATCGGCTTCAGGAAGTTCGATGGCGTGTTGTTGTACCAGAACTCCAGCCACGAGCTCATCCGGTCGTGGAACGACGGCCGGTAACCGAACGAGTGGAGCTCGCCGGTCGGCTCGTAGACGGTGCGCTGGCCCCAGACTCCGTCGTACGTCTGGATGTCGCCGTGGGCGCTCGCCGCGGTCGCCGGCAGCACCAGTCCCGCGGTCCCCGCCACCGCGCCGCCCGCCATCAGGCCGAGGGCCCGGCGCCGCGACATTCCGGTTGCATGCTGTTCCATGTCCTCCCCCTAGTAGCTCTGGGTCCCGTACCCCTTGCGGCAGGACGCCCGGTTGAAGGCGAGCCACTTGGACTGGGCACCGGTGAGGTAGCCGCCCTCGCCGATCCGGACCAGCACCTCGTGCGAGTCGCCGTTGGTCTCCGGGCCCCAGATCCCGTCGATCGCGGTGCCCTTCCCCCAGATCCACCGGCAACACGCCTGGACGTTCACGACCTGCGCCTTGGACGAGGTGACGAAGAACGAGTTGCCCGACCCCGAGACCGTGTTGTCGAAGTGGATGTGGTTGTCGTGGGCTGAGTTGTACTCGTACGTCAGCACGTCCCTGAAGTGGTAGTGCAGGCTCGCCGAGGTCGCCCAGTAGCGGACCCGCTCGGTGGCGGCGCTCGACGTACCGCCCCAGACGTTGTGCCGGCCGTCGAACCGCTTGGCAAGGCTGCCGTTGATGGTGGTGTAGATGCGGGTCAGGTCGAAACCGCGGCCGTTCTCGTGCGCCTCGGAGCCGTTGTCGACATGCACCCCCAGGCTCCAGACCCGCAGCGGCTGCAGGAAGTTCGACGGCGTGTTGAGGTACCAGAACTCCAGCCAGGTGTTGCACCGGTCGTGGAACGACGGCCGGTAGCCGAACGAGGTGAGGTTGCCGGTGACCTCGTACACGGTGCGCTGGCCCCAGACTCCGGAGTACATCTGGATGTCGCCGTGCGCCCCGGCGGCCGTGGCCGGCAGCACCAGTCCCGCGGTCCCCGCCACCGCGCCGCCCGCCACCAGGCCGAGCATCCGCCGGCGCGAGATGTCCTTGTCGTTCATGTCCTTGTCGTTCATGTCCTTCCCCCTTCCGGGGCTAGGCGTCCCGGCAGGACCATGGATCCCAGCCCCGGTCCCGCCACAGCTGCAGCGCGGCCTTGATGTTGGCCTCGGCGTGCAGCGAGTTGTCGACCTTCTCCTTGTAGGTGCCGCCCGGCAGGTACGACTGCAGCGTCCCGCCGTTGTTGAACTGGAACACTCCGAAGTCGAGGGTCCCGTTGCTGTTCGGCCCGCCGACCGCGATCGGGTTCAGCCCGGACTCGCACTTGGCGACGCGTACCGCCTTGTCCTCGGAGCCGTCCGGCCAGATCTGGCGGATCAGCGAGGCGATCGCGGAGTCGCAGCTCACGCCGAGGCCCTCGTCGGGGTTGGCGAGCTTGCTGCGCGTGTTCGGGCCGACGATGCCGTCGACGTCGAGCCGGTTGCGGCCCTGGAAGGCGTACACCCGCATCCGGGTGATCCGGCCGAAGACGCCGTCGACGGTGAGTTGGTTGCCGCAGTCGAGGCCGAGCTCGTTGAGCCGCCGCTGCAGCCGCTCCACACAGGAGCCGGAGTCGCCGTACTGGAGCGTACGGTCGCAGAGGGTCGTCGCGGCGTACGCGGGCGCCGCGGCGACCGGCGCCACGACCAGCCCGACGCCCATCGCCAGACCGAGCAGTATCGCCGCTACGCGGTGTCGAGTGCCCCGCCTTGACATGGATTCTGTGCCTGGATCACCCATCGCCTACCTCCCTGGGCCGTGGCGGTCGTGGTGGGGTGCCGGAGTAACTCGGCCGCCTGGGAGAGTGGCTGGTGGTGTCGCCGGTTGTCGTCAGCCGCTGGGGGCGGGCCGAAGCATATTTCCGCACGACCAGTCTCGGGTACCGGCCTTACCGATCGCTTACCGACGGACGATCATGCCGACGGGCCCGGGGCGAACAGCGTGTATCCGAGGCCTTCGCCCTGCGCGTACCCCGGCCGGGTCTGGCTGTTCCAACTCCCCGGCTCAACTGCCGACGCTGGTACGGGGCCGGGCCGGCGCCGCGCCGGTGGAGTCGCGTACCACCAGCTCGGGGCGGAACAGGCTGAAATTAGCAAACCGGAAACATTTCCGACCGCCGTCGGTAATCCGGCGATGGCAACCTGTGGTGCATGGCCGCGGTAGTCCCGCTTGTAGACGAGTTCGTCGAAGACATCTGGTACGACGAGCCGGTTCCCGCCGTGGACGAGCAGCCAGCCGACGCCCAGGATGAGCCGCGCAAAGCGGACCCGGCGTCGGCCCTCAACTTCCTGTAACCCGGGATTCGCCCGCGGCCCAGGCCGTTGGACTCGTGATATCAGAAATCGATATCCTCGGGCGATGTTGAAGACCAGACTGATCCATCCCGAACTGCTCGCCGCGCTGGCGCAGGCCGGCCACGGTGCCCAGGTGCTGATCGCGGACGGCAACTACCCGTACTCGACCCGGCTCGGGCAGGACACGCCGTTGACGTACCTGAATCTGGCGCCGGGGCTGGTGAGCGTGGAGCAGGTGCTCGACGTACTGCTGGACGCCGTGACCGTCGAGGCGGCGGCGGTGATGGTGCCCGACGCGGGCCAGGCCACGCCCGAGATCCACGGCCGGTTCCGGGAGTCGCTCGGCGGCGGGGTCGACCTCGACGGGCTGTCCCGGGACGAGTTCTACGCCGCCGCGCAGAGCGACAACGTGGTGCTCGCGGTCGCCACCGGGGAGCAGCGGACGTACGCCAACCTGCTGATCACGATCGGCGTCGCCTGACACCGTTACTTGACGTGCTCCAGCAGGGTCTGGCAGAACGCCGGAAGGTCGCCCGGGTGGCGTGACGTGATCAGGTTGCCGTCGACGACGACCTCCTCGTCGACCCAGTCCGCGCCGGCGTTGACCAGGTCGGTACGGATGTTGCGTACGGACGTGACCCGGCGGCCGGGCAGCACATCCGCCTCGGCGAGCATCCAGCCGGCGTGGCAGATCGCGGCGACCGGCTTGCCGGCTTCGACCATCTCGCGGGTGAAGCCGACCATCCCCGGGTCGATCCGCAGCTTGTCCGGCGAGTAGCCGCCCGGGATCACCAGTGCGTCGAACTCGTCGGCGCGCACCTCGGCGATCGACAGGTCGCAGACCGTACGGCCGCCCTTCTTGCCGGTGATCTCGGTGTTCCGCTGCAGCCCCACCACGGCGACCTGGTGACCGGCGTCGGTGGTCCGCTGCCACGGCTCGTCGAACTCCGGGTCTTCGTACATGTCGGCGAGCAGGAACGCAATCTTGGCCATACCAGTCGGCTACCCGGACGATCGGCCGCTCACACCCGCGGCCGACACGTGGCACCGATCAGGTACCGGGTCGATCACACGACCTGCCGTGGTCCGACGGATAGTCCATGATGGCGCTATGAGCGGCCTTCCGGACACCGTGCTCGCCTGGCGCGACACCGGTCGTCATGTGGACATCGGCGGCAACTCCATCTTCGTCGTCGACGTGGGCGCGGCGGCCGAGACCCAGGCACCGCCGATCGTGATCCTGCACGGCTTCCCCGGCTCGTCGTACGACTGGTGTCAGGTGGTGCCGATGCTCGCGGCGCGCCGCCGGGTGGTCGCCTTCGACTTTCTCGGGTACGGCCTGTCCGCGAAACCGCGGGAGGCGCTGTACTCGCTGTTCGAGTACTCCGACCTGACCGAGGCCGTGCTCGCCGCCGCCAACGTGGACCGGTGTGTGCTGGTCAGCCACGACATGGGCGACACCGTCGCCGCCGAGCTGATGCAGCTGCAGAACGTCGACAAGCTGAGCTTCACGATCGACCGGGCGATTCTCACCAACGGCTCGATCTTCATCGACCTGGCCCGGTTGACCCGGGGGCAGCGGCTGGCACTCGTACTGCCGGAAAGGCCTTTGCCCTTCGGGTTGCCGGACTGGCTGCTGCGGCGCAGCCTGGCCGAGAGCTTCACCCGGGACACCCCGCCACCCGACGGCGCGATCGACGCGATGGTGGCGCTGATCCAGCGCGAGGACGGCTCCCGGCTGATCCCCCGCCAGATCGGGTACGTCCACGAACGCCGGATCAACCAGGAGCGCTGGACCCAGGCGCTGGTCGACTTCGCCGGCCCGCTGACCGCGATCTGGGGCGAACGGGACCCGATCGCCGTGCTCGAGATGACGAAACGGCTCGTCGAGCTGCGGCCGGCGACCGAGGTGGTGAGCTGGCCCGATGTCGGCCACTGGCCGTCTCTGGAAGCGCCCGAGCGGCTCGCCGAGGCCATCCTGGAGCGGGTGTGAGACCCGGTGCACGGATCAGCCGCGGTACGTGCCGGTGAGCCGGCCCCAGTCGCTCGCCTTCTCGTCGATCTCGGCGACCGCATCGTCGGCCTTGGCGCCGGCCCCGAGCCGCAACGGCTCGTCGAAGGCGTACACCGTGAACCGGTAATGGTGTACGCCGGTCCCGGCGGGCGGGCACGGCCCGAGGTACTTGCGGTCGCCGCCCGAGTTGGCGACGACCGTGCCGCCGGCCGGGGTGTGGCCGGTCGCGACGCCCTTCGCGGACGGGTCGATCCCGACCACCAACCAGTGGACGTACCGGCGCTTCGGCGCGTCGGGATCGTCCACCACCAGCGCCAGCTCCTTCGCGCCGGACGGCACGTGGGACCAGGCCAACGGCGGCGAGACACCCCGGCCATGGCAGGTGTAGCGCTGGGGGACCGGTTTGCCGTTGTGGAACGCCGAACTGGTCACCGTGACCGTGGCGGGCTTCCCGCCGGCCGGCGCCGATTCGCCGTCGCCGGAGCTGCACGCCGGTAGCAGGAGCACGAGTCCGGCCAGAACCGCCAAAGATCGAACCACGGCTACTGCATACCGTGTTCGTACGGTGCCGGCAACCACGACACAGCGCGGACAATGAGGAGCGCACCGACGCACTGGCGAGGTGGTCACGATGCGCTGGACACAGCTGCTGGCAGGAGCCGTCGACGTACTCCTGGTGGGCTTCGTCTGGGTCAACGGCGGCGCCGCCGCGGGTCTGCTGGTGCTCGCCGGCATCCTCTACCTCACCGTGTTCCTGCGCTTCAACGAGGCCGGCGATGCGATCACAAGCTGGGCGGCATTCGTCCATGACCGCCAACTCGATGCCTGGAAGCATTGGCGATGGTGGGACCGGCTCGCCGACCGCGCCTTCGACCGGACCGCGGACGGCGGTGCTGTGGGACCGGGTGTCATCGACCTCGGCCCGGTGGACCACCCGCCCCTGCCCCCGACCACGGGTTGACACCGGGCCACGCCGGGCCACGGCGGCCGCGGCGGCAGTAGGAAGGGCGCTCCGGTTGACGGTGTGCGGAAGCCGCCACTAGGGTCGGATGAGAAATCGATTACTCAGCCTTACCTTTTCTTATGTGTGCAGCTGATGACAGAACAGTCGTAGAGCTACGGGAAGTGTCGAAACGCTTCCCGGGGGTGCTTGCCGTCGACCGGGTCGACGTGGCCATCAAGGCCGGCGACGTGCACGTCGTGGCCGGCGAGAACGGCGCCGGCAAGTCGACCCTGATGAAGCTGCTCTCCCAGGTCGTACGACCGGACGAGGGCACCATGCTGGTGGCCGGTGCGCCCGTACCGTTCCACGGGCCGCGGTACGCGCAGAGCCTGGGCATCGCGATGGTCTACCAGGAGTTCGCGCTGGCGCCGCACCTGTCCGTGGCGGAGAACCTGTCGCTCGGGCGGGAGCCGACCCGGGCCGGGCTGATCAACCGTACCGAGGAGCGGAAAACCGCCACTGAGCTGCTGGAACGGGTCGGGCTGCGGATCGATCCGAACCGGGTCGCGGGCACCCTCTCGGTGGCCGAACAGCAGCTGGTGGAGATCGCCAAGGCACTCGCCATCGACGCCAAGCTGGTCATCCTGGACGAGCCGACCGCCACGCTCACCGAGCACGAGATCGACGAGCTGTTCGAGGTGATCGAAGCGCTCACCGAGCGCGGCACCGCGGTGCTCTACATCTCGCACCGGCTGGACGAGATCTTCCGGATCGCCGACACGGTCACCGTGATGCGCGACGGACGGGTGGTCGACACCGTACCGGCGGCCGACCTGGATCATGACCGGCTGGTGCAGCTGATGGTGGGCCGCGACATCGCCAACCTCTACCCCAAACCCGAGGTCGAGCCTGGCGAGCCGGTGCTCACGGTCCGCGGCCTGTCCAGCGCCGCCGTCCACGACTGTTCGCTTGAGGTACGCGCCGGAGAAGTCGTCGGACTCGCCGGCCTCGTCGGCGCCGGCCGTACCGAACTCGCCCGCGCGGTGTTCGGGGCGGACCGGGCGACGGGCACGGTCGAAGTGGACGGCAGGCCGGTGCGGCTCGGCTCCCCCAGGGCCGCCGTCGCGGCCGGGATCGGCTACCTCACCGAGGACCGCAAGCGCGAGGGACTCGCGATGCAACTGCCGATCGACCAGAACATCACCATGGCCAACCTGCCCAGCCTCGGCGGGTTCCTGCGGCTGGGCAGGGAGCGCGCCACCGCACAGCGACGGGCGGGTGAGCTGGACATCCGTACCCCGTCGTTGAAGCGCAAGGTGCAGCTGCTGTCGGGTGGCAACCAGCAGAAAGTGGTGGTGGCCAAATGGCTGGAGACCCACGCGCGGGCGCTGCTGTTCGACGAACCGGCCCGCGGCGTCGACGTGGTGGCGAAGGCCGAGCTGTTCGGGCTGATCGGTGAGCTCGCCGCGGCCGGCCGGGCGATCCTGCTGATCAGCTCGTACCTGCCGGAACTGCTCAACATGTGCGACCGGATCCTCGTGATGCGGGAAGGCCGGATCGTGGGCGAACTGCCCCGGTCGGAGTTCTCGGAAGAGGCGGTCGTCGCCCTGGCCACCGGCGCGAACACCCCCAGAGCGGAGGCGGTATGACCACTGCCCAGCAGACGATCCGGCGACTCGTCGTCGGCACCGCGATGCAGGACCGGCTGTCGGCCGCGGTGTCCCAGCTCGCCGCCGCCGGCGCACTGATCGTGATCTTCGGCTACCTGTCGTTCGCCTCGCCCGCGTTCCTCACCGCGGACAACCTGTTCAACATCGGCGTACAGACGGCGGTCACCGCGATCATCGCGATCGGCATGACGGTCGTGATCATCACCGGCGGGATCGACCTGTCGGTCGGCTCCGTCGCGGCTCTCTCGGGAGTTGCCGGGGCACTCCTGATGAGTCGGTACGGCGTACCGCCGCTGCTCGCCATCGTGGCCGGCACCGGAGTGGGCGCCGTGGCCGGAGTCGTGAACGGGCTGCTGGTCAGCAACGCGCACATGGCCCCGTTCATCTCCACGCTGGGCATGATGAGCGTGGCGCGGGGCACCGTCTTCATCATCACCGGCGCGGTCGCCGTGTTCGGGCTGCCCGACTCGTTCCGGCTGCTCGGCCAGGGACAGCTGGGCCTGCTGCCGCTGCCGATCCTGGTGCTGGCGGTGATCGCCGTGGTGTGTCACGTGATGCTGACGCGTACCCGGCTGGGGCGGTACTGCTACGCGACCGGGTCCAACCCGGAGGCGGCGGTCTTGTCGGGCATCCGCGTGCGCACCACGCTGACCAGCGCGTACGTGATCTCGGGGGCGCTCGCCGGATTCGGCGGCATGATGGCGGCCTCGCGGATCAACTCCGGTCAACCCAACTTCGGCCTCGGGCTGGAGTTGGACGTCATCGCGGCCGCCGTGATCGGCGGAGCGAGCCTCTTCGGGGGTCAGGGGACCGTCTTCGGCACTCTGATCGGCGCGTTCATGATGGCGCTGATCCGCAACGGGTCGGTGCTGCTGGACATCAACATCTTCTACCAGAGCGTGATCATCGGCGTGGTGATCTGGCTGGCCGTCTACTGGGACCAGTTCCGCCGTCGCCGTCTCGAGGCCGGCTCGAACCGGCAGCCTCCACCCCCTGAGGAGTGATGCATGTGCGCAGGCAACTGACAGCGCTGACGGTGGTCGCCCTGCTGGCCACGGCAGGATGCAGCGTCGGAGTCCACGACAGCGGCAAAGGCGGTACGAAGAAGCAAGGCCCGATCAAGCTCGCGGTCGTACCCAAGGCGGTGGGCTTCGACTTCTGGGAGCAGGTACACAAGGGCGCGCAGTGCGCCGCCGGCAAGCACAAGGAGGTCTCCGTCAAGTGGGACGGCGTGTCCCAGGAGACCGACGTGACCGGCCAGGTCAACCTGCTGCAGAACTTCATCACGCAGGGCGTCGACGGCATGGTGTACGCGGCCACCGACGCCAAGGTGCTCTCCGAGGTCACCAGGTCCGCCAAGCAGAAGGGCGTCAAGGTCGTCAACATCGACTCCGGCACCGAGCCGCAGCCGAAGGGCGTACCGGTGATGGCGACCGACAACGTGAAGGCCGCGGGCAAGGCCGCCGACCTGTTGGGCGAGTCGCTCGGCAAGGGCGAGAACGAGGTCGCGTTCCTGCCGTTCCAGCCGGGCTCGTCGACCAACGACCTGCGCGCGAAGGGCTTCAAGGACGGCCTGAAACAGCACCCCAACCTCAAGCTGGTGTCGGAACAGTCGACCAAGAGCGACTACAACACCGCACTGCAGGTGACCGAGGACATCCTCACCGCGCACCCGAACCTCAAGGGCATCTTCGCCGCCAACGAGCCCGGCGTGCTCGGCGCCGCCGAGGCGGTACGCCGTGCCGGCAAGGCCGGCAAGATCAAGATAATCGGCTGGGACGCCGCGCCCGACGAACTGAAGGGCGTCAAGCAGGGCGTGATCTCGGCGCTGGTGGTGCAGAACCCGTTCCGGATGGGTTTCGACGGCGTCAACGCGGCGGTGTCGATGATCCGCAAGGGCAAGCAGGTCTCGTCGGCCGACACCGGCGTCACCTTCGTCACCAAGGACAACCTCGACGATGCCGACGTGAAGGCCGTACTCAAGCCGAGTTGCGCCAACCCGCCCACGTAGGCATCCCGTTCCGCGTTCCCGGCCGCTGGCCCGTCCCCTCAGGTCAGCGGCCGGGCGCGTGCAGCGTGGTGGACCACAGCACGGTGTTGTCCTGGTCGCGCAGCCGTACGGTCATCGCCCCGGATCCGCCGTCGATCTCGACCTCGTCGAAGTTCTGGCGCCTGTCGACTGGGACGCCGACCTCGACGACCTGGCCCGACTCGTCGAAGCCGCGGCGACCCGGACCGGCGGCAGCCGGTCCGGGTCGTGACGGGTCAGCCCTCGATGCGGTGGCTGGACCAGAACGAGGTCAGGTCCACCGGCGTCGGCAACGCGTTCGCCTTCGCCTGAGCCGCCGCCTTGAACTCCGCGGTCGTGGAGACGCCGTACCAGTGGGCCTGGGCGTACTCCGTCAGCAGGTTCGCCATGGTGGAGTCGCCGAGGATCCGCCGCAGGTCGTGCAGGGCGCACTTGCCGTACCCGTAGACGACCGTGCCGTACCGCGACGAGTGCTGGTCCCAGTACGCCATCGAGTTGGTCAGCTTCTCCGTGGAAGACTCCCAGGTGATGCCGCAGCCCGAGCCGGTCCTGCCGAAGTACAGGTCGGTGGCGTAGTCGGCGAAGGACTCGTCCAGCCACGGTGCCCGGTACTCGTCGTCACCGACGATGCCGTACCACCACTGGTGGGCCAGCTCGTGCACCGCCGCGGTCGAGCTCGGCGTGTCCAGTACGAAGCCCGGGTACTCCATCCCGCCGAACCAGAACGTGTTGTCCACGATCACGTCCTGCTGGGTGTACGGGAACGCCCCGAACCGGGAGCCGTGCGCGTCGAGCGCCTTCGACGACGCGTCCTGGATCGACGCGGCGCTGCCCGAGGAGACCCCCGAAGTCCAGTACGTGTCGACCTTCACGCCACTGGTCGAGGTGGTGCCGCTGTGCGAGAACGGACCGGCGGCCCAGGCGAAGTCGCGTACCTTGCTCGCGGTGGCCGTGGTGACCGTACGGCCGCTGCTTCCCGGCGTCTCTGTCGTGGTGCCGCTGGACGGGGTCAGCAGCGACGTGGGGTGGTCGAGCGTGACGCTGAAGTCGGCGGCGAGGCTGTAGAAGCTCTCCCCGTTGTTGGTGTACGGATCCAGATGCCACCCCGCCGAGTCCCGGATCGCGGCCAGCGGCAGCGCGTTGCCGAGATAGTTGTACGACCCGTTGCGGCCGAACCGGTCCGAGCCGCTCGGCACCGCGATCGCCAGGTTGAAGCTGACCGACCCGGACTGGTTCTGGTCCAGCGGCGTGGTCAGTGTGATCTTCAAAGCGGTGCAGCCGACCTCGAGGCTTCCCGCGGTGCCCCCGGTGACATTGCTGATCTTGATCGGCTGGGTGGTCGGGCAGGAGCCGTGGTAGTTGTCCCACAGCCGCAGGTAGACCTCGTTCAACGGGGTGGCCGACACGTTGGTGAAGTCGATCTTCTCGATGCCGGACCAGTTGGCGCCGGTCGAGTCCGAGGTCAGGTTCACGGTGTACGCGAGCTTCGCCGGCGTCCGTTCCGGGCCGGTGGGCGGCGGCGACGTCGGTGTCGGGCTCGGCGACGTGGGGGTCGGCGACGGGGTCGACCCGCTGGCGTCCAGCGCCACGTCGTCGATCACGAAGCTGGTCTGCAGCGAGCTGTCCTCGACGCCGGTGAACTTGAGGGTCACCGTCTGGCCGGCGTACGAGGAGACGTCGAACGACTTCTGGGCGTACCCGGAGTTCTTGTTGAGGTTCGAGTACGTCGCCAGGGTGGCCGATCCGACCTGGACGGTCAGCTTGTCGTACGCGACGGAGGTGGTCGTCTCCGCGGTGTCGACGTGCAGCCAGAAGCTGAGCGAGGCGGTGCCGCCGGCGGGAATGCTGACCGACTGGGACAGCGAGTCGGTGTGGCTGGAGCCGTAGCCGTTGAGCCAGGCGTCCCAGGTGCCGGAGTGAGCGGCCTCGCCGGACGAGCCCCACTGGCCGATGACGCCGCTGCTGGAGGTCCAGTCCGTGGCCCCCGACTCGAACCCGGGGTTCTTGACGAGCTGGGTCAGTGCGTTGGTGGTGGCGCCGACCGACGGGGCGGCGAGTACGCCACCGACGAGTAAGACTGTGAGGCCCGCCGTCACGGCGGACAGGGTGAGCCGTTGCGACTTTCGCATGGTGTCCTCCCCAGGATCACCGCATACGCTAAGCCGCACCCGCGCCCGACTCCAGGTCCGGTTCCAGACATACCGGGTAACCAGACGGGTAAACCTTCACCCCCCGCGGGAGGACCTGCCGCGGTCCAGCTCCGCCACCAGCCGCTTCGGGGCGACCGTACGGTACGCGTCGGTCACGACCTCGGCGATCTCGTCCCGTACGCGTCCTGGGCCCCGGGTGGCGCGGCGCACCAGAAGCCCAGCCGGTCGTCGTGGTGCTGGTCGGCGTACGTCACGAAGGTCTTCCTGCCGCGTACGAACCAGGTGGGTTCGCCGTGGCTGAGCCGCTCGATGGTCTCCGGCAGCGCGAGGCACAGCTGCCGCAACCGCTGCAGCGGATCGTCAGACATGGTCACCCCCGGACACGCGAATGCCCCCTGCCGCGGCAGCGACCGGGGGCACCCACGACGAGCTGTGGCTCAGCCGATTCCCCGGCCTTCGGTGGTCACGTCACCGTCGGTGGTGGTGTCACCGTCGGTGGTGGTGTCGCCGGTGCTGGGCGAGCCGATCCCCCGACCGTCCGTGCTGGCTTCTTCCTCAGCGGGCACACCGATGCCCCGACCGTCGGTGCTTGCCGTCTCGCTCATGGATTCCCCTCCCCGTGGAGTGGTGGTGGCTGCCGCCGAAGTGGGCCAGCTCACCGAGTGAACAAATCAGGCTAGACGGTAACCTGCTGGCCTGGGTGACCCGCAAATCTGTCGTCCGTCTGACAGTCGATATCGACCACAAGTCCCTCGCGGGATCGCTGTGGGCTTGTCATCATTTTTGCGCGGGGTCGCTTCGGAAGGGGGGAAACCGATCGACCGGGTATGCCTGCACTGCCACACGACCGCCGAGGCCCACCATCGGTTCTGCGGCCGGTGCGGCTCGGCCCTGCACGTACGGTGCCCCAACTGTGCCGAGGTGGTGGCGCCCAGCCTCGGATACTGCACCAGCTGCGGCCGGCCGGTCGCCGACCAGGTGGACCATTCCGGGGTCGGGCGGGAGGAACGGCGTACGGTCAGCCTGCTGTTCGTCGACCTGGTCGGCTTCACCGGCATGGCCGAACAACTGGACCCGGAGGACGTACGCCGGCTGCAGGTGGACTACTTCGGCACCGCCAGCGCCGTGATCCACCGGTACGGCGGCCTGATCGAGAAGTACATCGGCGACGCGGTGATGGCCGTGTTCGGGGTGCCCGTGGAGACCGAGCACGATGCTTCGCGGGCCGTACTGGCCGGGTTGGCGCTGCAACGGGAGTTGGCCACCCGCCCGCTCGCGGGCCGCTACCAGATGCCGGCGCGGGTCGGCATCGCCACCGGTGAGGTGCTGGTCGACCTGGACGCCGCCCGCGACGTCGGCCAGGCGCTGGTCTCCGGCGACGCGGTGGCCACCGCGTCCCGGCTGCAGCAGCACGCTCCCGCCGGCGGCGTACTGGTGTCGGCGGCGACCCACCGGGCCACGTTGGACGCGATCCGGTACGGCGACGCGCCGCTGCAGGTGACGCTGGCCGGGCGTACCGCGTCGGTGGAGGCGTGGCTGGCCGTCAGTCCGATCGCCAGCCAGGACGCCGACGACGTGGAGGCGACCTCGTTCGTGGGCCGGCAGCAGGAGCTGGACGTGCTCAGCGGCGTACTGCAGCGGTGCGTCCGGGAGAACCAGCCGCAGCTGGTGTCGGTGGTAGGCGCCCACGGCCTGGGCAAGAGCCGGCTGGCGCGGGAGTTGCGGCGCCGCTTCCGGGCGGGTGACACGCCGGTGCGCTGGCTCGTCGGTCGCGGCCTGCCGTACGGAGAGGGCTCGGCGTACGCGGCGCTGGCCGAGATCGTGAAGTCGTACGCCGGCGTGCTCGACACCGACCCGCCGGAGACCGCGCGGCGGCGGCTGACCGAGGCGCTGCACGGACTGGTGCCGGCCGAACGGGTCGAGCGGATCGCCGACCTGCTCGGTCCGCTGGTCGGGTTGCCGGGTCGGCCCAGCGCCGCCGCCGAGGCGGAGTCGGCCTGGCGGGACGTCCTGCTGGCGCTCGCGTCCCGGCAGCCGACGGTGCTGACCATCGAGGACCTGCACTACGCCGACCCCGGGATGCTGCGGTTCCTGGCGCAGCTGGTGGAGGCGGCGGCCGACGTACCCCTGTTCCTGATGTGTACGTACCGGCCGGAGCTCCTGGAGGAGCACCCCGCGTGGGCGGCGGTGCTGCCGGGAACGCTGACCGTGTCGCTGGGTCCGCTGCGGGGCGCCGAGTTCCGGGTGCTGATCGAGTCGCTGCTCACCCGGCACAACCTGCCGATCGGGCTGACCGACCGGCTGGTGTCGATCACCGCCGGCAACCCGATGTACGCCGTCGAGTACGTACGGATGCTCGCCGAGCGGCCCGCCGACGCCCAGCCCGACCTCAACGTGGACCTGGTCGTGCCGGACACGGTGCACGGCGTGCTCGCCAACCGCATCGACCTGCTGGACCGGCTGGAACGCACCGTGCTGCACGCCTCGGCGGTGCTCGGCGACCGGGTGTGGCCGAACGCGATCGCGGCGATCCTGGACGTCGCCGAGAGCGAGGTGAGCGCCGCGCTGCGGGCGCTGTGCCGCCGGGACATGCTGGTCGAGGTCACCAACTCCGCGGTGGCCGGCGAGCCGGAGCTGGGCTTCCGGCACCAGTTGATGCGCGACGCCGCGTACCGACGATTACCCCGCTCGGCGCGGGCGCATCTGCACCAGCAGGCGGCTGACTGGTTCGGCGGGCTGACCGAGGGGCGGCACGACCTCGCCGCGGCGGTGGCACGGCACCGGATCGCGGCCCTGGAGCTGTACGAAAGCCTCGGCGAAGACACCGCGAAGGCGTCGACCCAGGCACGCCGGGCGCTCACCGACGCCGCCCACGCCGCCTTCGCGGTGCACGCCGTCGACTCCGCCCTCGGGTACGCCACCCAGGCGATCAACCTGTGGCCGCCGACCGAGGAGCCGAACGCCCGCCGGGCGATCGAACTGCTGTGCTGCCGGCTGCGGTTCACCGTCGACGCCGACGAGTTCTACCGCGACGGCGGCATGAAGGAGCTGGCCCGGCTGGCGGACCGGATGCGGGAGGCGGACGACCGTACCGGGGAGGCGGAGGCGTCCGCGCTGCTCGGGGTGGCCGAGATGATACGTACCGAGCGGGGCCGCGCCGCCGAGCTGCTCACCGAGGCGGTCGGGCTGTTCGCCCGCCTGCCGGACAGCGCCGCCAGCGCCGAGGCTTACGACTCGCTGGCTCGGCTGCACATGATCGAACTGCGTGCCCAGGACGCGATCGCCGCCGCCCGTACCGCCCGGGAGATCGCCGAGCGGCTCGGGCTCGCCGACCGGGTGGCGAGCGCCGCTGTCACCGAGGCGGTGTCGCGGTACCTGACCGGCGACGAGTCCGCGATCGGCGACCTGGAGGACACGCTGCAGACCTGCCGGGAGCACAAGCTGCCGTCGCTGCGCCGCGCCGCCCACAACCTGTCGGTGATCATCACCGAGGAGGGCGACCTGGCCCGCGCGGTGGACCTGCAGGAGGAGAGCTCCGAGGTCGCGGGCGGCCGGCTGCACCAGGTGCCCAGCCACTCCGAGGACGCGGTCCGGGCGTACTTCACCGGGGACTGGCCGACGCTGCTGCAGGCCGCCGAGCGGTACCTGGACGTCGAGGGCGCCGAGACCACGGAGTGGGACCTGCAACTGCGCGCCCAGCGCGCCTGGGTACGGCTGCTCTGCGGCGAGCCCGCCGGCGACGACATCGCCCGCTGCGTGGACAGCGCGGAGCGGTCCGGCTTCGCCAGGCTACGGCTCTGCGCGTACGCCCACGGCGCACTGACCAGGGTGCTCGAGGACGCCCCCGGCGAGGCACAGCGGCTGGTCGACGAGCTCGACACGACCTGGCGCGGCTGCCCGAATCCGTTCGTCGCCGAGTGGCTGCCCGCCGTCGCACACGCCGCCGTACTGCTCAGCGACACGTACGGGGTCGCCGCCGCCGAGACGGTGGTACGCATCGTCGCGTCGGTGCCGCGGCGTACTCCGTGGACGGACGGGTCCGCGTACCTGGCGCAGGGGGCGATCGCGCTGGCCGGCGGCGACGCCGCGAGCGCCGCGGAACAGTTCGCCGCCGCGGTACGGGTGTACGACGACATCGCCGCGACCAGCGATGCGGTGCTCGCCTCGGCGTGGGCGGGGCGGGCGTACCGGGGATGCGACGCGGCGGCGGCCGCGCCGTACCTCGAGCGGGCCCGGTCCTTCGCCGAGCGGGCCGGTGCCACCCGCCTGGCCGCCCTGCTCGACTGATCCGCCCGGGTTGAGCACCAAAGACCCGCGACCTCGTGCCGATTGGCCCTGATCCTCAGCGGCTCCGGGGACGCACCCTCCTGATGAGAGGAGGGATTGGCATGGAGCTGACCAGCCGTGAATGGTGGGGCCTGATCCACGGCATGGCGCTCGGTTCGCTGTTCCTGCTCGCCTTCGCGGGCGGGCTCGCCGAACTGCACGCGCTACGACCGAGCGTCGAGACCCCGCGAGGAATCCGACAGTCGGCACGCCGGATCGGTGTCGGGGTGACCTCGATGGCCGTACTGGCATGGCTCACGGTGCTCACCGGCAGCTACGTGGTGTACCCGTGGTACCGCGACGCCGCCGCGACCAGCCCGAAGTCGATCCTGCTGGCCAACCCGAACACCGCGCAGTGGCACGACTTCGCCATGGAGTGGAAAGAGCACATCGCCTGGATGAGCCCGATCCTGGCGACGGTCGTAGCGTTCATCGTCATCTACTACGGCGCTTCGCTGGCCCAGAACAACCGGCTGCGCCGCATCGCGATGACAGCGTTCATAGTGGCGTTCGCATTCGCCGGCATCGCTGGCCTGTTCGGTGCGCTGATCACCAAGGCCGCACCGGTGCACTGACGTCTCAGGGAGTTCACATGACCACCACACCGCTAACCCCCGCCGACCGGACACCGGAGCAACCGTCCGCTGTGCCCGCCAGCCACGAGGCCGCGTCTCCCGTCCGTGGCGAAGGTCCCGCTGCCGCGGCGCTGCTCGGCGCAGGAGTCGGCGCGTTCGTACTCGGCCTGCTCACCACGCTCGCCGAGGCGAGTACGTCGATCAAGGATTCGCTGACGCTCAGCGACTCCGTGGGACCGCTGTCCGGCAAGACCACGTACGCCGTGGTCGTCTGGCTCGTCGCCTGGGCGGTCCTGCACTTCACGGTGGGCCGGCGAGCGAGGCTCACCACCCAGGTACTGACCGTGGTCGTCGTCCTGTTCGGACTCGGCCTGATCGGTACGTTCCCGATCTTCTTCCAGCTCTTCGCCGCCGAGTGACCCGCTCGGGTGCGGCGCGGGAGTGTGGGAGCCAGTAGGAAGGGGCGTGCGATGCGTGCCCGCGACGTGATGAGTCGGCCGGTGTACTCGGTGCGACCCGACACCCCGATAGAACAGGCGGCAGCGCTGCTCGACAACCACGGGTTCGCCGCCGCACCCGTAGTGAACGGCAACGGACGCCTGGTCGGCATCGTCAGTGAGGCCGACCTGCTGCGCAACCGGGTGCCGCCGGACGTCACGGCGCGGTTGCGGCGTGACGTACCGGCTCCCGCCGGCGACCGGCCGCGGCTGGTCAGCCAGGTGATGACCACCGCGGTCATCGCGATGCCGCCCGAGGCCGACCTCGCGGAGGTGACCGAGCAGCTGCTGGGCCGCCAGATCCGCAGCCTGCCCATCGTGGAACGGGGCGAGGTGGTCGGCATCGTGAGCCGCCGGGACATCCTGCACAGCATGGTGCGGACCGATGACGTACTGAGCATGGAGGTGCACCACCGGCTCGACCAGTACGCCGGCGGCCGGCACCGCTGGAACGTCGCCGTCGCCGACGGCGTCGTCCAGGTGGCGGGCAGCTTCGACGACGAGGTGGAACGTCAGGTGGTCACGCTGTTGGCCCGTACAGTGCCCGGTGTCGTGGAGGCCCGGGTCATGCGGGTGGCCTGACCGTGCGGCGCCCGGGGCCGGGGCGCCCGACCTGACAGAGGAACCGGTGCGGCGAGTACGTCGCACCGGTTCCCGGTGTACGGGTACTACTGGTGGACGATCGCGACCGGGCAGGGAGCATGTCCCGCGATGCCCTGGCTGACCGAGCCGAGCATCAGCCGGTGCAGGCTGTCGCGGCGGCGGTCGCCGACCACCAGCAGCCGGGCACCGCCCGCGGCACGCAGCAGCCCGCGTACCGGGTCGCCGCCGTACCCGGCGCGCTTGACGGGGACGGCCGGGAACTTGTGGTGCCACGGCTCGACCTCCACCGACAGCAGCTTCTCGTCGGCGGGCTCCGCCACGAAGTACGTCTGCTGCAGCTCCTCGTCGACCCAGAAGTCTCCCGGCCACGGCGCCGACACGTGCACGGCCACGAGCGGCAGATCGTGCAGGGCGGCGTACTCGAAGCCGAATTTCAACGCGGCGCGGGCGGTGCCGGCCCCGTCGACGCCGACCACGACGTGGCCGGCGAACGGGCCGCGACCACCGCTGAACAGCGGGCGGACCACTACGGCCGGGCAGTCCGCGCGGCCGGCGATCCGCATCGAGGTCGAGCCGAACACCCGTGCCACCTGCCCGAAGTCGCCGTGGCTGCCGACGACCAGCATCCGGGCGCCGGGCGCGGCGTCGATCAGCGCGCCCGCCGCGTCTCCGCTACGCAGCTCGCCCTGCACGCGACGCCAGCCGAGCCTGCGCGCCGCCTTCATCACGGCGGCGTCCAGGCGTTGCCGCGCCTGGACCTCGCCGATCGCCCCGGCACGGGGCAGCGGTCGGACGATGTGCTCAGGGGTGTACGCGTGGCACACCAGTAGCGGCGCGTCGGCGGCTTCCGCCTCGGCGACCGCCCACTCGAGGGCAGCGTCGCTGGCGGGCGTGCCGTCCACCCCGACGACCACCCGGGTGGCCAGGTCGTCGCCGGTGGCCGGCCGCGGGATCTGCGAATACGTCACGGTCTGCACACCTTGAGGTTCGCCCCGTGGCCGCCGGCCCGCCCAGGGTCGTACGGCCCGATGGCGGCGGGCCCAAGGGCGCGACCGCCGGCCTGCCCGCCGGCGGTCGCCGTTCCGAAACTGTCAGCCGAGCCAGAACTCGGAGATGTACCGGTACCGGTCCGACCGGTGGTTGTCGCGGCCGATGAAGCACAGCTTCGAGTGCTCCGCGGCGACCAGCTTGGCCCGCTCGGCGTCGGCGGCCGTGTCGAGCAGCAGCATCGAGTGACCGCCGTCGACGAGCCGCCAGCCCGCGGTGCCGTACTCCTCGACGGTCAGGTTCGAGGGGTTGTAGCCCACGCAGTCCAGCGCCGGGGCCGGGCCGAGCGGCAGGCCGGACGGACCCGCCCAGTAGCGAACGATGTAGCGGGACCGCTCGGGGCGGTGGTTGCCGCGTCCGACGAAGCAGGATTTGGTGTAGTTGCGGGCTACCTTGACGCCGTCGTCCGCGTCCGCCTCGGTGTCGAACAGGGCGAGGCTGTGGCCACCGTCGACCATCAGCCAGCCGTCGGCGCCGGCACTCTCCACCGACAGGTTGGACGGGTTGTAGCCGACACAGTCCACGGCCGAGGGAGCCACGTCGCCGCCGCCGTCGGTGCCGCCACCACCCCCGTCGGTGCCACCGTCCGTGCCGCCGCCGTCCGTTCCGCCGCCGTTGGAGCCGTCGCCGTCGGTGCCACCGCCTCCGCTGCCGACCTCGTCCGCGCCCCCGGAGCTGTCGCCGGTGCCCTGGGTGCTCGGTGTCGGCGACGGGTCGACGGCCCGGGCGCCGGGGTGCCGGTCGGGTGCGCCCCACATCACCAGGGCCGCGATCAGTGCCAGGATCAGAACCACCAGGCCCACGACGACGCCGACGCGCACGGCGACGCTCTTCTCCTGCTGGTCCCCGGTCGTGTCGTACATGGTCTTCCTCCTCCAGGTGGCCGGCGGCTGCCGGATACCTGTGAGAGGCGCAGGCCCGGCCGGGACCAACAACTTTTCGGCCGACTGATGTCCGGCACCGGTCGAACTGCCCGCCCAGGGGTGCTCTTCGGCCCTAGGTGGTACGCCGCCGCCGCGGCACGCTCGACTCAGAGGTGATCGACATGATGGGTTGGTACGGCCCCGGGGCGGGCTGGATGATGCTGATGCCGCTGCTGTGGATCGCGGTGATCGGGCTGGCCGTCTGGGCGGTGATCGTCCTCAGCCGCGGTTGGCCGAACCGGAGCTCCGGCCGGGGCGCTGGACAACGCGCGACCCCGGACACCGGCGAGACCTGGCGCGAGACGCCGCGGGAGATCCTGGACCGCCGGCTGGCTGCCGGCGAGATCGACCCGGAAACGTACGACGAACTGCGGTCGCGTCTGTCCGGACACGAGTCCGACCGCCGCTGAGGCCGCCGGTCACAGCAGCAGGTCGCCGGGGCGGCCGAACGACGACCATTTCGCGCCGGCGCCGACTCGGCGTGGCGCGGGTCAGGGAGCCTGCGGGAGTCTGACCGATCCCCGCTTGGCGGCGGGCGCGGACGGCGGCGGTACGACCGGTCCGATGTCACCGTCCGGGGCTTCGTCGAGGTCCACGATCACCGGGGCGTGGTCGCTCGGCCCGCTGCCCTTGCGGGCGTGCCGGTCGACCCAGGCGGCGCGTACCCGGTCGGCGACCGGGTCGGACGCCAGGATCAGGTCGATGCGCATCCCGAGGTCCTTGTGGAACATCCCGGCCCGGTAGTCCCAGTACGTGAAGACCCGCTCCTTCGGCCAGCGGTCGCGTACCACGTCGTGCAGGCCGAGCGCCTGCAGGTCGGCGAGCGCGGCCCGCTCCGGGGCGGTGACGTGGGTCTGGCCGACGTACGCGTCCGGGTCGAACACGTCGGCGTCGGTGGGCGCGATGTTCATGTCGCCGCAGAGGATCGCGGCGTCCGAACCGGCGCCGACCACCTCCCGCAGCGCGGCGAGCCAGGCCAGTTTGTAGTGGTAGTGCTCCGAGTCCGGCACGCGCCCGTTCGGTACGTACAGCGAGTGGACCCGGATCCCGCCGCAGGTGGCGGCGATCGCCCGCGCCTCCGGGTCCGGGAAGCCGGGCGCGCCGGCCACGCCGAGCACCACGTCGTCGAGACCGACGCGGGACAGGATGGCCACGCCGTTCCAGCGTGCCTCGCCGTGGTGGGCCACCTCGTACCCGCGGCCGGCGAGCTCGTCGGCGAGGAGCTTGGTGAAGGCGCCGTCGGCGAGTTTGGTCTCCTGCAGGCAGACCACGTCGGGCCGCCGCTGGTCCAGCCACGGCAGCAGCCGCGGCATCCGTTGCTTGACCGAGTTCACGTTCCAGGTCGCTACCCGCACCGACCCACGATAGCCGCGACCGCGACCGACCGGCTCAGGACAGTACGGCCGACGGCGGCGTACGCGACACGGTGGCCAACTGGGTACGCGACCGAGCGGTGAGCCGGGCGGTTCGGCGACGGGCATTTGCGGCCACGGTCCACTTCCTTTCGACGGTACGAACACCGCGTAACGCAGGAATTCGTGAACCGGCCGGCCGATACCGGGGTTCCCCTTGTGGCGACGGGATCGCGACCGGACAAGGGGTTCCCCGCTATCCCCCGTGGTCGCCGCTCGGTGTCGCACCGGAACGGTGATCAGTTGCTGCACATCCAGCCGATGTGATCTAGCCGCCGCGCCGGGATAGTCGGCGTGGAGAGCCCACGGTAAGGGGAGCCAGGGCTTTGGTGGCTCCCACCTCGGTGAGCCGCTCGCGGGGTCGACGCATGTGCGCTGTCACAGCGAAAGGACTCTGACGATGAAGGCTCTGGTCGCCGCGGGATACGGCCCGGTCGAGGACGCCACGATCACCGACGTACCCAAACCCGCTCTGGAACCCGGAAAGCTGTTGGTACGGGTGGAAGCCGCCGGTATCTGCCCGATCGACGTCAAGCTGGTCACCGGGGTGGTGCGCGAGATGATGCCGGTCGAACACCCGATGATCGTCGGGGTGGACGCCGCCGGCGTGGTCGAAGCGGTGGGCGAGGGAGTCTCCGGGTACGCGCCGGGCGACGCCATCGTGGGCATCGCGATCCCGGCCGGGACGATCGCCGAGTACACCCTGATGCCGCCGGGGCCGGTCGCCCACCGGCCGGCCGACCTGTCGGCGCCGCGCGCCGCGGCGCTGCCCAACGCGATGCTGACCGCCGCCGCGATCGCCGAGGCGATGCAGCCGCGAGCCCGACAGCTCGTGCTCGGCGTGGGTACCGCCGGCGCGGTCGGCTCGTTCCTGCTGCAACTGCTCGCCGACACCGGGGTGCGGGTGATCTCCACCGCCCGGCCCGAGGACGCCGACCGGGTACGCGGACTCGGCGCCGCCGAGGTGATCGACTACACCAGTCTCGACACGATCACGGAGGCGCTGCGGCGGTATCCCGACGGCTTCGACGCCGCGGTCGACCTGGTGAACTTCGGCGCCGGCATCGCCACCACGGCCAGCGCGGTGAAGCCCGGCGGCACGGTGTTCTCCGCGCTCGGCGGGCCGCCCGAGTTCGACCGGGGCGTCACCGCGGAGTACCTCAACGCGTACCAGGCGTTGGGTCAGTTCCAGGAGCTGGTGGACCGGGTGGCGGTGGGGAAGCTCGCCGTCGAGGTCGCCGGCTACCCGTTCGCGCAGGCACCCCGGGCGCTGGCGGACTTCGCGACGAGACGTACCCGCAAGCGGGTCGTCGTCACGATGTGACCGACAGCGGGATCGCGAGGCTTACTGTCCCGCGCAGATGGAGCACGGCCGTGCCGAAGGACGCCGAACTCACGCCTGACGAGAGCGGCTAGCATCGGTCGATGCTCGCGAATCCGGACGCCTTTACCGTGCTGTGCTACGGCGATTCGAACACCTACGGCTACCCCGCCGAGGACGTCGGCATCGAGCGCTGGCCGGTCGACGTGCGTTGGACCGGGCGGCTCCAGGTTCTCCTCGGCGATGCGTACGCGGTCATCGAGGAGGGCCTACGCGGGCGCACCACAGCCGTTGACTACGTCAGCCAGGATCGACCTGGCCGAAACGGCCTGACCTACCTCGGGCCATGCCTGCACAGCCACGATCCGCTCGATGTCGTTGTCGTGATGCTCGGCACCAATGACCTGAAGGTGGCTTTCGACCGGGGGCCGACCGAGATAGCCGCCGCGGTCGACGGTTACATCGACATCATCGAGTCCGAGGCGGTCAATCGAGACGGTGGCCGCCCCGCGGTCCTGCTTGTCAGCCCGCCCCACATAGACGACACGCGGCAGTCCTTCGCAGCGAAGCGGGGTACGTCGTACGACGGCACGTCCGTGGCGAAGTCACAGCAGCTAGCGACGCATCTCCAGGCGGTGGCTGACAAGCGTGGTACAGCGTTCGTCGACGCGGCGGCAGTGGCGTGGGTGGGCGCGGACGGTGTGCACCTCGCCCGCGACGCGCACGGGGCTCTCGCAGAGCTGCTGGCAACGCAGATCAGCACCATGTCGCCCGCCGGGGCGGCGAAACCGCGAGGATGGTCCA
>WNFV01000710.1_pt1 | contig 90021 bp, 80 predicted proteins | sample 5400101 | NCBI WGS metagenome assembly WNFV01 (sample SAMN13153361, study PRJNA577476) | soil metagenome | isolation source: 115 cm soil or saprolite under grassland replicate 1 | place: USA:California | collected 2016-06-15
GTGCCTGCCGCACCGCTTCGCACGCGCGTACTTCCTGGCGATCATGAACCGGCCGCTCCTGCGAGGGTTCATCATGGGCGACGCCGAGCTGCTGGGCAAGCTGGCCACGCCGCGCGACAGTGCTCGCGACGACCGGCACCGCCTGATGTCGCGCAGCTACTTCGAGCTGCTCGCCGCCCACGGCCTGCTGCGCGACGATCTGGACGTCGACGCGATCGCCTATGCGTTCCAGGCCACGTTTGAAGGGTTCCTGCAGGCGGAGGCGGCCGCCGCAGGGCCGACGACCGCCGGCCAACCCGCGGCCGGCCTGGACCAGCGCGCGGACCTGCTCGCACGGACCGTCCAGCGGGCGTTCGAGAGCAGCCGCACGATCCCTCGCCGCGCCCAGCAGTCGCTCGCGACCGCCGTCATCGAGCTGCTCACCGACCTCAGCGACGCCGACCGCGCCGACCTCGGCATCGTCGAAGCCTGACAGGGCGGGCCGGCCGGCCGCGTGAGGTCGTCGAACCGGCCAGCGCAACTCAGTTGTCATCGGCGCTCGGCTGCCAGGCGGACGCCGAAGGCGACCAGCACGCATCCGGTGATGGCTTCCAGGCTACGGCGAACCCGCGGGCGCGACAGGAGCTCGCGGATCATCCCGATCGCGTAGCTGTAGGCAGCAAGCCATGTGAAGGTCAGGAGGCAGAACACCATCCCCAACAGCAAGAACCGTACGAACGCGGGTCGACCGTCGGGGATGAACTGGGGCAGCAGGCTGATGAAGAACGCCGCCATCTTCGGGTTGGCCAGGTCGTTGAGCAGGCCTTGGCGCATGGCCCGCGCAGGGGTGAGCCGCCGGGCGGACCGCGTGAGCTGCTCGGCATGTCCTCGCTGGGTCAACGCGGCCCACAGCGACTGGGCGCCGAGCAAGACGAGATAGCCGACGCCGATGGCCTTGACGGCCAGGAACGCCGGTTCCGACGCGCGCAGCAGGCCAGCGACGCCCGCACCGGCCGCGACGGTCCAGATGCTCTGGCCGAGGGCCACGCCCGCGGCTGTCCACACGCCAGTTCGGCGCCCGCCGGCCAGCGCGTTGCGCACGGTCAACGCGGTGTCTGGTCCCGGCGTGCAGATCACTGCTACCGAGACCATCAGGAACGCTGCGAGCTGGGCGAGCACGCACGCAGTCTTCACCTCTCCTGATGCGGCGCGCAAGCGTGCCCGCGGAGCCGTGTCGCCTGGCGTGGACACTTGTATGTCTTGTCAACTGGTGGCCGTGGCAGCAGGTGGAAGAGCCCACGGGCCACGTAGCGCATCCTCGATGGCCGCGGCCATACTGGCGGGCATGGTTGGCGGGACCACGAGGCAGGAGTTCGAGGTTGGATTCCACACTTGGGCTTCGTCACCCACCCGGAGGCGTTCGTTGCGCTGGTGCGCCAATACGCCCGGGGCGGCGAAGGGGTGGTGCATGACCGCCGACGCTGCTGGCGCTGGTGCCGCTTGCGACGCTGCTGCTGGCGGTGGTGTGGCGCCAGGAGCGCCTGCGCGTCGCAGCCGTGGTCGGAACCCTCCTCGCTCTGGTCGGGGTCGCTTGGATCTCGCGTGCGCCGGTGCGGGAGCCGGTGCCGCTGCTGTCCCTGCTGGCCGCGCTGGGGACCGCGTTGTGCTTTGCGCAGGCGACGGTGCTGGTGCGCCGGTTCCCCCGCCTCCATCCGGTCACCATGAACGCCGTGGGCATGACCACAGGCGCGGCACTGCTGCTTGCCGGGTCGGCGCTCGCACGCGAGCCGCTGGTGCTGCCACGGCATGCCGCGACGTGGGTTGCGCTGGGCTATCTGGTGTTGGTCGGGTCGGTCCTGGTGTTCGTGCTCTACCTGGTCGTGCTCCGATATTGGACCGCGTCGCGCGCGGCGTACGTGTTCGTGCTGATCCCGTTCGTGACCGTGGTGCTGTCAGCGTGGCTGGACCACGAGCCAGTTGGCACCCGACTCGTGCTCGGGGGCCTGCTGGTCCTGGCGGGGGTCTACGTCGGCGCGCTCCGTCCCGCGAGAGTGCCGCCGGCGCCACCGGCGGTCCCGCTGCCGGCCGAGGACACCGCCGCAGGCGGCCGCGGAGACCGCTAGCCCGGCTCCATGTGTGGGCGTGGCTCAAGACCCGCTCAGTCATGGAATCGCCGGCCTCACGGCTTCTCTGCAACGCGCAGGACGATCTTGCCGCGGCGGTTGCCCCCCAGGCTTCGCTCGAACGCCTGACGAGCTTCCCCCAGCGGGAAGACCGCGTCGATCGTCGGCCGCAACTCGCCGTGGTCGGCAAGCCGCGCAAGCTCCACCAGCTGCTCGCGATTGGGTTCGACGACAAAATAGACGGCGCTGACGCCGCGCTCCGCCGCTTCCTCCCGCGGGGGCTCGGAGGCCACCGAGACGAGTCTCCCACCTGCTGCCAGGACGGAGACCGAGCGTTGGAGCCGAGCTCCGCCGACGGTGTCGAAGACGAGGTCGACTTGACCCACGACGTCCTCGAACCGCGTGGTCGTGTGATCGATCACCTCGTCGGCGCCGAGCTCGCGGGCGGTCTGGACATTGCCGGTCGAGGCGGTGGCGATCACATGGGCGCCCAATGCGTGCGCGAGCTGCACCGCGAAGCCGCCGACCCCGCCGGCGGCCCCGTGGACCAGCACCCGCTCACCTTCCCGCAGGTGCCCGTGATCCAGCAGGCCCTGCCGGGCACTGAGCCCCGCCAGGGGGATGGCTGCGCTCTGGACGTGACCGAGCGTCCGCGGCTTGGGAGCAAGGAACTGCTGCGGGACGACGACGTACTCGGCCGCGGCGCCGTCGCGATCAAAGCCGCTGAGCGCATAGACCGCCTCGCCGGCGGCGGTGCGATCGACGTCCCGGCCGATCGTGGCGACGACGCCCGAGAACTCATACGACGGGGTCGCCGGGAGCCGGTCGGCGGGCCACTCGAGCTCGTCGCGCGTGATCGCGGCCGCGTGGACGCGAACCAGCACCTCGCCCCGACCCGGCCTGGGCGTCTCGACCTGTTGGCAGTCGAGCGCGGCGGGGTCGCCGGGCGCCTGGAGCCGAATCGCGCCCATCGTGGCAGGAATGTTCGCAGTCGCTGGACGCGCTCTGGCCATCTGCCCGCTCCCTTCCGTGGTGACGCTCATGCCGGCTCCTTGCTTGCGAGCAGGCGTTTCATATGCTCCACTCTTGCCGAGGACTGGCGCTATGAAAAGAGCCAGAAGACGATCAGTCGATGAGGCCAGTTGGCTGCGGCTCGACCCACTCCCCGGCGAGACGCTGCGCCGCGCGCTCGAACGCACCCTGCGCAACGCCATCCGCGAAGGGGCGCTGCGCGCCGGGGTGCGCCTTCCTTCCTCGCGCGAGCTGGCAGCGCAGATCGGTGCGTCCCGCGGGGTGGCCAGCGACGTCTACGCGCAGCTGGAGGCGCAGGGTTTCGTTGTCATGCGGCCACGCTCGGCACCGCTCGTCGCTGCCGTCCCGACACCAGCCCTGCGCCGACCTTCCTCTGAGGAGACGCCAGCCCGAGTCCCGCGGTTCGATCTGACCTCGACCACCCCGGACGTGACCCTCTTTCCGATGCGGCACTGGCTGGCGGCCGTCAGGCACGCCGCATATCACGCACCCACGCGCGCTCTGGACTACGGCGACCCGCGCGGCGATCCCGCGCTTCGCGAAACCCTCGCCGACCACCTCGGACGGACGCGCGGCGTCGTCGCCGACCCGGCGCACATCGTCGTCGTCCAGGGCGTCGCCCAGGGGCTCGACCTCCTGCTGCGCATCCTCGCCCGCCGCGGCGGGTCACGCGTGGCGGTGGAGGACCCGTCGCTCGAGGGGCAGCTTCGCCGCATCCAGGCCTCGGGCCTGGACATCGTGGCCTGCAGCGTCGACGAGCGCGGAATCGTCATCGATGACGTGCGCGCCGACGCGGCGATCGTCACTCCGGCCCACCAGTTCCCGACTGGGACCGTCTTGCGTGGCGAACGCCGCCGCGCCCTGCTGTCCTGGGCGTCCGCGGGAGGCCGACTGGTGATCGAGGACGACTACGACGCCGAGTTTCGCTATGACCGTGAGCCGGTCAGGGCGCTGCAGGGCCTCGACCCTGACCGTGTCGCCTATGTGGGCTCGGTGTCCAAGACGCTGGCACCGGCGCTTCGCCTCGGCTGGCTGGTGGTGCCCGCCGATCTCGCCGGCGAGGCGGCCAGCACCAAGCGACTGCTCGACTTCTGCACTCCCGTCCTTGACCAGCTCGCCCTGAGGCGCTTTGTGGAGGTCGGCGACTACGACCGCCACGTTCGCCACATGCGGGCGATCTACCGCGCGCGACGAGACGGACTGATCGGAGCGCTCGCCGAGCACCTCCCGGAGATGACGGTCAAGGGCGTCGCGGCCGGGCTGCACATGCTCCTGCAGCTGCAACCTGGCGCTGATGACACCCGCATCGCGGAACAGGCTACCCGCGAGGGCATCCACGTCGAGCCGCTGTCCAGGTACGCGATCGACCGACCAGAGCTACCCGCCCTGGTCATCGGCTACGGCCGCATCGGCGGGACCGCACTCGCGCCGGCGGCTTCGGCGCTGGCCTCGGCCATCAGCCGTGCCGCCACCCTTGCTTGAGCGCGCGAGGCGGCACGATCCGAACCTGCGCATCCCCGACTGCCAGGAGCGTGTCGACAACCTCCAGGAAGTGGGGAACGTCCAGCGGCTTGGTCAGGTACTCGGCGGCGCCGGCGGCCAGCAGCCGCTCCCTGTTCCCAGAGCGGGTGACTTCGGCGCTGACCACCACGACCGGCGGGCCGGCGGTGTGCGGGTCGGCCTGCAGGCGCCGCAGGACCTCCTCGCCGTCGATGCCGGGCAGGTGCAGGTCGAGCAGGACCAGATCGGGTCGGTGCTGGCGCACCAGGTCTCCGACGATCGCACCCCGCGAGGTGGCGAGCAGCCGCACGCCGCCCCGATGGCCCAGGATGCGCTCGACCAACTGCAGGTTGGACGGGTTGTCGTCAACGTACAGCGCGGTGGCCGCTGGGGTCCTGCCTGGGGCTGGGAGGCGTCGGCGGGTCATGGTCGTGGCGCTCCAGCAGATCCTCCGCGACGGGCAGCTCGAGGGTGAAGGTGGTCCCCTGGCCCTGGACGCTGTGCGCGGTGAGGCTGCCGCCCATTGCCTCCACCAGCCCCTTGGACAACGCCAGGCCCAAGCCGGTGCCCTGCACGTCGGTCTGCTCGGCGCCCAGACGATCAAACGGCAGGAACAGCCGCTCCAGCTTGTCGGCGGGGATGCCCGGACCGGTGTCGGCCACGATGATCCCGACCCGCCCTTGGGAGGTGGCGTGGCAGGCCAGGCGGATGCTGCCGCCGTGGTGGTTGTACTTGACCGCATTGGAGGCCAGGTTCAGCAGCACCTGCTCGAGGCGCTGGCGGTCGGCGTGGACGGTCCAGGAGCAGGCCTCGCGGGAAGGGGGCTGGATGCTGATCTGTCGTTCGGCGGCCAGGGGCCCGATGAGGTCGGCGGTCTCGGTGACGACCTCCGAGAGGTTCACGCCTCCACTGACAGCGCCAGGCTGTCGCTCTCGATACGGGAGATATCGAGCACCTCGTTGATGAGCATGAGCAGGTGCCGCCCGCCCCGCATCATCTGGTTGACGCTGTCGTGTTGCTCCGCGGTCAGGTCATCTGTCTGCAGCAACTGGCCGAACCCCAGGATGGCGTTGAGTGGGGTGCGCAGCTCGTGGCTGATGCGGGAGAGGAACTCGTCTTTCAGCCGGGACGCATCGCGAGCCTGGTCCCCAGCGACCTCCAGCGCAGCCTCGACACGCCACTGGCGCCGCTGGAGCCAGACGAGCAGGACGATCCCACAGCACACGATCACGCCCAACGGGACCGCGATCGCGAGCATGGTGGTCCGGGTCGATTCCACGCCGCGGAACGCCTGGGCGCGGGGGACCGCGGCGAACACCGTCCAGCCGAGCGGGTCGACCCGCTGGTGGACCACCAGCATGGCCTCACCGCGAACGTCGAGGTCGGCGAGCTGCCCGGCGCGATGCGACGCTGCCTGCCCGATCGGCTCACCGGTGACCGGCCTGAGGCCAGGCGGGCGGCCTCCGGGCGCCGCCAGCAGCCTGCCCCGCTGGTCAGCGACCCACAGGCTCACACCCTGTACCGTGGCGACGCTGTCGGCGAGCGGCTGGACCGCGTTGAGCTCGACGCCCAGCAGCAGGATCGCGAGGGGCTTGCCGGGCGTGCGACCGTCCGGGCTCGGGGCACGGACGTAGGTCGAGATCGTCACCACCAGGGGATGGCCTACCTACGTGTCCGACTCAAACGCCTCGGACACGTAGGTATGACCCGCGGCGAGCAGCCCCCTTTAGTAGTCGCGCCCGCTGAAGTCCCTGCCGACCAGCTCCGGCGCCACCGGCGAGCCACGCAGGACGCCATCGAGGTCGACCAGGCCCGAGCCGGCAAGTCCACCCCGCGATGCCATCAGCGCTGTGAGCTGCCGCTGGATCTCGGCGTCGTCGAACCGGGTCGGGTCGCCGCCCGCGACCGCCCGCACCAGCCGCGGGCGCTTGGCCTCGGCCTCGGCCAGGATGACGAATCCTTCGAGCTGCTCGGCCAGCAACGCGGCCGAGAGCGCGGTCGTCACCCGCAGGCGCGTCGCGACCTCGTCGCGCACGGCATCCTGGGCATGCGCGATCGTCAACTTCGCCAGCAGCACCAGGGGAAGCAGACCCACCAGCGTGGCGACCAGGCCAAGCTGGATGCTCCGTCGCGCCAGTCCGGTCTTCGCCCGTGGCGTTGCTGCGCCTTGCCCCATACGTCGTCCCAACGGCGCGATCACATCCGATCAGGGGCGCCCATCCCGCTCGGCGTGGCTGCCAGGCACCTCCCCGTCTCAGGTTGTATCGGCCCGCCAGCTACCTTCCTGAATCGTCGCCACAAGGCCGGGCACGCCCGGCGGGCAGAAGAGGATGTGCCGGCGTTGGCGCAGGTAGGGTAGGGTCGAGGCAGCATGAGGGTGCCCGCGCCACGACCCGCCATCAGGGCCCTATTGACCCTGATGCTGCTGTTTGCGCCGCTGGGGGTGTGGACCGCGGCGCTCCCGGCGGACGCTGGCGGGCGGGCGGAGCGGGTTGTCGCCCAAGCAGTGCCGGCTGGCGAGCAGGTCGTCCAGCCTGATCGCCAGCCGCTGTCCGGGGCTGCGGTCGACCGGCGTGGTGACCACCGCGGAGCCCGATCGGTTCTGCTTGGCATCCTCGTCGGCACTGCGCTGCCCGGAGTCGTCTGGCGCTGGTGGGGTCGCGGGGGCCGCACCATCCAACACCCCCGGCGTGGCACCGCGACGGGCTACGCTTCGCGCGCACCCCCTGGGCTTCGGACCGCCTGACACCCATCGCGATCCGAAGCGGGGATCTCCCATGTCACGCCATCTTGGATGGCGGCTGCTCGCCGTCATCGCGCTGCTCGGCACGGCCGCCGCGCTCGTGCTCACCCGCCCGGCCCCGCTCGGGCCGGCAGCGTCACGCCGGCTCGGGAGGCCGCCACCCCTGCGGCGTCCGCGCCGGCCGCCCGTCGCGACCCCGCGCGCCGGCTCCACGCCGCCGGCGTGGGCGACAGGGCAAGCGGAAGCGACGCCGATAAACGAGGAAGGAGCGGCAGTCAAGCCATGGACGTCAACGAGACCCCACTGCCAGGGGTGGGCCTGCGCTACGACTTCACCACCCGCTCCGGCCGGCAGATCGGCGTGGTATCGCACCGCAGCGGCCGCCGCGACCTGCTCGTCTACGACCGCAAGGACCCCGACACCTGCACCGAGGTCGTCCAGCTCACCGAGGAGGAGGCCGACACGCTGGCCGAGATCCTCGGCGCGGCGCGGATCGCCGGCCGGCTGGCCGAGCTGCAGCAGCGCATCGAGGGGCTGGCGATCGACTGGCTCGAGATCCAGCCCGGGTCGCCCTACGCGGGCCGGCCGCTGGGCGACACCCAGGCGCGCAGCCGCACCGGCACCTCGATCGTGGCGGTCCTGCGCGGCGACCAGGCGATCCCGGCCCCGGGCCCGGAGACGCCGCTGCTGGCGGGTGACACCGCGGTGGTGGTCGGCACCCCTGGAGGGATCGCCATGCTGGCCCGGCTGCTTGGCGGCTGAGCACCGTGCATGGTGCGGAGCTGCTGCTGGAGCTGGGCGGGATCATCCTGGGGCTCGGCGTCCTCGGCCGGGTCGCGGGCCGGCTGGGCCTGTCGCCGATCCCGCTGTACCTGCTCGCCGGGCTGGCGTTCGGCAGGGGCGGGCTGCTTCCCCTGGTGACCGCCACCGGGTTCATCCAGCCCGGCGCCGAGATCGGCGTGATCCTACTGCTGCTCCTGTTGGGCATGGAGTACTCCGCCGAGGAGCTGACCGGAGCGCTGCGTCGCTCCGCTGCCGCTGGGGTGGTGGACCTGGCGCTCAACTTCACCCCCGGCCTGGTGGCCGGGCTGCTGCTGGGCTGGCCGCTGCTGGCGGCGGTGGTGCTCGGCGGGGTCACCTACGTGTCCTCGTCGGGGATCGCCGCCAAGCTGCTGGGCGACCTTGGCCGGCTCGGCAACCGCGAGACCCCGACCGTGCTGTCGGTCCTGGTGATGGAGGACCTGGCCATGGCCGCCTACCTGCCGATCCTGACCGGCCTGCTGGCCGCCGGCAGCGTGCTTGCCAAGGCGGTCCCGGTGGTGGTCGCGCTCGGGACCGTCGCGCTGGTGCTGGTTGTCACGCTGCGCTGGGGGACCGCGATCAGCCGGCTGGTGTTCACCCCCAACGACGAGGTGCTGCTGCTGGTGATCCTCGGCCTGGCGTTGCTGGTCGCCGGGCTGGCCCAGCAACTGCAGGTGTCCGCCGCGGTGGGGGCGTTCCTGGTCGGCATCGCGATCTCCGGCCCGGCCGCCGCCAGCGCCGGGCCGCTGCTTGCGCCGCTGCGGGACCTGTTCGCGGCGGTGTTCTTCGTCTTCTTCGGCTTGCAGACCGATCCTGCCCAGCTCCCCGGGGTCGTCCTGCCGGCCCTGGTCCTGGCGGTGGTGACCCTGCTCACCAAGGTCGCGGCGGGCTGGTGGGCCGCCCGACGCGCGGGCGTCGGGCGGCCCGGCCGGCTGCGGGCGGGCACGGTGCTGATCGCCCGCGGCGAGTTCTCCATCGTGATCGCCGGGCTGGCGGTCGCCGCCGGGATCCAGGCCCACCTGGGTCCGCTGGCCACTGCCTACGTGCTGACGCTGGCGGTGCTCGGCCCGCTTGCCACCCGCGCCGCCGACCCGCTGGCGGCCAGCCTGCGCCGACGGGCCCGGCCCGGCAACCCACCATCACGAGCCCAGGCGGCTGGCGCGGACGGGCAGATCCGACCAGACTGAGCCATGCGCCGCATCCGCACACTCCCGCTCACGGCACGCCACGCGTCGCCAGCGCCCCAGCGCGTGGCGGTCAACCGGCCCGCCGCCGGGGTGCTTGCCGCAGTCACGGTGGTGCTGGTCGCGCTCGCCTGCCCGGCGAGCACGCCGCTCCGGCCGGGGGCCGCCCACCAGCCCGTGCAGGCGGTGGTCAGCGGATCGCTGGCAGCGTTCCAGGTCGCGGTGCTACCGGGACGTGATCTGGATGGTGGGGTGGTCACCGCCGACCGGCCCAATTCCGCTCTCACCGCCGTCCATGCCCTGATGGCCTTCGCCCTGACCGCCAGCGGACACCGCCGGCAGCGCGGCCAGCCGCCCGCGTCGCGGCCGGCGCGGCGGCCCAGCCATCAAGCCGCGGGCGGTCCCAGGGCGCCACCAGCCTCACCCCGTCCCAGCTGAACAGGCGTCCCACGCGGGCCGCGCCGGCGCCGGGCACCGAGCGGATGCCAGGCTGCTGCGCCCCAAGGGCGCCGAGCACACAAGGGGTGTGGCATGAACGCACGGCTGGAGGACCGCGTGACCGAGCCGGACCTGGTGGTCACCGCGCTGGTGGTCGTGGCTGCCGCGCTGTACCTGGCCTTCGCCGGCTGGCCTTCGCCGGCTGGCTGATCGCGGCCGTGGTCGGCGCCGGCGGCGCCGACCACGTACCGATGGTGACCATCGACAACCAGACCCACCTGACGCTCGAGGTGGAGATCGCTGACCAGCACGGCGGACGGCTGACGCTTGGCGCCCACCAACCCGGACTGACCAGCCGCTCTGAGGTGGCCGACCTCGGACCGTCATGGACCTTCGAGACCTCCTACGGTGGCCGGCAGGTCGACCGGCAGACTCTCGACCGCGCCACCCTCGCCCGCCAGGGCTGGACCGTCCACATCCCCGCGACGGCTACCAGCGGCCTGGAACGCGCCGGCTACCGGTGAGATCGCCGCGACCCCTGGCCGGCGCCTTGTGCGCCACCTTGGCTGGCGTGGTCGGGCTCACCCACCGGCGCCCTATGCCCGCTCGGGTGCGGGCTGGAGGTCAGTGCGGCCACGAACGCGGTTGCGGCCAGCTCGCTTGGCCGCATACAGCGCGCGGTCGGCGGCCCGCAGCAACTCCTCGTCGCTGTCGGCGTCGCCTCGATACCAGGCCACGCCGATGCTGGCGGTGACCGTCAGCGTGGCGTCCCGGTACACGATCGGGCAGGCGGCGATCGCGGCCCGCAGGCGCTCGGCGGCCATGCGGGCGGCGTGCTCGTGGCTGTCGGGGAGCAGCACGCCGAACTCCTCCCCGCCGATCCTGGCGGGCAGGTCGACGGTGCGCAGTTGCTGCCGGAAGATCGCCGCGACCGCGACCAGCGCCACGTCCCCGGCCGGATGGCCGTGGCGGTCGTTGAGCGCCTTGAAATGGTCCAGGTCAATCATGAGCAGCGCGAACGGGCCGCCAGAGCGGCGGGCGCGCTCGGTCTCTTCGGCCAGGCGGGCCTGGAACGACCGTCGGTTGTGCAGGCCGGTCAGCGGGTCACTGGTCGCCACCTCTGTGAGCACGGCCTTCTGCGCGGCGATCCGGGCGGCCATGTCGTTGAACGCCACGGCCAGCTTGCCCAGCTCACCGCTGGTGCGGACCTGGGCGCGGACGTTGTCGTGGCCGGCGGCCAGCCCGCCGGCCGCCAGGGCGAGCCGGCGCAGGTCACCGACCAGGCCGCGGGCCAACAGGAGGGCGACCAGCAGTGCCAGGAGCAGCCCGCCGAGGCTGGCCGCCAGGATGAGCCGGCGGGTGCCCGCGCTGGCCGCCAGCAGCTCATGGTAGATCGGGGTGTACTCCATCACGACGGCACCCACGGTCCTGCCCCGGCCGGTGCGCAACGGGATCACCATCTGCAGGATGCCCTGCGGGTAGTCGGCGCTGCGCTCGGTGAAGCTCCGCGGCCGCCCGTCGCGCATGGTGGCCGCGACTTCGCCGTGGGCATCGGCGGTGAACCGCTCGCCTTGGTTGGCGGGGATGGCGTCGGCCAGGATGCGCCGGTCAAGACCGATGACCGCCATGTCCCGGCGCAGGTCGCGGTGGACGTCGCTGAGGAAGTCCTGCAGCCGGTCCGGCTGCTGGTACAGGTCGGTATGGTTGTCGTGGGGGTCGAGATCGCTGCTCTGCGCGATGGTGTGGGCGATTGGTTCGGCGACGTGCTGCGCCTCGATCTGCGCCGCGCGCCGGCTGGCGGTGTACTGCTCGCGCACGGCGACCAGCCCGAGCAGCGGGATCAGCAGCGCGACGGCCAGGAAGGCGACCGGGAGGGTTCGAGCCCGCGCCAGCGGACCTGCCACCGGCGCGCGTGGTTGTGGCCGTGGCGGGGCAACGGTCGCATCGGCGGTGCGACCGGGCTGGGGCGTGGGCGGACCGACCTGACGGCCGAGGCACGACCACCAGGGGAAAGGCATGGTGCCTCCCAAGCGTGCACGTCGTGGAAGGCTGGCGCCTTCCGTTCGGCAGCCCGGCTGCCTGTCGCCGGCCGGTGGTGGCGGCCGGCGAGGTAGGCCCGTGGCGTTGCGTCCCCGGGTTTCCCCGGGTTTGCCCTTGTCGCGGAGCGTCACCTGTTGTATCGACCGCTCCCCACCCCACCTGCAGGAGGACGTGCTGGAGCTCCAGTACGCACGCGTGCCTCTGCGCGCTCAACCGGAGCGGTATCGGATCGTGACGGTGCCCTCCGCCCTCTCATCGCGGCCTCACGGTCGACCCAGTTCTATTGACGTGACCAGATCCTGGAGATCCGCCCGGCCGGCCCGCCAGTTGGAGGCTGGTGGACGTTTCAACGAGGAAGCCGAGTATGGATGGCACCACCAGGCCGACCCGCTGGCGTGCCGGGCGCCGGGACCCTGCCCCGCGGGTGGCGGCCCTGCTCGCGCTCGCCGCGGGCGTGCTGAACCTCGGATCGGCGCTGCTGCCTGCCGAGCGCGTGCGGCTGGACCTGCTCGACCGGTTGGTGCCAGGGGCGCTGTCCCGGGCCGCGACGGTGGTGACGGCGGCTGCCGGGGTCGGGCTGCTCCTGCTCGCGGGCGGCCTGCGGCGGCGGCGCCGGGTGGCCTGGCTCGTGGCCGTGGTGCTGCTTGGCGGCAGCGCGGTCCTGCACCTGCTCAAGGGCCTGGACTTCGAGGAAGCGGTGGCAGAGGCGTTTCTGGCGGGGCTGCTCGCCGGCCAGGGCAGCCGGTTCACCGCCCGGGCCGATCCAACCGAGCGCCGCACGACGGCGTGGGTCGCACTCGGTGTGATCGCGGTCACGGCCGGCTACGGCATCCTCGGGTTGCTGGCCAACGCGCGCGATGTGGCAGCCGACTTCGGCGCGGCTCGCGTGCTGCGGGAGGTCGGGCGCATGGCGCTTGGGCTGGGCAGCTCGCTGACCCTGACCGGGCGCTTCGGACGGTTCTTCCCAACCTCGGTCGCGGCCGTGTTCTGGCTGGGCGTGGTGATGGTGGCGGCCCGCGCGCTCGCGCCCGCGCTGGTCCACGGCCAGGCTGATCCGGGGTTGGGCGCGGCGGTGGCCGCCGCCGACGACTCGCTGGCGTACTTCGCGTTGCGGGACGACCGGGCGACCGTCCGGGCGGCGCGCACGCTGGTGTCGTACCGGCCGGTCGGCACGGTCGCGCTCGCCGCGGGGGACCCGCTGGGTCCCCGCGAGGAGTGGCCGCGGGCCGCCCGGGCGCTGCTGGCCGAGGCGGCTCTCCAAGGGCGGATCGCGGCGGTGCTCGGCTGCGGGGAACAGGCCGCCCGGGTGTGGGCGGCGGCCGGGCTGGCCACGCTGTACCTGGGCGACGAGGCAGTGCTCGATCTCGACCGGTTCTCGCTGCAGGGTCGGTCGGTCCGCATCGCCCGGCAGAGCTGGAACCGGGCCTGCCGCGCCGGGTTCACCACGCTGGCATGCCGCTCGGGCGACCTCGACCCGGATACGGTGGTCGCGCTGCGGGAGCTGTCGCGACGCTGGCGGGGCGAGGCCGCCGAGCGCGGCTTCTCAATGGCGCTCGGGCGGCTGTTCGACCCACGCGACACCGGCACGCTGGTGGTCGTTGCGCGCGACGCGGCTGGCCGCCCGGTCGGGTTTCTGCATTTCGTGCCCTGGAGCACCGACGGCGCCAGCCTGGACGTGATGCGCCGTGACCGCGACAGCCCCGGCTACCTCGGCGACTTCCTCATCGTGGAGGCGGCCCGCCGCCTGCCAGAGCTCGGTGTGCGGCGGCTGTCACTGAACTTCTCGTTCCTGCGCGCCGTCGTCGCGGCCGGTGCCGAACCCGAAGTGCCGTTTGGGCTCCAGGCGGCACGCTGGCTGCTGCGCCGGCTGTCCGGCCCGTTCCAGATCGAGACGCTGTACCGGTTCAACAAGAAGTTCGCCCCGGCCTGGCATCCCCGCTACCTCGCGGTCGAAGCCCCGGAGGAGCTGCCCCGGGTCGCCATCGCCGCGTTACGCGCCGAAGGGCTGCTCCCAGCGGTGCCATGGCACCTCGCCCGGGGGCGGCCGCGTCGCCACGCAACCGGGCGTGAGCAGGTTCCTCCCGAGCAGCCGCGACCCGAGCCGCTTGCACCCACGCCTGGCCAAGGGTGACCCTGGCGTGCCCGCTCCGCTCGCCCGTCTGCCCGCCAGTCTCGCTCTGGCAGTGACGCTGGGCGCCTCGCACCAGCCGGTCCCGCCGCCCCACCACCGTCCGCGCCTGGTGCGCTTGATCCGCATCCCGCCCGACCTGCTCCACCAGCTCGGCCGGGGTGGCCCGCTCGAGAGCCCATGGCTCGCGGTGGGCATCGCGATGATGCTGGTGGCGAGCATCGCAGCGACGCTGTGGCGGGCACGCCGGCATCGCCGGCTCGGCGGACGCCCGCACCATCCGGGATTGCGCCGGGCGACGCTCGGCGGCTGGTTCGCGCTGCTCGCCCTGCTCGACACGGCCGCCGCCCTCAACGCCTACGTCGGCTACGTGCCCACCGTGCCCGAGCTGTTCGGCGCCCTCCCCGGCCACCCCGGCGGGAACCGCTTCTCGCGGGTGGAGACCCTGATGGTCGGTACCCCCACGCTCGGCGTGCCCCCCGCCCGCGTCTACGTGTACCTGCCGCCCGGCTACGGCGCCAACCCCAAGCGTCGCTATCTCGTCGTCTACCTCCTGCACGGCTACCCCGGCGGCCCGAGTGACTGGTTCCGCGCCGCCGAGGTCCAGGACCAGATGGACGCGCTGCTGCGCGACCGCCTGGTGCAGCCGATGCTCATCGTCGCGCCCAACGCCAGCGGTGGCTGGCTGCATGACTCCGAGATGCTCAACCAGGTCGGCGGCCCCCAGGTCGAGACCTACCTCACCGGTACGGTGGTCGCCGCCATCGACGCTCACTACCGCACCGTCCCGAACCGCTCCGCCCGCGCGATCGGTGGCATGTCCAGCGGCGGCTATGGGGCGCTCAACCTGGGACTGCGCCACCAGGCCACCTACGCGGTGATTCTCAGCATGATGCCCTACGGCGACCCCGGCGCAGTCACCCAGACCTTGCTCGGCGGCAGCCAGGCCCTGTGGCTGGCGAACTCGCCAAGCCACTACATCCCGATGATGAAATTCCGCCACCCGATGGCGGTCTTCCTGAGCGCCGGCTCGAAAGACTCCCAGCTCCGCGAGGCCCGGCTGCTGGCCGGCCTGCTCGCCCGCCGCGGCCAGTTGGCGGTGGTCACAGAGGTGGCCGGCGTCGGCCACACCTGGCATGGCGCCCGTGCCGAGATCCTCTACGCGCTCGCGTTCGCCTCTCAGCACCTGACCGTGACCGCCACGACCGCCACCACCAGGTCCGGCCAGGTAGGGAGGCCGACGTGAGGACGACGCGGCGGAAGGCAGGGCTCGGCATCGTTCTGGCCATGGTCCTGCTGGTGATCCCGGGACTGCTGGCCGGCCTCGGCCGGCGGCTGGCCCAGCCCGTCGTCGCGGTGCACCACACGACCGCGCCGGCGGCGCTCTCGGCTCCAGCGCATCTCGTGCTCGTGGTCGAGGAGAACCACGAATTCGGCCAGGTCATCGGGCTCCCGGCAAGCGCCGTTCCTGAATCGGCTCTCGGCCGGCGGCGCCCTGCTGACCAGCTACTACGCGGTCGGCCACCCCTCGTTACCGAACTACCTCGCCCTGATCGGCGGCGACACGTTCGGCATCCGCAGCGACTGCACGAGCTGCCATCTGCGCGCGACCAGCCTGGTCGACCAACTCGAGCGGGCAGGCATCTCCTGGAAGGCCTACTACCAGGACCTGCCCGGTCCCGGCGCCTTGGTGGCGCACGCGGGCGCCTACAGCATCGACGTCGACCCGTTCATGCACTTCGACGGCGTCCGCACAGCGCCAGCCCGTCGCCACAGGGTCGTTCCGCTCGGCCAGCTCGACGCCGACCTGACCGCCAACCGGCTGCCCCACTTCGCGGTGGTCACGCCCGACCTGTGGCACGACATGCACAGCGGCTCGGTGGCTGCCGGCGACCGGTTCCTGCGGGACCTGTACGACCGGCTCACCGCCTCCCCCGCATGGCCGGACACTCGGCTGTGACGTTCGACGAAGGCGCAAGCCGCCAGGGCATCGACGGCGGGCCGGGCGGCGGTCGGGTCGCCACGGTCGTCGTCGGCGCCGGCGTCCCGGGCGGCGTGCGCGACGCGACTCCCCTATGACCATTACGCCCTGCTGCGCTCCATCGAGCGGCTCTACGCCCTGCCGCTGCTTCGGCACGCGGCCGACCCGACCGCGGGCACCATCCCAGCCGTGGCGGGAGCCGCCATAGCAGTGCCCACCAGGAGCCGCCCGCGGCAGGCAGCCGACGGTTCTCATGGAACCTCTATCGCCGGTCGGGTTGTATACGCTGCCCGCGTCGCCGGCTCCGCATTCGCTGGATGCTGTTGGCGAATTGAGGGAGGGGTCTCGGGGCCTGTGGCGTGTGGTGGGTGGTGTGGGTTCCAAGGGCTGCTCTGCCGCGTGGGTGATCGTGCTCTGCCGCGTGGAGGCAGCCTTGCCGCGCCACTTGTCGCTCGGGCGCCTGGTTTGGGGGGTTCGTGGAGTGATCTGCGCGGCAGAGCTGCACGGGCGCGGCAGAGCACCACAACCGGCGCGGCAAAGGACCATCACCCACGCGGCAAGGCATCGGAATTCGCCAACAGCATCTTCGCTGTCAGGTAAAGCGAGCGATACAGACTATTCCAGCGACCAGGCAGTAGATCGCGAACGGCGTCAGGGTCCTGGTCTTGAACCAGCGGGTCAGGAACCGCACCGACAGCCAGGCCGCGACCCCGGCGGAAAGGCTGCCGGCCAGGATCTGGCCGCGGACGCCGTCACCGTTGGGGCCCAGGAGATCGGGCAGCTTGTAGAGCCCGGCGGCGAAGATGATCGGGGTGGCGAGCAGGAACGCGAAGCGGGCCGCGTCCTCATGGGAGAGCCCGCGCGCCAGCCCCGCCACCATGGTCACGCCCGAGCGGCTGATGCCCGCGAAGAAGGCGAGGATCTGGCAGGCGCCGATCAGCAGCGCCTCGCCGGACGCCAACGTTCCCAGTCGGCGCGAGGGCTGGACCTGCGCCCGGGCGGCTCCTGGCCCGTCCGGGATCGATGCCGACGCTGGGGTGATCCGCCGCCGCAGGCGCTCGCCGACGAACAGGATCACTCCGTTGAGGGTCAGGAAGACGGCCGCCGCGAGCGGCTTGGCGAACAGGATGCGCAGCGCGTGCTCGAACGCGACACCGACCACTCCCGCCGGGAGCGTGGCGATCACCAGCAGCCAGCCGAGCCGTTCATCGGCGGTCTCGACGCGCCGTTGCCGCAGCGAGCGGACCAGCCCGGAGACGATCCGCAGCCAGTCGCGCCAGAAGAACACCAGCAGCGCCACCGCGGTGGCCACGTGCAGCCCGACCAGGAAGGCCAGGTAGAATGACTCCTGTGCCGCCTGGCTGGCGGCCACCTCGTGCCAGCCGAGCAGGGCGGGCAGCAGCACCGAGTGGCCAAGGCTCGAGACCGGGAACAGCTCGGTCACGCCCTGCAGCAGCCCGATGACGATCGCCTGGAAGTAGCTGATCACCGCTCGATATCCCCTTTGGCTGCTCTCAACCAGCCGTGCCGGCTTTGTTTGCGGCGCCAGGAGAGCGCCACAGTGGCGAGCGCGCCGACCACGACGGCGGCCACATGCTCCGCGGTGGTCAACGGCGATTGGACGAGACTGGCCACGAGCTGGGCGATGACCAGGCAACCGACCACGGGAAGCGAGCGGCTCCGGACGGCGAGCCCGGCGGCCGCCGCCACGATCACCGCCGACGACCCGACGTCCAGCCCTCCACCGCCGAACCGGTGGTCCTGCGCCAGGCCGGCGGCGGCCACCGCAACGGTCGGGACCAGGTGGCTCAGCGCGATCGTGGTGAGCATGCGGGCGCTGCCCATCCACGCCTCGAACGGGGCGGTGACCAACACGGTCGCGGCGACCGTCCAGACGACCTCGTACCCGGCTCTGAGCAGGAAGGCACCTGCGACCAGCCGGACTGTGCCGCCGAGGCTCGGCTGCCAGCCCTGGTAGGCACAGCAGGCGGCCACCAACCGATGTCCCGCTCCCGAGGTGTCCCACGCGAGGCTCACCAGCAGGCACACTGCCAGAAAGCCCACGGCGACCGGTGCGGCGCGAAGGGGTCCCCAGCGGACGACGCGCCGACGCAGGGGCTTCTGGTACGCGAACAACCACGCAAGCAGCGCCCGGAGGTCTCGCACGGGAACGTGTGGCCGGCGGCCACCGGGACGTCCTCGAGTCGACGGCGGTCCCCCACCAGCTCGACTCGCCTGTCTGGGAGCCAGGATCAGCGCCACCACGACCGGCGCCGCGGGGGGGGAGATGCGCTCATCGGTTCCTTCCGAGATCGGGCAGGACGACAGGGTCGGCGGTCGAGCCACCCCTGGTTGTAGCCCTTCGACGATGAGGGCCTGATGAGAGCGCCGGTCGGACTGGCGGGGGAGGGCTGTCCCGGCCTGCTCCTCATATCGCCCTCATCATGTTCTCATGCAAGGAGCACGACCATGACCTGGGCGAGGAGGTGCGGAAGGATGCGGGTACTGGTCGTGGAGGACGAGGTCAAGATGGCCCGGGCGATCCGGCGCGGGCTCGAGCAGGAAGGGTATGCCATCGACACCGCCCCCGACGGGGACGAGGCCCTGTACCTGGCCAGCGAGAACGCCTACGACGCGGTCGTGTTGGACGTGATGCTGCCGGGTCTGGACGGCTTCGAGGTCTGCCGGCGCCTGCGAGGGGCCGGGCGTTGGGCCCCGGTGCTGATGCTGACGGCGCGGGACACGGTTGAGGACCGGATCGCGGGGCTGGACGTCGGCGCCGACGACTACATGGTCAAGCCGTTCGCGTTCGGCGAGCTGCTCGCCCGCCTGCGGGCACTGATCCGCCGAGGCACCACCGAGCGCCCGGCCGTCCTGCGGGCCGGGGATCTCGCCCTGGACCCGGCGGCCCACACCGTGACCAGAGCAGGCAGGCGGGTCGAGCTGTCGACGCGCGAGTTCACCCTGCTCGAGTTCCTCATGCGTCACGCTGGCGAGGTCGTCACCCGCACGGCCATCCTCGAGCACGTCTGGGACTACAACTACGACGGCCTGTCCAACGTCGTCGACGTCTACGTCGGCTACCTGCGCCGCAAGCTGGAACAGCCGTTCGGCCGGACCCTCATCCGCACGGTGCGGGGGGTCGGCTACGCGCTGGAGGTGGCATGAGGCTGCCGGGCACGGCGCGGCTCGCGCACCTGCCGGTCCGCGTCCGGCTCACCGCCTGGTATCTGGCGCTGCTCGGCCTGACCCTCGCCGCGCTCAGCAGCTTCCTGCTGCTGCGCCTGGACGCCGACCTGATCGCTGGGGTCGACGGCTCCCTGGATGCCAGGGCCGCCGAGATCCTCCTGTCGCTGCACGGTTCCGGAGACGGCGAGTTCAAGCCGACGGGCAGCGCCGCCCTTGCCGGTCTTCCGCGGCGCGAGTCGGCCGCCCAGCTGCTGTCGCCGGACGGCCGGGTGCTCGCCAGCGTCGGCGACGAAATCGCGGTACGGCCACTGCTCGCGCCCGACCGTCTGGAGGGTGTGCGGCAGGGCCACCAGGTGAGGGCGAGCGTCCGGCTGGGTCCGGCGCACGAGCGTCTGCGCGTCCTCGCCACAACGCTCGACGGTAGGGGCGGCCGCGAGATCCTGGTCGTCGCGTCCTCGCTGGATGGGGTGGAGGAGTCGGTGGACCGGCTGCAGCTGCTGCTCCTCATCGCGGTCCCGGCCGCGCTGGCGCTGGCCGGCACCGGCGGCTGGCTGCTCGCCGGCAAGGCGCTGTGGCCAGTCGCCCGCATGACCCGTCAGGCTGGCGCGATCGGCAGCGACCACCTGCACGAGCGGGTCAGCGTGCCACCGGCCCGCGACGAGCTGGCGCTGCTGGCTCAGACGCTCAACACCATGCTCGACCGCATCCAGCGCGGCGTCACCGAACAGCGGCGCTTCCTCGCCGACGCCTCCCACGAGCTGCGGACCCCGCTCGCCATCCTGCGCGCCGAGCTGGAGGTCGGCCTGCGCGACGCCGACCGCGCCAACGGCAGCGCGGAGGTGCTGGAGAGCAGCATCGAGGAAGTGGAGCGCCTCAGCGGCAGCGTCGAGGGCCTGCTCACGCTGGCCCGCGCGGACGAGGGCCAGCTGAAGCTCCTGCCGGAGCGAGTCGACCTCGGCGAGGTCGCCGGGGCGGTGGTCGCCAAGCTGCGGCCGATCGCCGAGGCCAAGCGGATCGCGCTCACGCTGGAGGGCGACGGGCCCGAGCTGGTCGCCGACCGCGCACGCATCGTGCAGGTGGTGACGAACCTGGTCGACAACGCGGTGACGTACACCGGACCCGAAGGCACGGTCCAGGTGCGGGTCTGGGCGGCGAGCGACGAGGCCGGGCTGTCGGTGCGGGACACCGGGCCGGGCATCGCGCCCGCGGCGCTGCCGCGGGTGTTCGACCGCTTCTTCCGCGCCGACACGGGTCGCTCCCGCGCGGGGGGTGGCAGCGGCCTCGGCCTCGCCATCTGCAGAGAGCTGGTCGAGGCGCACGGCGGGCGCATCGGGGTTGAGAGCGAGCTTGGGGTCGGCAGCACCTTCGCCATGATGCTGCCGCTGCACCCGTCGCCGGCTCCGCGGCGACATCCCCAGGCACCGCCCGGGCCGCATCCTCACAAGCGCGCCTGATCCTGGAGTGGAAGGCACGGCGAGCGTCGATCGTCAGTGTGAGCTGTCAAGGACGTGCTCGGCGAGTTCGCGGGCGGTCTTGGCGGGACGCGTCTCGGGCCGGGTGACGCCGGTGACCAGCGTCCCCTCGATCAGGAGCTGGAGCTGGTCCGCCGCATGGGCCGGGTTGCGGTGCCCGAGCTTCTCCAGTTGCTGTTCCAGCAGCCGGTGCACCCGCTGCCGGTACGCGCGGGTCTCGGCATGCGCCGGGTGGCCCGGGTCGACGAGGGTGAGATCGGCGGCGAGGTAGCGGCAGCCCCGGAAACCCCGACCTGAGGTGATCTTGTCGAGGGCGTCGAAGACGGCCAGCAGGCGCTGGCGCGGGTCATCGCCGCCCGCGTCCATGGCGGCCCGGTAGCGCGCCTCCTCCTCGGCGGCGCTGGCCCGGATGACCTCGGCGATGAGCCCGTCCTTGCCCCCGAAGTGCTGATACAGCGAGCGGCGGGCCACGTCGGCCTGTTGAAGGATGGCGTCGACGCCGACCCCGGCGCCCCGCGCGTAGGTGAGCTCCTGCGCGGCGCGCAGCAGCCGCTCACGCGGCCCCGGCTTGGCTGCGGTGTTCACGAGATTCCGCCTCCCATGGGCTTGACAGTAGATCGACTATGCTATCTACTTTCGCGGTAGATCGTCCATTCTATCTACTGCGCTCGGCGCGGGGCAAGGAGCACCGACATGGGTCTGCTCGACAGCGAAGTCGCCATCGTCACCGGCGGCACCAGCGGCATCGGGGCGCGCACCGCAGAGCTGTTCGCTGCCGAAGGCGCCAGCTTGGTCATTGCCGGACGGCGCACCGAGCAAGGCGAGGCGATCGCGGCCAGGCTCGGGGCCAGCTTCGTCCGCACCGACGTCTCAGTCGAGGCCGACGTCCACGCCCTGATCGCTCACACGGTTGACCGGCACGGCCGCCTCGACGTCCTTGTCAACAACGCCGGTGACTACGGCATCGGCGGCAGCATCGCCGAGGTCGACCTCAAGCAGTTCGAGCGCACCATGGCGGTCCACGTGGGCGGGGTCGTCGCCGGCATGAAGCACGCCGCCCCGGTGATGCTCCGCCAGGGATCCGGCAGCATCGTCAACCTCGCCAGCATCGGCGGGTGGCTTGCGGGATGGACCGGGCTCGGCTACTCCGCGGCCAAGGCCGCCGTCCTGCAGCTCACCCGCTCCGCCGCCGTGGAGCTCGGCGAGCACGGCATCCGCGTCAACAGCATCTCGCCTGGGCCGGTCCTGACCGGCATCTTCGCCAAGGGCGCCGGTCTGGACCCCGCCGAGGCCGACCGCACCGCCGCTGAGCTCGAGCCCCTCTTCACCGCCGCGCTGGAGCACTGGCAGCCGATCCGCCGGGCCGGCACGCCCGACGACGTGGCCCCGGCCGCGCTGTGGCTGGCCAGCGATGCCTCCAGCTTCGTCAACGGCCACAACCTGGTCGTGGACGGCGGCATCTCCGCCGGGCGCCCAATATCGATCTCGCGCGGCGAGCGGGCAGCCATGGCGCAGGTGTTCGCCGCCCGTACGGACTGAACCCGGCGCACGCGGTCGTGTGACCGGGGGAGTGCGACTCCCTCCGGCCACGCTCCTCACGGCGGGAGCCGATCTCGTCTTCGGTCCCTGATGGCCGCCTGACCCAGGGTTCCGTCTAGTGTTCGGGCAATGTGCGGGTCCTGGCACCGAGATCCCACACCACCAAGCTGCCGAGAGACTGCCGGTGTTCTGCCTTGTCTGCCAGTTCACCCGCTGTGACACTGACGACGTCCGACACCGGGACCATGCCCATGGGAGGAGCGAAGAGTAGTAGTAGTAGTAGTAGTAGTAGTAGTAGTAGTAGTAGTAGGGGTCCTTGAGAGCCGAAACCACTGGAGGACCAAAATGAGAAGAGTGGTCGTATCGACGTATGTGAGCCTCGACGGCGTCATGGAAGCACCAGAGAATTGGGAATTGTGGAGTGAAGAGATGGAGAAGTATGCGTGGGAGCAGCTTCTCGCGTCGGACGCTCTTCTCCTGGGGCGAAGGGTCTATCAGGTGTTTGCCGCTTCCTGGCCGTCCCGCGGGGGGGAGTTCGCCGACAGAATGAACAGCCTCCCCAAGTTCGTTGTTTCAACGACGCTCGAAGAGCTTGAGTGGAGCAACTCGAGCCTGATCCGCGGCGACGTCCCGAGAGAGGTCTCCAAACTGAAGCAACAGTCCGGTCAGGACATTCTGATCTATGGTAGTGGCGACCTCATGCACACGCTCATGCAGCATGACCTGATCGATGAATACCGGTTTTGGGTCAATCCTGTTGTGCTGGGGAGCGGAAAGCGTCTCTTCACAGACGGAAGCAGCAAGACCGCTCTGAAGCTTGTCCACACAACGACGTTCAGTACGGGCGTCGTCGTTCTCTCCTATCAACCCGCAGGCAAGGAAGGGTAGGCATCGGCGCGCGCTTCCTGAGCCTCCGCCTCCAGGCCGGTTTCGTCGAGTTCGGGCCGTCGGACCAGCAATTGCACCCTCATCGACCAGGCGCGCCAGGGTGCCCGCGCGCACGGCTCCGACACCGACCAGGGCAAGGGCTCATGGCGGGCGGGAGGATGCGCACGTGATGGTGCACGACGTGGCCTGCCGGCATGCCATCCTGAGCCCGCAGTGGGAGCACCGGTACTACTCCTTCGACGCCAGATGGGGCCCGGGTGAGGCGTTGGCGTCGATGCGAAACGGCTCCGGAGACAACTACGCGATCGTGTTCTCAGAGGCCGGTGCCTGGATTCCGGCGCAATCCGGTTCCCCGAGGGCAGCGAGGACTCGGACGGCAGCGGGTGGCTGCTGGAGTTGCTCGTGGACGGCAGCGCCGAGGGTTACCAGCGGTTTGCTGAGGACAAATACGAGATCGACGTAGCGATAGTCTACGACGACCTGCCCGCCGCACCTCGCCACCACCGACCGGATAAGGAGCATGAGTCTTTCAGCTCGGTTCGGAAGCGCGTTGAAAGCATTGCGAGGTCGGGAGGAATCGCGGCCTGACCAGGGCGGCGCCTCAGCGGTGCCCGCCCGCACCGAAGATACGCCGACAGCGGACCCGCACCCGGCGAAGGTCTTCCGACCCGTTATCGTACTGATCGTCGTCCTCGGCGTGGCCCTGCTTGGCCTCTTCGCCCTCAAGCGGACGGCCCAGCCGCCATCGCGGCTTGCGGTGTTCAGCGCTACGGCGATGCTCGCCGCAGCGGCAACCGCAGTCGGGGGCCTCCTCGGATTCCTGTTCGGCATCCCAAGGAGCGTGCAGGAACCGCGACCGCTGGCCAGCAGCCAGACGCCCCAGACCGCCGACGAGCGTGGTGTCTATGGGGTCAACACCAACCTTGAGCAGATCTCTGACTGGCTGACGAAGATCCTCGTTGGCGTTGGGCTGATCCAGCTCGGCAGGACAAGCAGACCGCTTGGCAGATTGGTGGCCAGCATCGCCGATGGGCTCGGCGGCCAGCCCGTCGACCGGCTGATGGTCGGCGGCATCCTGATTTTCTTCTCGATCGTCGGCTTCCTGGCCAGCTACCTGCTCACCCGTCTGCTGTTACAGCGCGCCTTCACCGAGGCCGACCTGTCCGCCGTCGTTGCGGTGGCGACGAGCGCGGCGAGCAAGCAAGTGCAGCGGCAGCAGCAGCTCGACGCCGACGCCTACAGTCTGGTCGCCCGGACGCTGCAGCCGCCAGCCGGTGCAAGCCCGCCGAGCCAGGAGGACCTGAACCAGGCGTTGCAAAAGGCGTCACCGGTCGTCCGGAGCCAGGTGTTCTCGTTGGCGCGCAACCAGCGCCTGGCCGACGAGAAGACGACTGAGGGCAGGAAGAACCTCGTCCGCACGGCTCTGGTCTTCCGGGCGCTGATCGCCGCCGAGCCCGACTCCCACCGCAACCATGGCCAACTGGCCTACGCCCTGAGGTATGCCATCCCACCGGACCTGGACGAGGCCGAGCACGAGCTGAACAGCGCTATCGCACTGCGGGACACGGCGGGCGAGACGGCCTGGCTGTTCTACGAGCTGAACCGCGCGGCGCTACGCATCGAGCAGGGCCAGCGGTCCGCCGCACCCGTCCCCTCGGAACGCAAAGCATCGATCTTGGCCGACCTGCGCGCCGCGGCCAGGAACCCGGAGTTGCTTGCCGAGATCCACAAGGACGACTCCATCCAGAATTGGCTCAGAGCCAACGCTCCGGACGCAGCCGACCTCCTGAAACCCTAGACGCGTGCGTGCCCGACCGCTCCGAGCTACCCGGTCACAGGTCGCCGACGATGACGTTGAGCTGGTAGGTCCCCTGATTCGACGTGCAGCGGAGCGCTTCGCCGCAACTGGTCCGGGAGGCGCTGACGGTGGCCGTGCCAGGATGCCGTGCGGTGAACATGGTGCGTTGAAGACCGCACCCCACGCCGGGCGGGCAGGCGTCGGGTCCTGCGGTGACCCGCGCGGGCGGTCCGTCCTGGGTCAGAACGTACGGGTCGGGAGCTGCCCCGCACGGTCCAGTAGAGGCTGTGCAGGTCGACCTCGAGCCGATCCTTGGCCTTCAGCCGGACGGTCCCGCCGTTGCCGTGCTCGTCGGCGATCACCGGTGAACCTGAGGTCCTCGTCGAGTCCTGCCGGCGTGTCCCGTGCGAGGCGCTCGCCTGGCACCCTCCCAGGACGACTGCCGCCACCAGGCACCCCGCCACCAGCCCTCCACCGCACCTCATCCCGTCACCTTCCGCTCACAGTGACCCTGACCAAGGCGAGATACCGTAGCCGATCCTTGGACGCGCGCAACGCTGTCCGGGTTCCACCGAACAAGCCGACGCAACAGCTTGGTCCTGAGATCCAATGACTGAACTTCATGGCTGGGGCGCGCCGCGGTAGCCTCACCGGCATGAAGGATCGCCCAGAGGGCCTCGACGAGCCCAGGTTGCGGCGTGCCCTGGATGCGTGGGGAATCGACGCCGTCTCGCTGGCGTACGCCCCGGTGGGCTTCGGCGACTATCACTGGACCGCCGTCGATGGCCGCGAACGGCAGTGGTTCGTCACCGTCGCCGACTTGGCGCACAAGCGTCACTGCGGAGATGGGCCCGAAGCCGCCTTCGGTGGCCTGCGCCGGGCCATGGACACCGCTTGGGCCCTGCGACACCAGGGGGAGCTGGGCTTCGTCGTGGCGCCCCTGCCAACCGCTGACGGCGAAACGGTCCGTCGTCTGGGGGCCCGGCACGCCCTCAGTGTCTTCCCGTTCGTGGACGGCACTCCCGGCCGTTTCGGCCAAACGCTCACGCCAGCCGAGCGCGGCCCGGTCGTCGACCTGCTCGCCGAGCTGCATCGCAGGACACCTCCCGCCTCGGCCCCTGTCCTGCAGCCGGACCTTCCGGCACGGGTGCGACTGGAGGAGGCCCTTGAGGAGTTGGACCGGCCCTGGCAGGGCGGGCCATTCGCCGAACCCGCCAGGGTCCTGGTGTCGGAGTGCGCCTCCGGGTTCCGCCGGCGGCTGGACGAGTTCGATCGGCGCCTTGGGGAGGTCAGCAGGAAGTGCGAGGAGCCCGTCGTGACTCACGGCGAGCCGCATCCCGGCAACCTGTTGCGGCTGGCAGACCGGTGCTTGCTGGTCGACTGGGACACGGTGGGCCTGGCAGTGCCCGAGCGGGACCTGTGGATGGTCGCCACGGAGCCGGACGACCTTCGCGGGGTACGCCGCCGCCGCCGGCCGGCGTCCGGATCCGTCGGCCCTGGCGCTCTACCGTCTTCGGTGGGACCTTGAGGAGGTGGCCATTTTCGTCGACTTGTTACGCTCCCCCCATGACCGGACGGCCGATGCCGAGCAGGCATGGGCGGGGCTCACCAGCAGCATGGAACGGCTGACAGGTCGGGCGTGAGATAGGTCACCCCAGGGGTGACGCGTGCGCAAGACCTCTGCGTGGCGATGGCGGAACGTCCCACTGCCGGAGCCCCACCTGGCCGATCAGCGCAGCGCAGTGGTCAGGTGGTGACGTCGCGGCGGGCGAACAGGGTTGCGCCGGCAGTGACGGCCAGCACCCCGTAGATCGCCAGCGCAAGCGCGGCGCGGGGTAGGTCACCGTGGCCGTGCCACCGTCGGCGAGCACGCCCAGGAGCTGCCCGGGCAGCCAGCGCTCGCCGGAGCTCCAGGCTGCGGTGACCAGCTCCTCAAACGGGATCGCATAGGCCAGCCCGACACCGACCGCGGGCGCCGGCGAGCGCAGCAGCAGAGCGAGCAGTGCGCCGAGCAGGCCCCAGCCGAGCGTGGCGAGCAGCAGGTTGGCGAACCCGGTGCCGAGCGCGGCCCACCCGGCGCTGGTGAACCAGGCCGTGGTCGCCACGTCCTGGCTTGGGGCGAGGGCGAACGCCGTCGCCACCGCCACGACCTCGGCAGCGACGATCGCGATGGTGGTGAAGCCGGCCAGGGCGAGCAGCTTGCCGGCCAGCAGGCGCACCCGGCGGGGCTGGCGGACCAGCAGGTTGCGCAGCGTGCCCTGGCTGTACTCGCCGGCGATCGAGATCGCGAACATCGCCAGGGCGCATGGCGAGGCGGTTCAGCGGCCCGGCGAAGCTCGCCGGTGCCTGGACGCGCAGCATGCGGCCGTCGGTGGTGGTGGAGGGGTGCCCGCCTCGGCGGCCAGCCTGGCGACCGTTGCCAGGTCGCCGGGCCGCTCGGCCGCGACCACCAGCTCGGCGCGGGTGCGGTGCAGGAGGTCGCCGATCGGGCCGTCGAACTTGAGCCGGCCGTGGTCGATCATCACCAGCCAGGGCAGGCGGTCTGCAGAACGTCTATACATGCGTATAGTTTCCTGCCATCATGAGTAGCCACCGATACCTGGATATAGGGGTTGAGGGATGGTGGCAGAGCACCCGGTTGGCGGTCCAGCGTTCGAGGACCTGACGGCCCGCGCGCGGATCAGGGACGCGGCGCTGCGCCTGTTCGCCGAACGCGGCGTCGACGGGGCGACGATCCGGGACATCGCCAAGGCGGCGGGCGTGTCGGCGGGGCTGGTCCGGCACCACTTCGGGTCAAAGGAAGCACTGCGCGACGCCTGCGACTCCTACGCGCTGGACCGGCTCATGCGCATCAAGGAGCAGGCGATCCTCGAAGGCCAGATGGCCGACCAGGGGTTCCTGCCCGCCGTCCACCCGACGGTGGTGCCGCTGTATCGGTACCTCGCGCGTGCGATGCTCGATGGTTCGTCGGCAGCCGCGTCGATGTTCGACGACATGGTCGAGCTCACCGAGCAGTGGCTGAACCGCCACCACCCGGGCCAGTCCACCGATCCGCGGGCGCACGCCGCGGTACTGGTCGCGATGCAGGTTGGCATGCTCGGGATGCACGACCACCTGTCCCGGGCGCTGGGCGCCGACATCCTCAGCCCCGAAGGACATCTGCGGATGACCCGGGGAACGGTGGACCTCCACTCGCACGCCCTGCTCAGCCCGGACCAGGCCGCCCAGGCACACGCGGGACTCGACCAGCTCCAGGCACACAGACCCGCTACCGCGGCGCAGCCGCGCTCCACGTCTGAAGGAGCACAACGATGACCGAGGCGATCCGCACCGACGCTCTGGTCAAGGCGTTCGGGCACGCCCCCGCCCTGGATGGACTGGACCTGACCGTGCGCACCGGCGAGGCGCACGGCTTCCTCGGCCCCAACGGGGCCGGGAAGACCACCACCATCCGGATCCTGCTCGGCCTGCTGCACGCCGACGCCGGCACGGCCCGGCTGCTCGGCGGCGACCCCTGGCACGACGCCACCGAGCTGCACCGCCGGCTGGCCTATGTGCCCGGCGACGTCACGCTGTGGCCCAACCTGTCCGGCGGCGAGGTCATCGACCTGCTCGGCCGGCTGCGCGGCGGGCTGGACAAGCAGCGCCGCGCCGACCTGCTGGAGCGTTTCGCCCTGGACCCGCGCAAGAAAGGCCGCGCCTACTCCAAGGGCAACCGGCAGAAGGTGGCCCTCATCGCCGCGCTGGCCTCCGACGTGGAGCTGCTGCTGCTCGACGAGCCGACCTCGGGCCTGGACCCACTGATGGAACAGGTCTTCCGCGAGGTGATCCGGGAGGAACAGCGCCGCGACGGGCGCACCGTGCTGCTGTCCAGCCACATCCTCGCCGAGGTCGAGGCGCTGTGCGACCGGGTCACCATCATCCGCGAGGGTCGGACGGTGGAGACCGGCACCCTCACCGAGCTGCGCCATCTGACCCGAACCTCGATCCGGGCCGAGCTGGCGGGCCCACCAACCGGGCTTGACTCCCTGTCCGGCGTGCACAACCTGGACGTACAGGACAGCCGGGTGCGCTTCGACGCCGACAACGACGCGCTCGACGCGGCGCTGCGCCACCTCATCGACGTGGGCGTGCGCAGCCTGGTCAGCCAGCCGCCCACCCTGGAGGAACTGTTCCTGCGGCACTACGACCTGACCCGCGCGGCCGGCGCCAGGCACGCGGAGGTGTCGCGATGACCACCCTGACGGGCACCGGCAAGCTGGTCCGCCTGATCCTGCGGCGGGACCGGCTGCCGATGGCGCTGTGGATCCTGGTCATCTGCCTGATCCTGATCAGCTACGTGCCCTCCCTCGCCGACGTCTTCCCCACAGCCGCGGCACGCCGGCAGTACGCCGACAACGCGGGATTCGTCGCGCTCTACGGTCGCCTGTCCGGCACGAGCCTCGGCGAGTTCGTCACCTGGCGGGCGGGGTTCATCCCCGTCATCGTCGGGCTGATCAGCCTGCTCACCGTCATCCGGCACACCCGCACCGAGGAAGAAACCGGCCGCCGCGAGCTGCTCGGCGCGACCGTTGTCGGCCGGCACGCGGGCCTGGCGGCGGCGCTGGCCGCGACGTTCGGCGCCAACCTCGTCCTCGGGGCACTGGTGGCGCTGGGCATGATCAGCCAGGATCTGCCCGCCGCCGGATCATTGGCCTTCGGCGTTGAGCTCGCCGCCGCCGGCTGGGTGTTCGCCGCGGTCGGGGCTGTGGCCGCACAGCTCACCGATAGCGCCGGCGGCGCCCGGGGCATCGCCCTCAGCGTCCTCGGCGCGGCCTACCTGCTGCGGGTCGCCGGCGACCTCAGCGGCGAGGCCGGCAGTGGACTGTCCTGGCTGTCGTGGCTGTCGCCAATCGGCCTGGTCCACCAGATCCGCCCCTATAGCGGCGAACGCTGGTGGATCCTCACGCCTGCCGCCGGCCTCACCGCGTTGCTCGCCGCGGCGGCCGTTGCGCTGTCCGCGCGGCGCGACGTGGCGCCGGCCTGCTGCCGACCCGCCCCGGCCCGGCCACGGGGGCGCCCGGCCTGCGCACGCCGCTGGCCCTGGCCTGGCGGCTGCACCGTGGCCTGCTGGCCGGCTGGACCGCCGGGTTCGCGGTGCTCGGTGTCGTGCTCGGCAGTCTCGCCAGCGGCATCGGGGACATGCAGAATAATCAGACCTTACAGGACATCTTCGCGCGGATGGGCGGCCGAGCCGGGCTCATCGACGCCTACCTTGCCGCCATCATGGGCATCCTCGGGCTGATCGCCGCGGCCTATGCGATCCAGGCCACCCTGAGGCTGCGGGTCGAGGAGAGCAGCCTGCGGGCCGAGCCGGTGCTGGCCACCGTGGTCGGCCGGCTGCGATGGGCGGGCAGCCACCTCGTCTTCTCGGTCCTGGGCCCGACCGTCGCGCTGGCAGCCGCCGGGCTGGCCGCCGGGCTGGCACACGGGCTCAACACCGGCCACGTCGGCCGCGAGCTGCCTCGTGTGCTGGGTGCCGCGATGGTGCAGCTACCCGCGGTCTGGCTGCTGGCCGCGATCGCGGTCGCGCTGTTCGGCCTGCTGCCCCGCCTCGCCCTCGCCGCCTGGGGCGCGCTCGCGGTCTGCCTGCTGTTCCTCCTGGTCGGCGCCTCCGTCCAGCTCAGCCAGTGGCTGCTGGACGCCTCGCCGTTCACCCACATCCCCAAGGCCCCCGGCGCCGCCGTGTCCGCCACGTCCCTGGCCTGGCTCGCCGCCGTCGCGGCCGCGCTCGCCGTCGCCGGGCTGGTCGGGCTGCGTCGCCGCGACATCCCCGCCACCTGACAGACCTCAGGACGCGGCTCGGATGGGTCTGGCAGTGCCGTCACACGAAGGCGCTGATGCCGGTGATCGCGCGGCCGACGATCAGCGTGTTCATCTCGCGGGTGCCTTCGTAGGAGTAGATCGCCTCGGCGTCGGCGACGAAGCGGCCGACGTGGTGCTCGAGCAGGATGCCGTTGCCGCCCAGCAGCTCACGGGCCCAGCCGACCGTCTCGCGCATGCGCACGGTGCAGAACGCCTTCGCCAGCGACGCGTGCTCGTCCCTGGCCAGGCCGGCGGCCTGCAGCTGCGACAGCCGGGCGCACAGGGTCGCCGACGCGGTGATGTTCCCGAGCATCCGCACCAGCAGGTCCTGGACCAGCTGGAAGCCGCCGATCGGGCGGCCGAACTGCTCGCGCTCCAGGGCGTAGGCCAAGGCGTGCTCGTAGGCGCCCCGCGCGCAGCCGACCGCCATCCAGGCAACGCCGGCCCGCGTCATCCGCAGCACCTCGGCGGTGTCCCGGAAGGAGGTGGCGCGCTGGAGCCGGTTGCCCTCAGGAACCCGCACCCCGTCCAGGGTGATGCGGGCGTTCTGCACGACCCGCAGCGCGATCTTGTCCTCCAGGTTCTCGGTGGTGAACCCGGGTGTCCCAGCCTCGACCACGAAGCCTTTGACCTGGCCGTCGTCGGCGTCCCTGGCCCAGATCACCGTCAGGTCGGCGAAGCTGGCGTTGCCGATCCACTTCTTGCGCCCATCCAGTATCCAGGTGTCGCCGTCGCGGCGGGCGGTGGTCGTCAGGCCCCGCGAGGCCCCGGAGCCGACTTCGGGCTCGGTGAGCCCGAAGGCGCCGAGCTGCTCCATGCGGGCCATGGCGGGTAGCCAGCGCTGCTTTTGCTCCTCCGAGCCGCACAGGTAGATCGAGCCCATCGCGAGCCCGCCGTGGACGCCGTTGAAGGTGGCGATCGACGGGTCGGTGCGGGCCAGCTCCATCGCGACCATGCCGTCCAGCAGTGGGCTCTTGCCGGGGCAGCCATAGCCGCTGTAGGGGAGCCCGGCGATGCCGAGCTCGCGCAGGCCGGGCAGGAGCTCGTGCGGGAACTTCGCCCTGGTCCAGAATCGGTTGATGACCGGCTGCACCTCCTTTTCCATGAAGCCACGGACACGGTGCAGCAGGGCGCGGTCCTCGTCGTCGAGGAAGAGCTCCAGAGCGTAGAAGTCGGCATCGGTTGGCATGGGGGCCTCCTCGCGGGCACGGTCAGGCGGGAGCATCGATCGTTCGGCCGTCGCGGCGCAGGAACCGGTCCACCACCGGCGCCAGCTCGGCCGCCTCGGTGAGCAGGCCGAGGTGGCCGCCGTGGTAGACGTGCAGCTCGGCGTCGGGCAGCAGGCGCCGCATGATGCGGGCGTTGACCGGTGGGATGATCGGGTCGTCGTCGCCGGCGAGCAGCAGCGTCGGCTGCCGGATCCAAGGCAGCAAGGGCAGGCTGCTCCAGCCGGCGCCGGCGGCGAGCTGGTAGAGGTAGCCGCGCCAGGGGCCCACGCGAGTCCGGCCGTGCAGGAGCGCTCGCGCCCGGCTCGGGTCCGACCGCATGGTGCCGCCGTACAGGTCGGCGGCGATCCGCACGGCGTAGTCGGGATCCAGGTACCGGCGGGGGGTGGCCATCCGCGCGAGGACCTGTGGCCGGCCAGGCACCATGAGCATGCCGGTGCCGGTGGCGGCCAGGACCAGCCGCCGGCAGCGCTGGCGGTGGCACAGCGCGAACTGCTGGGCCAGGCCACCGCCCCAGGAGATGCCCAGCATGTCGACGGTCGTGTAGTCGAGCTGGTCGAGCAGGCGGGCAACAAGCCGCGCGAGCGCCGGCAGCCGGTAGGGGACCCTCGGCGGTGGTGAGCCCCCGACGCCGGGGACGTCGAAGCGGATCACCTCGATGGAGCGGTCGAGCGCGTCGACGAACGGCTGCAGCAGCTCCAGGCTGGCGCCGATGCCGTTGGCGAGCACCAGCGGGGTGCGGGTGCCATCGCCGGGACGCACGGCCACCCGCAGGTGCTGGCCCCCAACCGCCACGGTGCGCACGGACCTGGGCATGCCGGCGCCTCAGCGGTCCAGGACGTAGGTGCCGGGGGCGGTGTCGACCGGGCGGAAGCCGGCCGCGCCGAGCCGGCGGGGTGGGGCCTTCTCGCCGCCGCCGTGCTCCTCGAGCCAGCGGACATAGTCGGGCCACCATGAGCCGCGCTGGGTGGTCGCCTGGCCCAGCCAGTCGGCGGGGTCCGCCGGGGTGTCCGTTGCAACCTGGAAGGTGGCCTTCGGGTTTCCTGGCGGGTTGACGATCGAGGCGACGTGGCCGCTGGTGGACAGCACGAACCGCGTCCGGCCGCCGAGGAGCTGAGTGCTGCGGTAGCAGGACTGCCACGGGCAGAGGTGGTCGGCGATGCCGCCGACGACGTAGGAGTCCACGTCGATGCTGGCCAGGTCCACCGGCGAGCCGAGCATGCCGGCGGTGCCGGGGTGGGTGAGGGCATTGTCGACGGCGAGCCTGACGAGGTCGCGGTGGAGCCGCGCGGGCATCCTGGTCGTGTCGGCGTTCCAGTACAGGATGTCGAACGGGGGTGGCGTTTGGCCCTGCAGGTAGTTGTTGACCCAGTAGTTCCAGATCAGGTCCCCGGGTCGGAGCCAGGCGAACACCTCGGCCAAGGCGCGACCGTCAAGGAAACCGCGCGCCGCGGAGGCGGCGACGGCGGCCTGCGCGGTCGCCTCGTCCAGAGCCGCGCTGGCCATCCCAGCGCGGGCCTGGTCGAGCACTGTCACCGCCAGGCCCAACCCGGCGACCCGGGGCTGCTGTCCGGTGGCGGCCAGGTGCGCCAGCGTCATCGCCGCGAGGATGCCACCAGAGCACAGCCCCAGCAGCAGCGACTGGTCGGCGCGGCAGATCCGCCGGGTCGCCGCCAGCGCCTCGACGATCGCCTGCCCGTAGGCGTCGGCACCCCAGTCGCGGTGGCGGGCGTCGGGGTTGCGCCACGAGATGACGAAGACCTGCTGGCCGCTGCTGACCAGGTACTCGACGAGGCTGCGCCCTGGGGCGAGGTCGAGGACGTAGTACTTGTTGATCGTCGGCGGCACGATGAGCAGGGGCACGCGGCGCACCTTGGGTGTCTGGGGCTGGTACTGCAGCAGCTCGAACACCGGGGTGCGCAGCACGATGGCGCCGGGGGACACCGCGAGGTCGGCGCCCACCTCGAACGCGCCGGCGTCCACCATCGACGGCACCCGGGGCGGCGCGGCCAGGTCGGCGGCCAGGTGGCGGGCGCCGCGGACGACGCTACCACCGCCGGAATCAATCAGCGCCTTCCAGAAGACCGGGCTGGTGGCCGGATTGTTGCTGGGGGCCAGCGCCTGCACGAGGTTGTCGACCACGAACGTCAGCCGTGCGGCGTCGCGCCAGTCCAGGTCGGCGTCGGCCACCAGCTGCTCGGCGGTCTGGCCGGCCGCCAGGTAGGCCTGGACGAGCCGGCGCAGCAGCGGGTTGGACGTCCACGCCGGGTCGGTGAAGCGGCGGTCCCTGGGCGAGGGCGCCAGGGTGGACCTGCCCAGACCGACACGGGCGAGCTCACCGGCAAGCCAGGTCGCCTTGCGCGCCAGCTCGTGCGGCCGGCGGGCGAGCGTGGCGGCGAACCGGACGCCCGCCCTGCCCGGCACGAAGCGGCGCAGCGGCCCGAGCGCCGCGGCCGCCAGCAGCAGGTCCAGCACCGCGGCCGCGTCGGTTGCTTCGGCGGCCGATGCCGTGCCCGGCGGCTGGGTGACCGTGGGCTGGCCGGTCACGGCGACAGGCCCTCTGGGGGCTGCACCTCGCGGCGCAGGAGCTTCCCGGTGGCCGTCTTGGGCAGCGCCGCCTCGAGCCACACGTGCCTGGGGTACTTGTAGGCCGCGACCCGCTCCTTACAGAAGGCCCGCAGCTCCGCCGGAGTGACCTCGGCGCCGGGCTTGAGCACCACCGCGGCCCCGACCTCCTCCCCGTGCGTCGGGTGCGGGATTCCGACCACGGCGGCCTCGACGACCGCCGGGTGCTCGTAGAGCACCTCCTCGACCTCCCGCGGGTAGACGTTGTAGCCGCCGCGGATGATGAGGTCCTTCTTGCGGTCGACGATGAAGAAGTAGCCGTCCTCGTCCTGGCGGGCCAGGTCACCGGTGCGAAGCCAGCCGTCGGGGATCGCCTCACGGGTGGCCTCCTGGCGGCGCCAGTAGCCGCTCATGACGTTGTGTCCCCTGATCGCGATCTCGCCGACCTCCCCGCTCGGGACGTCGTTGCCGACAGGGTCGAGCAGCCGCATCTGGACGCCCTGGATGGGAGTACCGATCGAGCCGGGCTTGCGTCGCCGGTCGGGGTGGTTGAAGGAGGCGACCGGGGAGGTCTCCGACAGGCCGTAGCCTTCCAGGATGATGCAGCCGAAGGCGTCCTCGAAGCCGCGCAGCACCTCCACCGGCAGCGCGGCGCCCCCGGACACGCAGACGCGCAGGGAGCTGGTGTCGTGGTCGCCGCCGTCGGGATGGTTGAGCAGGGCCACGTACATCGTCGGGACACCCTCGAAGACGGTGACCCGGTCGCGCTGGATCACCTCCAGCGCCTTGCCCGGGTCGAACCGCGGCAGCAGCGTGAGGCAGGCGCCGCTTGAGACCGCGGCGTTCAACCCGCAGGTCTGGCCGAAAGAGTGGAACAGCGGCAGGCAGCCCATGACGACGTCGTCAGGCTCGAGGTGGAACAGGGTGGTCGCCGACACCGCCGCGTTGCGGCTCAGGTTGGCGTGGCTGAGCTCGGCGCCCTTGGGCTTGCCGGTCGTGCCCGAGGTGTACAGGATCACGGCCGTGTCATGGTCCTCCCGGCTGGTCACCGTCGTCACGGGAGCGTGGTCGCCCAGCAGGCGGTCGAGCGCCTCCGGGGCGACCGACACGAAGCCGACCTCCGCGACCTCGGCGCCCTTGGCAGCCTCGGTGGCGATGGCGTGCCAGGCAAAGATGAGCTTGGCGCCCGAGTCGCCGAGGTAGTACTCGACCTCGCGCGCCTTCAGCAGCGGGTTCATCGGCACCACCAGCGCCCCGGCCCGCAGCACGCCGTAGTACAGCACCGGGAACTCCGCAACGTTCGGCAGCATCAGGCCGATCCGGTCGCCCGGCTCCACGCCCTGTGCGGCGAGCAGGCCCGCGACCCGTGCGGATCGCTCGTCCAGCTCCTCATAGGTCAAGACGTAATCGTCGAGCCGGACCGCCGCCCGGTCGGGGTACATGTCCTTGGCCTCAGTCAGGCCCAGAGCCAGGTTTGCCATTGCCACCCTCCGAACATCGGTTGCTACCGGCAAGGGTCCGATCAGCCAGCGCCAAAGGCAATGGCCGGCGGGACAAGAAGCGCGCCGGACAAGTGTCACCGGCGACAACGGCCGTGGGCACCAGCGCTGGCCGCGCCCAGATGGCGCGGCACTCAGCGCTCCCTCGACCAGCTCGTCCCGTGCATCAGGCGCAGCGCCTCGAGGGCGGCGAGCAGCTCGGCCACGGCCCTGGGGTCGTCCAGGGACCGGCCGGTGTGCTCCTGCAGCCGTCGCAGCCGGTACCGCACCGTGTTCGGATGACAGTAGATCCGCCTTCCGGTCTCGACCGCGGAGCCGCCGGCCTCGAACCACGCCCGCAGGGTGTCCAGCAGCGTCGAGCGGTCGTGGGCGGGAAGGTCGAGGACCGGTCCGAGCACCGTGCGTGCCAGTTCCCCGGCCGCATCCGGGGCGGCGGCCGCGAGCACCCGTAGCGGTGTCTGCTCGAACTGGGCGACAGCCTGGGTACCTGGCGGCAGGCTGCGCTGGACCAGTCGCGCGTAGTGCAGGGCGCGGGGCGTGTCGCCCAGTGAGTGGTAGATGGGGCTGACGCCGGCCCGGGCGCGCACGCCGCGCCCCAGCAGCTCGAGGAGGAGGGCGGCCGTGTCATGGTGCCGCAGTGACACCACACCCGTCTGGGACTCGGGATGCAGCAGCCAGGCCGACCCGATCCCGCGGGTGGCCAGGAATGCTTCGGCGTCCGGCAGCCCTTCCTGCGCCAGCCCGGGCGCCTCGACGGCCACCACGACGAAGACTCCCTCCCATGGCAGCCGGAGCAGCTTCGCGGCCTCCCACAGGGTGTCCCGGTCGGGGATGCCGCCGGTGAACAACGCCTCCACCAGCGCGGAACGTTCCCGCGCTCCGGCGAGCAGCAGCTCCGCCGCGGCTTCCCGGTAGGCCACGGTGAGCTCCTGGGTGTACTCGCCGATGAGCCACCACACGCCACTGGCCGCGTCGACGAGCAGCTCGGACGGCGCCTGCGCGCTCCGACGGGCCTCATCGACGATCGCGCCCCAGAACTCGGTGAAGCCGATCCGGTACGCATGCAGGATGTCCGCCAGGGGTACGCCCTGCCGGGCGCGCTGGCGACCGGTTGCGCGAGGCGCGGACAGGTCGGGCGGCTGATCCGTGGTGAGCTGGTCGACCATCGACGCGAGGTTGCTGCGAACCGAGTCTCGAAGGTCCTCGAGGCCGACGACATCACCTTCGCGATAGAAGTCGAACTCCGCCAGGATGCGCTTGACGATCCGGTCGACGAGGTCGGGAAAGTGCGCCGTGACCGACCCGGCGATCTCAGCGATCTCCGGAGCCAGCACGGCGCGCGTGCGGCGCGTCGGGTCGGCGCCGGGCGTGCTCATCTTGGAGTCGGCTTCCGGGTGGCCACGGTCCCTCCTCACGCGGACACGCCGAACCAGCCTTGATGCACGAGGGCTCGCGGCGTCGGGCGACAACAGTCGGGCGACAACAAGGGTGACGGTACGTCCCCACGGCCGCCTGTCAACCCCGCTCGAGCACAGGGCGCACCGCTACCCTTCTATCCAACGTCTTTGGAGGCTCACCAGTCTCGAACCTGGTCGTGGGCTGGGCCTCGCGTTTGGAGCAACACGCCACGACGGGGTGCAAGCTCAGGTCATCCGGCCCGGCAATGAGCAGGCCACCCCGTAGGGCCAGCTCCGGCGCGGGACCCCCGAACCTGTCCTCATGGGCCGGGGGTCCCGCGCTGTCGGTTGTCTGGACGGTGGCGGCCGGACGTTACTGGAGGAGGTAGTCGAAATCGCCATCCTTTGCGCCTTGGAGAAGCGCTCGGATCTCGGCCTTGGTGTAGACCAGCGCCGGCCCGTAGGGGTCTCTGGAGTTGCGGACGGCGATGTCTCCGCCGGGCAGCAACGCCAGCTCGACGCAGCTTCCCTGCGAGTTGCTGTACCGGCTCTTCTGCCACCTGACCTGCCGCAACTGTGCGGCCGGCACGGCGGGTATCTGATTCCTGCTAGCTGTCTGTGGCATCGTCATCGTTCGGTGTTATCTCCTGGAGGATCCTGCTCAGGATCTCGACAGTCGTGCGCGGCGGTGCGCTCTCGACACTGAGGCGGTCCACGGCCGCCATATAGGCGTCCACGTCATCGCGCTTGTCCAGATAGAGCGCGCCGGTGAGCTGCTCGAGGTAGACCACGTCGGGGAGGTCGTGCTCAGGAAACCGCAGGATGGTGAATGCCCCGGCCTCGGCGGCATGGGCGCCAGCCTGGAACGGCAGCACCTGAAGGGTCACGTTCGGCAGCTCGGAGGCCTCGATCAGGCGCTCGAGCTGGGCACGCATCACCGCACGGCTACCCATCGGCCGCCGCAACGCCGCCTCATCCACCACCGCCCACAACTGTGGGCCATCTGACCGCTTGAGCAGCCGCTGCCGTGTCATCCGCAGGCTGACCCGTTGCTCGAGCTCGCCGACAGAAGCAGTCGAATTGCCCTGGGTGATGACCGCACGGGCGTAGTCCACGGTCTGCAGCAGGCCGGGGACGAACTGCACCTCATAGGTTCGGATCAGCATCGCCGCCTCCTCCAGCCCGAGGTACGTCTGGAACCAGCTCGGCAGGATGTCGCCGTAGCGCTGCCACCAGCCCGGGTTGTTGGCCTGGCGGGCCAGCGCCAGCAGCGCTGCCCGCTCGTCCTGGTGGGCGATGCCGTACAGGGTGAGCAGGTCGGCGATGTCGCGTTCCTTGAAGCTGACCCGCCCCAGCTCCATCCGGCTGATCTTCGATTCGGAAGCCCGGATCTGGTACCCGGCGTCCTCGCGGGTGATGCCCTTGGCCTCGCGAAGGCGACGCAGTTGGGTGCCCAGCATGATGCGCAGGACAGTCGGCCCACCGGTTGACCCGATGGTTGGGCCGCTCGCCTGCTGCTCGTTGGTCACCCTGCCTCGAGACCTCCCCAGGGTCCAGGTCAGCGCATAGTCTGTCACTCCCTTTCGTCGCTGTGATGTCGTCAATCCTGTACATGCCGCTACCCGCCGCTTCTGCACTTGCATCGGTCCTTGCATCTGCACGGTACAAGCCCCAGGATAAGGGCAATGCCATCTGCATGTGCATCCGCACTTGCACCGAGCATCGGCAAGGAATATGGCTTAGTCGATCTCGTCCGAATGCCTCACCCCGCTGGCCTCTCCAACGGGGCATCTCCCGCGAGCTCGTAGCGGTAGTAGGCGCGATGCTGTCCCGCCCCTCGCCCGAAGTAGTGCCAGTCGGGGAAGTTGAAGTCGGCCGTCACCGACTTCGGGAGGAGGAGCGAAGCCTCCAGGAACGCCTCGAGGTCGGGAACGCCGTAGACGTTGACCTCCCACCCTCCTTCCTCGAGGCGATCCATCAGCTCCCTGATCCCTGGTGTCCGCCAGTCCAGCGACCAGCGGTTCACCCCCCAGGACCGCAGCGTGGCCACGACCTCCTTGGCCAGGGCTGGAGCGGCGAGGAGCAGGGGACGAAGGAAGTCGACGGGGACCGAGACGGTCGCTTGCGGGTATGCCTTGGCCAGGCGCCGGATCCCGGGCTCGCGGAGGACCTCGATGGACCCGTTGAACCACAGCGAGCCCTCGTCGAAGCCCATGGCGGCGACGATGCCAAGCACACGCTCGATGACCTCGCTGCCCTCCTTCAGGTCGAGCTTGACCGAGCGTTGCTGCTTGCGGAGCGCCCGCAGGCAGACTTCCAGCCGGAATGGGTGCTCGGCGCGATGCCAGGGGGTCTCCTCGAAGGAGTCATGCCGCAGCACCAGCCGGTCCAGGGGATCCCGGCGGACGTCGCACTCCGCCCAGTGGACGCCGGAGGCCAGGAACTGCCGGAGATTGGCCTCGTCGTTCACGCCGTGCCAGACGAACTGCACCCGCCGACGCAGCTCCTCCTCGGAGACCAGCTCAGCCAGGCCATAGGTGGTGCCCTGGACCGTGCGCGGCGTCACCAGCCGCTGGGACTGAAAAATGGTGTCGGCGTGCAGGAACAGGATCTCGTGGGTCTGGTCGGCCGTGGCCATGACCTGGATGGCGGCCGGCTCGTTGTCCACGACCGCCATCACCCGCAGCCCCCGCTCCTGGAGCGATCGGATGCCGGCCACCTTGGAGTCGGCGACGCGCTGCCCCCAGCCGTAGGGGTTCATGCACAGCAGGTCCGAGCGGAACGTCACCCGGTAGGCCTTTCCCAGGGCGTTCAGCGCCTGCAGCGTGAGGTCGCGGATCTCCTCGGGTCGTCCGGTGTTGAGGGCCACGGAGGTCGCCGGCTGGAGCTGGAACCACCGGATCACGCCCAGGACTCCCTGGTAGGGGCGGTTGGCGGCGAGGATCGCCTTAGGGCTCCACAGGTGCTCGGCGTACCAGACCAGGACGTCGGCGCGGACGGGAGCGGGAAGGGCCAGGTCCGCCAGGAACTCGTCGATGCGGTCCTCGTGGACCCTGACGTCCTCCGCGCGGAGTCCCTGGAAGTACTCGGTGTCGTGCGCCCGGTCGTAGGCCAGCAGGGCGTGCACCACCAGGTATCGCAAGTCCAGGATGGTCCCGTCGATGTCGAACACGATGCAGAGCTCGTGATCGGGATAGGCCCGGCGCATGCGCTCGTAGTGGACCGCGAGCTCCCACATCCAGTCGGGGCGAGGTCGCTCCACCGGACCATCGGCCGCGGGCCGCTCCCCTGCGGTCACACCCATCCCCTTGCGGATCGAACCTGAGTGCCAGGCCGAGTCTACTTGCCCAGCGACGGGTAACGCTTTGGCGTGAACGTTGTGTGAACGGAGCAGGGCCAGCGCATGATAGTCCTCTAGCGAAACGAAGCTGAGCCCGCTGGGCTGCCACGAGGAGGTACTTGGCCGTGACCACGAGCGACCACTTCACGCAGGTTGCCTCCATCTATGAGTCGCTGCGCACGACCGACGAGGCGCCAGTACGGTGGCTCCGCCAGCTCCTGCCTGAGCGGCCGATCACCGGCGTCGACGTCGGCTGCGGGACTGGGCGTTACTCAAGGCTCCTGGGTGCCCTCCTGCCCGAGGGCTCGCTCCTGATCGCCGCTGACATCTCAGCCGCGATGCTCGCCGAGCTCCCGGCCGGCAATCACGGCCGTACCAGGGTCGCGCCACTTCTCTCGGCCGCCGAGGTATTGCCGATTCGGACCGGCAGCCTCGACCTGGTGACCTCGTTCAACTCGGTGCACCACTTCGACCTGAGCCGCTTTCTGGTTGAAGCCGCCCGGGTACTGCGGCCGGACGGCCAGCTCTTCATCTACACCCGCACCCCGGAGCAGAACGCGCGGACGATCTGGGGCCGCTACTTCCCCGGCTTCGTCGAGCATGAGCAGCGTCTGCACGGCGAGCGGGCGCTGCGGGCGGCCGTGCGCCAGACCGGAGGGCTTGCGCTTGCCGACACGCGCACCTTCCGCCACTTGCGCTCAAGTACACGTGAGCGGCTTCTGGCGCAGGCCGAGGGGTGCCACTACTCGACGTTCTCCCTCTACGCACCGGACGAGCTGCCCTCGGCCATCGCCACGTTCCTCGCCCGCCTGCCCGGCCCCGAGGTCTCCTGGGTCGACGAGCATCTTCTCGTGACCGTCCGCCGCCGCCGCCGCGGTGCTCGCCCATAGCGTCAGAACTAGATCGCAGGCGGCGAACCACCGTCGTCAGCGTGGAGTGGCTGGCCCCGTTCTACGGGCACCAAGGGTCGAGGCTCACTCGTCCCGGGATATCGGATCGCGCATCGCCACTGTCCCCGGACCTCCGCTGAAGCCGAAGGACCACCAGGTGCCAGCCGGCGGGGGTGGCAGGGTGCCCTGGAGCAACTGGATGATGGCCTCGCCAAGCTCCGCGATCGGCGCTGTGTCCACCGCATCGGCGGACCTCCAAAGGACCGTCTCGTCGTCCAGGACCCTCCATTCGGCGGCCTCGGCGGCGGTGACGGTCCGCCGCTGACGGAGGCGTCGGCTGGCCTCCGCAATGAGCGCAATGAACTCGTCGAGCGGCTCGTCCTCCAGGTCAAAGTCGAGGTCGAACAGAAAATCGCCCACAACGGCATGGATGCGAAGCTGCGGCAGTACGTCTGCCAGCCACGGTGGGCGTTGTTCGGGCTCGAGCGCTTCAGCGATGTCGATCAGCTCGGCCAGCAAGATCGACAGGCTGACATCGAAGGCCCAGAAACCGCGCCCACGGAACTCCACCGGGGTCGTCTTGCTCATCGTCTATCCTTCAGGGTCATCTCGCGGATCCTGCCTCACGCGGAAGACGGTGACCGCTAATCTCGGCTCGCCCCACAGATAACCATGGATCAGCGCATTTGACGAGAACGTCAACGCCACCCTCGCCCGGGTCCCAAACCGTCGGCGCGCGCCAATCCCGCTCGGTGGAGCGCGCCGACCCGCGCCCGCGTGGACGAGGTTCTGCCCAGGGCCGACGCGGTGTGCTGGGTGCTCGACCCGCAGAAGTACAACGACCGGGTGCTGCACGAGGACTACCTGCGGCCGCTCGCCCACCACGCCGCGCGCCTCGGTGATGCGACGAGTGGACCTGCCGGGCTGCCCACCCCGTGGGGAGTTCCATGCCGCTGATACTGATCGGCGGCGGTGTGGTGGCCGGACTGGTGCTCGTTCGTGTGCTGGAGGGCAGTACGGTCATGGTCGGGCAGCGCTGGGCGCGGCGCCTGGCCGCAGCGTGGCGGCCGAGATGGAGCGGGAGCTGGGCCGGCCGCTGAGGTGGCGGGGGGCCGAACGCCGGGGGTGTGCGACTCCCCCCGGCGACTCAACCACGTCCACGGTCAGAAGCCGACCTCGATAATTTTCGACTGCGAATACGCCGGCAGCGTATTGATGTAGCCGGTTACAACGTCGACTTGCTCCTGTGTGAAGCCGGTGTAGTCCATGACAGTGAAATCGGCCTTGTTGACATGCCTGTCGATTGCCGCAAGGAACACGCGCGGGTTGCTCGGGTTCAGCCGCGCCGCGGCAGGTGGGCCGCCTATGGCGTCATAGGTGCGCCCCATCTCATCCACCCAGTCTATCTCCTTGATTGGGCTCTGCCTGAAAGTCCGCGCACGGAACCCTGGTAGCTGCTTGAGGCGCGCCGCAGTATATTGCTCTGCGATCCGCGGGGCCTGCAGGCCCTTGACCAGCTCTATTGCCTTGCCGGCCTCGACGGTTTTGACTACCTCAAGCTCTCTGAAGAGCTTGCCGAGCCTGGCTAGCTCTCCTGCCTTACCGGCTGGGAAGACATTAGCGGCCGTCCAGATGCAACCGCTCACGGAGCGGTGAGTGCAGTCGTTCGCGTCTTTGAAGATCGCACGAATGACCAGCTCCAACAGGCTGGGACGGCCGCCGTAATCGGACTCATTGGGCCTTGGCGGCCGACCGGGCCGCGCCTGCGTGGGAGTCGGCAGGGAGGGATTTTCGGGGGGCGGCGTCGTAGCATGCGGCTGGCCATCTGGCGACGGCGTCGGAGCAGGCGGCGGCTGGGTGGGGGTCGGGGTCGGTGGTGGGGTGGGGGTGGTGCTGCTGCCGCCGCCGCCGTCGGGGATGGGGACGAGGCCGTGCCCGTCGGTTTCGACGTAGCTGATGGGGTTGCCGCCGGCGAGGGCGTAGCGGTTCTGGGTCAGGGGGTCTGTGGTCAGGCCCAGGTCGGCCAAGGCGTCGTAGTAGATGTCGGCCTGCAGGAAGCTGCCGGTGTCGGGGCCGTAGCGGCGGGCGCCCATGTCGTAGCCGGCGGTGGAGCCGGCGCTGGTGGCCAGGCCCGAGTCCAGCCGCCTGCCGCTGTAGCGGTAGGGGTTGATCGGTGCCTGGTTGTCGGTGTCGCCGGTGGTCAACGCCTCCGGATCGCTGGTCGGGGTGGCGTCGTGGCCGCCGTAGGCGTCGTAGCCGTAGGAGGCCTTGACTTGGCCCGCGTCGGTGATCAGCTGCGACACCGAGCCGTGCACGTCGTGGCCGTAGGTGTACAGGTCGGGGGCGGCGCCGGTGGTGTTGTTCTTGTCCTCCAGGCTGATGCGGTGCCCGTAGGCGTCGTAGGAGTAGGTCTTGGTCTTGTTGACCGCGCCGGTCTGGTCTTCCTTGGTGACCAGGTTGGTCAGGCCCTGGTAGGTGAACAAGGTGGTGCGGTTCTTGCTGGTGTCGAGGTGGGATTCGACCTCTTTGGTGGTGCGGTCCAGCGCGTCGTAGGTGTAGTCGGCCCTGTCGCTGAGGGTCGCCCCGCCGCTGTACTGGCGCACCGAGGCGAGCCGGTTGAGGTAGTCGTAGGAATAGTCGGCGACCAGGTTGGAGGGCGTGCCGCCATCGGAGGGGGAGCAGTCGGCCTGGGAGCCGTTGGGGGCCAGCGTCACGCAGTCCAGGTTGCCCAGTCCGTCGTACCAGTAGTTGGCGGTGGCCCCGCCGGCGCGGGCCTGGGTGAGCTGGCCGGCGCGGTACCACCGGTCGGTGGTTTGGCCGTTCTTGGTCTGGGTGGTGACGCTGCCGGCCCGGATGGTGGTGTCACCGAGCAGCTTGGCTTCCTCGTCGAGGGCGAAGGTGGTTTCCTTGCCGGCGCGCTGCTGGTGGCGGACCAGCCGGTCGCGGGCGTCGTAGAGGTACTTGGCCAGGCAGGGACTGGCCACCGACAGGCAGGTGGTGGCGCTGTTGGGACCGGTCTCGGTGCGTTTGAGCACGTACTGGTCGCTGGTGCGGTTGCCGTTGAGGTAGATCCCGTTGTCGTCGAGGTAGCCGACGTCGTGCTGCTCAGTGACCTCGTCGGTGCCGCTCCTGACCGCCAGGGTCTTGAGCGTCTTGAGCTTGCCGTTGTCGAACTGCTCCCAGGTGGTGGTCTGCTTCTTCGGCCAGCTCTTGGGGTCGGCGGTGCAGCCGGTGCCGGCGCGGTGGATGTCGCGTCGGCGCTCCCAGCCGCTGTCCCAGAACGCGGTGACGATGCGCCGGTCGCCCGCGCAGGTGGCGTCGGTGCCCAGGTCGTGCTGCTCGGTCAGCCAGTCGGCGGCGTCGTAGAACAGCTCGTGCCGGCGTGGGGCGGTGAGCTGGGTGCCGGCGTCGGACTCCGTGCCGTTCTCGCGCCGCACCGTGGTGTTGCCGTTGGCGTCGTAGGTGTAGTCGGTGAACGTCCAGTTCGCCGTGCCCTGCTTTCGGTGGCGGACCTTTTTCACCTCGTCGAAGCCGGTGTAGTCGGCGTGGATGGCGACCGTCCCCTCGTCGGGGCCGACCACGCCGGCTGCGTCCACCGCGTCAAGGAGGTTGTCGTTGACGTCGAAGTCGTAGGTGGTGGGCTGGCCGCCCTGGTCGCGGCGCTCGGCCAGTTGCCCGTCGGCGTCGTAGGCCCAGCGCATCCGCAGGGTCTCGTCCAGCTCACCGGGGGCGTCCTTCTGCTCCGGGGTCCGGCCTGCCAGCCCTGCGCGGTGTAGTCAAAGTGCACCGTGGGGTTGGCCGGGTCGTCGGAGGTGCGGACCCAGCCCGGGTCGAAATGCTCCAGCTTGGTCTTGGCGGTGTCCTGCACGGCACTGGCGGTGGCGGTGGTGACCGGCAGGCTGGTCCAGGCCAGGTTGCCGTTGGCGTCGTAGGCGTTGTGCACGTACTGGCGCTCGCTGCCGTCCGCGGGGCCGAACGGCAGCGTCGTGGTGACCAGCCGGTCCAGCTGGTCGTAGGCGTACTCGGTGGCGTAGTTGGTGTAGGTGCCCGACCCGCCGGCGGCGTCATAGGCCCGCGGGGAGATCAGCCTGGACCGGTTGCCGTTGGGGTCGTAGGCGATCCGGGTTATGACATCGCGGGCGGCGGTGAACCGCTGCTTGACCTCGATCGGCTTGTCCCGCATGTCGAAGCCATAGGTGGTCTTCTGCACCCGGTGCGGGTCGGTTGTGATGTCGATGTCACGCTCGACGACCTCGACGTTGCCGTTGAGGTCGTAGCTGGTGCGGCGCTCGTGCCCGAGTGGGTCCCGCTGGGCCGTCTGCCGGTGCGCGTCGTCGTAGTCCAGGCGGGTGGTGAACGCAGTGGAGGCCGCAGCCGGGCAGGACACACTGGCCAGCGCGGCTCTCGGCGCGGTGACCGAGCGCAGGTCGCCGGCCAGGTCGTAGCACAGGTGCGTGATCCGCTTGTCCGCAGTCGTGGCGCCGTACTGGGTCTGGCGGACCACCCGGTCCAGCGGGTCGTACTCCAGCAGCGTGGTGTAGTCGTCGGTCACCGTGCTGGCCGGGGGCATGCCCTTGGGCCTGGTGATCTTCATGATCCGCCCGGCCTGGTCGTACACGTAGCCGGTGCGCTCCCCCGCGCTGTCGACGCTGCGGTCGGAGTCGGAGACCACCAGCGGCCGGTCCATGTCGTCGTAGCTGGCGGTGGCGTACGGCCCGTTCTCCGGGTCATCGGCGCCGGCGTAATGCGGGTCCAGCCGCCGCATCACGTTGTCGTTGGGGTCGTAGTCCACCCCGGACCAGATCAGCCGGCCCCGCTCGTTCCCGGTGGACTTGGGCGCGCTCTGCCGGCCCAGCCGCCCGAACGCGTCGTAGTCGAAGTAGCTGCGGTAGGCCCGCACGTCGGCGCCGGAGCCGTTTGGGCCGTTCTGGTGGTTGGGGTCCTGCACCCACCGCTGCCGCCCGTCGAGGTCGTATCCCAACTGGGCGAGGTTGCCCAGCGGATCCCCGATCTGGGTCGGCTGCCCGCTGGGGTCATAGCTGAAGGTCCACCGGTAGTCGTCCGGCACGGCCTGGGTGGCCACCCCCTTGGGGGTCGTGAGGGCGTCCAGGGTGCCGGCGTCCGGGTCGCCGGGCGGGTTGAAGTCGTAGTCGGTGACCGCGCCGGTCGGGTCGGTGACCCGGTCCGGGTTGCCGGCCGCGTCGTAGGTGAAGAGCCACCGGTAGTCGTCGGGCACGGCGGTGGTGGCGACCCCCTTGGGGCTGGTGACGGTGGCCAGCAGGCTCAGATGCCTGCCGGTGTCTCCCGGGTCCACCCCGGAGTCGGTGTAGGTCAGCGCGGTGGTCTGGTTGAGCTGGTTGGTCTGGGAGGTGAGATAGCCGTTGGCGTTGTAGTCGTACGAGGTGAACTTCTGGGTCGGCTCGGTGACCTTGGTGACCTTGAAGTCAGGCGACCACTGGGCGGTGGTGGTCTCGGAGTTGGGATTGGTGATCTGGGTGATCTGGGTGACCTTGCCGTCGGTGTCGTAGCCGTACCTGGTGGCACGGGACAGCGGCGCGGTGACGGTGGTCACCCGGTTGACCAGGTCGTAGCCGAAGGTGGTCTGCTGGGCGGCGCGGTTGGTGCGCGACTGCAGCTTCCAGCGAAGCTGCGCGCCCTCGCTGGGCCCGAAATAGTCGAAGGTCGTCTCGTGCCCGCGGGGGTCGCGGACGCTGTAGATCCGGGTGGACTGGTTGGCGGTCTTGGGGTCCGGGTTGGCCCGGGCGTCCGGCGTGAGGGCCGGGCCGTCCCCCGCGGAGGTGGTGTAGGTGAACACCAACGACCGGTCGGCCAGGAACTCGCCGCTGGCGGTGGTCCCGCCCCGCTGGGTCAGCCGCAGCAGGTTGCCGTCGTCGTAGTAGTCGAAGTCCAGCGCCGAGCCGTCGTGGTCGCTGATCCGCTGGATCTTGCCGCGCACGTGCGCCTTCTTGGCCTCGTCCTTGGACCAGTAGTCGATGTCGAACGACCGGCCGCCGGCGTCGGTGACCGCGACGATCCGCTGCTTTGGCCCGCCCGGGTCGTCGCCGGCCGGGGGCGCCTGCAGGGTGAAGGTGAGGGTGTTGCCGTTGCGGTCGGTCACCGCGGTCGGGTAACCCTGCTCGTCGTAGAAGAACGTGACCTTGTCCGGCCGGGTCAGCGCCCACCGGCGGGAGGCCGGGTTGGCCGGGACCGAGCGCAGGTACAGGTTCACGCCCGCCGGCTCGGTGAAGCGGGTCACCCCGTCGGCGCCGGTCACCCCGGAGGTGAACCGGTGGGTGGTGCCGTCACCGTCGGTGACCACCACGTACTTGTTGGACTTCCCTGACTTGTCGTCGGCCTTGTTGGGATGGATGTCGATGGGGTTGCCCAGCCGCGACAGGCCCGACACCGACAGCGAGAAGTTGTTGCCCGCCGGCGAGTCGGAGTGGTCCTCCAGCGAGTTGTAGGTCAGGTCCACCATCGTGGCCAGGCCCCGGCCCGGCGCCAGCAACGGCGACCAGCGCAGCAGCATGTTGCCGTTGGCCACGTTGGTCAGCGTGCTCATGCCCGCGCCGACGTCCTCGCCGTCGTACTGGTAGTAGCGCTCCAGGCCCAGCGCCCCGTCCAGCTTCTTGACCACGATCACGGGGTTGTCCACCGGCGGGTTGCCGTTGCCGGAAAACCACTTCCGCGCCCCGGTCTCGGCGGCGTTGTACACGTCAAACCGCAGCCGCAGCTGGGCCATGTCGGTGCCCAACGGCACCGCCGGCGGCTGCACCGTCACCGGGATCAGCTTGTAGCCGCCGGGCTGGATGGTCGGGAAGTGCTCGTTGCCCGGGCCCTGGAACAGCACCACCCCCTGGGGGGTGTACCACTCGTACCACAGCTCGATGTCGGGGCCGTTCCAGGCCACGTTGCTGTTGTTGGTGACCGTCACGTCGACCTGGAACGCATTGGCCGACACGTTGCTGCTGGTCGTGCTCTCCGTCGTGGCTGCCCCGCCAGTCGTGCTGGACGCGGCATAGGTTTGGGTGCTGTCGGTCGGTGCGGAGCCCAGGTCCCCGGTGCCGGGCGACCCGGCCGTGGCGTCCACCGGGGCGGCCAGCTCGTTGCCCACCACCACCGGCGGGATCGCCGAGGCGTCGTCGGTGTCCCCTTGCGCGTTCAGGTCAAAGCTGGCCTTGTACATGCCCGCCCGGTTGGCCACCGTCACCGGCACCGGCGCCGAGGTGGTCGCCTGCCCGCTCGCGCCGATCGCGCGGGCGGTCAGCTCGTGCGTCCCGTCGTAGGCGGTGGCCAGCGGATCCAGGGTGTCCCACGACACCGAGTAGGGTGCGGTCGTGTCGGTGGCGAACCGGCTGCCGTCCACCGAGAACTCCACCGAGGACACCCCGGCGCTGGCGTCGGCCGTGACCGCCACCGTGCCGCTCACCGTGGCCCCGGCCGCCGGCCCGGTGACGTTGACCGACGGGGCAGCGGTGTTGTCCACCATGACCTGCATTCCGGCCGAGTCGCTGGCGTTGCCCACCTCGTCGGTCGCCCGCGCGACGATCGTGTGCTGCCCGTTGCCCACCGACCTGGAATTCCAGGTCATCCTGTACGGCGCGGTGGCGCTGGTGTCGCTGTCGGCCAGCTCCCACTCGGCGAGCTGGGTGATGGCGGCGCCGTTGTTGGCGGTGATGTTCAGCCGGTAATACAGATACCCGGTGGTGTTGCTGAAGCGGTACTCCTTGCGCTGCGACCGCGCGGTGAACACCTCACCGCTGCGGCTGTCCAGCGTGGCCCAGCTCTGCCCGTCCTGCGAGCCTTGCAGCGTCCAGTTGCGCGGGTCCCGCTCGGGCACGTCGTTGGCCGAGGTCAGCGCATAGTGCACCACCGCCGCCGGCGCCGACAGCCGGTACTGCGCCCACGCGGTGCTGGTGAACACCAGCCACTTGGTGCTGGCGTCGCCATCGTTGAGGTTCTCCTTGACCTCCCCCGCGGCCGCGTTCTCGCCGCTGGCGGCGATCTCGGCGACCTTGCCGGCAACACTGCCGGAGATGCCCCTGGTGCCCACCGCCACCCCGTCGACCAGGAACTGCAGGTTGGCCACCCGCCCGTCATCGGCGGCCGTGGCGGCCAGCCGCGCCGCGCCGCCCCGCACCGTTGCGCCCGGGCCCGGCGCGGCCAGCGCCACCCGCGGGCCCGTGCTCTGGCTGTTGTCGTTGAACGTGATCGTCAAGCTGGGCCGCAGCGCCGGGTTGTCGGCGTCGTCGGAGAACCAGTCGAAGTACTGCTCGCTGGCCGGGATCGCCTCGTCAGTCAGCCGCAGCAGCACCCCGTGGTTGGGGGTGCCGCTGGCCCACTTGCGCACCAATCCCAGCAGGTTGATCGTGTCGGGAGTGTTGCTGACCGCCGCCGGTCCGTGCGCGGTCAACGTGAGGCTGGCGTCGGCGGTGGCGTCCACATCGCCACCCACAGCGCTCCACCCGACCCCGCCCTGGGTCTCCTTCCAGCTCGCGCCGCTGCCGTCACAGGCCCCCGGATAGTCGGCCCGACCCTCCCGCCAGGCACGAGTCACTCGACGCGCCTGGATCGGCAACGCCGGCACGCTGGTCCTGCTCCACAAGGTCAGTGTCGCCCCGGTCACGCTCAGGCCGCTGGGCAGATCCGTGGGCAGGTCCCGCAGGTCAAACCAGAGCAGCGGGCGGTGCACCACCCCGTTGGTCGCGGTGCCCATGCGCAGGTGCGCGGCCGAGCCGTAGTTGTAGGAGTCGTAGCAGCCGGCCGGGCTGCTCCGGTCGGCCGCCACATAGGTCGCCTTGCCCTCCCGGCCCCCCGGCTGCAGGGTCAGCTTGGCCTGCCGGGCCGCCGGGGTCGTCGCCGCAATCTCGTTGGATGCCTGACCGTCGACCACCAGCTTGTAGTAGTAAGGCGTGCCCGGGGCCGCGGTGCTGTCCTGCCAGCTGCTGGCCGTAGCGTCGCCCAGGGTGGCCAGCAGCGTGTCAGCAGAGGGGGAGAACCCCGACGTGGTCGACCGGTGCACCTCATACCGAGCAAACGTCGCCCCGCCACCACGCCGCCACTGCAGCCGCGCGCCGTTGGAGCGCACCAGCGTCGGCGGCAGCAGCGTCAGCGGCTTCACCGGCACACTCCTGGTGCCGGCCACCGCGTGGTAGGACAGCGTCACCTTCTGACCGAGCACCGCGGCGCCGGTCTGGTTGAGCACCCGCACCCGGAAGCCACCCGCCGTCGGGTAGTCGACCAGCAGGCTCGCCGCGATGTAGGTGCCGGTGGCCGGAGCCACCCCACTGGCCACGATGCCGGTCGGGGTGGCAGGCAGCGCCCGGTCAAACGTCACCGGGGCATAGCCGTCGGTGGAACTGGTGGTCACCTGGACGGTCGCGTTGGCCGCGGTCCAGCCGGTGCCCGCGTCGATGTAGCCTGCCCACGCGACGTAGTAGGACAAGGTGATCGAGGTGCTGGCGATCGCCGCGCCGGACTGGTTGATCGCCCGCACCGTGAACTCGGTCGCCGTCTGCGCCGACACCACCAGGCTCACCGGATAGCTCACCGCTCCACCGTTCGGGCTCACCCCGGAAACCACCACCGACTGCGGCACGACGCCGGACTTGGGGCTGGCGTAGCTGACGGTGGCGTAGCCAGTGCTGCTGGTTGTCTTCGTGACCGTGCCGACCTCTTCGTTCTGGGTCACTGCCGAAGCGGCGTGGTACCAGACATCGATGGCGGTGACGATCGGCGCACCTGCCGGGTCCAGCGCCCGCAGCGTGAACCCGGTGGTGGTGCGGTCGTACGCCAGCAGGTTCGCCGGGATCGACGGGGTGCCGCCGCTTGGGCCGCGGCCGGTGACCACCACGTTGGCCGGCGGCGACGCGAACGCACATGGATCAGCTACCGGGCAGTACGAGACTGTCGCCACGCCCGAGGAGTTCGGTGTCACCCGCGCCCACGAGTCCACCCGCGTCACCGTCACCGGAGCCACCGCGCCCGCCGGGGTGGCCGTGACCACCAGCCCGGTGACGACCAGCGCGACACAGACCACCATTGCGACGACACGGTTCCTCATGACCATGGCCTCCTACACCCGATGTCCTCAGCTCATTGGGGGAATGCGGTGCGCCCGGTGCGGCCGCACCACCGGGATTCGTCACGAGCTTGGTTGACCTGCTTGCGGAAGAACAGGCAGAACACCGGCAGTTGACCGGCAGTTTCGATGCCGCCATCTACCGAGATGCCGGAACGCGCCGGGCTGAGAAGAAACTCTGGGCTTTGCCGCTTGCGGACGGTATGCTCCGCACCGATGTCCATGAGGGGAGGAAGCCAACGATGGCTCGTCGCTTAGGCATTCTTGTGGCGTTGTTATCACTGACGGCAGCTCTCGCCGTCCCCGAGCTCGCCAGCGCGGTCTCCGCTGAGAGCAAGGTGACGGTGGGCAGCCCCACCACTCCGTATCTGCCCAACGGCTCCAACGAGCCCGCGCTCGCCATGGACGCGAACAACCCGGCGGTGCTCGCCGCCGGTAGCAACGATCTGGTCGACAACGCACCGTGCAAGGGCAGCAGTTGTGACCTCACCCCCGACATCGGCATCTCCGGGATCTACTTCTCGTTCGACAGCGGCGGGACCTGGACCCAGCCCACCTACACCGGCCTGACCGCACAGAACGGCACGACCCACGTCGGCGCCATCCACACGCTGCCCAACTACTTCGAGAACGGGATGTCCTCCCACGGCGACCCGGCGCTCACGTTCGGCCCGAAGCCTGGTCCCGGTGGGTTCTCCTGGGCCAACGGCTCGCGGCTGTACTACGCCAACATCACCTTCCCGCTCACCGGCCAGACGCCGTTCACTGGCCCCTCGGCGGCCACCGTGTCGCGCACTGACAACGTGCAGGCGGCAGCGGCCAATGACCAGACCGCCTGGATGGCCCCGGTGGTCGTGAGCCAACAGAACACCGCGCTGTTCACCGACAAGGAGGACATCTGGGCTGACAACGCCGCCTCCAGTCGCTTCTTCGGCAACGTCTACCTGTGCAACACCGCCTTCCGCAGCGTGAGCGGCCCGCCCGAGCCGATCGTGCTCTCGGCCTCCAGCGACGGCGGCAACACCTGGCGCCAGCGCCAGCTCACCTCGGCGACCAGCAACGCCCAGTCGGGCGGGCGGCAGGGCTGCGCAGTGCGCACCGACAGCACCGGCGTGGTCTACGTGGTCTGGGAGGGCACCGCCGCCGGCCAGAGCGCCTTCTACCTGGCCCGCTCCTTCGACGGGGCTTTGAGCTTCGAGAGGCCCCGGGCGGTCGCGACCGTGCACGACGTCGGAGTCCCCGACCCGGTGTCGGGGCGGATCGTGTTCGACGGGCTGGCGGGGACCCGCACCGACAGCTTCCCGAGCCTTGGGATCGCCAACGGCGCCCCAACCGGCGCCGACGCCACCGACACCATCGTGCTCACCTGGCCCGACGGTGCGATCAACCACGAGCGGGCGCTGGTTCAGACCTCGGCCGACCACGGCGTGACCTGGTCGACCCCGGTCGACGCCGCCGAGGCCGGCGACCGGCCGGACAACCCGGCGGCGGCGATCTCGCCCGACGGCAGCGACCTGTACCTGGTCTACAATGCCTACCTTGACCCGTTCCGGACGAACACGGCCGACCCGCGCCGGATGCAAGGGGTCGCCCGCCATGCGGACGTCGGAGCCGGTGGTGCGGTCGGCGGCTTCACGACGCTGCATCGGGGAGCGGTCGGCGACGCCAGGGGCACGACCAGGACGCTCAACCGTGAGCTGATCTACGACTACCAGTACGCCGCGGCCACGCGCGACTACGGGGCCGTGGTGTGGATGGACGCACGCGACGCGACGGTCTGCGACGCGGTGAACGCCTACCGGCAGTCCCTGATCGACGGGTCCCCGATAACCGCACCGTCCCCGCTGACCGACTGCCCGCCCGACTTCGGCAACCTCGACATCTTCAGCGGCTCCTTCCTCGACCCCACGCCCTGACGGAACAGGGCTGAGCTGGCCGCGGCCGTCCAGGCACCACGTCCTGGACGGCCGCGTCAGCTTGCCTGCCGGCGCGGGACGACCAAGCGCGATGAGTTCCGCCGGGCCGACCGGTCTGTCGTAAAGAGATGACAGCGAACGAGGATCTGCGGTTGGCCGCTCAGGAGGGACCGCCTCCCGAGCCGAGCACGACCGTCGTGGTCGTTAGCGGTCGGATCACTCGCACGGACATCCCGGCGCTGTGCGAGCGCGTCCGCGTGGTGCTGGAGGGCAGTGACGCCGGTCAGGTCGTCTGCGATGTTGGCGCCCTCGTCGACCCGGACGTCGTCACGGTCGACGCCCTGGCCCGGCTCCAGCTCACCGCTCGGCGGCTCGGGCGCCGGATCCGCCTGCGCCACGCGTGTGGCGAGCTGCGGGGCCTGCTCGCCCTGCTGGGGCTGGGCGACGTCCTGCCGCTCGGCGCGATGTCAGGCCTCCAGCCGAGCGGGCAGCCCGAACAGCGGGAACAGGCTGGTGGTGTCGAGGAAGAAGCTGATCCCGCTGATCCGACCGGCTGACACCTCGAGGACCTGGAGCGCCCACGGCTGGTACCCGCCCGCGGCGCTGGGCCTGTACTGCCCGAACGCCGACGACCCGTTCGCCACGGTCGGGACCAGGCGCGAGCCGCGGCAGTCGATGCCGGGTCCCAGGCACCAGCGGCGGATGTCGCGATGGGTCCGCAGCCACAGCTGGTAGGGCGGCATCGACCAGGTGGCGTCCTGGTGCAGCAGCGCGGTGAGCGACTCGAGGTCGTAGCGCTGGAAGGCGTCGACGTAGCGGGCCAGGAGCCCACGCTGCTGGTCGTCCATCGGCTGCGACGCGTCGGTGGCGGTGACGTGGGCGGCCTGGAGGGTCGAGCGGGCTCGTTGCAGCGCGCTGTTGACCGACGCGACAGTCGTTTCAAGCAGCTCCGCGACCTCGGTCGCCTTCCAGCGCAGGACCTCCCGTAGGATCAGCACCGCGCGCTGCCGGGGCGGGAGGTGCTGCAGCGCCGCGACGAAGGCGAGCCGGATTGTCTCGCGCGATTCGGCCACCTCGGCTGGGTCGCCACTCTCCGGCAGGACGCGACCATCGGGGATCGGCAGGATCCACGCGGCCTCCGGGAGCGCGTCGCCGAGGGGTGCATCGGCCGTTCTCGCCGGTGCGAGATCCATCGGGCGGGCCCGCCGTTCATTCCCGGTCAGCATGTCGAGGCACACGTTGGTGGCGATGCGATACAGCCATGAGCGCAGCGTCGCCCGGCCTTCGAAACGATCGAGGCCCCGCCAGGCCCGCAGCAGGGTCTCCTGCACGGCATCCTCGGCCTCGAACGCCGACCCCAGCATCCGGTAGGCATGGCCGGTGAGCTCCCTTCGGTGCTGCTCGAGCCGGCCCTCCAGTTCCCCCGACCCGTGCGTTGGCGTCTCTCGGGCGACGTCGTCCGTTGCCGCCAACCTGGTGGTCATCCTGGGCGCTCCTTTCCCCCGTTGTCCCAGTGCGAAGGGTCCTGCACGAGCAACCATCATAGGTGCCGCCCCCGACAGACGGGCGCCAGGAGCCGTACCGGCCTACGAGGTCGTCGAGCGGCTGCGGCAGGCCATACCACTGGGCCCAGAGCGTCTCCGCCAGCCTGGCGGTCTGGGATGGGCAGGAGGCGTCCGACGTGCTGGTCGCCCGTGCCGACGCCGCCGTTTATGCCGCCAAGGACGCCGGCCGCGACCAGGTCGTCCTCGCCCAGGGTCGAACGTACCTGTCTCCTTCGCTTGCGGACGCTACTTCTCGGGTGTTCCCGGTGCTGCGGTGCTGGGAAGACCGCTCGGGAGCTGCAACAGGTGCAGCCCCCAGCTATCAAGGGGCTCATCGTCGACGGTCAGCCACAGCCGGTAGCGCCCGGGGCGCTGGAACATGACGTTGGGAACCGTGCCGCCGATGTTCACCACGCTCGGGTCGCCATGGCCGAGCAGGATGTCAGCACCCACCCGGAAGCCGCCCTCGATCCGGAACGGGAGCGGCTGGCGATCTTCGTCCAGCATGGTGATCGCGAAGTGGTGATCCTGGTGATAGGCGTGCCAAGGGACATGCAATGAGGCCCCGATCCCAAGCGTGGGCAGCAGCGCGGGATAGACCTGGAACCGGAGCAGGTTGAAGAAGCCGCCGAGCACATGGAGCTTCCCACTTGCCTCGTCCTTGACGACGTGATCGGCGGCGAAGAACGCAAGAACGCCGATGCTGGTGAGGGACAAGTCTGGCGTTTTAGCCTGTTTAGGCTCTTCGGTCTGTTCGGTCACTTGGAACGAACCCCCCAGCTCGATGTAGTACACTGGTCGCTATTCTTGTCTGACGAGCATAGAGGCGGCGGCGGATCTAGGCAAGTTCGAGTGGATCGACTGGGACCCCGAGGACGATGACAAGGGCAACGCGGCTCACTGCCGGCGCCTTGGCCTCCCTGAGCAGGTAATCTATGAGGTTCTGTCGGAGGAGCCAGTCGAGATCAAGTTGCCCGTGGAGACCGCCGAGGGAGCCTTCGCCGGTCCCAACCGAGCCCGAAACCAACTCTGGACACTATTGTTCGATACGTCATACAAACGAGGGGACTGGGTTACGGCCAGTGACCGGCTGGAAGGCCAAACCGGCAGAGATTCGAGAGTGGGAACAGGCCACCTCGAAGATATGGAAGGGGTGCAGATGAACGACGAGGCGCGCCGAAGCGAACAAGAGCGTCGCGAACGAGCGCAGCAGCATGGGGGCAAGGTGGTTGAAGGCTCGGGCCGCGTCGTGGCGCCTCGTCGCCTGGGTCAGATGGTCTCGGTACGACTTGAGCCGGGGCTCGCTGAGGCGCTTCGCGAACTTGCCGATCGAAGAGGAATTTCCGTAAGTGAAGCGCTCCGCGAGGCGGCTATTCGGCTGCTTGAAGCCGATCAGGCCGCCTCGAAGACCACCTTCTCCTGGCGTATCGTCTCGGTTCCCACGGTTCCGACTTCTACGACTACCAGCAAGAACGTTTCGGCGGCGAGCTGAGCTCCTGGCTACCCTTGGCTGCCCGGACCTGCCCAGCGTGCCGAGCGTGCATGCCTGCTACCGCTTCACGGCGAAGCTGCGGGCGTTCAAGCCGCTGCTGGACGCCTGCCTGGACCGCGTGACCATCGCCCTGCACGAGCAGATCCCCCAGCTGGCACGCGGCTGCACACCCTGATCCCTCGGGGGACGGCCCGCCCAGCTGACCTGCGCGCTCGCCACGGCGCAAGCGGTGCCGCTGGCCGCGTAGGCGGCACCTACCCCGAGAACCATCACCCCTGGAGTTGCAGCCAGCCCGGGAGTGGGCTACCCCACTTCTGACCTGCATAATTGCCTAGTTCAGCGGCGAGGCCATGAGGAGTGGAGCCATGCGACAGCCCGTTGACCCGCAGATTCAGAATCTCGCTGGCCGTATCGCCGGACTCTTCTAAAGAGCCGGACGGGTATCCGGATCGGGTAGGTTTGCCGCTTGCAACGGCCACCGTGGGCGACCTCCGAGGCCTTGCCGCGCGCATGGTCGTGCTCTGCCGCGTGGGTGGTGGTCCTTTGCCGCGCCAGTGCAGCTCTGCCGCGCAGATCGCTCCACCAACCCCCAAACCAGGCGCCCCAGCGACACCCTGCGCGGCAAAGCCGCACCCACGCGGCAGAGCACGACCATCCACGCGGCAAAGGTCGCTGGGACCCACACCACCCCAGGCAAGCCGGTTGTGTGTGGCTGCGTCAGCACCGCAAGCCGCCTGAACCGGATACCCGTCCGGCTCTCTAGGCTAGGCCTTGACGTCGGAACGGACCAGGCGGACCAGCGCCAGCGTCACCCCGACGACCAGCAGGCCGCCCAGGCCGTAGAGGCCGGCCTGATGGCTTGGGGGCGGGACCTTCTCCGGGAAGCTGCCGGTCCAAAGGTACGGCACCGGATCCGAGGGCAGCGCATCGACCCGGAAGCCCATCCAGCCCGCCACCCAGTAGCTCAGGGTCCCTCTGGTCATGACGGCGAAGTTGCCGAGCACCAGCGAGCCGATCACGAAGGCGAAGCCGAGGGCCAGCCCGCCGAGGGTGTTTCGGGTCACCAGCGAGGCGAGCACTCCGACGACCACGAAGGCAGCGAGCACCAGCAACGAGCGACCGAGCAGCGCCCCGGCCAGCTTCCAGGCCGCTTCGGTCGACATCGCCGACCCGCCCACCTTGTAGGTGCGGAACACGAAGGTGAGCAGCGCGAGCGCCGCCCAGGCGGCGAGCAGCAGGCCGCCGCCCACCAGCCACAGGCTGGCCAGCTTGGCGGCGAGCACCCGCCAGCGCCGCCCCTCCTGGGTCAGCACCTGCTTGATGGTGTGGCCGCTCCACTCGTTGCCGACGTGGCCGGCGGCGAGCAGCAGCAGCACCAGCGCGCCAGGCACCGATGCCAGCATGCCCGCGACCAGCGCGCCGATCGCGAGCGGGTGCTGCATCCGCCGTCCTTGGAGCGCCGACTGCGCCAACGACTCCCGCATACTCTGGCGCATCTCCGCCAGCTGCTGCTGTTTGGCGGCCTCGCACTGCTGGCCTTCCGGCAGACCCAGATCCGTGCAGCTCGGCTGCCCGATCGTCACGCCCTGGTCTGGTTGCTGCTGGCTGAACTGGTACTGGGTGGCGGCGTCGCGAACCTGGCCCCAAGCCGTCAGCGCCACGAACCCGATCAGCGCGACCGCGACCCACAGCAGCAGGGGGCGGCGGAGCTTCAGCAGCTCAGCCTGGAGCAGGCGCATGCTTGCCGACCTCTCCGCTGGAAGGGTCCGGGGAACCCCAGGGGGGTGCCCCGGTGGATGGGTTCGTGATAGCCAGAAATCGCTCCTCCAGGCCGGAGCGGGCCAGGCCGACCGCCTCGGCGAAGATCTCGCCGCGGGCCAGGGTCATGTTGACGTCGCGGCCGCTGGCGCTGTCCACCAGCAGTGTCCCGGGCCGCTCGCCCTCACGGCTGGCCGTCAAGCCGGCGCTGGCGAGCACGGCGATGGCGGCCGGCTCGTCGTCGGGCCGCAGGGTGACGCGCACCCGCTCCTCGCCGCGGCCGAGCTCCGCGGTGGTGCCGACGGCGACCAGGTGGCCCTGGTCGATGATCGCGACCCGGTCGCAGACCTGCTCGACCTCGCCGAGCAGGTGGCTGGAGAGGAACACGGTCACGCCCTGGCCGGCGAGCTCCCGCAGCAACGTGCGGAACTCGCGGATGCCGGCGGGGTCCAGGCCGGTGGCGGGCTCGTCGAGCAGCAGCAGCCGCGGCCGGCGCAGCAGCGCCACCGCCAGGCCGAGCCGCTGGCGCATGCCCTGGGAGTAGGTCTTGACCTTGCGGCCGGCGACGGCGTCGAGCCCCGCCTGTGCCAGCGCCTCCTCGGCCGCGTGCTTGGCGGCCGGCGCGCCGGTCTTGGCGAGGATGCGGAGGTTGCGGCGGCCGGACATCCATGGGTAGAAGGCCGGCTCCTCGACCATCGCGCCGACCTGGGCGAGCTGGGCCGGGCAGGGGACGCGCTCGCCGAGCAGCCACGCCTGGCCGGCATCGGCGCGCAGCAGGCCGAGCAGCAGCCGGATGGTGGTGGTCTTACCGGCGCCGTTGGGTCCGAGGAAGCCGAAGACCTCACCCTCGGCGACCTGGAGGTCGAGGCTGTCCACCGCGGCCTTGCCCCGGAACCGCTTGGTGAGGCCGTGGCAGCTGATGGCGTCGCGGACAGCATCGATGGCGGCGGCCCTCCTGTCTCAGAACGAGATCGTTCAGCGCACAGAAGACCAAGTCAAGCCGGAAGGGCCCTCTCCGGATCGGCGCGCAGGGGGGCGGCTGAAAGGCCGCCCCCCTGATGAACCGTGGCTTCGGTGATCGAGCTAGGGCAGCGGGATCGAGGTGGTGGGCACGTTGTAGCCTCTCACCCGCAGGTAGGGTGCCTGGCCGCTCAGATCACCCGTCTGGTACGTGGCCGTGATGGTGGTCGACTCACCCGGCCAGAGGGAGACATAGTTGTCCGTGTAGTTCACCGGCACGACCTCGTTGCCGCCGTTTCCCGCGGTGACCTCGGGTCGCACGAAGAACGCGATATTGGTTGTGCTGGTGTTGTTCAGCGTGATGTTGACGGTCTCCTGCCCGCCGGAGATCGTCCGGGAAGTGGCAGCGGTCAGGTTGGGGTTCGAGGCCAGGCTGTTCAGGCCGGTGAGGTTCGCGTAGGTCTTCACGGCCGTCATGTACCAATTGTGCTTGCGGCCAAGCACGTCAGGGCTCGTGGAGTACCAGTAGAGGTTATTGCTGACCACAGCGCCCGTCGAGTCCTTGAGCTGCAGGCGGATGAAGTAGGTCGTCGAGAGGCCGGCCACGGCGGGGATCGTCAGTGCCTGCGTGGAGGCGTTCGCCGGCACGTTCAGGTTCACCTGCGTCGTGTACGTCTGGGTAAGGTCCGGGACGTTGTACAGGGTCGCGGTTGCCGTCATGTTGCTCCGCGCGTTCAGCGTGGAGTTGACCACATGCACGTTCCTGCCGGCGTAGTCATAGATGATGTGCACCGGCTCGTCAGCCTTCTTGGCGCCGAAGTACCCGCCGCCGGGCTTGAAATAGTAGTCGTACAGGTTCCAGTGGACCGCAGGCCAGGCGTTGTCCAGCATCCAGAAGATGGTGCCGAAGGACTGGGTGTACTCATGCGCATTCCAAGCCTCGAAGAACGCTCTGGTGTTCTCGTAGTTCATCAGCTCGGATTTCCTGGAATAGTCGGCCACGCCATTGGTGCCGCCATAGCGGTTGTTCACGCCGTCCGTATAGACCTTGATGTTGTCGAAGACGCTCCGCGGCTTGCCAGCGTGATAGTTCCAGACGGCGCCGATCGGCCAGAGGTCGCCGGGACCGATGAACTTTTGCAGGCTCTCCAGCGGCGGAGGGGACTCCGTACCCTCTTCGGCAGTGGTGCCAAACGCACTGCCGGACTGGCTGGTGTCCCACCACAGGACGGGCGGCTCCCACTTGTAGGGGCCGTCCATCTTCATGCCGGCATTGGAATTGGACCAGGTGGCGACGTTGTCCAGGGTGGGGTTCTGCCAGTGCAGGTTGCTCGCGGTGGCCTTGTACATCGCCAGGTGCTCCGCGGTGGGCGGCTGGTCGCTCCCGAAGTTCCAGACGAAGGGGCTGGCGTGGGCGCGCAGGGCCCGCATCTGGCTGTCCAGCGAGGCGTTGGCGACCTGCGTCTGCTCGGTGTTCCAGGTCTTGTCGTTCTCCCACGCGCTGCAGCAGACGAAGCCAGGCATGATCATGACTCCTGCCTGGTCGGCCAGGTCATAGAGCTCTTCATTCCCGACGGTGCCCTCGAGGCGGATGGTGTTGAGACCCATGTCCTTGACGTACTGGACGTGCGCCGCGTTTGTCTTGGTATCCCAGCGCTGGAGCATGTCCCACACGTAGCCGCCGCCGCGGAACAGGATGTTCTGGCCGTTGACCTTGTAGCCGACGAACGAGGTGCCGTTGACGATGGTCCGGTAATCGGTGAACTGGCGGATCCCGAAGTTGATCGACCTGGTCTCCGAGGTCGCCCCGCCGGTGGCAGCCGACATGGCGAGCTGGTACAGCTCCGGGCTGCCGAACTGGTAGGGCCACCATAGGGCGGGGTTGGCGACGTGAAGTTGCGGATAGGTGACCGGGTCGAAGGTGATCTCTCGGCGTTCGTTCGCGTTCAGGGTGACGTCCTTGCTGAACGAGATGCTCGGGTAGCCCGGCTTGGTGATGGTGCCGCTGATCGTCGTGGTGACCGGGGCGTTCGTCCCGTTGATGGCGTCGACGTACACGGTCAGGTCCGCTGAGCTCGTCGCCGGCAGCGGCAGGACGGTCTTGACGTAGGGGTCGCGCACCGCGACCGGGCCCGTGGTGTCCAGCAGGGTGTCGCTCCAGAGGCCGGCATTCATGTCGGGGGCTTCCGGGTTCCAGTCCACGGTGCAGAACGAGAGGTCTTTGCAGTCGTGGAGGGGTGGGGTCACGAGAATCGCCAGCGCATTGAGCGCCCCGGGCTTGATCAGGTTGGTGACGTTGTACTCGTGGACCACCATGGTGCCGACGGCGTTGGCGTCGAGCTGGATCCCGTTCAGCCAGATCTGGGCCCGGTAGCTGATCCCCTTGAACCGGAGCCAGTGCACCTGATCGGCCGTGCTGGTGGGGGCGGTGAACTCGCCCCTGAACCACCAGTTCTGGGTGGTCAGGTCCGGCACCGACTGAAGGTTGGTCCCGAAGTAAATGTTCTGATAGACGTTGTTGGCGACCAGCCCGGCCAGGACGGTCGAAGGCAGCGAGACCGGATACCAGCCCGAGGTGCCGTAGCCGACCTGGGAGATGGTCGCGCCCGGGTCGGTGACGCTGCTGGCTGATCTGAGCGCCCAGCCCGTTGACAGATCGGTCGAAGCGACAGTCGGTGCGGTCGTCACCGCGCCCGCGGTCCCCGTACCGCCGACGCCGATGACGAGCACCAGCGTCAGGGTCAGGGCCAGGATGGCGAGGACTCGGTGTTCAGGCAGGGGAGAATCGCCATTGGTGGCGGCGGTCAATGACATGCGTGGCCTCCCTTTGGACTGATGCCATCCTGAAGAGCACGTCCATTCGCGGTTCGATGGCGCTCAGGGAATCACCGGCGGGCTCACGGGGCCGCCGATCACCTGTGCGGTCGTCTGCACCGTCACGCGGCCGCCGGCGACCTCGCCCTGCAGGAAGTCCAGCAGCGCGGTGAATTTGGCCGGTGTGATCGCGTAGGGTCCGCACTGCTCGCAGAGGCGGTGGAACACGAACTGCACCCAGCCGCCGCCGTTGGCTTCGGCATTGAGCACGTATAGCTGGAGCGTGGAGAGCTTGGTCGACTTCTTGGGGTTGGGGGGCGTACGCGTCGCGTACGGGTCGAGCGGCGGAATGGTCTCGGCGAAGGGGCCCATCTTGGAGATCCCGGAGACGCCCCTGCCGCTGTTGTAGCCGCAGTCGTGGACGACCTGTTCGGTGCCGCTGTCGAAGGAGCCGAACGGGTAGGCGAACGACGTCGCCGGGAAGTTCTCCGCAAGGAGGTTGTTGCGGTCGGTGCACACCTCTTGGCGGGCCTCCGCCGTGGTCAGCGGCTTCAGGTCCACGTGGTGCAGCGTGTGCCCAGCGATCTCGTTGCCCGCGTCGAACAAGGTGTGCAGGTCCGCCCACGAGAGATGCTCGGCATCGCCGATCGAGCCGGTGTTCACAAAGAAGGTCGCCGTCATCCCGTGCGCCTGGAGGATCGGCAACCCGCCGAGCTGATCGGCGGTCCCATCGTCGAAGCCGATCGTGACGACCGTCGAGGCGGCGGCCGCTGGGGTGGGGCTCACCGCCCAACTGGTCAGAGAGGCGGTGAGCGCCCCGAGCACCGTCAGCAACAGCAGGGTCCTCGAGCGAAGGCGAAGCCGCGGTGCGCGTACCGGTGAGTTCCTGCTCATCGATCCTCCCTTTCGCCTGAGGGCGCTCTGGGCTGCCGGGCTGGCTTCAGGGCAGCCCCGCCGCCTGGCGGGGCGAACGCCAGCGGGCTCGTGGCGGTCAGGTCGACGGCCGGGTCGACCGTCGAGAGCGACTCGATGTCGTCCTTGAACCTGGCTCTGCTGTTGAACTGCGCGAACGGGCCGGTGTCATCCGCTGGCAGTTCCGCGTCCAGGCAGGAGTCCCTTGAAGGTGGACTTCTCTCCGACCTTGCAAATGGGTAGTAAGGGTAACTAACTAATTTATACTAGTTCCCATCCCTCGTGCGGTCAAGAGCCTTCGAGTTCACTTTCCGTGGTCAACTGGGCGCAGTCCCCGCCGCCGCTCAGATCGCCATACGACAGGTGGACCCGTGAGGTGTGATCTGGTGTTCGATCGTGACCCGAAGCCGGCTTTCTGGAACGCTGCCCGATTGACAACTCGACTGGTCGTCCTCCTGACCCTCTCGCTCGTTGCCGGCTGCGGCACGCTACGGGACTCCATCGAAGGGGTGACCGTTTCCCATCCGGTGTGGATGCCCGACGGATGGGTGTACCACCTGCGGGAGGTGTCCTCAGCGGGTCCCGAGCTGTGGAGGCAACGGGACACCCAGGACGGGGGCGAGCGCGTCCTGGGCAGGGAGGACATCAAAGGTATCTGTGACGGGGCGTACCTCATCTTCCTCTTCAGTGCGACGGACGAGGAGGTGGGCATCGCCGCCCAGTGTGCTGGCGGCACCCGTATGCAGTTGACGGCGTACTCCCCGCGGCGGGCGAGCTTCAGCCAGATAGCCTCCACGTCCTTCCTCGGCGGCGTCGCCCTGGCTGCGGGCGAAGCGACGGGCTACGTGGAACTGCCCACGGCGTGCGGAACCACTATCCGGCCAATTCGGGACGGGATCGTCGGGGAGTTCGCGAACCCGATCACGGTTGCCGGAAGGACCTGGAAATTGAGCGGAGCTGGACCGCCGGACTGCGGGTCCTTCGCGTGGGCGCGTTCGCCGGCACTGGGACCGGACGGCAGCCTGTTCTTCCTGGCCGCACCCGACTCGATCGGGAAGCTGCCGATCACCGGGCCCGGCGCGCTTGACGAGCTCCAGTGGTACCTGTGCTCATGGGATGGCCACGGTGCCGCTCCGCGGGTGGTGGCCACGCTCCGCGGCGTCGCCGACCTGGCGGTGTCGCCGGATGGCCAGTTCGTCATCGCCGCCGTGAGCACGCCCGGCGTCGGGGGCATCTCGATGGTTGACACGGCCACCGGAGCAAAGCAGGAAATCGTCAAGGGGCGGCAGGCATACCACCCCAGCCTCTCCCCCGACGGCGACCGCTATGTGTATGTTGACAAGCTGCGCCAACTGCGCTTCGGATCGTTGCCTACACAACCTCGCGACAGCGGCTAGAGGCTCCAGCACGTGAGCGATCCGCGCGGCAGAGCACCACATCCCGCGCGGCAAGGCCTTTCGGACACGGCGTTCACCCCACGACTATGCTGGTTCGCCGGCGGATCGCCGCGCCACCACAGCCAGGTGGCCACAAGGAGGCGTCATGCAGCTGACCAAGTTCGGGCATTCGTGCCTGCTGGTGGAGGAGGGGCGAGCCAGGATGCTGGTCGACCCCGGGATGCTCTCCGGGGGGTTCGAGGAGCTGCAGGGGTTGACCGCGGTGCTGTTCACTCACCAGCATGCCGACCATCTCGACCCGGGGCGGCTCCGCGGGCTGATGGACAGTGGCCCGGGGGTCCGGGTCGTCTGCGACGAGGGGAGCGCCAAGCCCCTCGGCGAGGCCGGGGCGGAGGTCGAGGTCGTGCACGACGGGGACGAGCTCGAGATCGGCGGGGTGAGTGTGCGCGTCGTCGGGCGCGATCATGCGGTCATCCATCCCGACATCCCGGTGGTCCCCAACGTCGGGTTCCTGGTCGGCGGGCGGCTGTTTCACCCGGGAGACGCGTTCACCCTCCCCGGGCAGCCGATCGAGGTGCTCGCGGTGCCGGCCGGAGCGCCCTGGCTGAAGGTGTCGGAGGCAATCGACTATCTGCGCGAGGTGCGCCCGAAGGTGGCGGTGCCGGTGCACGAGAAGGTGCTGTCGACCATCGGGATATCGCTTTCCTACCGGCAGCTCGAGCAGCTCGGAGCGAGGGGGAGCACGACGCTGCGGGTGATGGACGACGGGAAGCCGGTGCAGCTGTAGCGCAGGCCCGCGTGGGAGGAGCGCGATGCGCGAGCTGACCATTCTCTTCATGCCGGAGAGCGCCTACGGTCCCACCAGCAACTGCATCGGCATCGGCGACCTGCTGCGCCGGCGGGGCCACCGGGTCGTGTTCGCGGCCGAGGCTTCCTGGCAGGGCAAGCTGGCACCGCTGGGGTTCACCGAGGACCTCGTCGACCTCGCCGCGCCGGCAGGCGGTGCCGGGGCGGTGGATCCCGGGCAGTTCTGGAAAGACTTCGTCCGCGACACCGCCCCCGAGTTCCGCAAGCCGACCATCGAGCAGCTCGAGTCGTGGATCGAGCCGGTCTGGGAGGAACTGACCAGCGGGGCCCGGTACTGCCAGCGGCGGCTGGTCGACATCATCGAGCGGGTACGTCCCGACGTCATCGTCGAGGACAACGTCGTGGAGTTCCCCGCGCTACCGGACCTGGAGTTCATCTCCGAGGGCGACCTGAACCTGTACGTGTGCCCCGAGGTCGCCGACTACCGCCGGACCCGGCCGCTGGGCGCCGGCTGGCTTCGTCTGGACTCCTCGGCAAGCCGATGATCGTGCTGCCACTGTTCTGGGACCAGTACGACAACGCCCAGCGCGTGCATGAGCTCGGCTGGGGCGTGCGGCTGGATACCTACCGTTTCAGCGACGCTGAGCTGCACGCTGCCGTGGACCGGCTGGTCGGCGACACCGAGCTGCGGGCCCGGCTCAGCGCCGCGGGTGCGGCGATCCGGGCGCGGGACGGCGTCGGCCGCGCCGCCGACGCGATCGAACGGCTGGGAAGGAGCACTGTTGGTCAGCACGAATGACTGAGCCGGCAGGTCGGGGGGCAGACAGCGACAGGACGGTGAACGACGTGGAGGTGACCATGCCGCGCGGGATCGATCGGGAAGGGCTGCGCCGCCTTGTCGACGACGGAGCCCAGCTCATCGAGGTGCTGCCGGCCAACGAGTACCGGGAGGACCACCTGCCCGGTGCCGTCAACCTGCCGTTGCGGCGGCTGGAGCAGCAGGCCACGACACTGCTCGACCGGCATCGAGCGATCGTCGTGTACTGCTGGGACTCGGCCTGAGACCTCAGCCCGCGGGCCGCGTGGCGGCTCGAGAGCATGGGGTTCACCCAGGTCTACGACTATGCCGCCGGCAAGTTGGACTGGCTGGCGGCGGGACTTCCCACCGAGGGGTCGGCGGCGCGGCATCCTCGGGCAGGAGATGTGGCGCGACCTGAGGTGCCCACCTGCCGGTTGGACGAGCGCCTGGGGGAGGTACGCGGCCGTGTGCGGGCGGCGGGTTGGGACGCCTGTGTGGTGGTGAACCAGGAGCGGGTGGTGCTGGGTCTGCTACGCGCCAAGGAGCTCGACGCGGACCCCGGGCTGCGGATCGAGCAGGCCATGCGTCCAGGGCCGAGCACCTTCCGGCCTCATAGGCCGATCGAGGAGATGGCGGAGTACATGGTCGAGCACAAGCTGGAGAACTCGCCCATCACGACCTCCGACGGCAGGCTGGTCGGCCTGCTGCGGCAGACCGACGCGGTCACGAAGGTCCGTCAACTCGTCGAGGCCGAACCAGGCGAACCAGGCGCCCCGGGCGTCAGGTAGAGCTACGTGGTCCCTTCCGTACCCGTTCCCGGGTCCGCGGCTACCCCAGCCACCGTTCCTCTCCTCCGCCGGCGGGTGAGCATCGAGCTGCGTCCATCGAAGGGTACTGCGATGCGGCCCAGGTCAGGTGGCGGGCTACGGCGGTTGGGTGGTTTGATCCGGCCATGAGATACAAGCTGCTCGTCCCGCTCCTCTTCGTGGGGCTGGCGCTCGCCGCCTGCTCCTCCGGAGGCGACCGGGGAGAGGGCGCCGGGAGTGGTGCGGGGACGACCACGGCACCGCTGCCGGCGAGCACCATCAGCGTGCGGAGCTCCGCGTTCCAGGCAGGCGGGGCGATCCCGCGGAAGTACAGCTGCAAGGGCGACGAGGTCTCGCCGCCACTGTCGTGGAGCGGGGTGCCCGGCGGCGCGCAGAAGCTCGCGCTGGTCGTCGACGACCCGGACGCCGGGGGCTTCGTGCACTGGGTGCTGACCGGCATCGATCCGGCCACCACCAGCATCGCCGAGGGCCAGGTGCCACCGGGGGCGGTCGAGGTCTCCGAGTACAAGGGACCCTGCCCGCCCAGCGGCACGCATCACTACCAGTTCGCCCTCTACGCCGTCCCGAGCAGCCTCCAGCTCGCCAAGGGCGCCGACTCCAGAGACGCCGTCAACCAGATCCAGGCGGCGGCCACCGCCCGCGGCCAGCTCGTCGGCACCTTCAGCGCCGGCTGAGACGACCACCGCGCAGTCGGGCTACGCAGCCCGCGGAGGGAGGGACTTCACGCCGCCGGCCAGGCTGTAGGCGGTGAAGCCGCGGCGGCCAAGCTCGCGGGCGACCGTGTAGGAGCGCTGCCCGCTGGCGCAGACCAGCACGTAGGCTCTACCCGGGTCAAGGGTGCCGAGCAGCTCCTCGACCTGGCTGAACGGCAGCCGCAGGTCGCCGGCCACAGGGCCTTCCTCCGGCTCGCGCACGTCAACCACCAGCGCGCCCTCGGGCACCTCCCGGACCACCAGGTCGGGCAGCGCGCCGGGCGTCCAGGAGCGCAGGTCCACCTCGCGGCGGCGGTCGACCGCGGCGCGGATCCACGCCTGGGTCAGCGGCTCGGCCTCGACCTCACGCTCCACCGCGTCGATGCGCGCCGGCGAGGACCAGGTCTCCACTCTGCCGGGCGAGATCGAGCAGTGCTCCTGCACCTTGGTCGAGGTTTCGTAGGTGCCGATCGCGCGGGCCTGGGCCATGATCTCGTCCTTGCCCATGCCGATCAGCGGGCGCAGGACCGGCAGGGTGGCGGCCTGCTCGCAGGTGCGGATGTTGCCGAGCGTCTGGGTCGACACCTGGCCCAGCGACTCGCCGGTCACCAGCGCGCTGGCCCTGATCTCCTCCGCCAGGCAGGAGCCCGCCCGGTACATGGCGCGGCGCAGCAGGATCTGTCGCAGGCGGGAGTCGACCCGCTGCGTCAGGGCGAGCACGACCGGCGCCAGGTCCACCACCCAGAAGCGCGGCTCGAGCCCGGCGGCCCAGCGTACGGCGAGCTCTCTGGCCACCGCCAGGGCCTGGTCGATCTGACCGCAGCCGCCCAGGTCGCAGATGAGCAGGTCGAGCTGGGTGCCGCGGCGCATCACCCGCCAGGCGGCCACGGGCGAGTCGAAGCCGCCAGAGAACAGCGCGACGGCCCGCCCGCCAGTGCCGAGCGGGAGCCCGCCGGTGCCGGCGGTGGTCTCGAGGATGGCGTCAGCGTGGTCGGCATGGACCTCCACAGCGACCTCGACGTCGGGGTCGCCCAGGTTGACGCGGGCGGCGAGCGGCTTGAGCGCGGCGCCCAGCTCGACGGCGAGGTCGTGGGACCTGAACGCCACCGCCGCGCGGCGCTTGGCCCTGACCGCGAAGGAACGCCCGGCGACCTGGTCAGCGTAGAGGGGAACCAGGGCCTCGACCAGGCCGGACAGGGAGGTGTACTGGACCGGGAGGATCTCGCGGACCGCGTGGACCCCGAAGACGCGCGACAGCGCGTCGCTTGCGGCCGCCGGCTCGGGGGTCGAGACCAGCAGCCGCGTCCATTCCTGCCGCACCTCGGCGGGCGCGCCGGCGCGCCGCAGCGCGGCCCTGGCGTTCCTGGTGAGCACGCCGAGAAAGCGGCGCCGCGTGCGCGGCGACTTGATGCACAGCTCGCCCGCCAGCCGGACCAGGAGGCGACGGTCGGCGGGCTGCGCGGGGACGGGCCGCGCGGCTGCGTCCCGGTCGGCAAGAGTCTGTGTCTGCATGACGATGCGCCCAACATACCAGGGCCGTCCTCCGACGACGAAGGCCGGGACTGCCGTAGCGGCGGGCGGCCGCCGCTACGCCCGGCTGTGGCCGTTGGCCCGGGCGTCGCGCCGCAGCCGCTCGCGGACCGCGTCGCTGGCCTTGGCCAGCGCACGCTCGCGCACCCTGGCGAAGTAGTCGCTGGAACGCAGCGTGCCATTGCTCCAGGCCTGTCCGTCAGCGTCCACGACCGGACCCCGCAACATCGGGTCCTCCTCTCGCCGTCAGTTGCCCGCCCACAACCTTGACAGGGTTCCGTGCCGTTCGACAAGCCCTGTGCCGAGCAGCTGCGCCATCGCGCGCATGACATTGAGGTCGGTCTCGTCGAAGGCCTGAACCTCGGGGGCGTCCACCGTGAGCATGCCGAGATCCTGGTCGCCGCAGAAGACGGCGATGGTGATGAATGAGCGGTACTGCGACCCGGGCCGTGTCTGGACGCCGGGAGGCACCACCTCAGCGGCCACGTCGTGGACCATGAGGAAGTCGTGGTGCTCGACGAGCAGCAGGGCCTCCTGCCCACGGCGGTCGCCGAAGCGGTCGGTGAAGACCGTGTGCGGGGGGTCGGCGCGGCCGGTCCACGCCTCCGGGCGCATGGTCCTGCCCTTCAGCTCGAAGAAGATCGCCCGGGTGCGCTCGCTGCCGCACAGGTGCGCCACGGCCTCCACCACGAGCTGCTTGAGCTGACCGCGCAGCGAGCTGCGTTCGGGCTCGCCGCCGGCCTGGTGGATGCGCCCGACCACCTCGGCGATCGGGGTGATGACGTCGCCGAGGATCAGGTGGAGCTTGGTGTCCATCTCGATGGCGAGCGCCTCCGCCGAGCGCGTGGCCGCCTCCTGGCGCAGCTCGCGCCTGGACTTCACGTACAGCGGGACGGCGACGGCGACCGCGCCGCCCAGCACGAGGCTCCAGTCGGACAGGCTTCGCGGCGGCCCCTCCCGCAGCGTCGCCGCGGCATAGCCCACAGCGACCGCCAGCGCCTCGGCCACGATATAGGTGAGCAGCCTGCGGACCTCGCTCGACCCGCCACTCGACCCGGGCGCCGCGGCCGGAGGTCCCGCCCCGCCCGGCGGCGGAGGGCCGTGCTGGTCCGCGTGCACCTCCGCGCGCGCGAGCCTGTGCGACAGCGCGAGCCTGTGCGACAGTGAGCCCGACACCGCATCCCGTCCCATCTCACACGAATTGGGCCTGCGTGGCCTCAAACGGCCACAAGTATCCCAGGCCAGGGCCATGATTGCCGGTCGCGCAGCCGACAGCCCGGCGCGCCGCTCCGCTGGCAGACCTCCGCCCCAGGTCAGGTGCGTGCCGCAAGCCGAATAACCAATCGAACCGGCAGCCTCGTAACATTGGGCGCATGACGACCACGATCGCTGCCCTCCTCCGGCGCCTGCCCAGTCCCGGCTGGGTGCCCAGTCCTCCCGGCTGGCTGCCCGGTCCCGGCTGGCTGCGCGTGGGCCTGCTCGCGCTCGTGCTCGCCGTGGTCGTCCCCGGCAGCGGCATGCCGCCGCGGGCCCTGCCCAGCGGCCACGCCGGCCTCGGGCTGTCGTATCCGAGCGGGCCGCGGATCCGCCTCAGCGTGCTGGGCCGGTCGCGCTGGCTGCCGCTGGGCGCCACTCTGGACGATGCCGTCCGCGACTTCCACCTCCACCCCCCGGCGGGGAGCCTGCTTGCGATCGACGGGACCGAGCTGCGCCGCGGTGTCTACCCGGGACAGGTGCTGCTGGACGGCCGCGCCGTGCCCCACTCGTCGCGGCTGAAGGCCGGTGCCAGGATCACCCTCCGGCCGGGGCGGAGCCGGCCCGAGCCGGTGGAGCGGCAGGTGCTCGAGTTCGCCCGGAGCGGCCCGCACGACCCGCAGTTCTCCCTGACGACCGGCGCGGGCCGGCAGGTCCTCATCAGCGGCGCGTTCTCCCATCGGGCGAGGCTGTCGGTGTACCAGCCGAGCGGGCCGCAGAGCATTCCCAACGCGGTCGCGCTCACCTTCGACGATGGTCCCTGGCCGGACTCCACCCCGAAGATCCTCGGGATCCTGCGGCAGGAGCGGGTACCCGCGACCTTCTTCCTGGTCGGGCAGCAGGTGCGGCGGCACCCGGAGCTGCTCCAGCAGGAGGTCCAGGCGGGCGTGACGTTCGGCACGCACTCGTTCAGCCACCCGCAGCCGTTCGACCGGCTCTCGGACGCCGCCATCGGTCAGGAGATCGACCAGGGCCTGGCCGCACTGGCGGACAACGGCGTGCGGACCGGCCTGTTCCGCCCGCCGGGCGGTGCCATCGCGCCGGCGGTGCTCTCCAACGCCAGGCGCAGAGGGCTGCGGACCGTTCTGTGGACGGTGGATCCCGCCGACTGGCGCCGCGGGACCAGGCCGGAGCAGATCGTGCAGCGCGTGCTGGGCGCGACCGGGCCCGGCTCGATCGTGCTGCTGCACGATGGCGGCGGCGACCGCTCCGCGACGGTGTCCGCCCTGCCCCAGATCATCAAGGGCCTGAAGCAGCGCAAGCTCGCGTTCGTGACGCTCTGATCGTCCTAATCGTGGGGCGCGCCGTTGACCGGGGTCGGCCCGACCGCATTGGCGGCCTGCCGGGCCAGGGGGAGACGCACGGTGAACGTGGAGCCGCGCTCCGGCGCGCTGTCCGCCTCCACCTCGCCGCCCATCGCGCGCGCCAGCTCGCGCGCGATGTAGAGGCCGAGCCCGGTGCCGCCGGCGCTCATGGTCATCGGGTCCTCGACCCGGTGGAACTTGTCGAAGATCCGCTCGAGCTCCTCGTCCGGTATGCCGCGGCCCTGGTCGACGACGGCCACCCTGGCCCAGCCGCCGTCGCGCCAGAGGCGCAGGTGGATAGGGGCGTCCGGCGGTGAGTATTTGTGCGCGTTGGAGAGCAGGTTCGCCAGGATCTGCGACAGGCGCAGCGGGTCGGCGGAGATCTCGAGCGGCTCCGCCGGCAGGTCCAGCTGCAGGCGGTGGGTGGGCGCGCGCAGCCAGTCGGCTGCCGTCCGCCTGGTGACCTCCACCAGGTCGGTGAGCTCGAGCTGGAGCCCGAGCACGACCGCGCCCGGCCCCTCGGAGGAGATCCTGGAGGCGAGCAGCAGGTCCTCGATGAGGCGCGCCATGTGGTTGGTCCGCTCGGCCACGGTCCGCAGGACGTCCTGGCGCAGCTCCTCGGTCATGCTCTGGCCCTTGGCACGCAGCAGCTCCACGTAGCCCTTGATCGGTGTGATCGGGGTGCGCAGCTCGTGGGAGACGGTGGCGACGAAGTCCGCCTTGGCACGCTCGACCTCGCGCAGGCTGGTGACGTCGTGCACCGTGATCACGTCCGCGGTCCACGCACCGCCCTCGAACTGCAGCGAGTGGTCGCAGCACAGCCAGTGCTCGATCCCCTCGGAGGTGGTGATCTTCACCTCGACGGAGGCGTAGGGATTGTCCGGCCCGGTCCCGGCGAGCAGCCTGTCCAGCGTGGCGCGGGCACCACTGGAGTCGGGCCCGGCGAGCAGGTCGTCGTGGCGGTGGCCGAGCGCCTGGTCGGCGGGCACGCCCCGGATCCGCTCCATCGCCGGGTTCCAGAGCCGCACCCGGGCGTCGGCGTCGAGCAGCACGATGCCGCCGGCCGCCAGCTGTATGATCTGCTCCAGGGCGGCTTTCTCCTCCCGCAGCCGCTCCGACTCGGCGGACCGGCCGAGCGTCGCGGCCCTGGGCAGCGCGGTCGTCAAGGCTCCTCCCGGATGACATCGAACGGTGGGCGCTGGAGCGCCCTTCACCCCTTTGGCTCTCATCACTCCATCGGAGCAGGTCGGGAAGACCTTGACCTCTGGGATGACCGGCGCGGCGCTGGCGCGACCCAGGCGGCGGCCGTATCGGTTGCGGGCCACCAAGGAGCGCTTGTTACAATCCCTCGGCCAGTACGGGGGCCCCCCGGGCGGCAACATTCGTGCGCCAAGCACCAAGCCCACGCCAAGGAGCGCCATCAGCCTGATGTTCGTGTTCGCTCGTCATCACCCGGCAGTGGCGGCGCGCCGTCTCGGTCTCCTCGCCCTCGCCGTCGCCGTCCTCGGTGCCGTGCTGCTGGTCGCCGCGGGTGGCCCGGCGGTCGCCCAGGCAAAGAAGAACGCGGAGATCGACGGCACCGCCCAGAACAGATGGACGCCGGCCAACGTGACCATCCCGGTCGGTGGCACGGTCACCTTCAAGATCGCCGGCGGGCCGCCGCACCCGGTCGGCTCGGGCTCGGCCCCACCCACCGACGACGGCAAGTTCAACGCCGCCTCGCAGTGCGGGGTCACGAAGATGAGCACGGTGGGGGCGAGCTGCACGATCACCTTCAAGCAGGCCGGCAGCTACCCGTTCTTCTGCTCGGTGCACTTCGCCTCCGGCATGACCGGAGTGATCACGGTCGGCTCCGGTGGCGGGGCCGCGCCTTCGAGCACCGCCGGAGCGGGCGGAACGCCGGTCGTCACGGCGCCGTCGGCGGCGCCCGCCACCACGGCGAGCAAACCCGGTGTCTTCTGGCTCGGCTACGGCCTGCTCGCGCTGGGTGCTCTGCTCGCCCTGGCCGCGATCGTCGGCTATCTACGCTTCGCCCCGGGTTTCCGCCGCGGTCGGCGCTGAGGCACCGCGCGCGCCCTCGGGTCGCCGCGCCGATCGGATGGCCCGCGAAGCGAGCGGCGGGCGCGTAGGCTGGTTCGATAGCTTGTGCCGTCTCGCCTGGAGCAGCCGTGGTCTCGCCCACTCCGTCTACTGAGGTCCCCGAGCTGGTCGACTGGGACCTTGCCGCCCGTGTCGGCCGGCGTGTCGCCGGCGGCGTCCGGCTCGAGGTCCGGTCCGCCTGGTCGCGCCAGTTCACCGAGCTGTCCACCACCGCCGACCAGGCGGTGGCCGAGTTCACCGGCCTGGGCGGCGAGCTGCCGCCGCCGGTGGCCGAGCCGCTGGACCGCGGCCAGTGGGTCGAGGCCAACCTGGCGACCCTGCGACGGGTGCTGATGCCCCTGGCCGAGAGGGTCGCCGCCCGCCGGGCCTGGCGCGCCACCGGTCCCGTGCCTGCCGCGGTGCGCTCCAGCACCCGCCTACTGACCGGGGCCGAGGCCGGCACCCTGCTCGGCTACGTCGGGCAGCGGGTCCTCGGCCAGTACGACCTGCCCGTGCCCAAGCCCGACGGCGGCTCGCCCGCCGGAGCCGGCGCCGCGGCCGGCGGCAACGGGATCCGTCGCGTCCAGGGCGACGGCGAGGGCACGGTCTGGTACGTGGTGCCGAACATCGTCGGCACCGAGCGGCGCCACGGCTTCCGGCCGGCGGACTTCCGCCTCTGGATCGCGCTGCACGAGACCGCCCACCGGCGCCAGTTCCGCGGCGTGCCGTGGCTCTCCGGCCATATCCAGGGCCTGCTCGACGAGTATCTCGGCTCGGTCCAGGTCGACGAGGAAGGGTTCAGGCGCATCGTCCAGCGCGCCCAGGAACTGGCCAGGCGCATCCTCGGCGGCGAGCGGATCGACCTGCTGGACGTGCTGGTCTCGTCCGAGCAGCGCGGCACGCTGAACCGCGTCCAGGCCACGATGACCGTGCTCGAGGGACACGGCGAGTTCGTGATGGACCAGGTCGGCAGCAGGCTCGTCCCCGGGCACGACCGCATGCGCAGCGTGCTGCACGAGCGCCGCCAGGGCGCCGGGCCCGGAGCCCGCCTGCTGCAGGAGCTGCTCGGCCTGCGGCAGAAGATGGACCAGTACAGCCAGGGCGAGGCGTTCGTGCGCCGGCTCCACGAGCGCGGCGGCATGGCCGCGGTCAATCTCGTGTTCTCCGCACCGGCCGCGCTGCCGACCCTGGACGAGGTACGCGACCCCGACCGCTACCTCGCCCGCGCCGGGTAGGCGAGCGATCCGTGGCGCGCGCGCCCGCAGCCCTCCGCCTGGTCGCTGACCGGGCCGGCCGTGCCCTGGCGGCCGCCGCGCCGCCCGCGGGCGCCGGCATCGCCGTGGCGGTCTCCGGCGGGGCGGACTCGCTGGCCCTGCTGCACGCCCTGCGGGTGCTGGCCGGGCCGCGCGGCTGGCGGCTCGAGGTGGTCACGGTCGACCACGGCCTGCGGCCCGGCTCGGCGGAGGACGCCGCCTTCGTGGTCGACCACGCCAGGGCGCTCGGGCTCGGGGCGCACCTGGTCACCCTCTCCCCGGCCGAGCTGGAGGCGGACCGCGCGGCCGGCCCGGAGGGAGCCGCGCGGGCCGCGCGCTACCGGGCGCTGGCAGCCGCGCTCCCCGGGGCGGGCTGCGAGCTGGTGGCCACCGGCCACACCCTCGACGATCAGGCCGAGACCGTGCTGCTGCAGCTTCTGCGCGGCGCCGGAGCGGACGGCCAGGCGGCGATGGCGGTGCGCGACGGCTGGCTGCTGCGCCCGCTGCTCGCCGTGCGGCGGGCCGAGACGCGCGCATGCTGCGAAGCGCTCGGCGTCGCCTGGCGGGAGGACGAGAGCAACGCCGACCAGCGCCTGCTGCGCAACGCCGTCCGCCTGCGCGTGCTGCCGCTGCTGGAGGAGCTGCGCCCAGGGGCGACGCGCGCGCTCGCCCGCGCCGCCGACCTCGCCAGGCACGACCGCGAATGGCTGGACCCGCTGGTCGCCGGCGCGTTGGCCGGGGTCGTCGCGGAGCGAGGGAGCGCGGGCGACGCGACCGCCGGCGCTGTGGCGCTGCTGGCCCGGAAGCTGGCGGACCTGCCGCCAGGGCTCGGGCGGCGGGTGGTGCGTGCCGCGTGCGCGCGGGCGGGCTGCCCCCTGCCCTCCGCCGACACCACCGACCGCGTCCTCGCGCTGGCGCGCTCGTCGCGCGCCGGGGTGCGGCCGCTGCGCTGGCCGGGCGCTGCCGCCTGCCGCGCCGGTGACCTGATCATGCTGGCACGTGAAGAACAGCGCGATTCCATCCCGGTTTCAACTGGACTGGACATGCCTGGGTAGGCTTATCTCTGGCAGTCCACAGCAGCCCGTCCGAGGAGCAGTCAGGTTGTTCGAAGACGACATCGAGTCGGTACTGCTCACCGAGGAGCAGGTCCAGGGCAAGGTGCGCGACCTCGCCGCGCAGATCTCAAAGGACTATCAGGGACGCGACGTGCTCCTGGTGGGCGTGCTGAAGGGCGCCTTCATCCTCATGGCGGACCTGGCCAGGGCGCTCACGGTCCCGCACGAGTTCGATTTCATGGCGGTGTCGTCCTACGGCTCGGCCACCCAGACCTCAGGCGTGGTGCGCATCCTCAAGGACCTCGACCGCGAGATCCAGGGCCGCGACGTGCTCCTCGTCGAGGACATCATCGACTCCGGCCTGACGCTCAACTACCTGCTCAAGAACCTCCGCAGCCGCCGCCCGGCCACGCTGGAGGTGTGCGCGCTGCTGTACAAGCCCGAGCAGCTCAAGGCGGATATCGAGGTGAAGTACACTGGCTTCGACATCCCCAGCGTGTTCGTGGTCGGCTACGGGCTCGACTACGCCGAGCGCTACCGCAACCTGCCCTTCGTCGGCACCCTCAAGCCGGAGGTCTACCGCCGGGGCTGAGATCGCTGTATGCCGTTTGACCAGGGCAAATGGGGGTAGTTGGGCGTTGCCGGCCGGTTTTCGACGATGCTACGATTACCCTCCTGTCCACTCGAACGCTGCCCCTGTGTCCCTGCGTGACCGGTCCCGCGGCATCGTTAACCAACGGGTCGTGCCACTATGGCTGGGGAGGCAGCGACTGGTGCACCTTCCCGTGGCGGAGCTTGGAAGGGAGGCAGGGGTCCCGGACGAGGATTGTCCTTGTCCTGAACCCCGCGCGAAACGATGCCGAATCTGAATCGACTGTTCCGAGGGCCAATGGCGTACCTGCTGTTGATCCTCGTGCTCGTGTTCCTGTTCTTCCGGTTCTTCACGGCGCCGGCACAGGCCGAGCAGGTCAACCTGAGCGAGGTCGTCCAGCACATCACCCAGAACGACGTCAGGGACGCCACGCTCAAGGACCAGGACCAGAAGATCCTCGGCACCTTCAAGAGCAGCGGCCGCCGCTTCGAGGCCGCCTACACCACCGGCCAGGGCAAGGACCTGTTCGACCTGCTGCAGCGGCACGACATCAACACCAAGGTCGACCCCCACGGCCAGTCGGTCGTCATCCAGGTGCTGATGCAGCTGCTGCCCTTCGCCCTGATCCTGTTGCTGTTCTTCTTCCTGATGCAACAGATGCAGGGCGGCGGCAACCGGGTGATGAGCTTCGGCAAGTCCAAGGCCCGCCTGGTGACCAAGGACCAGCCCAAGATCACCTTCCAGGACGTGGCCGGGGTCGATGAAGCCGTCGAGGAGCTCCTCGAGATCAAGGAGTTCCTCGAGAACCCCGCCAAGTTCCAGTCCATGGGCGCCAAGATCCCCAAGGGCGTGCTGCTGTTCGGCCCGCCCGGAACCGGCAAGACGCTGCTGGCCCGCGCGGTGGCCGGCGAGGCGGGCGTGCCGTTCTTCTCGATCTCGGGCTCGGACTTCGTCGAGATGTTCGTCGGCGTCGGCGCCAGCCGCGTCCGCGACCTCTTCGAGCAGGCCAAGGCGAACGCGCCCGCGATCATCTTCGTGGACGAGATCGACGCGGTCGGCCGCCAGCGCGGCGCCGGCCTCGGCGGCGGCCACGACGAGCGCGAGCAGACCCTGAACCAGCTCCTGGTCGAGATGGACGGCTTCGACACCAAGTCCGGCGTGATCCTGATCGCGGGCACCAACCGGCCGGACATCCTCGACCCCGCCCTGCTCCGCCCCGGCCGCTTCGACCGCCAGATCGCCGTGGACCGGCCCGACCTCAAGGGTCGCGTGGACATCCTCAAGGTCCACGCCCGCGGCAAGCCGCTCGCCCCGGACATCGACCTGGAGGTGCTGGCACGGCGCACGCCGGGGTTCACCGGCGCGGACCTCGCCAACGTGGTCAACGAAGCCGCCCTGCTCTCGGCCCGCCACGGCCGCAAGGAGATCGTCAACGAGGAGCTCGAGGAGGCGATCGACCGGGTCATCGCGGGCCCGGAGCGCAAGACCCGCGTCATCTCCGAGAAGGAGAAGCGCGTGATCGCCTACCACGAGTCGGGCCACGCGATCGTGGGCCATGCGCTGCCCAACACCGATCCCGTCCACAAGGTGTCGATCATCTCCCGCGGCCGCGCGCTGGGCTGGACCCTGGCGCTGCCGGTCGAGGACAAGTTCCTGGTGACCAGGTCCGAGATGATCGATCAGCTGGCGATGCTCCTGGGCGGTCGCGTGGCCGAGGAGCTGTGGTTCCTCGACCCCTCCACCGGAGCCTCCGACGACATCGAGAAGGCGACCCAGCTCGCCCGCAAGATGGTGTGCGAGTACGGCATGAGCGACCGGCTCGGCTCGCTGGTCCTCGGGACCAAGCAGGAGAACGTCTTCCTCGGCCGCGACTTCGGCCACCAGCAGGACTACTCGGAGCAGGTGGCGTTCGAGATCGACAAGGAGATGCGGCGGCTGATCGACGAGGCCCACCTCGAGGCCGAGCAGATCCTCACCAGCTACCGGGACGTGGCCGACCAGATGGTCGACGTGCTGATGGAGAAGGAGACCATCGTCAAGGAGCAGCTGGCCCAGATCCTCTCCCCGGTGGTCAAGCGCCCACCGCGCGGGATCATGGCCCCGCGTGCCGGCTACGCCCACCCCAACGGCGGTCGCTCGCAGAGCGAGGCCGGCATCGCCCGCTCCCAGGACGCCCTCCCCTCGGACTGAGCGACGACTGGTCAAGGAGCGGTACTTGGAGCCAGAGAGGCCATCGGCGGCGGCGCTGGCGCGCGCGTTCCAGGAGCCTGCGCCGCGGGTGGCGGGCCAGGGCCGCGCCTTCGACAGGGCCAAGGTGGAGCAGGGGGCGCGGCTGATCCTCGAGGGCATCGGCGAGGACCTCGAGCGTGGCGGCCTGCGCGAGACCCCGGCGAGGGTTGCGCGCATGTACGAGGAGGTCACCGCGGGGCTGCACGGCGATCCCTCCGAGGTGCTCCAGGCGGTCTTCGAGGAGGGCCACGACGAGATGGTCATGGTCCGCGACATCCCGCTGGCGTCGATCTGTGAGCATCACCTGCTCCCATTCATCGGCAAGGCGCACGTCGCCTACATCCCCAACGAGCGCGGGCAGATCACCGGGCTGTCGAAGCTGGCCCGGGTGGTCGACGGGCTGGCCAAGCGGCCGCAGGTGCAGGAGCGTCTCACGATGCAGATCGCGGACGCGCTGGTCACGAGGCTGGAACCGCAGGGCGCCCTGGTGGTCATCGAGGCCGAGCACCTGTGCATGACCATGCGCGGCATCCGCAAACCCGGCTCGATCACGGTCACCTCGGCCGTCCGCGGCGTGTTCCGCGCCAGCATGCCCACCCGCATGGAGGCGATGAACCTCATCGGGGGCACCCGCCGGTGACGCCCGGGGTGCCGCGCAGCCCGCACGACCTTCGGGTCGGGGACCGCATCCTGCCCACCTCGACCCGCTGCCTCGTCATGGGCGTGCTGAACGTGACGCCGGACTCGTTCTCGGACGGCGGGCGCTACCTCGACCACCGCGCGGCGGTGGCGCACGGGCTCGCGCTGGCGGCCGAGGGTGCGGACCTGCTCGACGTCGGCGGCGAGTCGAGCCGCCCCGGTGCCACCTACGTCGACGAGCGTGCCGAGCTGGACCGGGTCCTGCCGGTGGTCGAGGCGCTGGCGGGCGCCGTCGACGTGCCGATCTCGATCGACACCCGCAAGTCCGGAGTCGCCCGTGCCGCGCTGGCCGCCGGGGCGGCCATGGTCAACGACGTCAGCGCCGGCCGTGACGACCCCGGCGTCCTCGGCGTCGTGGCCGAGGCAAAGGCCCCGATGGTGCTGATGCACATGCAGGGCACGCCCGCCACGATGCAGGACCACCCCCACTACACCGACGTGGTGGCCGAGGTCGCCGAGTTCCTCGCCGAGCGTTGCGCCGCGGCCGAGGCCGCCGGCGTGCCGCACGACGCTCTGGTGGTCGACCCCGGCATCGGCTTCGGCAAGCGGGACGGGCACAACTACGCGCTGCTGGCCGAGCTGGCCCAGTTCACCCTGCTGGGTCATCCGGTGCTGGTCGGCACCAGCCGAAAGGGCTTCATCGGCCGCGCGCTCGGGCTGCCCGAGCTCGAGCGTCTGGAGGGCAGCGCCGCGGCCGTGGTCTGGGCGGTCGAGCGCGGGGCCAGGATCGTGCGCGTCCACGACGTGCGCCACATGGTGCGGACCGTGCGGATGACCGAGGCGCTCATGCGCGGGGCGCCGGCCCCACCGGACAGCTCCGCTCCGGGTGCGGGCCGATGAGCCTCGCCAGTGCCGGCCGCGACCGCATCCTGGTGCGCAACCTGCGGGTGTTCGGCCACCACGGGGTGCTGCCGGAGGAGGCCGAGCGTGGCCAGGTGTTCGTGATCGACCTCGACCTCAGCCTCGATCTCGGGCCGGCCGGCCGCTCCGACGACCTCGACCGCACCATTGACTACGGCGGCCTCACCGGCCGCGTGGCCGAGCTGGTCGCGACCCGGCGCCGCAACCTCGTCGAGGCGGTCGCCCAGGACGTCGCGGACCTGGTCCTGGCCGACGGGCGCGTCCGTGAGGTGCGGGTGCGGGTGACCAAGCCGCGGGCCCCGCTGCCGGTCGATGCCCAGGTCGCGGTCGAGGTGGTGCGCGGCCGCGAGCCGGCGGGCCCGGGGGCGCCATGACCAGGGCGCACGTCGCGCTCGGCTCCAACCTGGGCGACCGCATGGCGATCCTGGACGCGGCCGTGCGCGCGCTCGACGCCGACCACAAGACGCACGTGATGGCGGTCTCCAAGGTCTACGAGACCAGCCCCGTCGGCGGCCCCGATCAGGGCACCTACCTCAACGCCGTTGCCGTGCTCGAGACCGACCGCGACCCCTACGACCTGCTCGCCCTGCTGCTGCTGACCGAGGAGCGCCTCGGCCGCGTGCGGCAGGAGCGCTGGGGCCCGCGCACCGCCGACCTCGACCTGATCCTGTACGACGGCCCGCCGATCTCCTCGCCGGAGCTGACCGTGCCCCATCCGCGTGCCCGCGAGCGCGCCTTCGTGCTGGTGCCCCTGGTCGACGCGGACCCGTTCGCACGGTTCCCCGACGGCGAGACGGCCATGGAGGCACTCGTCCGGCTCGGCCCGATCTCCGGCATTGTTCCTGTTGGCGACCTGGAGGCGTGAGGAGATGATCGACCGATGAGCGGCCGTGGCCGGGTCCGTTTCGAGCTGCTGCTCGGCCAGGTGCTCGACGCCCTGCCGCAACCGCCCGCCAGCGTGGTCGATGCCGGCGGGGGCACCGGGCAGCTCGCGGTCCCGCTCGCCCGGCTCGGCTACCACGTCACCGTGGTCGACACCTCGGCCGCCATGCTGGCGACCTGCTCGCAGCGGGCGGCCGCCGAGGACCCGGCGCTGGCCACCCGCATCGCCACGGTCCAGGGGGACGCGGCCGAGATCGCCGCCCTGCTGGGGCCGGCCAGCCAGGACGCCGCCCTGTGCCACGAGGTGGTCACCTTCGTCGACGACCCCGCCGCCGTGCTGGCGGCCCTGGCCGAAGTGCTGCGGCCGGACGGTGTGCTCTCGCTCACCTTCGCCAACCGCGACTGGCTGGTGCAGCGCGCCGGCCGCCACGGCGACTACGCGGGCGCCCTGCGGCTACTCGACGACGTCGGTCCCAGCGCACCACGCCCGCCTTCCCACCGCGCGGTCACCGCGGCCGAGTTCGACGTCCGTCTCGCCAAGACCGGCTTCGAGGTGGCCGGATCGTACGGGGTGAGCGTGTTCGCCGAGGGTCGCGACGACGACCTCGACAGCGCCGCCGTGGAAGCCCTGCTCGAGCTCGAGCGGCGCGTTGCCGGGCACGAGCCCTACCGCTCGAGCGCGCAGGTCGTCCACCTCGTCGCCCGCCGCTCGCGGCAATCCGCCCGCAGGTGAGACTATGGACGATAAGCGCCGACCCGTCCGCCGCAGGGCGGCATGGCGGCTGCGTTCCACCGACGAGGGTTGCTCTGATTTGTCAAAATATGCGCGTGATGTCTAATAAGCGACGGGATCGAGGATCTCATGCCAGACGAGCCGATCGCTAAGTTCTCGCCCGCTGCCGTGATCGGGGCGGGACGCGTGGGCCTGGCGCTGGCGATGCTCCTGCAGCGGCTCGGCCTCGAGGTCGTCGTCGGGGTCCGCTCCGACCGCGGCCGCGAGCGGGTCGAGGCCGCCAGCGACCGGCTGCCGACGGCCGCTCCGGCCGAGGCCGTCCGAGGCGCCAGGCTCGTGCTCCTGGCGGTGCTCGACGACGAGCTGCCCTCGCTGGTGACCGCGCTGGCCGCCGAGGGCGTGTTCGGGCCCGACCAGGTGGTGATCCACACCGCCGGCATCGACGGACCCGAGCTGCTCACGCCTGCCTCGGCCGCCGGTGCCAAGGTGGCCGCCTGCCACCCGGTCCAGATCTTCAACGAGGACCTGGAGGGCACCCTCGGTCGCATACCGGGGACGGTCTGGGGCGTGACCGGCGACCCGGAAGGCCGGGACGTGGTGATGGCGCTCGGCGGCCAGGTCATGGACGTGCCCTCCTCCGGCCGGGTCCGCTACCACGCCGCGCTGGTGCTGGCGGCCAACGGCTCCGCGGCCCTGGCCGCGACCGCCGGCGACATCCTGCGCGCCGGCGGCGTGATCGACCCTGCCGCGCTGATGGGCGGGCTGATTCACGCCAGCGTGGACGCGGCGCTGGCCACCGGGCAGGCGGGCATGTCCGGCCCGTGGGTGCGGGGCGAGGGGCGCACCATCGGCATGCACGTCGAGGCGCTCGCGCGCAAGCAACGGCTGGCAAAGGTGTACGCGGCGCTGGCCCGGCTGATCGTCGACCGGGCCGCCGCCGCCGGCCGGCTCGATCCCGAAGCCCGCCGCCGCGTCGAGGCCGCGCTCCAGGGCCAGCAGGACCACGACGGGAGCGACGAGTCACGCGAGCGGCTCGAGCTGCTGCGGAGGTTGGGACGGCGTGCGCGCGGTCGCGACCAGCGCTGAGCTCGGGGCCGCCGTCCAGGCCGCCCGAAGCGAAGGCGTGGAGGTGGGCTTCGTGCCGACCATGGGCGCGCTGCACGCCGGCCACCGCTCGCTGCTCGCCCGGGCGCGGGGCGAGACCGGCTTCGTGGTGGTCTCGATCTTCGTGAACCCGCTGCAGTTCGGGCCGAACGAGGACTTCTCCCTCTACCCGCGTGACCGCTCCGGCGACCTCGACGTGCTGCGGCAGGAGGGCGTCGACCTGCTGTTCGCTCCGGACCAGGCGGAGATGTGGCCCGAGCCGCCGATGGTGCGGCTGGACGTCGGCCCGCTCGGCGCCCGGCTGGAGGGCGAGTTCCGGCCCGGCCACCTCCACGGCGTCGCCACCGTGGTCGCCAAGCTGCTGCACCAGGTCGGCCCCGCCCGGGCCTATTTTGGGCAGAAGGACGCGCAGCAGCTCGCGGTGGTGCGCAGGATGGTGGCCGACCTGGCCTTCCCCAACCAGATCGTCGCCTGCCCGACGGTGCGCGAGCACGACGGCCTGGCGGTCTCGTCGCGCAACGCCTACCTGTCGGCCGAGGAGCGGGTCCGCGCGACCGCGCTGAACCGGGGGCTCCGCTCGGGGCTGCAGGCCTGGCGGCAGGGGGAGCGTGATCCCGCCAGGATCGAGGCGGCCGCCATGGCGCTGGTTCAGGCCGCCCTCGCGATCGAGGTCCAGTACGTCGCGCTGGTCGACCCGGACAGCTTCGAGCCGGTCCAGATGCCCCAGGCCGGCCACCTGCTCGCGGTCGCGGCGCGCATCGGCCAGACGCGCCTGATCGACAACCTGGTCCTGGAGGAGGCGTGACCGCCGCTCCCGCGGGCCGTGGGATCCCGCGCCTCCTGCTCGACGCCGATCTCGGCCGCCTGCCGGTCGAGGAAGTCGACGTGCTCGTGGTCGGCTCGGGAGTCGCCGGGCTGTCGACCGCCCTGGCCCTGCCCGGCGGTCACTCGGTGCTGCTGGTGACCAAGGGCCGGCTGGCCCAGTCGGCGACCCGCTACGCGCAGGGAGGGATCGCCGTCGTGCTCGGCGGCGACGATTCGCCCGAGCACCACTGGGCCGACACCGTGACGGCCGGCGCCGGCCTGTGCGACCCGGAGGCGGTCCGCGTGCTGGTCAGCGAGGGTGGCGCGGCCGTGCTGCGGCTGCACCGCCTGGGCGCGCGCTTCGATCTCGAAGGGTCAACGCTCGGCACCGTGGAGGGAGCCGCCGCGGCGCTGGCGCGGACGCTGGAGGGCGGCCACTCGCGCCCGCGCATCGTGCACGCCGGCGGCGACGCCACCGGCGCTGAGGTCGAGCGTGCCCTGGTCGAGGCGGTGCTCGCGGACGGCCACGTGGCCACGGCCGAGCGGACCTTCCTGGTCGATCTGGTCAGCGAGGGCGGCGCGGTGGTCGGAGCGGTGCTCGCGGGCCAGGCGGGGGCGCTGCGGCTGGTGCGAGCGCGCGCTGTCGTGCTCGCCAGCGGCGGCGCCGGCCAGCTCTACGCCAGCACCACCAACCCGGCGGTCTCAACCGGCGACGGCATCGCCGCCGCCCTGCGGGCCGGCGCGGCCCTCGCCGACATGGAGTTCGTGCAGTTCCACCCGACCGCCCTGCACCTGGACAGCGACCCGCGGCCGCTCGTCTCCGAGGCCATGCGGGGTGAGGGGGCGGTGCTCCGCGACCCCGGAGGCGACCCCGTGATGGCGGGCGTGCATCCGCTCGGTGACCTCGCGCCGCGGGACGTGGTCTCGCGAGGCATGGCGGCCCGCATGGCCGCGCTCGGCGTCGACCACCTCTTTCTCGACGCCACCGGCATGCCCGCCGACCGCCTCGAGCGGCGCTTCCCGACCATTCTCGCCCGCTGCCGCGCGGCCGGGGTGGAGCCGACCCGCGACTGGATCCCGGTCTCGCCGGCGGCGCACTACCTGATGGGCGGGGTCCTCGCCGACCTCGACGGCCGCACCACCCTGCCCGGCCTCTACGCGGTCGGCGAGGCGGCCTGCACCGGCGTCCACGGCGCCAACCGGCTGGCCTCGAACTCCCTGCTCGAAGGTCTGGTGTTCGCCGCACGGATCGGGCGCTCCATCGCCGCGGGCGCCGGGCAGGCCGCCGCGGGCGCCGGCCTGGGCGCCGAGCCGCTGCCGGCGCTCGCGAGCCGCTCCGGCGGCGACGCGCCCGGCTCGCCACGCTCCATCCGGGAGGACCTGCGGCAGGTCATGACCGCCGAGGCCGGGGTGCTCCGCTCCGGGAGGGGGCTCGCCGCCGCCGGGCTGCGGCTGGCGGCGCTGGCCGCGCGGCTGCCACCGCCCCGAAGCGGAGGCGCCGCGGAGAGCTGGGCGACCGCCAACCTGGTACAGCTCGGCGGCGTGCTGGTGCGGCTCGCGGCCCGGCGCGAGGAGTCGCGCGGCGCGCACCGGCGCTCCGACCACCCGGCGGCGGTCGACGCCTGGCAGGTCAGGCAGGCGGTGGTCCGCCGGCGCGACGGCTCCCTGCTCGCCGCCAGGCTTCCCGTGGCCCGGTCCGGCCTGCCCCTCGAGGCCCCGGACGCGCGCGAGGTCCCGCGATGACCGCCGCCCCCGTGGAGGTGCCGATGGCGGCGTTCGCGGCCGCGGTCCGGGCGGCCGTGGACGAGGACCTCGCCGCCGGCGATCCCACCAGCAGGCTGCTCGAAGCGGCCACGAGGGCGGTGCTGGCGGCCCGCCGCCCCGGCGTGGTCGCCGGGCTCCCGGCCGTCCAGCTGACCCTCTCCGAGGTGGCGCGGCGGCTCGGCCTGGAGGAGGCGTCCTTCCGTCCCGAGCTGCACGACGGCGCGGCGGTCGCCGCCGGCGGCCTCCTCGGCCGGCTCAGCGGACCTGCCAGAGTGGTCCTCGCCGCCGAGCGCAGCCTGCTCAACCTGGTCGGGCACCTGTCCGGGGTGGCGACCCTGACGGCCCGCTTCGTCGCGGCGGTCGAGGGCACCGGCGCGGTCGTGCGCGACTCCCGCAAGACCCTCCCGGGCCTGCGCCAGCTCGAGAAGTACGCGGTCCGCCGCGGCGGCGGCCGGAACCACCGCATGAGCCTCGGTGACGCCCTGCTGGTCAAGGACAACCACATCCGAGCGGCGGGCGGGCTCGCCGCGGCGGTCGCGGCGGCCCGTGGCGGCGGTCCGGAGCTCGACCTCGAGGTCGAGGTCGAGACGCTGGAGGAGGTGGCCGAGGCGCTCGCGCTGGGCTGTGACCTGCTGCTGCTCGACAACATGGACCTCGAGACCACGCACAGGGCGGTCGCCATGGCGTCCGGCCGGGCACGCACCGAGGCGTCGGGCGGCATCACCCTGGCCGGCGTTCGGGCGGTGGCCGGGACCGGGGTCGACTTCATCGCCGTGGGCGCCCTGACCCACTCGGCACCCGCCCTGGACGTCGGCCTGGACTGGCAGGGCTCAGGGCTGGGGAGCCCCCTTCGACGCGACGAGGAGGGATGAGGATGCTGCTTGCGGTCGACGTCGGCAACACCGAGATCACCATCGGGGTCTTCGACGGGGACAAGCTGCTGCAGCACTGGCGGGCGGCGACCGTGGCCGAGCGCACCGCCGACGAGCACGCGCTGCTGATCTCGGGCTTCCTGGCCCAGAAGGGCATGGACCTCGACACGACCGTCTCCGGAGCGGTGGTCTCCTCGGTGGTGCCCCGCCTCAGCCAGGCCATGCGCGAGATGGTCCAGCGCTATTGCGGATTCGAGCCGCTCATGCTCGAGCCGGGGGTGCGGACCGGGCTGTCGATCCTGACCGACAACCCGCGCGAGGTGGGCGCCGACCGCGTGGCCAACGCGGTCGGCGCCTACGCGCTCCACGGCGGCCCGGCGGTGGTGGTCGACTTCGGCACGGCGACCACCTTCGACGCGGTCTCGGCCAAGGGTGAGATGCTCGGGGTCGCGATCGCGCCGGGCATCCAGATCTCGACCACCGCCCTGGTGGCCCAGACCGCGCAGCTCCGCACGGTCGAGCTGGTCGCGCCCCGGTCGGTGATCGGCAGGAACACCACCGAGTCGCTGCAGGCCGGCATCGTCTACGGCTTCGCCGGGCAGGTGGACACCATCGTGCGGCGCATGGCGGCGGAGCTGGGCGGCCGCGCGACCGTGATCGCCACCGGCGGCCTGGCCGGCATCCTGCTCGGCGTCTGCGAGACCATCGAGCGCCACGAGCCGTGGCTGACCCTGCACGGCCTTCGCATCATCTTCGACCGCAACGGCGGCACCGGATCCCGCCAGGAGCAGGCGGGACAGGCGCGCCGGCCACAGCCGTGAGCGCTTGGGCGGCGGGCCGCGCTGACCGGGTCGAGGGGCGCCCGCTGTCGCCACGCGCGTTCCGTCACTTCGGCGTCGAGGCGGTCGTGCTCGGCCCGCCGCTGCGCCAGGAAGGGCTGGTGCGCCGCGAGGGGATCGCGATCTGGCGGCGCCTGGAGGCGCACGCGCCCCTGTTCGACCGCGTCGCCGAGCAGTCCCGCAGCGCCGCGGGGGAGGAGGACCTGCTGGCCGTGCGGGTGGTGGTGGCCACCACGCCGAGCCGCGACCGCGCCATGCGGGTGCCAGCGCTCGGTGAGCGCGCCGCCCGTGCGGAGGCCGCCGCCGCGGGCCCGCCGCCGGCCACCGGCTGGCTGCTGCTGGTCGACGAGGGGCCTGGTGACACCTGGCTGTACCTGGCGGAGGAGCGCGAGCCCGCAGCGGTCCTCGCCGCGTTTCTCGGCCGCCGCGGGCGCACCGACTTCGCCCGCGCCCGCCGCCGCTCCCGGGCCGGCAGCCTCGCCAGCGTCGGCATCTTCGCCGGCCTGCTGCTGATCGTCTACGGCCGCGCCGTCAGCCTCGGCGCGGCCGGCCAGGCCCTCGGCGCGGCCCTCCTCGCCCTGTCCATCGCCGCCCTCGTCCACGCCCGCCCCCGCTGAGCCCTCGGCTGACCCTGGCCGGTGGGCTCTCCGGGGCGGCAATCGGGCAGAGGGAGTGGGGCGTCGTCGAGTAGCATCAGCCTCACCAGCACATGAAGGAGAGATCGTGCCTCATCCCGACGTACGCCGCGAGCAATTCGACGATCACCGTTCCGCCGTCGAGCAGGCACGGCGTGACAAGCTGGCCAGGCTGCGCGCCGCCGGGATCGACGCCTACCCGGTCGGCTTCACCCGCACGCACACGCTGGCCGAGGTCGCCGAGGGCTGGAGGGGCCTGGAGGCCGGCGAGGAGTCCGGCGACGTGGTACGGGTGGCCGGCAGGATCGTGCTCAAGCGCGCGATGGGCAAGCTCGCCTTCTGGACGCTGCGACACGGCGACGACGAGCTGCAGGCGATGCTGAGCGTGCAGTCGCTCGGCGCCGGGGCCTTCGACCTCGCGCTCGAGCTGGACATCGGGGACTGGGTCGGCGTCGAGGGGCCGGTGGTGCGGACCCGCCGCGGCGAGCTCTCGATCAGAGCCGAGCAGGTCAAGCTGCTCGCCAAGTCGCTGCGGCCGCTGCCGGACAAGTGGAAGGGCCTCACCGACGTCGAGGTGCGCTCGCGCCAGCGCGAGCTGGATCTCGCCGTCAACCCCCGGGCCCGCGCCGCGGCGCGGCTGCGCACGACGGTGCTGCACTCGCTGCGCCAGTCCATGCAGGACCGCGGCTACGTCGAGGTGGAGACGCCGATCCTGCTGCCGGTGCCGGGGGGTGCGCTGGCGCGACCGTTCGTCACCCACCACAACGCCCTCGACACCGACCTGTACCTGCGGGTCGCCTGCGAGCTGTACCTCAAGCGGCTGCTGGTCGGGGGCATGGACCGGGTGTTCGAGCTGAACCGGGTGTTCCGCAACGAGGGCATCGGCACGCGCTACAACCCCGAGTTCACCATGCTCGAGTCGAACGCGGCCTTCCAGGACTACTGGGACATGATGGTGCTGGCGCGTGGCCTGATCCACGAGGCCGCCGATGCGGCGCTCGGCGGGCGCGAGCTGAGCTACCAGGGCCAGAAGCTCGACCTGGACGCCGAGTGGCGTGAGGCGACCCTGCTCTCGCTGGTCCGCGAGGCGGTCGGCGTGGCCGACCTGGCCTATGACTGGCCGCTGGAGCGGGTGCGCGAGATCTGCGACCGCACCAAAGTGCCCTACGAGCCCGGCTGGGGCGTGGGCAAGCTGGTGCTCGAGCTGTACGAGCACCACGTCGAGGACGCCATCGTCGACCCCACCTTCGTCACCAACTACCCGATCGAGGTCTCGCCGCTGGCCCATCCCCACCGCGACGACCCGTTCGTGACCGAGCGGTTCGAGCTGGTCATCTGCGGCCGCGAGTACGGCAACTGCTACTCGGAGCTGACCGACCCCGACGAGCAGCGCGCTCGTCTGGAGGAGCAGGCGCTGGCCAGGGCGGGAGGCGACGAGGAGGCGATGGTGGTCGACGAGCCCTACCTGCGCGCACTCGAGCTCGGCCTGCCGCCCAACGCCGGGCTCGGCCTCGGCGTGGATCGGCTGGTCATGCTGCTGGGTGACCTTTCGTCCATCCGGGAGGCTATTCTGTTCCCGCAGCTTCGTCCGGAGGAGCTGTAACGGTCGAACCCGTCGGGCCGATCTCCAGAGTGGGAGCGAGGAACATCCATCGGGGTCCGAGCGTTCCCAGAGTGGAAGACCGTTGTCATCGAACTCACGAGAATCGAACGAACAGGCGAACGCATCCGCCGCTCCCGGCGGCTCTCCCGATCGGGATGCCAGGGGGCCGGGTGTATAGTCGATTGGCGGCAAGGTGTCGCTGCCGCCATATCCCTGGGGGTTTGGCATGTTTGAGCGCTTCACCGACCGGGCTCGACGGGTCGTCGTGCTCGCCCAGGAGGAAGCCCGGCTCCTCAATCACAACTACATCGGAACCGAGCACATCCTGCTCGGG